>Ga0315298_1000738_pt1 | contig 63094 bp, 69 predicted proteins | sample WHS_1_MG_FD_203077 | JGI IMG/M metagenome (GOLD analysis project Ga0315298, IMG submission 203077) | Extremophilic microbial mat communities from Washburn Hot Springs, YNP, Wyoming, USA - WHS_1_MG | ecosystem: Environmental > Aquatic > Thermal springs > Hot (42-90C) | place: USA: Wyoming...
CAAGGTGGATGAGGCGGGGGTGAGGGCGGCGGCGGGGTTGCTGGGGGTGCCGGTGGTGTGGGTGGGAGCTGGGGCTTTGGCGGCGGTTCAGGGGGAGTGTGTGACGCGGTCGGCCTTCGTGGCGGCGGCGGTGGGGGTGGCTTCGGTGGCGGAAGGGTGCGCGCTGGCGGCGGCGGGGGTGGGGGCGCGGCTGGTGCTCGCGCGGATCGCTGGGCGCGGGGTAACCTGTGCGCTGGCCGAGGGGGATGGGGCGTGACGGTGCATTTCATCGGCGCGGGGCCGGGCGCGGCGGATTTGTTGACGTTGCGGGGGCGGGATATTCTGGCGCGGTGCCCGGTGTGTTTGTTCGCGGGGTCGCTGGTGCCGCGCGCGGTGCTGGATTTCTGTCCGGTGGGGGCGCGGATTGTCGATACCGCGCCGATGAGCCTCGATGAGATCGAGGAGGAGTTCGTGGCGGCGGATGCGGCGGGGGTGGATGTGGCGCGGCTGCATTCGGGGGATCTGGCGCTGTATTCGGCGGTGGCGGAGCAGATCCGGCGGCTGGGGGCGCGGGGAATTGCCTATACGCTGACGCCGGGGGTGCCGGCGTTCGCGGCGGCGGCGGCGGCGCTGGGGCAGGAATTGACCTTGCCGGAGGTGGCGCAGAGCCTGGTGATTACCAGGGTGGGCGGGCGGGCTTCGGCGATGCCGGCGGGCGAGACGCTGGAAGGGTTCGGGGCGACCGGGGCGATGCTGGCGGTGCATCTGGCGGTTCATGCGATCGGGGAGGTGGTGGAGCGGTTGACGCCGGCTTATGGCGCGGAATGCCCGGTTGCGGTGGTGGCGCGGGCGAGCTGGGCGGATGAGCGGGTGGTGCGGGGCACGCTCGGGACGATTGCGGCGATGCTGGCGGGCGACCCGGTGGAGCGGACAGCGGTGATTTTCGTGGGGTGGTCGCTCGGGGCGCGGCAGGGGCGCGAGAGTGCGTTGTATGATGCGGGTTATGATCGGAGGTTCAGGCCGGGGTCGGGGTCGGGGGCAAAGGCGTGAACCGGGCGGGGGGTGGTGCTGCCGGCGAGGCGGCCTTCGCGGTCGAAGATGACGATGTCGAGCGTGGTGCCGGTGCCCGCGAGGACAGTGGCGGCGGTGTGCCAGGCGGCGTCGGCGATGGTGGTGCCGAGGTCGATGCCGGAGGTCTGCGCGAGGGTGAGGATTTCGGCGATGGTGTTCGCTTCCATGATCGGGGCGGTGAGGGCGGGCGCGAGGGCGGCGAGGGCAGCGCGGTCGACCGCGTGGCGCTTGGAGTGGAGGTCGAGCCGACCCTGGGCGAGTTTGGTGATTTTGGCGACGCCGCCGGCGATGGTGACGCGGGGAAGCGGGTGGCGGCGAAGGTATTTCAGCATGCCGCCGACGAAATCGCCCATTTCGATCAGGGCGACGTCGTCGAGGGCGTGGAGGGTCTGGACGGCGCGTTCGGAGGTGCGGCCGGTGGCGCCCGCGATGTGGGTGAGGCCGGAGGCGCGGGCGACGTCGATCCCGCGATGGATGCTGTCGATCCAGGCGGCGCAGGAGAACGGGATGACGATGCCGGTGGTACCCAGGATCGAGAGGCCGCCGACGATGCCGAGCCGGGCGTTGAGGGTGCGTTCGGCGAGGGTCTCGCCGCCGGGGATGGCGATTTCGACGATGAAATCGGGGTCGGGTCCGGCGATTTCGGTGAGGGCGGTGCGGATCATCGCGCGGGGGACCGGGTTGATCGCGGGCTCGCCGGGGGGGATCGGCAGGCCGGGGCGGGTGATGGTGCCGACGCCTTCGCCGGCGCGGAAGATCAGGCCGCTGCCGGGTGGGGCGGGGCTGAGGGTGACGCGGATCAGGGCGCCGTGGGTGACGTCGGGGTCGTCGCCCGCGTCCTTGACGATGGCGGCGGTGGCGGTGGTTTCGGTGCGGGTGGCTTCCGCGAGGGTGAAGGCGGTGGTGGCGCCGTTGGGCAGGGTGATGGTCACCGGATCGGGGAAGTCGCCGGTCAGCAGGGCCGCGCAGGCGGATTTGGCCGCGGCGGTCGCACAGGCGCCCGTGGTCCAGCCACGGCGGAGCGGCGTCCGGTTCGTCACGGGCGGGACTATATCGTGGCGCGGCGGTCGAGTCACATCGGGGGGAGCGGATGAGCGGCATCGGGGATGTTCTGGATGATCTGCCCCGGCTGGAGCCGGGATCGGTATGGCTTGCGGGGGCGGGGCCGGGCGATCCGGCGCATCTGACGTTGTTGACGCTGGCCGGGCTGCGGCAGGCGGATGCGGTGGTGCATGATGCGCTGGTCGATCCGCGCGTGTTGCGTCTGGCGGGGCCGGGGGCGCGGTTGATCGCGGCGGGCAAGCGCGGGGGCAAGCCTTCGGCGGTGCAGGCGGATATCACGGCGCAACTGATCGGGCTGGCGCGTGAGGGGTTGCGGGTGCTGCGGCTGAAGGGCGGCGATCCGTTCATGTTCGGGCGGGGCGGCGAGGAGGCGTTGACGCTGGCGGCGGCGGGGGTGCGGTTCAGGATCGTGCCGGGGCTGACCTCGGGGCTGGCGAGCATGGCGAGCGGGTTGATCCCGTTGACGCTGCGGGGCGTCAATCAGGCGGTGGTGTTCGCGACCGGGCATGGCGCGGTGCGTGACGAAGGGATGGATTGGGCGGCGCTGGCGCGGCTGGGCCAGCCGATCGTGCTGTATATGGCGATGACCAATCTGGCGGCGATCTGTGCCGCGCTGATGGCGGGCGGGTTGGCGGGCGAGACGCCGGCGGCGGCGATCGCTTCGGCGACGCTGCCGTCGCAGCGGATTCTGATCAGCAGGCTGGATGCGCTGGTCGATGAGGTCGCGCGTGAGGGGATCGGGGCGCCGGCGATCGTGGTGATCGGGGGGGTGGTGGCGGCGCGGGCTGCGCTGCTCGATTTGCTGCCTGCGCTTGCCTCGGTATGACGCGCGCGGTGATCATTGCGGCGCCGCGATCGGGGAGCGGCAAGACCACGGTGACGCTGGGGGTGTTGGCGGCGCTGCGGCGGCGCGGGGTTGCGGTGCGGGCGGCGAAATCGGGGCCGGATTACATCGATCCCGCGTTTCATGCGGCGGCGAGCGGGGCTGCGAGCGTCAATCTCGACAGTTGGGCGATGGGGCCTGCGCTGCTGGATCGGGTGATCGCGGCGCAGGCGGAGCCAGCGGAGATTCTGGTGATCGAATCGTCGATGGGGTTGTTCGATGGGGTGGGGACGATGCGGTTCCGGCGGGGGGCGGCGGCGGATATCGCGGCGCGGTATGACATTCCGGTGGTGCTGGTGCTCGATGTGTCCGGGCAATCGCAATCGGCGGCGGCGGTGGCGCGCGGGTTCGTCGGGTTCGATCCGGATGTCCGGGTGGCGGGGGTGATTCTGAACCGGGTGGGGAGTGCGCGGCATCGGGATCAGGTGAGCGAGGCGATGGCGGCGGCGGGGATTGCGGTGCTGGGGTGCGTGATGCGCGATGCGGCGCTGTCCCTGCCGGAGCGGCATCTCGGCCTGGTGCAGGCGGGGGAACATGCGGGGCTCGCCGCGTTCATCGACCGGCTCGGCGATGTGGCGGGGCGGGATATCGATATCGACGGGTTGATCGCTGTGGCGGGCGGGGCGATCGGGGTGGCTTTGGGCGGGATGGGCGTGGCACGGGGTTTGGCTCCTCCGGGTCTGGCTCCTCCGGGGCAGCGTGTGGCGTTGGCGGGCGATGAGGCGTTCAGCTTCGTTTATCCGCATCTGCTCGCCGGATGGCGGGCGGCGGGGGCGGAGATCGTGCGGTTTTCGCCGCTGGCCGATGAGGCCCCGCCTGCGGATTGCGATGCGTGCTGGTTGCCGGGCGGGTATCCCGAGCTTCATGCCGGGCGGCTCGCGGCGGCGGGGCGGTTTGCGAGCGGATTGCGGGATTTCGCGGCGAGCCGGCTTGTGCATGGCGAGTGCGGCGGGTTCATGGTGCTGGGCGCGGGGCTGACCGATGCGGCAGGGGTACGCCATGCAATGACCGGGCTGCTCGGGCATGAGACCAGTTTTGCGCAGCGGCGGTTGCATCTGGGGTATCGGGCGGCGGTGCTGCTGGAGGATTGCGCCCTGGGCCGGGCCGGGCAGCGCTTGCGCGGGCATGAGTTTCATTATGCCTCGGTCACCGAACCGGGGGGCGATGCGCCGCTGGCGGCGCTGCGCGATGCGCGCGGGGTGGCGCTGCCGCCGCATGGCGGGCGGCGCGGCTGTGTTTCGGGTTCGTTTTTTCATGCGATTGCGCCGATCAACGAGGATGATGACGATGAATGAATTCGACGATTTGCGGGCGCGGGTCAGTACCTTCGGGACCGGGGATGCGGCGGCGGAAGCGGCGGTGCGGGCGCGGCAGGACACGCTGACCAAGCCGCCGGGCAGCCTCGGGCGGCTGGAGGATCTGGCGGCGTGGCTGGCGCGCTGGCAAGGGCGGGCGATGCCACGGCTCGACCGGGTCGAGATTGTGGTGTTCGCGGGGAATCATGGCGTGGTGGCGCAGGGGGTTTCGCCGTTTCCGGCTGAAGTGACCGCGCAGATGGTCGGGAACTTCGCGGCGGGCGGGGCGGCGATCAATCAATTGGCGCTGGTCGCCGGGGCGGGGCTGCGGGTGGTGCCGGTCGAGGTTGCGAGGCCGACCGGTGATTTCACGGTGGGGACAGCAATGTCGGCGGATGAATTCCGGGCGGCGGTGGCGGTGGGGAGCGACGCGGTGACGCCGGGGATCGATTTGGTGTGTCTCGGCGAAATGGGGATCGGCAATACCACGGTGGCGGCGGCGCTGGCGGCGGCGTTGTTCGGCGGGGGCGGCGCGGCCTGGGCCGGGCGCGGGACCGGGCTGGATCAGGCGGGTGTGGCGCGCAAGGCGGCGGTGATCGACCGTGGGCTTGCGCGCCATGAGGCGGTGCTGGCCGACCCGCTGGCGGCGGCAGCGGCGCTTGGGGGGCGGGAACTCGCGGCAATTCTGGGGGCGGTGATGGCAGCGCGCGAGCAGGGTGTGCCGGTGCTGCTCGACGGGTTCGTGTGTACCGCGGCGGCGGCACCGCTGGCGGTTTTGGCTCAGGGTGGGTTGGATCATGCGCTGGTCGCGCATGTTTCGGCGGAAGCGGGGCATCGGCGGCTGGTGGCGGCACTGGGGCAGACGGCGTTGCTGGATCTGGGGATGCGGCTGGGCGAGGGGTCGGGTGCGGCGCTGGCGGTGCCGGTGCTGCGCGCGGCGGTGGCATGCCACGGCGGGATGGCGAGTTTCGCCGAGGCCGGGGTTTCGGACCGTGCTGGTTAGGTTGGGAACATGAGGTCGCGCCGGGGGGCGGAGTTGCGGGCCGCGATGGGGCTGCTGACCCGCTTGCCGCTCGGGCGCTATCTGCCGGGGCCAGATGAGGTCGATTTGGCGCAAAGCGTCCGGGCGTATCCGCTGGTGGGTGGGGTGGTCGGGCTGATCGCGGCCATGGGGTATGCGCTGGCGATCGAGGCCGGGATGTCGCCTTTGCTCGCGGCGTTCTGGGCGCTGGTGATCAACGGGCTGGTGACCGGCGCGCTGCACGAGGACGGGCTGGCGGATAGTGCGGATGGGCTCGCGGGGGGTCAGAGTGTGACGCGGCGGCTGGAGATCATGCGCGACAGCCGGATCGGCAGTTACGGGGCGCTGGCGCTGATGCTTTCGCTCGGGGTGCGGGGGGCGGCGATCGCGGCACTCGGAACCCCCGGGCTCGGAGGATCGGGAGTAGCGGCGGCGGGGTTGGTTTCGGCGGGGATGCTGGGGCGGATGGCGATGGTGCTGGTGATGTGGCGCGGGGAACCGGCGCGGCGGGACGGGTTGGCCGCATCGATCGGGCCAATACCGCGCCATGCGGCGTGGACGGCGGTGGGGAGTGCGGCGCTGGTGGGCGTGGTGCTGCTCGGCGTGGTTCGTGCGGTGCTCGTGCTGGCCGTGACCGGGGGGCTCGCGTGGTGGTGGCGCGGTGTGGGGCGGCGTGCGATCGGCGGCTATACCGGCGATACGCTGGGCGGGTTGGAAATCATTGTGGAATGCGTGGTGCTGAGCCTGTTGGCCGGGGTGATGGCGAAGGGCGGGTTCCGGGTTATGGGATCAGGGTGATCGAGCCCTGCGCCGGGGCGTGGGCCAGAAGGTCGGGCGGTTCGCCGCGCAGCAGGGGGATCAATAATTTGAGCGGGCCGCCATGGGAGACGATGATGACGGCACCCGGCATTTCGCGCAGGCGGGCGGCGATGGTGGTGATGCGGGCGAGCAGGGCGGCACCGGATTCGCCGCCGGGCGGAGCGAAATCGAGCGGGTCGGTGGCCCAGCGGTCGAGCGCGGGGCGGGGGATGTCGTGCCACGCCATGCCTTCCCACGCGCCGAAATCGATCTCGTGCAAAGCAGGGTCGATGGTGGGCGTGAGGTGGTGGGCGGTGCCGATGGCATCGGCGAGGAGGCGGCAGCGCAGGGCGGGGCTGGTCAGGATGGCGGTGGGGGCGAAATGAGCGAGGCGCGCGGTGATGGCGGCGATGGCGGCGTGGCCTTCGGGGGCGAGGCCGAGATCGCTGCGCCCGTAGCAGATGCCGGGTGCGATGTCGGGTTTCGGGTGGCGCAGCAGGGCGAAGCGCGGGATTGGGAGAGGTAGGTTCATGGCGGCGAGTGTAGCAAATGCGGGCGAGTCGGAATTTTCGGCGGGTTTTGCCGGGGAGTTGATCCGCTTGTTCACGCTAAGGCGCGATGTCCGGCATTTTCGGCGCGATGTGCTGCCGGACGGGTTGATCGAGGAGTTGCTCGGGGTGGCGTGCCTGTCGCCTTCGGTGGGTTACAGCCAGCCTTGGCGGTTCGTGATCGTGGAGAGTGCGCGCGCGCGCGGCGCGGTGCGGGCGAGTTTTGTTGCGGCCAATACGGCGGCGGCGGCGGGTTACGAGGCGGGACGATCGGCGGATTATGCCCGGCTCAAGCTCGCCGGGCTCGATGACGCGCCGTGCCATGTCGCGGTGTTCGCCGAACCCGATCCGGCGACCGGGCACGGGCTGGGACGCCAGACGATGCCGGAGACGGTCGCCTATTCGGTGGTCATGGCGATCCATACGCTGTGGCTTGCGGCGCGGGCGGCGGGCGTGGGGGTGGGATGGGTTTCGATCCTCGATCCGCAGGCGGTGTGCGCGGCGCTCGATGTACCGGAGCAGTGGCGTCTGATCGGGTATTTGTGCATCGGCTATCCGCAGGAGCGGCATGAGACGCCGGAACTCGAACGGCGTGGGTGGGAACGGGCGCAGCCGGTCGAGGCGGTGATCTGTCGCCGGTGAGCGGCCACCCTATATGGGAGACAGCAACGAGGAGATGCCGAGGTGAAAGCGAAATCGATCGCGCCGATGGTGATGAGTGCCGCGCTGAGCGCTTGTTCGGTGGTGGGTATCCGCTCGGGGACGCCGGAGCCGAAATACAGCGTGATCGGCCATGTCGGCTCTATCGAGATCCGGCGCTATGCGCCGCGCATCGCGGCGGAGACCACGATTGCGGGCAGTGCGGAACATGCGCGGTATCAGGGGTTCCGCCGGTTGGCCGGGTATATTTTCGGGGGCAACAAGGCGCGGGCGAAGATTGCGATGACGGCGCCGGTTGCGCAGTCGGCTTCAGAAAAGATCGCGATGACGGCACCGGTTGCGCAATCGGCGGCGGGAGCCGGGGCATGGACGATCAGGTTTTTCATGCCGCCGGGGTATACGATGGAGACGCTGCCGGTTCCCAACGATCCGCAGGTGCATCTGGTGCCGGTGCCGCCGGAGACCTACGCGGTGCTGCGGTTTTCCGGGGTGCCGAGCCCGGCGGCGGTGGTGCGCGAACAGGCGCGGCTGCTGGCGGCGCTGAAATCCTCGCTCTGGCAGCCCGATGGCGAGCCGACCGCGTGGTTCTACGATCCGCCCTGGACGATCCCGTTCCTGCGGCGCAACGAGGCGGCGGTGCCAGTTAAGCGCGAGCCGGGGTGATCGGCCGGGCGGCGCGGGGGTTAATCCCCGGGGCGCAGGAACGGGAGGTCGAGGGCGTGGGTGCGGGCGCAGTCGATCGCGGTTTCGTAGCCGGCGTCGGCGTGGCGCATCACGCCGGTGGCGGGATCGTTCCAGAGGACGCGGGCGAGTCGGGCGGCGGCGGCTTCGGTGCCGTCCGCCACGATAACCATGCCGGCGTGCTGGGAATAGCCCATGCCGACGCCGCCGCCGTGGTGCAGGGAGACCCAGGTGGCCCCCGAGGCGCAGTTGAGCAGGGCGTTGAGCAGGGGCCAGTCGGACACAGCGTCCGACCCGTCGCGCATGGCTTCGGTTTCGCGGTTGGGGCTGGCGACCGAGCCGGAATCGAGGTGGTCGCGCCCGATGACGATGGGGGCGGAAAGCTCGCCGTTGGCGACCATTTCGTTGAAGGCGAGACCGAGGCGGTGGCGGTCGCCGAGGCCGACCCAGCAGATCCGCGCGGGCAGGCCCTGAAAGGCGATGCGTTCGCGCGCGAGGTCGAGCCAGTGGTGAAGGTGGGGATTGTCGGGGATCAGTTCCTTCACTTTCGCATCGGTGCGGTAGATGTCTTCCGGGTCGCCGGACAGGGCGGCCCAGCGGAACGGGCCGATGCCCCGGCAGAATAGCGGGCGGATATAGGCGGGGACGAAACCGGGGAAGTCGAACGCGTCGGTCACGCCGACATCCTTCGCCATCGCGCGGATGTTGTTGCCATAGTCGAGCACCGGGATGCCCTGACGCCAGAAGCCGAGCATGGCGCGGACCTGATCGGCCATCGAGCGTTTGGCGGCGGCGGTGACGGCGGCGGGGTCGGTGGCGCGGCGGTCTTCCCATTCGGCGAGGGTCCAGCCGGCGGGGAGGTAGCCGTTGAGCGGGTCGTGGGCGGAGGTCTGGTCGGTCACCATGTCCGGGCGGATGCCGCGCGCGAGGATTTCGGGGAAAATCTCGGCGGCGTTGCCGAGCAGGCCGATCGAGACGGGTTTGCCGGCGGCTTTGGCGTGGTCGAGCATGGCCATCGCCTCATCGAGGGTGCGGGCCTGAGCGTCGAGGTAGCGGGTGCGCAGGCGCATGTCGATGCGGGTGGCGGAACATTCGACCGCGAGCATCGAGGCGCCGGCCATGGTGGCGGCGAGCGGCTGGGCGCCGCCCATGCCGCCGAGGCCGCCGGTGAGAATCCAGCGCCCTGCAAGGTTGCCGTCATAATGCTGGCGTCCGGCTTCGACGAAGGTTTCGTAGGTGCCCTGCACGATGCCCTGCGAGCCGATATAGATCCATGATCCCGCCGTCATCTGCCCGTACATCATGAGGCCCCGGCGATCGAGCTCGTTGAAATGCTCCCAGTTGGCCCATTGGGGCACGAGGTTGGAGTTGGCGATCAGGACGCGGGGGGCATCCGCGTGGGTGCGGAAGACGCCGACCGGCTTGCCGGACTGGACCAGCAGGGTCTGGTCGGATTCAAGGGTGGTGAGGGCGGCGACGATGCGGTCGTAGCTGTTCCAGTCGCGGGCGGCGCGGCCGATGCCGCCATAGACGATGAGTTCCTCCGGGCGTTCGGCGACCTCGGCGTCGAGATTGTTCATCAGCATCCGCAACGGCGCTTCGGTGAGCCAGGAGCGGGCGGTGAGGGTGGTGCCGCGCGGGGCGCGGATGGTCCTTGCGTTATCGAGGCGGCTGGACATCGCGGGACTCCGTGAGAGTGTGGGTGAGGCAGAGATCGATGATGCGGCGCAGGAGGGTGCGGATCGGCGCGGCGCGCGCGGGCTCGTAGGAGGGTGGCCAGTTGGCCGGGGTGATCGGCGGGGGCGGTTCGTCGATATAGGCGCGGCAGGCGAGTTCGAGCTGGACGGCGTGGATGCCATCCGGCGGGTTGCCGTAGTGGCGGGTGATGTAGCCGCCTTTGAAGCGGCCATTGACGACGTGGCTGAACGGGCTGGCGGCGCAGGCGGCGGCGAGCGAGCGGGTCAGGGCGGGGGCGGCGCTGGCATCGTTATTGGTGCCGATGTTGCAGACCGGAAGTTCGCCCTCGAACAGGCGGGGGATGTGCGAGCGGATCGAATGGGCGTCGAACAGGACGATGGCGGGGTGCAGGGCGCGGAGCCGGGCGATCTCGGTGGCGAGGAGGTCGTGATAGGGCTCGAAATAGCGGGTGCGGCGGTGGTCGATTTCGGCTTCGTCGGGTTCGGTGTCGGGGTGATAGAGCGGGTTGCCGTCGAAATCGAGGACGGGGCAGAGGCTGGTGGTGGCCATGCCGGGGTAGAGCGAGGCACCGGAGGGGTCGCGGTTGACGTCGATCACGCTGCGGGAGATCCGGGTGCGGATGATGGTGATGTCCTGCGCCTCGGCGAAATCGTAGAGGTGTTCGAGCCACCAGTCGGTGTCGGCGCGGGCCTGCCAGGGCGAGGTGTAGCGATCCGCGATATCGGCGGGAAGCTCGGTGCCGGTATGGGGCAGGCTGAGGATCAGGCGGGACTTGCCTTGGCGGTGGGCGATGAAATCGGGGGATGGCATGTCAGTTCGCCTCGGTGATTGCGCGCAGGGTGCCGCTCGCGACCAGGTGGCGGGCGTGGTCGATATCGGGTGCCAGCAGCCGGTCGTCGGTCAAAGGGGGGATTTCGCGGCGCAGCAGGGCGTGGGCGGCGCGGAGCGGGGCGCTGGTTTGCAGCGGGGCGAGACAGTCGAGCGCCTGGCAGGCGACGAGGTATTCGATGCCGAGGATGGCGGCGAGGTTTTCGGTCATTTGCAGGCTGCGGCGGGCACCGTGGGTTGCCATCGAGACATGGTCCTCCTGATTGGCGGAGGTCGGGATCGAATCGATGCTGGCGGGGTGAGCCATCATGCGGTTTTCGGCGGTGAGGGCGGCGGCGGTGACATGGGCGATCATGTAGCCGGAGTTGAGGCCGGGTTTCGGGGTCAGGAAGGCGGGCAGGCCGGAATGGGCGGGATCGACCAGCATGGCGATGCGGCGTTCCGCGATCGAGCCGGTCTCCGCGAGGGCCAGAGCAAGCAGGTCGGCGGCGAAGGCGACCGGTTCGGCGTGGAAATTGCCGCCGGAGATGACCTCGCCCTCGGCGGCGAAGACCAGGGGATTGTCGGTCACGCCATTGGCTTCGATGGTCAGGGTGCGTTCGACCTGGGCGAGCAGGTCGAAGACCGCGCCCATCACCTGCGGCTGGCAGCGCAGGCAGTAGGGGTCCTGCACGCGGGAGTCGCCGATGCGGTGGGAGTCGCGGATTTCGCTGTTCGCGATCAGGCGGCGAAGGGTGGCGGCAACCTCGATCTGGCCGGGATGGCCGCGCAGGGCGTGGATACGGGAGTCGAACGGGGCATCGGAGCCACGGGCGGCATCGGTGCTCAGCGCGCCGGTGATCAGGGCGGACTCGCAGAGATCCTGTGCGGCGAACAGGGCCGTGAGCGCGATGGCGGTGGAGACCTGGGTGCCGTTGAGCAAGGCGAGGCCTTCCTTCGGGCCGAGGGTGAGCGGGGCGAGCCCGGCTTCGGCGAGGGCGGTGGCGGCGGGTTTGCGCACGCCGTGAACGATGGCGTCGCCGATGCCGAGCAGGCAGCAGGTCATGTGGGCGAGGGGTGCGAGATCGCCCGACGCACCGACCGAGCCCTGGGCGGGGATGACGGGGAGAATGTCGTGCGTGAGCAGGGCGATCAGGGCATCGATCGTTTCGGGGCGGATGCCGGAGGCGCCGTGGGCGAGGCTTGCGATTTTCAGGCCGAGGATCAGGCGAACGATGGGGGCGGGCAGGGGATCGCCGACGCCGGCGGCGTGGGAGAGGACGAGGTTGCGTTGCAGGGTCGCGAGGTCGGCGCGGTCGATCCGCGTCGAGGCGAGCAGTCCGAAGCCGGTGTTGATGCCGTAGACCGCGTCGTCGCGCTGGACGATCGCGGCGACGGTGGCGGCACTGGCGGCGATCGCTGCGCGGCTTTCTGCGGTGAGGGTGAGGTGCTCGCCGGTCTGGATCGCGCGCCAGTGGGGGACCGACATATGGCCGGGGTTCAGGGTGATCATGCGTCGTTTCCCTTCAGGATACGCTGGTGCAGGGGTGCGGGGCCGATCCAGGCGAGGATCTCGGCGGGGTCGGCGACCGACCAGATCGCGAGGTCGCAGGATTTGCCGGTTTCGAGCGAACCGGTCTCGGCGGCGAGGCCGAGGGCGCTTGCCGCGTTGATGGTGATGCCGCGCCAGGCTTCGTCGAGGGTGAGGCCGAACAGGACGCAGGCCATGTGGGCGCAGAGGCGGAGCGACATGATCGGCGAGGTGCCGGGGTTGCAATCGGTGCCGATCGCGATGGCGCAGCCGGCGTGGTGCATGGCGGCGATATCGGGGGCGACCGGCTCGCGCAGCACGTAATAGGCACCGGGCAGCACCACGGCGACGGTGCCGGCGGCGGCCATGGCGGCGAGGCCTTCCGGCGCCGCGTATTCGAGGTGATCGGCGGAGAGCGCGGCGAAGCGGGCGGCGAGGGCGGCACCGCCGCCGTTGCTGAGTTGATCGGCGTGGAGTTTCACGGGCAGGCCGTGCGACCGGGCAGCTTCGAAGATTTCGGCGATTTCGGCGGGGGTGAAGGCTATGGATTCGCAGAACCCGTCCACCGCGTCGGCGAGGTGGTCGCGGGCGATCATCGGGATCATGGTGGTGCGGATCAGGTCGAGATAGGTGGCGCGGTCGTGTTCGGGCGGGAGTGCGTGGGCACCGAGATAGGTGGTGCGGACGCGCATGGTGGCATCGTTCAGCGCGCGGGCGGTGCGGAGGATGGCGAGTTCGGTGGTCTGGTCGAGCCCGTAGCCGGATTTGATCTCGATGGTGGTGACGCCTTCGGCGCGCCACGCGGTGAGGCGGTGTGCGGCATCGGCGTGGAGCCGGGATAAGGAGGCGGCGCGGGTGGCGCGCATGCTGGCGAGGATGCCGCCGCCGCCGCGGGCGATGTCGGCATAGGGAACGCCCGCGAGGCGGCGGGCGAATTCGTCCGAACGGTCGCCCGCGAAGATCAGATGGGTGTGGGGATCGATCAGGCCGGGGGTGATCCAGCGGCCTTCGCAGTCGATGATTTCGGGAGCTGTGAGGGCCCCAGGCAGGTCGCGCTGGGGGCCGCACCAGATGATTTTGCCTTCGCGGCAGGCGATCGCGCCGCGTTCGATGCGGGCGAGGCCGGGCGCGGCGGCGGCGCAGGTGGCCAGATTCGCGTTGATCCAGAGCCGGTCGCAGATCATGTCGCCCCCTTTGCCGGAGTTCATCAGTTGTATATACAACTGGTCGCGAAACTTGTTCAAGTCCGATGCCGGAGGCTGCGATGACACGTTGTTTGTGGTTCGACTGGGCCTGGGTTGATGAGCGGTGGCAGGAGCGGGTGGCGCTCGACATCGATGCGACGGGGATGATTGCCGCCGTGCGGGTGGGCGTGCCGGCCGAGGAAGCCGAGATTGTGCCGGGCGTGGCGATGCCGGGGCTGGCGAATGTTCATAGCCACGCGTTTCAGCGGGCGATGGCAGGGCTGGCCGAGCGCGGCAACCGGCCGGGTGAGGATTTCTGGTCGTGGCGGCATGTGATGTACCGCATCGCCAATGAACTCGATCCCGATGAGGTCGAGGCGGTGGCGGCGATGGCTTATGTCGAGATGCTGGAGGCGGGGTTCACCGTGGTCGGTGAGTTTCATTACCTGCATCATGACCGCTCGGGTGCGGCTTATGCCGATCGGGCGGAGTTGGCCGGGCGGATTGTGGCGGCGGCGCGGGCGAGCGGGATCGGGCTGACCATGCTGCCGTGCCTGTACAGCGCGGGCGGGATCGGGCTGGCCTTCGAGCCGGGGCAGCGGCGGTTCATCAACGGGATCGATGCGTTCGGGCGGCTGCATGAGGAGATTGCCGGGATTTTGCGGCGGGAGATGCCGGGGGCGGTGCTCGGGGTGGCACCGCATTCGCTGCGGGCGGCGCGGCCTGAGGATGTGGCGCGGATCGGGGCGATGTTTCCGATGGGGCCGGTTCATATCCATGCGGCGGAGCAGGTGGCCGAGGTCGAGGCGTGCGTGGCGGGGCTCGGGGCGAGGCCGGTGGCGTGGTTGCTCGATCGGGCCGGGGTGGACGGGCGGTGGTGCCTGATCCATGCGACGCATATTGATAATGCGGAGATTGGCGGCCTGGCCCGCAGCGGGGCGGTGGTGGGGCTATGCCCGTTGACCGAGGCGGATCTGGGCGACGGGATTTTTCCGGGGCCGGCGTTTCTGGCGGCGGGGGGACGGTTCGCGATCGGGAGCGATTCGTTGGTGCGGATTGATGCCGCCGAGGAATTGCGGCAGTTCGATACCTCGCAGCGGTTGCGGGATCAGCGCCGGGTGGTGCTCAGCACAGAGGGCTCGGCGGGGGCGGCGCTGCTGCGGCGGGCCTGGGATGGCGGGCGGCGGGCGAGTGGTCAGGCGAGCGGGCGATTCGAAACCGGGGCGCGGGCGGATATTGTCGTGCTCGATCGGGACGGGTCGGATCTCGCGGCGCTGCCGCCGTCCCTGTGGCTGGATCATTTCGTGTTCGTGGGCGGGAGGCGGGTGATCGACCGGGTTTATGCCGGGGGGGATCTGCGGGTCGAGCGGGGGGCGCACCACGCGCGGGGAGCGGTGGCGGCACGGTTTCGACCGGTCCTGCGGCGGCTGGCCGAAACATTGTGAGGTATCGGCGCGTCCGGATCGGGGCGCGCCGATAATTGAGCCGATCGGTGGCGGGTTAGCGCGCGCCGAGCAGAACGATGGCGATAGCGGGGGCGATCAAGATCCAGATCCAGATGAAGATGGGGTCCATCGGTTTGTTCCTCATGTTTGTTCGTTTGATCGGTTGATCGTGGGTCCCGACCGATGAGGCTGGCTTTTTATCGAGCGGGTATCTTTACGTTTAAGGTCTGCCTGCCGGGGTTTCAATAACGAATTGGCACCATCGGTGATTTCCGGGCGTTCCGGATCAGGTGAGCAGGGCGTGGACCTCGGCGGCGGTGGGTGCGGCGAGGGCGGCGGCGGCGAGGGTCTGCGCCTCGGTGAGATCGGTCGTCCGGACGACGCGCTTGATCCGCAGGATTGCCCCGCCATGCATCGAGAACTGGCGGAGGCCGAGGCCGATCAGGAGCGGGATGGTTTCGGCGCGGCTCGCGAGTTCGCCGCAGAGGGAGACCGGGATGGCGAAAGCCCGGGCGGCGTGGACCGTCATTGCGATCAGGCGGAGGACTGCGGGGTCGAGCGGGTCGTAGAGGCGGTTGGTGGTGGCGACCGAGCGATCGACCGCGAGGGTGTACATTGTGAGGTCGTTGGTGCCGATCGCGAAGAAGGCGGCTTCGGCGGCGAGCGTGCGGGCGATCAGGGCGGCGGCGGGGGTTTCGATCATGACGCCGAGTGCCGGAAGTTCGGCGGGCAGGCGGGTCTGCGCTGCCTGGAGCCGGCGCCAGACCCGGTGCAGGGCGGCGCGCACTTCGGTGAGTTCGCCGAGACTGCTGACCATCGGGATCATGATCCGCACATGGCCGTAGGCGGCGGCGCGGAGGATGGCGGCGAGCTGGAGTTCGAGCAAAGCGGGATGGTGGAGCAGCAGGCGCACCCCGCGCAGGCCGAGGGCCGGGTTGGGCTCGTGGACATCCGGCATGAGTTCGGCGGCACCAGAGGCGTCGGATTGCTTGTCGCCGCCCCAGTCGAGCAGGCGGATCGTGACCGGGTCGCCGTCCATCGCCTGCACCGCTTCGCGGTAGGTGGTGAACTGGAGGTCTTCGTCGGGCAGGGTTTCGTGGTTCATGAACAGGAATTCGGTGCGCATCAGCCCGATGCCGGACGCGCCGGACTGGGCGATCATCGGCAGTTCGAACGGGAGTTCGAGATTGGCCTGCAATTCGATCGGGACGTGATCGCTCGTTTCGCAGGCGAGGCGGCGGAGGCGGACGAGGCTGCGCTGGGCGCGGGCGAAACCGGCGCGCAGCCGCGCGGCTTCGGTGAGGCTGGCTTCGGTGGGGTTGAGGATGAGGGTGCCGGCTTCGCCATCGAGGATGGCGGTGGCACCTTCGCGGGTGGCGGCGATCAGCCCGGCGATGCCGGTGACGGCGGGCACGCCGATCGCGCGGAGCATGACGGCGGTGTGATCGTCGGGCGAGCCGTCTTCGGTCGCGATACCGGCGAACTGGGCCGGGTTGATCAGGGCGGCATCCGACGGGCGGAGCCGTTCGACCACCAGGATGCTGCCGTGCGGCAGATCGGCGAAGCTGCGGAACGGCAGGCGGATCAGGTTGCGGAGCAGGCGGCGGCCCAGTTCGCGGATTTCCTCGGCCTGGCGCTGGGCGGCGCCATCATCGGCGGTGCGGCGGGCGGCGAGGACGGCCTGGGCCTGATCCTCGGCGACATCGGCCACCGCCGTGGCGGCGGCGATCAGGCGTTCCTCGATCGCGCTGCGGATCGCGCGCATCAGGCGGGAGCGGCCGAGCATGTGGATATGGGCGTCGATCAGGGGGGCAAGCTCGGTTCGCGCGGTTTCGGGCAGGGCGGCGAGGCGGGCGTGCAGGCGTTCGAGCTGGCGGCGGGACTGGATGACGGCGGCTTCGAACTGCTGAAGCTCGCCGGCAATGTCGGTTGCCGCGATTTTCAGGCGGGGGGCGGCGAGGACCGGTTCATCGGCAAAGGTGACCGGCCCGATGCCGAGACCGGCGACGATCGGGGTGCCGGTTAGTCTGGTTTGACGGCGTGTCCGCGGGCGGCTCGTTGTCATGCCGGATCATCGGGGCAAAGCCCGTGCAGATCAAGGACGGCGAGAGCGGGCGCGGCCAGAGCGGGCATGGGGTCAGCCGGTTTCGTAGAACCCGGCATCGATCAATTCGACCACGGCGGCCATGGCTTCCTTGGCATCCCACCCGTCGGCGGCGATTTCGACGGTGGAGCCCTGGCCGGCGCCGAGCATCATCAGGCCCATGATCGATTGGGCGGAGACCGACTGGCCATCCCGCGAGACCTCGACCGAGGCGCTGAATTTTTCGGCGAGGGTGACGAGTTTGGCGGCGGCGCGGGCGTGCAGGCCACGGGTGTTTCGGATCGTGACCTCCTGCACCAGGCGGGTCGAGGAGGCGTCCCCTTCATCGGTCATGGTTCATCGATCATGGTTCATCGATTATCGGATCAAGCCCGCAATCTCAGCCGCATGCGCGGCGGGGCGTGATCGGGTGGACGACCTCGGAACCGCAGGCGATGTATTTCCGCCCGGCGGCTTCGGCGATGTGGACGGCATCGACCAAGGTGTGGCTGCCGCGGATTTTCGCGAGCTTGACCAGCATCGGCAGGTTGACGCCGGCGATCACCTCGACGTTCGAGCGGTTGAGCATCGACATCGACAGATTGCACGGCGTGCCGCCGAACATGTCGGTCAGGACCACCACGCCGTCGCCGGTATCGACCTCGGCGACCCGCTCGGCGATTTCGCGGCGCTGGGTTTCGATGTCGGCATCGGCCTCGACCGAGACGGTCGCGACGTTGCGCTGCGGACCGACGACATGCTCCATCGCCTCGCGCAGGGCGACTCCGAGATTACCGTGGCTAACCAGGACGAGCCCGATCATTTCGACGCTCCGCTCATGAGGATTCTCCGAATTCCACCCGGATTTTCGGGTTGCGCCGCCGGGCGGCCGTCCGGCTGCGGTGGTTGTTGAGTGGTCTGACGTTCCGACGCGATCCCGTCGAGTTCGCGATGTTCGATCCTGACCGTCCAGTTCTGCGACTGGAGCAGGCGGGCGAGGTGCTCGATCAGCGTGACCGAGCGGTGACGCCCGCCGGTGCAGCCGATCGCGATCGTCGCGTATTTTTTGCCTTCCCGCACGAAGCGCGGCAGCATGAAGGCGACGAGACCGCCCAGGCGGTCGCAGAATTCGGCGTAATCCGGGTCTGATCGGATATAGGCACGAACCGGCTCGTCGAGGCCGGTCTGTGGACGCAGGTCGGGTATGTAATGCGGGTTGCGCAGGAAGCGCGCGTCGAACACGAGGTCGGCCTCGCGCGGCAGGCCGGCGGGGAAGGCAAAGGAGATCAGGGTGATGGCAAGGCCGGGGCCGTCGCTCGCGAAACGGGCCTCGATCATGCGGCGGAGGGTGGCGAGCGGCAGGTCCGACGTGTCGATCACCCAGTCCGCCGAGTCGCGCAGGCGGCTGGTGAGGTCCTGTTCGGTGGCGATGCCTTCGGCGACCGTGCCCTGCGGCGCGAGGGGATGACGGCGGCGGGTTTCGGTGAAGCGGCGCTGGAGCACTTCGGTCGAGGCGATGGTGAAGATCAGTTCGGGCTGGATCGTGCCGGTGCGGCGCAGGCGGGCGAGGGTTTCGATGATCTGTTCGGCGGAGAAATCGCGGGTCCTTGCGTCGATCCCGACCGCGAGGTTGCGTTCGGCGCCGATCAGGGTTTCGACCATGCTGAGGGGGGGATTGTCGACCGCCTCGTAGCCGATGTCTTCGAGGGTGCGGAGGACGGAGTTCTTGCCGGCCCCGGAGAGTCCGCTGACCACGATGAGGCGTGGGACGGTGCGGGCGGGGGGCGGCGGCATCATGAGGCGAAGGCACCGCAGGATTGGGTTTTTCGGCCGCAGGCGGCTTTGAGCGCCCAGGTGATGCGGATGGCGGCGGTCGGCGTGACCGGATCGATCCGGATTTCGGGGATGCCGAATTCGGGATGGGTGCGGGGTTCCGGCAGCCGGGGGGCGGGACCGTCGAGGTGGACCGCGAGGCGGAGGTGCGCCGAGGGGCGGTGGGGCAGGTGGAAAATGCCGAGACCGCGCACCTCCATCAGACCATCGAGACGAAAGGCGGGGCGCACGCGCCCGCGATCGAGCTCGAACTGATCGTCACCGACGAGTTCGAAGCCGCGATCGATCAGTTGGAGCAACAGATCCGATTTGCCGGAACCCGGAGGACCGAGCAGCACCACCGCATCATCGCCGAACGCAGCGCAGGAACCGTGAAAAGCCATCGTATCAGGATTGTGGCAAGTTTCGGGATGAAACAAAAGGGGCAGATGGCACAGAACAGTCCGAATCTTTATGATTTTGTAAGATGTTGATGATTTCAGCCCGTTTTTCGTGAGAGGGCAGCCGTAGATACAACCATAAATTGCTAGGGAAAATTGCCGGATGGACGAACGGGGCGCGCGCGTCGGCGGGGGTGGCTTGCGGCAGCGGGGGGATCACGGTCTAATTGTTGCGACACTGGGTTGGAGACGATGATGGATGCGCGGCGGCCGGTATTGATCGTGGGGGCGGGTTTTGCGGGGGCGGTTCATGCCCGGTTGCTGGCCGAGGCGGGCTACCGGGTCGATGTGATCGACGTGCGGCCTCATATTGCGGGCAATGCCTATGATCACGTCGATGCCAACGGCATCAGGGTGCATGCCTACGGGCCGCATCTGTTTCACACGAAGAACCGGGCGGTGGCCGACTGGCTGCGGCTGTATGGCACCTTCGTCGATTATTCCCACAAGGTCAGGGCGTTGCTGCCTTCGGGTGCGCTGGCGCCGCTGCCGATCAATCTCGATACCGTCAACATGGTGTTCGGGACCAGCTATACGACGGCGGAGGAGGTGGCCGCGCATCTCGCGCGGGTGGCGGTGCCGATCGCCGCACCGGCAAATGCCGCGGAATATCTCTATGCCAATATCGGGCGCGACCTGACCGATCTGTTTTTCCGGCCCTACACGAAGAAGATGTGGCAGTTCGATCTCGAAGACATGGCGGCTGCGGTGGTGAAGCGGATTCCGTTGCGCTCCGACCGGAGCGACACCTATTTCGCCGATGACGAGATCCAGATGATGCCGCGTGATGGTTACACTGCGGTGTTCGAGCGGATGTTCGATCATGCGAATATCCGGGTGACGCTCGAAACCGCGTTCGATGACGCCATGCTGGGCGATTACGGGTTCTGTTTCAACGCCATGCCGATCGATGTGTTTTACGGACATCAGGAAGGCGAACTGCCCTATCGCTCGATCAGGTTCCATACCCGGACGGTGACCGACGCCGCTCCGCAGGCGTGGAGCGTGACCAATTTCACCGATTCGGGGCCGCTGACCCGCGAGACCCGGTGGGACTGCCTGCCGCACCATATCGTGACCGAAACGGGACGGCGCACCGTGACGGCGGAGGAACCCTGCGATTATCGGGATAACGGGTTCGAGCGGTATTATCCGGTGCGGACCGCGGACAACCGGTTTCATGATATTTATTTGAAATACAAGGAACTGGCTGCGAAAGCCAATCCTGAAATGGCCTTTATCGGCCGGTGCGGCACCTATCAGTATCTCGACATGGATCAGGTCATCAACCAGTCGCTGGCTTCGGCGCGGCGCTGGCTGGCGGAGCGGGATTGACCCGACGCAACCTGCCGTGCTCGTAACGTCGCCGTAACGCCAGGCAAAGCCGGCTGGCTTCATCTTGTGCCGAACAGGGCATGTCACCATGTCTGTCCGCTCAGAACCGTGCCGGTCAACGATAGGAAATCTGAATGCCGGCTCGACGCCGCGCGATCATCGCCGCCAGTGTTGTCGCACCTTTCGTGCTGCGGGTGCGGCGTGCGTGCGCGATGCCTTCGAGCTTCGCGCCGCTGGTGCGGATGGTCGCACCCGTCGTGGTCGGGGTTTCGGTCACGCAATATAGCGGGGCGCCGCGCCCCTCGCCGCCGGTCCTGCCATCGCCGCGCGCGCCGATCCCCGGTCAGCCGCGCACCCGCCCGCAGGATTATGCCGGGACCGAGGTGAGCAAGGCCGCCGGTTCGGGGTTCATTATTACCGCCTCGGGCATCATCGTCACGAACAACCATGTGGTCGGCAATGCCGCCGAGATCGTGGTGACGCTGGATGACGGGCGGCGGGTGAAGGCGGAAGTGATCGGCACCGATCAGCTGACCGATCTTGCGATCATCCGGATCGATGCCGGGCGGGATCTGCCTTTTGCGATCTGGGGCGATTCGGCGCGGATGCAGGTGGGGGACTGGATCCTCGCGGGCGGCAATCCGTTCGATCTCGGCACCTCGTTCACCGCCGGGATCATTTCGGCGCGGGGGCGGGAGATCGGCGATGGGCCGTTCGATCATTTCCTGCAGCTCGATGCGCCGATCAACCCGGGGAATTCGGGTGGGCCGTCATTCGACATGCGGGGCCATGTGATCGGGGTGAATACTGCCATCGTCTCGCCTTCGGGCGGATCGGTCGGGATCGGGTTTGCGATCCCCTCGAACATGGCGCGGCGGATCGTGACGGCGCTGATCGCGCATGGCAGCATTCCGCGCGGCTGGCTCGGGGTTTCGGTGCAGGACCGCACCAGCGGGCCGGGGGTCCGGCTCACGGGAGTCGATAGTTCGGGTCCGGCGGGTCGTGCCGGGTTGCAGCCCGGTGACATCGTGCTTGCGATCAACCATCTGCCGGTGAACGATGCGAGCGCGCTCATCCGGGCGATCGCCTCGGTGCCGCCGGGAACGGATGAGCATCTGCGTATGGATCGGGGGGGTCGGATGTTCGACCTTTCGGTAAGAGTCGGCCGCAGGCCGGCGGAACTGGGGAGTGACTGATGCGTATACTCGTAGTGGAAGACGACAAGGACGTTGCCGGATTTGTGGTCAAAGGGCTGCGCGAGGCCGGGCATACGGTCGAGCACGCCGATAACGGGCGCGACGGGCTGTTCATGGCGGCATCGGAGAATTTCGATGCGATCATTCTCGACCGGATGCTGCCGGGCGGGATCGACGGGCTGCGGCTGCTTGAAACGCTGCGGGCGCAGGACAACGCGACGCCGGTGATGTTTCTCTCGGCGCTCGGACAGGTCGATGACCGGGTGAAGGGGCTCAAGGCGGGGGGCGACGACTACCTGACCAAGCCGTTCGCCTTCGCCGAACTGCTCGCACGGGTCGAGGCGATGTCACGCCGGGGCAAGGGCGAGGGGCCGACCACGCGGCTCGGCGTGGGCGATCTGGAGATGGATCTGCTCTCGCGCGGGGTGAAGCGGGCGGGGCAGAAGATCGATCTGCAGCCACGCGAGTTCCGGCTGCTGGAATATCTGATGCGTCATGCCGGGCAGGTGGTGACCCGCACCATGCTGCTCGAAGGCGTGTGGGATTATCATTTCGACCCGCAGACCAACGTGATCGATGTGCATATCTCGCGCCTGCGCCAGAAGATCGACAAGCCGTTCGAGGCGCCGCTACTGCACACGGTGCGTAATGCGGGGTATATGCTGCGGGTCGAGGAACCCTGAGCCCGGCGGGATGAGTTCATCCGCGCCCGACCAGCCTGAGACGACGACGCCAGCAATCCGCCCGGTGCGGCGGCGGCGGCTGTTGCGTTCGGCCGGGGTACGGTTCGCGGTGCTTTACGCGCTGGTGTTCGGGGTATCGACGATCCTTCTGGCGGCGTCGCTGCGCTACTCGACGATCGGGCTGCTGGATCGTCAGACCCATGAGGCGATCAGAACCGATGCGCGGGGCCTCGCGGCGCATTTCAAGACCGGCGGGCTTTCGGCGCTGGTGCTGACGCTGGACGGGCGGATCAACGAGGATATCAACGAGAACGCGATTTACCTGCTGGTCGATCCGCTGGGGAACCGGATTGCGGGAAATTTGTCACGCTGGCCGCAGGGCATCGATACGCCGCAGGTTTGGTATCAGGTGCCGGTGGAGCGAACGGGCAAGCGTTCGCATGCGCTGATGCGTTTTTACGACCTGCCGGGAGGGTTCCAGTTACTGGTCGGGCGCGATGTCAGCGCCCGGACACAACTGCGCCGGTTGCTGCGCGATGGGTTGATCTGGGCGCTTGCGGCGATGGTTCTGCTGGGCACGCTCGGGGCGTTGATCATTCGCGGCCTGTTCAAGCGGGCGCTGGCCGATATTTCCGCGACCACCCGTGCGATCGCGCGTGGCGATCTGACGCAACGGGTGCGCCGGTCGGGTCATGGCGATGAGTTCGACGAGCTGGCCGAGACCATCAACGACATGCTCGACCGCATCACCAAGCTGATGAACGGGGTGCGCGAAGTATCGAACGCGATTGCGCATGATCTGCGGACGCCGATCACGCGCGCGCGGGCCCGGCTGGAGGATGCTGCCTCCCACGCGCGCACCGAGGAGGAATTGCGCGGCGCGGTCGACCGGGCGACCGGGGAACTGGACGGGGTGGTCAAGGTGTTTCAGGCGCTGTTGCGGATCGCGGAGATCGAGGCGGGGGCCCGGCGCTCGGCTTTCGCCAATATCGATCTCACCCCGGTGCTGGAGGATCTGGCGGAGTTTTTCGAAGCGGTGGCCGAGGAGCGGCACATTGCGATCGATACCCACTGGCCCTCCGACCTGCCGATGGTGGGCGACCGGGACATGCTCCAGCAGGCGGTTGCGAATCTGCTTGAAAACGCGATCAAGTTTTCGCCGCCCGATCATCGTGTGACCATTTCGGCGCGGATGGATGCGGCGAATATCGAGATTGAGATCGCGGATGAGGGGCCGGGTATCCCCGAAGCTGATCGCCCGCGCGCGACCGAGCGATTTTACAGGGGCGAACTGGCGCGCTCGACGCCGGGGACCGGCCTCGGCCTCGCGCTGGTTGCGGCGATCGCGCAGCTTCATGGCGGAGTATTGCGCCTCGAAGATAATGCGCCGGGGCTGCGGGCGGTGCTGGTGCTGCCGCGCCGGGCGCTCAATCCGGAAGCGACCTTGCGGATCAAGCTGTGGGCCCAGACGGTTCGCAAGGCGGAGACGCAGAGCGGGGCCGACGCTCAGCGCGGGGCGTAGGCAACGCGGGATCAGACGGTGGGGCGCGATTTCAGCAGATCGCGGATTTCGGTCAGCAACAGTTCCGAAGGCGTCGGCGGTGGTTCGACCGCGGGCGCCGGGGGCGGTTTGCGGTAGAGTTTCTGGATCAGCCGGACCATCCAGAAAATCGCGAAGGCGACGATGACGAAATTGATGATCGCGTTGATGAACAGGCCGTAGTTCAGCGTGACCGCGCCGGCTTTTTTGGCTGCCGCGAGGGTGGGTTCGACCGTGCCTTTGAGCGTGATGAAATGGTTGGAGAAATCGACGCCGCCGGTGATCAGGCCGATCACCGGGTTGATGATATTGGCCACCAGACTGGAGACGATGCCGGTGAAGGCGGCGCCGATGACGACGGCGACGGCGAGATCGACGACATTGCCGCGCAACAGGAAAGTCTTGAATTCGTCCACCCAACCGGGCGTTTTTGGCCGGAACGATTGCGACACGTCGATCTCCCTGTCTGCTCGCGATCGCGTGTAAATCATTATCCGGTGGCGGACCAGCTTCAAATTAGAGACGTGACTGAGCCCATCGTGCGGCTTCCGCAACGATCGGGTCGGAGTCGGCGACGAGGATCGCGGCGCTTTCGCGCAAGGTGGGATCGCCAGAATTGCCGATGGCGATGGCGACGTTGCGGACGAAACGGTTGCGGCCGATCCGTTTGATCGGGCTGCCGGCGAACAGGGTGCGGAACCCGGCATCGGTCAGGCGCGCGAGGTCAGCGAGGCGCGGGGCGACAAGGTCATCGCGGGCGGCGAGTTTGTGTTCGTGCCCGGCGCTCGCGAATTTGTTCCAGGGGCAGACGGCGAGGCAGTCGTCGCAGCCATAGATGCGGTTGCCGATGGCGGCGCGGAACGGGTCGGGGATCGGGCCGTCGTGCTCGATGGTGAGGTAGGAGATGCAGCGGGTCGCGTCGAGCCGGTAGGGCGCGGGGAACGCATTGGTCGGGCAGGCCGCCTGACATTTCGTGCAGGAGCCGCAGCGATCGGTGTGGGGAGGATCGGCGGGCAGGTCGAGCGTGGTCATGATTTCGCCGAGCAGCAGCCAGGAGCCGTGGGTGCGGGAGACGAGGTTGGTGTGTTTGCCCTGCCAGCCGAGGCCGGCGGCGGCGGCCAGCGGTTTTTCCATGACCGGCGCGGTATCGACGAAGACCTTGATGCCCGTGGCCGCGCGCGCGGTGATGAACTGGGCGAGGTGTTTGAGTTTGCCCTTGATGATGTCGTGATAGTCGCGGTTGCGGGCATAGACCGAGATGTTGCCGCGATCGGGGTGGGCGAGGGTCGCGAGCGGGTCGGTGCCCGGGGCGTAGGACAGGCCGAGGGCGATGACGCTGACCGCTTCGGGCCAGAGGGTGGCGGGGTCGGCGCGTTGGGCGGTGCGTTCGGCAAGCCATGCCATGGTGCCGTGATGGCCGGCGGCGAGGTAGGAATCGAGGTTCGCGCGATGTTGTGGGGTGAGGCGGGCGGCGGTGAAGCCGATCGCATCGAAGCCGAGCGAAGCGGCGCGGGTGGTGATGGCAGCCTTGAGGCTTGGCGGCTCAGCCACGGCCGCGATAGGGGGCGACGCCCTGATCGGGCAGGAAGACACCTTCGGGCGGGCTGCCGGTCTGCCAGAAGACATCGATCGGGATGCCGCCGCGTGGATACCAGTAGGCACCGATCCGCAGCCAGCGCGGGGCGAGCAGGTCGATCAGGCGTTCGGCGATCATCATGGTGCAGGCTTCGTGGAAGGCGCCGTGGTTGCGGAACGAGGCGAGGAACAGCTTGAGGGATTTGCTTTCGACGATCCAGGCATCGGGGATGTAGTCGAGCACGATATGGGCGAAATCGGGCTGGCCGGTCATCGGGCAGAGCGAGGTGAACTCGGGGCAGGTGAAGCGGATGACGTAGGCGCGGCCTTGTGCGGGGGCGGCGACGCGTTCGAGCTCGGCCTCTTCGGGGGTTTCCGGCGCTTTGGTGTAGTGGCCGAGCTGGTGGAGGCCGGCGTAACGGTCATCGGTCATCGGTCTGGGTCCATCCTTCGCGGGCGGTGGCAGCGTAGGCCGCGAAACCGCCGGTCTCGATTGCGTCGCGCGCGCCGCGCATCAGGGTTTGATAATAGGTGAGGTTATGCTCGGTCAGGAGCATCGGGCCGAGCATTTCCTCGCAGCGGAACAGATGGTGCAGGTAGGCGCGGGAGTGGCGGGTGCAGAGGGTGCAGGCGCAGCCGGGATCGAGCGGGGCGGGATCGTCGGCGAAGCGGGCGTTGCGCAGGTTGAACACGCCGCGCGAGGTGTAGGCGCGGCCGGTGCGGCCCGCGCGGGTCGGCATCACGCAATCGAACATATCGACGCCGCGGGCGATCGATCCGAGCAGATCGTCAGGCGTGCCGACGCCCATGAGGTAGCGCGGGTGGGTGGCGGGCAGGAGGTTGGTGGTGACATCGAGGGTTTCGAACATCGCCGCCTGACCTTCGCCGACCGCGAGGCCGCCGATGGCGTAGCCTTCGAAGCCGATCGCGGTGAGGGCGGTGGCGGATTCGGCACGGAGGTCGGGGTAGATGCCGCCCTGGACGATGCCGAACTGGCCGTAGCCGGGGCGGGGGGTAAAGGCATCGCGCGAGCGGGCGGCCCAGCGCATCGACAGGCGCATCGAGGCGGCGGCTTCATCTGCCGTGGCGGGGAATTTGGTGCATTCGTCGAACGCCATGGTGATGGTGGCGTCGAGATCGTGCTGGATGGCGGTGGAGGATTCCGGGGTCAGGTGGTGGGCCGAACCGTCGAGATGCGAGCGGAAGGTGACGCCGATTTCGTCGAGCTTGCGGAGTTTGGCAAGAGACATGACCTGGAATCCACCGGAATCGGTGAGGATGATCCCGGGCCAGTCCATCATGCGGTGCAGGCCGCCGAGAGCGGCGACGCGGGACGAGCCCGGGCGGAGCATGAGGTGATAGGTGTTGCCGAGCACGATTTCGGTGCCGGTGGCGCGGACCTGATCGGCGGTCATGGCTTTAACCGTGCCGGCGGTGCCGACCGCCATGAAAGCGGGAGTTTGCGCGGTGCCGTGGGCGGTGGTGAGGGTGCCACGCCGTGCGGCGCCGTCGCGCGCGGTAATCGTGAAGCCGAACGCACTCATGCCGGTTCCAGCAGGCAGGCATCGCCGTAGGAGTAGAAGCGGTAGCCTGCCGCGATAGCATGGGCGTAGGCGGCGCGGATCGGCGCGATCCCGGCGAAGGCCGAGACCAGCATCAGCAGGGTGGAGCGGGGCAGATGGAAATTGGTCAGGAGCCGGTCGACCGCGCGGAACCGGTAGCCGGGCAGGATGAACAGATCGGTCTCGCCCGACCAGGGCGAGAGGTGGCCGGTTTCGTCGCATGCCGATTCGAGGACGCGCAGGCTGGTGGTGCCGACCGCGACGATCCGGCCACCGGACGCGCGGGCGCGGTTGATCGCGGCGGCGGCGGCGGGCGAGATTTCGCCGCGTTCGGCATGCATCCGGTGCTCGCTCAGGGTTTCGGTGCGTACCGGCAGGAAGGTGCCCGCACCGACATGCAGGGTGATGCGGACGAGGTCGATCCCGCCTGCGGCGAGGGCATCGAGCAGGGCAGGGGTGAAGTGCAGCCCGGCGGTGGGGGCGGCGACCGCGCCTTCGCGGGCGGCGAACATGGTCTGGTAATCCGCCGCGTCGGTTTCGGTCACGCCGGTATCGCGCGGGATGTAGGGTGGCAGGGCGAGGGCTCCGGCAGCGTCGAGCGCGGTGCGGAACGCTTCGCCGGTACGGTCGAATGTCAGGTGGGCGGAGCCGTCCTCGTTGCGGGCGGTGACGATGGCGGTGAAGTCCGTGATGCCGTCGATGACGATGGTTTCGCCGACCCGCGCGCGGCGGGCGTTGCGCAGGAGGACGCGCCAGGTGCCGTCGGGCATCGGCCGGTCGAGGGTGATGCCGATGGCGGCATCGCCGCGCCGCCCGGTGAGTTGCGCCGGGATGACGCTGGTATCGTTGACCACGAGGCAGTCGCCCGGCTGCAACAGGGTGGGCAGATCGCGCACGATCAGGTCACTGAACCCATCGGGGCGGACGTGGAGCAGGCGTGCGGAATCGCGCGGCCGGGCAGGGGCGGTCGCGATGCGTTCGGGCGGAAGCCGGTAGTCGAAATCCGACAGGTTCATTCGTCGAGATAGCTGGAAATCTCGATGAGGTTGCCATCGGGGTCGCGGCAGTAGACCGAGCGCATTGCGCCGAGCGCGCCGATTTTCTGGGCCGGGCCTTCGACGACCGCGACCTTCTGTTCACCGAGATGGGCCACGACATCTTCCATGCCGAGGGCGGTGATGAAGCAGATGTCGAGCGCGCTGGCCTGGGCCTTGGCGGCTTGCGGGCCGGAATCGGAACCAGCCTGGTGGAGATTGAGTTTCTGCGCGCCGAACCGCAGCGCGATGCGCTTGTCCGCGCCGAATTCCTCGCGTTCCATGCCGAGCACGCGCTCGTACCAGTCGGCGGTGACGCCAAGGTCGCTGCAGGTGAGGACGACGTGATCGATCCGGTCGATGGTGAATTTCATGCCAGTTCCGAGAAAAAGTCGTTGCCCTTATCGTCGATGACGATGAAGGCCGGGAAGTCCTCCACCTCGATTTTCCAGATCGCTTCCATGCCGAGTTCGGGATATTCGAGCATCTCGACGTGGCGGATATTGTCGCGGGCGAGCACGGCGGCGGGGCCACCGATCGAGCCGAGGTAGAAGCCGCCATAGGCCTTGCAGGCATCGCGCACCGCGCGGGAGCGGTTGCCTTTGGCGAGCATGACGAGGGAGCCGCCGGCAGCCTGGAATTCGGCGACGTAGGTGTCCATCCGGCCCGCCGTGGTCGGGCCGAAGCTGCCGGTTGCCATGCCTTCGGGGGTTTTGGCCGGGCCGGCGTAATAGACCGGGTGATTCTTGAAGTAGTCGGGCAGGCCTTCGCCGCGATCGAGCCGCTCCTTGAGTTTGGCGTGGGCGATGTCGCGCGCAACCACGATGATGCCGGTCAGGGCGACGCGGGTCTTGATCGGGTGTCTGGACAGTTCGGCGAGAATATCCGGCATCGGGCGGGACAGGTCGATCCGCACGACATCGCCGCCGAGATGAGAATCGGTGACTTCGGGCAGGTATTTGGCGGGTTCGACTTCGAGTTGTTCGAGGAAGACGCCATCCTTCGTGATTTTTGCGCGGATCTGGCGATCGGCCGAGCAGGAGACGCCGATGCCGACCGGCAGGGACGCGCCGTGGCGGGGCAGGCGGATCACCCGGACATCGTGACAGAAATACTTGCCGCCGAATTGCGCGCCGATGCCGATGCGGCGGGTGAGGTCGAGGATCTCCTGTTCGAGGGCGAGATCGCGGAAGGCATGGCCGGTGGCATCGCCGGTGGTGGGGAGCGCATCGAGATATTTCGTCGAGGCGAGTTTGACGGTCTTCATGGTCGCCTCAGCCGACGTGCCGCCGATCACGATGGCCAGATGATAGGGCGGGCAGGCTGATGTTCCGAGTGTTTTTATTTTAGTTTCAATGAACTCCAGAAGCTTGTTCGGATTTAGGATCGCCCGGGTTTCCTGATACAGGAAGCTCTTGTTGGCCGAACCGCCGCCTTTGGCGACGAACATCAGGTCGAACGCCTCGGCATGGGCTTCGCCGGGGGCGGCAAGGATGTCGCACTGGATCGGCAGGTTGGTGCCGGTGTTGACCTCGTCGTACATGGTGAGCGGTGCCATCTGGGAGTAGCGCAGGCTGGTTTCGGTGAAGGTGCGGTAGACGCCGTGGGAGAAAGCCGCCTCCTCGTCGCCATCGACCCAGATGCGCTGGCCTTTTTTGCCGAACACGATGGCGGTGCCGGTGTCCTGGCACATCGGCAGAATGCCGCCGGCGGCGATATTCGCGTTCTTGAGGAATTCCATCGCGACGTAACGGTCGTTCTGCGAGGCTTCGGGATCGTCGAGAATGGCGCGAAGCTGACGCAGATGGGCCGGGCGCAGCAAATGCGAAACTTCGTGGAACGCGGCGAAGGTGAGGGCGGAGAGCGTTTCCGGGGCGATCCGCACGATGGTTTTGCCGACGGCCTCGATCGTGGTGACGCCGCCGAGGTCGAGCCGGCGCCAGACGATATCGTCATGGCCGAGTGGAAACATGGTCGTGAAGCTGAATTCGGCGGTTTTTTTGACTATCGCATTCATGCGCGGTCTCCGATCGATCCTTCGCGGGTCATTCCTTATTGGGCGGGCGGCGGCGGAACGCATCGAGGCTGACCACCTCGGCGGGACCGGCATCGGTCGGCGGGGGCGCTGGCTCCGGCGCGGCCTGGGGTTCCGGTTCGGCGACCGGTTCATCGGTTGCGAGGTTGAATTGCAGGCCGAACCGGACCTCGGGGTCGGCGAAACCGGTGAGGGCGGCAAGCGGGATGTCGAGCGTGGCGGGGACGCCGCCGAAGGACAGTTTCACCGAGAATCGCTGGGCCGCCATGTCGACGCGGAGGTCGCGATACTGGTGTTGCAGGACGATCGTCATGTCCTCGGGATATTGGGCGCGGAGCCGGTCCGGCATGGTCACGCCGGGATGGCGGGTGTCGAAGGTGACATAGAAATGGTGGCCGCCGGGCAGGCCTTCGCGCTCGGCGTGTTGCAGGGCGCGCAGGGCGACGAGGCGCAGGGCCTCTTCGGTCCAGACGTCGTAGGGCAACAGGCTTTCGGGGATCGGGGTATCGTCTTCGGCCATCGGGTTCATCTGCTCTGCAATGGATCGGTCGGGGCACGCATAGCGCGCACCGCGTGGAAGGCCAACCTCGTTCGGCGCGGGACAGGGCGGAACGGGCCGGGGTCAGGCGCGCTGGCGGTCGTAATGACGGTAATATTTCTCGGTGACCAGATCGGTCTGGACCACGACGGCGATATCGGTGGTGTTGAACTGCCAGTCGATCACCGCGCCGTCGCCGACGAATCCGCCGAGGCGGAGATAGCCCTTGATCAGGGGCGGCAGGCCGACGAGGACCTGTTTGGGGTCGATCAGGGCGGGATCGAGGCGGCACATATCGACATAGCGGGCGGCGACCGCGCGGGGTCTGATCGCTTCCGGGGCGAGGTGATGGGATTGCAGGTAGGTCAAGTCGGGGGCCAGCAGGTCGGGATCGGTGCCGTGAAGGCTGGCGCAGCCGAACATCAGCTCGATATCGTGCTGGAACACGTAGGCGGCGATGCCGCGCCACATCAATTGCATCACCGCGCGCGAGCGATAGGCCTGATCGACGCAGGAGCGGCCGAGTTCGAGCAGGCGGCCGGGGAAGCGTTCAAGGGCGGAGAGGTCGTATTCATCGGCGGAATAGAACCGCCCGATTCGCGCCGCCGCTTCCTGGCGGATCAGGCGATAGGTGCCGACGACGCCGCGCGCATCGTCGGCGATGTCGTGGTCGATGACCAGGAGGTGATCGGCATCGGCATCGAAGCGGTCCTGATCGCGGCGGCGGGCGAGGGTGTCGGCATCGGGTTTCGCGCCGAGTTCCTCGTAGAAGACCTGAAAGCGCAGGGCCTGTGCGGCGTCGAGTTCATCGGGCGTGGCCGCGAGGCGGACGCCGAGATTGCCGGCGCGGACTTCCTCGAACCCATCCTCGCCGCAGAGGGTGGTCGGCAGGGTCGCGGTGCGCACGGTCATCGCGGCTCTCCTGCCGGTTCAACGGTCTGCCTGGCATCGTCTGACCGGTCGGGCGGGCTCTCGGAGCGGAGTTTGCGACCGAACAACTCGATTTTCAATGAGACGAGATCGAAGCCGTGGCGGGCGGCGACGCGGCGCATCAGCGTTTCGGTTTCGGGCTCGTCGAATTCGATGACTTTGCCGCTCTCCTGATCGATGAGATGGAAATGATCGTGCTCGCCGGACATTTCGTAACGCGCCCGGCGGCTGCCGAGGCTGCGCCGTTCGAGGATGCCGTGCTGCTCGAACAGGCGGACGGTGCGATAGACCGTGGCAAGCGAAATCCTCGGGTCGAGGGTGTGGGCGAGGCGGTGGAGTTCATCGACGTCCGGATGACCATCGACCTCGGACAGGATGCGGGCGATGGCGCGGCGCGGGCCGGTCATTTTGAGCCCGTTTTCCACGCATAATCGCTCGATCCGGCTCTCCATCAGGCGCGTTGTGAACTATATGAGCGATCCGGTCCACCCCAAATGAACGCGGGATGAACCGGTGGTATCACTGATACGAGAGGTAAGGTTAGGCGTGGGTGTGAAGCGGTCGCGTCAGCCTTTGGGCGCGTAATAATTGCAGAACCCGTGCGGGGAGACCACGCCCTGAACCTGCATGCATTTTGATCCCGTCGGGATGTAGTTCGCACAGGTGGAACACTGGGCTCCGCCGGTGCCGGGATGATCGACATAACCGGCCTGGGCCTTGGTCGCCTTGCTCGACGCTCGGGCGGTGCCGGCAAAGGCGACCGCCGCCACGGTTCCCGCCAATCCGGCGGATGCGGCTTTCAGGTAGGTGCGGCGATTGATCCGAAATTCGGTCATGTCGATCTCCTTGGCTATCTAAGGTCGGGAAATGCCGAACCTTATCGGGTGACGATCTGCGGTTCCATTGCGGCCAGCTTGGCCAGCAGGTTGTTCTGCGCCGCAGTCGGGATCTGCTCATGGTCCATCGCGCGGATCATGTCCTCGGCGAGGGCGTTGAACGCGTTCTGGGTCACGCCCATGTGCGCGTGGATGGTCCGCATGTTCATATCGAACGCGCACGGGCCACCCTCGGCGTTGCAGACCTGGGCCACCAACGCCGCCTTGAGGGCGGGGATGTTGGTGTGGGCGAAGTAGAAGTTGATCCGCTTGTCAGCCGCGACGTTCGCGACGAACTGGTTGATCAGGGCGGTGATGCCGGCCTTGCCACCGAACTCCTGATAGTAGTTTGTCGCCGCCTGGGCCGGTACGGCGGTGGCCAGACCGAGCGCCAGTGTCATCGCGCCGGACATGAGAGCGAAGCGTAACTTGTTCATTGAGACGATTCCTTCGTTATTGGATCAGAAATAGGCCGTCAGAGACAGGTAAAGACCATTCGAGTTCTTCACATCGATGACCTTGCCGCCGGAGACTGCATTCCCGATCGTGCCGAGATCGACATACGCCGCAGTGATCGAGAGGTTCTTGTTCGGGAAGTAGGCGAGGAACAGATCTTTCCACGCACCGCCCTGGTTGAGGTTCAGACCGGCGCCAACGCCGACCGGAAAGCTCGGCTCATCACGATATTCGCCGCCGATCGCCACTTTGCGGTTGAGGAAATAGGCCGCGGTGACGAAAGGTTCGACATGGTAGCCGGATTTGTACTGGCCGACCGCATTGGTGCCGCCGAAGCCGAGGAGGCCTTCGTCGTTGGCGTTGGTCACGTTCAGACCGGCGCTGAGAACGGTGTAGTGGCCGAACAAGCCATCGAGCCACAGCTTCGTCGCCACGATATAGAAGGACGTGCCGTCCGGATGGGCGCCGAGCACGTCGACGATGTTGCGGTTGGTGCCGGGGAACGCGGCGCTGACGTTCTCATGATACTGGAGGCCGACCGAAACGACCGGCTCGAGCGATTCCTGATCATAGACCGGATTGCCGAACAGGCGCGCCTTCACGCTGATGACGTTCTGTTCGAGGTTGAAATCGGAACCGAGGCCGAGCGATGCGCCGGGATTGCCGAGATCGAAATTGTCGCGCGCCACTGAAACTTCGACGCGATTGTAGAAGCCGATTAGTGCGCCACCGGCATTCAGGGAGTAGCTGCCGGCAATATCATGCGAGTAGAAAGCGGTGCCGCCGATCTGATCATCGGTTTCGTAGCCGCCGATAAACGCGAGAGGATTGAGGCCGCCGCCGGCTGCGCCGGTGATGGAGGTCACGCCGCCGGTGGCGTTGATGCCGCCTTGGGAGAACATGGTGCTGTGGGCCTGGGCTGCCGGCGATGCGACGAGCGCAGCCGTCGCCATCATTGCGAAGCCGCCGATGATCGATGTGAACTTGAGACGTTTTTTGAGTGGGAACATTCCCATTTTAACCTCCTAATGCCGAATTATTGGTGCCGACGCACATAATTTAGAGGCGCACACTTAGGCAAGTAAAGTTCCGGATTAAGCTAAGTCACATATTAAGCCGCGGTGTGTGATTTTGGTGACAATCAAGATCTCGTGTACAGCAGATCAGCGGGAAAATTTCGCAGTGCAACATGAGCCGGCCCCAATCTTCATGAACGGGTGACGGGATAAGAATGCGACTCAAATCCACCTACGATCCAGCTGACCAGTCGGATGCATCCGATTGTGGATTTTTTTCTCTTGGCCGCATAATTATTGCGTACATTCCGAGCGAGGATGCTGCCGTTTCCGTAAGCGTAAGCGCCCGATGATTTCGCCGATCGTCAATAAACGACGGGCTTGTCCGCCGGTGCATCCGGATTGCTTGTCACGGCGTAGTGACCTACAAGATGTTTGATGGCACAGGATTTATCGGCTTGAGTGGCAATGCGACCGGTTCGGTTGCGGATGATGGTCTCGGCCAGCTTCTGCGGCGATGCGCCGAGCGCGACCCTCAGGCTCTCAAGGCGATTTATGACGCGATGGCGCCGACGATGCTCGGTGTCGCCCTGCGTCTTCTGCGTAACCGGCCCCATGCCGAGGAGACCTTGCAGGATGCGTTCCTGCAGATCTGGCGCAATGCCGACCGGTACGATCAGAGCCGGGGATCGCCCAAGGCCTGGATGATCGGGATTTTGCGCTACCGGGCGCTCGATCGGCTGGAGACGGAACGGCGCCACACCGGCACGGATGAACTGCCCGATGTGGCGGCGGACATGCCGGTCGGCATCGAGGACAGCCGCGCGCTGGCGACCTGCATCGAGGAATTGCCGGAAACATGGCGCAAATCCGTGATGCTTTCCTATGTCGAAGGATATTCGCACAGTGAGATCGCCGAGCGGACCGATACACCGCTGGGCACCGTGAAAAGCTGGATCGTCCGCGCGCTCGCGGCCCTCAAGAAGTGTATGGAACGATGAGCGAGATCCTGCCGCAACAGCCGGATCGGGCCGGGCTTTACGTGTTCGGGTTGCTGCGCGGGCAGGAACGCCGGGAGTTCGAGGCTGATCTGGCGGTCGATCCGGTGCTCGGGCGCGAAGTTGCGGCCTGGCAGGAGAGGATGCTCCCGCTCTCGCTGGCGATTCCGCCGGTCGTACCATCCGAGACGATCTGGCCGGAAATTGCCCGGCTGATCGCGCCGCGTGAGGCTGTAACAGCTGGGCCGGTGCGCGCGATGGCGAGCCGTCGTGCCGGCGGATGGGCAGGGTGGTGGGATAATGTGGCGGTGTGGCGCGGCATCGGGGCGGTTGCGGTTGCGGCACTCGTCGCGCTCATCGTCGTTCGGCCGCAGCCGGTTTCACCGCCGGGGATGGTCGCGGTGCTGAGCAGCAAGGCCGGGCCGGTCTTCACCGTCGCTTTGCGCAGCGATGGCGCCATGAGTATCGCGCCGGTCGGCAACGCGAAGCCGCCACCGGGCAAGGTCTGGCAGCTCTGGGCGGTGGCGGGGGGCGAAAAGCCGGTGCCGGTTGGCTTCGTCGAACCGGGCAGGACGATTTTACCGCGTAACGATATGCCGCCGGACATGCGCAAGCCGCAGATTCTGATGGCCGTGACAGTCGAGCCGCCGGGCGGTTCGCCGACCGGGCAGCCGGATACACCCATCGTGTTCTCAGGGCCGCTGTTGCCGATCAACGGATCGTGACGTTCGGGATGTGAGCGCGAAATCCAGCGTTCGGCGCTGGAGTTACTGATTTTTGTCGAGCAGTTTCAGGTAGGCGGGCGACATTTTCTGGCCCGGGAAGAAACTCATCACCACCATCGGCGGCAGGCGCTGCAACGGCGGAAACACGAAATCGCTCGACGCCGCGATGGAGTGGCATTTATCGCATGAGGCGACCTTGCCATAGGCAAGGGCTTTGCCGGTGGGGCTGAACATCGCCATCACCCAGTTGCGATTGGCCTTGTCGTAGCCGGGCAGTTTCAACATGGCGGTGATGGTGCCGAGTTTTTTGCCCTCGTCGAAGTTTTCCTTGATCAACAGGCTGCCGGGCGGGAACTTAGTGACGCTGGCGACACCGTGGGTGGCCGCCGTGAGGGCAGGGGCGTTGGCCCGGTCGATTGTGTAATAATCGGCCATGCGGGAGCCGAACATGTCGAGGTGGCTGCCTTCGAGGAGTTTACCGTGGTCACGCAAGGTCTGGACCTGTCGCCACAGGCTGGCGGGCTTGGGAGCAGAGACGGGGCCGGATTGTGCCGCAGCGGGCGCGATGACCAGCGCGGTCGCCATGATCACGGCAAGGGCCGGGCCGAGCATCGCTTTCAGTGAACGGATTTTCATGATTGATCGGTGCATGGCTTGCCGATGAGGTCAAGCGGCGCAGGGTCGGACCGGGCCGATATCGCGGCGTATTGAACGGCGACTTCCCTGTTGGCGGAAAATTTTCGCGTAGAAAGGATCTGTTAAGGATCGCCGGTTATTTGTATTCGGCAGGATGGATGGACGGAGCTGACGTGATTTGATATCGCGGGCGGCAGCACAGGAGACGCTCATGAATCGGCGCGACCCTACGACGCTGCGGAGTCATCGTTGGTTCGGCGCGACGGATCTGCGGAGTTTCGGGCATCGGTCCCGCATCAGGCAACTCGGGTTCGGGCTCGATGAGATTGCCGGCAAGCCGGTGATCGCGATCATCAATACCTGGAACGGTCTGGCACACTGCCACGGGCATTTTCCGGCGCGGGTCGAGGCGATCAAGCGCGGGATTCTGCAGGCGGGCGGGTTTCCGGTCGAAGTGCCGGTGATGGCGCTGCCGGAAAACTTCGTGAAGCCGACCACCATGCTGTATCGCAATTTGCTGGCAATGGAGGTGGAAGAGAATTTGCGCTCCCTGCCGGTGGACGGCGCGGTGCTGATGGGCGGGTGTGACAAGACCACGCCCGCGACGATCATGGGCGCCATCAGCGCCGGACTGCCCGCGATTTTCATGCCGGCCGGGCCGATGCTGCGGGGTAATTGGGGCGGTCAGATACTCGGTTCCGGCTCGGATATCTGGAAATACTGGGACGAAAAGCGGGCAGGGCGGATTTCCGAGGCACAGTGGTCGGAGATGGAGGCGGGGATCGCACGGTCGGACGGCGTGTGCATGACGATGGGCACCGCCATGACCATGACCTCGCTGGCGGAGGTGCTGGGATTGACGCTGCCGGGGGCGACATCGATTCCGGCGCCGGATTCCGGCCATGCGCGGATGGCGGCAGCGACTGGTCAGCGGGCGGTCGATCTGGTGTGGCAGGATATCAAGCCCGCAGATCTGTTGAGTGCCGCGAGTTTCGACAATGCGATCATCGCCAGCGCGGCGCTGGCCGGTTCGACCAATGCGATCATTCATCTGATCGCGATGGCGCGGCGGGCAGGGATCGCGCTGGGGCTCGACCGGTTCGAAGAGCTTTCAGCCGGGATTCCGGTGCTGGCCGATATCCGGCCGTCCGGGGCCTGGCTGATGGAGGATTTTTTCTACGCCGGGGGGTTGCCCGCGTTCCTCACCCGGATCGCGGATCGGCTCGACCTGAACGCCGTAACCGTGAACGGACGCACGCTGGGCGAAAATATCGCGGGCGCGACGGTGTGGAACGAGACCGTTATCCGACCGTGGGACAATCCAGTATCATCGGCGGAAGGATTGGCGGTATTGCGGGGAAATCTGGCACCGGATGGCTGCGTGATGAAGCCCTCGGCGGCGGAATCGCGGCTGCTGCGCCATGAAGGACCGGCGCTGGTGTTCGATGATTACGACACGATGGCCGCAGCCGTGGCGGACCCGGAACTCGATGTGACGGCGGATACCGTGCTGGTGCTGCGCAATGCCGGGCCGCTCGGAGGCCCGGGCATGCCGGAATGGGGCATGCTGCCGATTCCGGTGAAGCTGCTGCGGCAGGGGGTGCGGGACATGGTGCGCATTTCAGACGCGCGAATGAGCGGCACGAGCTATGGTGCCTGTATTCTGCATGTCGCGCCGGAATCGTTCATCGGCGGGCCGCTGGCGCTGGTGCGGACCGGCGATATCATCCGGCTCGATGTCGCGGCACGGCGGATCGATGTGCTCATCAGTGACCACGAGATGCAGTTGCGCCGGGACGGGTGGAAGCCGCCCGCACCGCGCTATGCGCGTGGGTACGGCGCAATGGCCGCAGCCCATATCGGTCAGGCCGATACGGGCTGCGATTTCGATTTTCTCCAACGACCGGGCGTGATCGGCGAACCCGAAATCCACTGATCCCCCGCTGCGGAGGCCGGCTCAGTTTGCCGGATGGGTGCTGCGCGACTGGTCGCTCATGTGGTGCGACGTGGACGTGGTGGCACCTTCGAGTTGGTTTTGATGGGCGGACTTATGACCCATCGTATTCGAGATTTTGGTTTTGCGGGCGCTGCGCGACATGGTCTGATGCGGCATCCGGCTCGTTTTCATGTGGCTGGTGTGCATCATATGGGTGGTGCGCATCGGCTTGTGGCCGCTCATCCGGGTCTGACGGCGTGCGGCGGCACCGGCATCTTTGGTCGTGGAATGCGAGACGGCGGTGTTGTGCGAGAACGTCATGCCCGGTGAGGTCATCTGAGCATGTGCCGGTGCGAAGGCGAACAGGCCGGCGAGCAGGAACGCGCCGCCGAGGATGAGAGCAGGTCGGCTCACCGGATTGGGCTGTGAAGAGATTGAAATAGCTTTGGCGCGCATGGTGCTTCTCCCGAAAATGCCCTCAGCATGTGGGACGCAGCGGAGCCTGCGCAAAATTACAAAGGCGAAACCGCAGGGTGGGGCAAGCGGCGGTGATCACGGTCCGATACGCAAATGTCGTAGAAGATATATTATGGAAACTCATGTTGGTGGCCGCAGGGCGCGATCACGTTTTCCGCCTTGGGTCGACCGGCCATAGATCTGCCCGAATTGGATCACAATCCTGCGATCAGTGGACCCGCGACAGATCAGGAATTTTTCCCATGCCCCATACTCCCGACTACAGCCTTGCGGTCGTCGTGCCGGTACACAACGAGGCCGCGAACATCCCGCCGTTGATCGCGGAAATCCGCACGGCGATGAGGACGCTCCACGATCGTTTTGCGGGACGGTTCGATTACCGGATCATCTATGTCGACGATGGCAGCACCGATGCGAGCGGCACACTTCTGCGTGATCTGGCGCGGCAGAGTGCCGATCTGCGGGTTGTCACGCACCGGACCGGTTGCGGCCAGAGCGCGGCCATCATCAGCGGCGTCAAGACGGCCGATACCGATTGGGTCGCGGCGATCGATGGTGATGGTCAGAACGATCCAGCGGATATCCCCGCCCTTTTCGAAGCGGCGTTGCGGCACGATCAACCCGCGGCACCGATCCTGATCGCCGGGCATCGCCAGCGCCGGCAGGACAGTGCGATCAAATTGGTCAGTTCACGGATCGCCAACCGGGTCCGCGCCGGACTGCTCGGCGATGCGACGCCGGATACCGGGTGTGGCCTCAAATTATTCCGTCGGGATGCGTTTCTGGCCCTGCCGCATTTCGATCATATGCACCGTTTTCTGCCTGCCTTGTTCATTCGGGCCGGCGGTCGCGTGGTGTCGCAACCGGTCGGCCATCGGCCACGGCAATCCGGCGCATCCCATTACGGGACATGGGGACGGCTGAAAGTCGGCGTGGTCGATCTTGCCGGCGTGATCTGGCTGCAGAACAGGTGGAACCAGCCTGACATCGTCGCGACCGACGACACCAGCGGGTTCGAGGCGGCGGAGGCGATCGCCCGATCAGCGCAACGGCCGTTCGCGCGCACCGAATGATCCGCCTGATCGGCAAGTCCGCGCTGATGCTGGTCGGGCTGACCGGGGCGGTGCTCGCTCTGCATCTGCTGCCGTTCGGGACCATCCTGAAATCCCATGCGCGGGCCGATTGGTCGGATACCGCGATTTTCGTGGCGGTTGGGGCGCTGGCCTGCGGCGTCGGCATGCCGCGTCAGATCGTGGCGTTTGCCGCCGGCTTCGCCTGGGGCGCGGCGTTGGGCGGCGCTTTGGCGTTGCTGGCGCAGGTCATTGGCTGCCTCGTGGATTTCTACTGGGCGCGGCTGGTGGGGCGGGATTTCGTGCAGGCCCGGCTGCGCGGACGGGCGTTGCGGCTCGAACGGATGCTGACACGCCAGCCCTTTGTGAATGCGCTGACGCTGCGGCTCATGCCGGTCGGCAATAATCTGCTGCTCAATGTGCTGGCCGGGGTTTCGGTGGTGCCGATGCGCGGGTTCGTGCTGGGTTCGGCGATCGGGTTCATCCCGCAGACCGCAATTTTTGCGCTGCTCGGCTCAGGCAGCCGGATTGCACGGTCGACGCAGATCGGCCTCGGGATCGGGCTGTTCGTGGTCTCCACCCTTATCGGCATCATTCTGCTACGTCGCCAATCGGCTTCATCCCTGCCCCAAGCCAAACTGGCAGACTAAATTCGGCATACTCCACCCCACCCCAAACGACAGAAAATTTTTTGCTTCTTTTTTATAAAAAAGAAGTGCTTCCCTTACTATCTTCATTCCAGATACGAACCTCCGGTTCCGCCCGCTTGACCTCCTGATCGAATGAAGGGAGTTTGCTGCGATGCCGCAGCAGAGGGGAATTGCAGCGATGATCGACCGGGTTGACGTACGGGGTCGGATGACACCCCTGCCCTGCTACCGGGGATCGCGCTCGTGAGGCCGGTACCCGCCGGGGTGGGGCCGGGTCAGGCGCAGGTTGTGGTGCTGTTCGGCGCGACCGGCGATCTGTCGCGGCGGAAACTCTTGCCGGGGCTGTTTCAACTGGTGACCGCCGGGTTCATTCCGGGCTGCCGGATCATCGGGGTCTCGCTCGATGACATCGATGCGGACGGATTTCGCGCGATTGCCCTGGATGCGCTGCGGCAGTTTTCCAGCCGGGCGGTGAATGACGCGGATTGGACTCATTTCGCCGGGATGCTCGACTATGTGGCGCTCGGTGCGGGGCCGGAGGCTTTGCGGGGATCGGTGGCGCGGGCGGAACTCGCGCTCGGGGGGGATTCGCGCCGGGTGCATTATCTGAGCGTGCCGCCGAATGCGGCGCTGCCGGCGGTGCGGCTGCTGGCCGAGGCCGGGTTGGTCGAGCGTTCTCGGATCATCATGGAAAAGCCGTTCGGGACTGATCTGGAAAGCGCGGTTTTGTTGAACGCGCGGCTGCACGAGGTGTTCGCGGAAGATCAGATTTTCCGGATCGATCATTTTCTGGGCAAGGAACCGGCGCAGAACATTCTGGCGTTCCGCTTCGGCAACGGGCTGTTCGAGCCGATCTGGAACCGCAATTTCATCGATCATGTCCAGATCGACGTCCCGGAAACGCTCGGTCTCGGGCGGCGCGCCGGGTTTTACGAGCAGACCGGCGCGTACCGGGACATGGTGGTGACGCATCTGTTCCAGATCCTCGCATTCATGGCGATGGAACCGCCGACGGCGCTGGAACCCGCGCCGATCAGCGAGGAAAAGAACAAGGTGTTCCGCAGCATGGTGGCGATCGATCCGCGCAACGTGGTGCGGGGGCAATATACCTCGTACCGCACCGAGGACGGGGTCGATCCGGAATCCGATACCGAGACGTTCATTGCGCTGAAATGCCTGATCGACAACTGGCGCTGGGCGGGCGTGCCGTTTTTTCTGCGGACCGGCAAGCGCCTCGCCGAAGGGCAGCGGATCATTTCGATCGCGTTCCGCGAACCGCCAAAGAGCATGTTTCCGGCAGGATCGGGCGTGGGTGCTCAGGGGCCGGATCATCTGACTTTCGACCTTGCCGATGCATCGCGCATGTCGCTGTCGTTTTATGGCAAGAGGCCGGGTCCTGGTATGCGGCTCGACAAGCTGAGCCTGCAATTCGCGATGCATGATACCGGCCTGGTCGGTGAAGTGCTCGAAGCCTATGAGCGGCTGATACTGGATGCGATGCGCGGCGACCACACGCTGTTCACCACGGCCGAGGGGATCGAGCGGCTGTGGGATGTGTCAAAGCCGCTGCTCGAAGCGCCGCCGCCAGTCCGGCTTTACGAGCCGGGCTCGTGGGGGCCGAAATCGATCCATCAGCTGATCGCCCCGCATGCGTGGCGGCTGCCGTTCGAGCGGGTGTGGCGGGGCGGAACGACGGTGACCGGCTGATCCGCCTAATCGCAGGTCGCGGGGTCGGCATCGGCGTTGGAGCAGGCGACGAGGCCGCGTGAGCCGGGATCGATTTGCTCGATGGTGATTTCATCGCCCGCCTCGATCGGCGCGGCGGTGCCGCCGATGGAGGCGACCCTGGCAAAGAAAGCGCGTTTGCCGGGTGGTTTGCCCTGCCCTGCCGGGCCGTAGACGGCGAACACCCGGTGGCCGGCGGCAAGGGCGGCTTGCGCCTTGCGCAGATGCCTCGTGGCCGGCCAGGGCGGATGGTCGGCCGCGGTGCCGGCGGTTTCGTAGGCGAGCATTGCCGGCGCGGCCCCATCGCTGACCAGAAGCATGTCGCCGGGCGCGATCCGCTGCGCGAGGATGGTGGCGGCTTCATCCCAGCGCGGCTTGGTTTCGGCATGGTAGTAGGGCAGCACATTCACCACCAGCAGGATGCTTGCGGCGACGGCGAGCGATGTGCGCAGGCGGGGACCGAACGCTTCGATACCGATGCCGGCGAGCACGAAAAAGGGTGCGGCGCTCCAGAGCAGATAACGCGGCAGCAGCACGGGGTGGATCAACGAGACCAGCGCCAGCGTGACCGGCAAGGCGAGGAACGCGATGGCCAGGGTGATGAGCGATGCGGCCCGGTCGCGCAGATGCCATGCGCCGAGACCGGCGAGACCGAACATGAGGATCGCGACGGCGCCGAGCGGCGTCGGGAGCAATCGCATCGTGACCATGGTGGCGTCGCGGATGCCGTAAAGGCTTGCGGCATCGGCCCAGCCGGATCGCCATGACAAAGGCGGAATCCAGCCGAAGCTGCGCATGACGTGGTCGTGCTCGGCCTGCAGGATTGCCAGATAGACCGGGATGGCGGCTGCGATGATGCCGATCTGGACCGTGGCCCACCGGAGCAGAAACCGGCTGCGGTCCGGCACGCGGGGCAGGATCGCCACGCCCATCGCGAGGTTGGCCGCGATCAGCCACGGGAGCGCATCGCCCAGGGTCCAGAGCGCCCCCAGCGTGCCGGCGGCATAGGCGAGCCAGCCGGTAAGCGGACGATGCGCGAGGCTGCGCGCCAGCAGGATCAGCCCCCACAGGCCGAGCAGGATGAAGGCGGTCATCATCGTGTAGGATCGCGCTTCCTGGGCGAAACCAACCTGAAGCGGAGCGAGGGCCATGAACAATCCGGCGAGCCAGGCCCCTGCCCTGCCGCCGATCGTCCAGGCGATGGCGAAAACCAGGCCCGCTGTGATCGCGCCAAAGATGGCGGGGACCAGCCGGAGCGCGAACGGTCCCGCACTGCCGCCGAGCGCGATGACGGCGTGTTCGATCAGGAAAAAAACCGGCGTGTGGTGATGCGCGAGCGAGTGGGCGATGACCCCGGCGAGCGGACGGGAGGCGCGGTGGACCGTGAAAACCTCATCGAGCCAGAACGGTTTGAACCCCAGCCCGTGCAGCCGGGCGAGCAGGGCGACCAGAACTATCGCAAGCCCCGACAGCCAGGAAGTGGCCCGGGCGCGGCTCACGCCACGCCATCGCCATTCTGGCCATCATCGGGGCCGATCGCGAGCGAACCCATCCAGTCCTCGTCATCGTCGATCGGGACGGGACCTGACTCGCGCTGCGGTTGCTTCACCGTGCCGGGGCCGGCGCCCTCATAGGTGATGCCCATGGCGGCGAAGGCGATCTCGATCAGGGAACGATGATGCATGGCGGGGATTCCGGTTTGACCCGATGTATCTGGTATCGAATCATGCCGGAATCATGGCGGCGTCGCGTCACAAATGATTACGCGCCATGCAAAATCGGGTGAGAGCAAGCGGGGCTGCGGGGCTTGAAGCCTAGACGCCGGCGAACCAGTCATAGCCCTGATTTTCCCAGTATCCACCCGGGTATTTGTTGGTCACCGCGATGGATTGCAGGTTTTTCGCACTTTTGTAGCCGAGCTTGGTCGGAATACGCAGGCGCAAGGGCGCGCCCCATTCCGGCGTGAGCGGCCTGCTCTCGAAATCGAGGGCCATAATGGTCTGCGATTGCAGGGCGCTCGGCATGTCGATGCTGGTGGAATAGCCATCGAAGCAGGTGAAGCTGACATATTTCGCCCGCAGATCGGCACCGATGCGCTTGAGAAAGACATGGAGCGGAACGCCGGACCATTGGCCGATCTGGCTCCAGCCCTCGATGCAGATGTGGCGGGTGATCTGGCGCTGCTGCGGCAGGGCGCGCAGATCCGCGACGCTCCAGGCGCGGGTTTCGCGCACCAGCCCGCTTACGCCGAGGCGCCAGGTTGCGGGATCGATGATCCGAACCTGCCATTCCGGGTAATAGGCGTTGAAACGGAACGGATGGGTGATCGCGCTCGCGGGATAGGTTTCCGCCAGCCGCGATTTATCGAACAGGGCTTCCTGGATACGGTCGTCGAAACGGAGCATCGCTTCGAGCGCGGCATCGACGCCGGAATGGGTCGAGAGGTCGCAGCCGGTGAGCAGGGTGAGCGCGCCGAGGGAGAAGCCGCCGCGCAACAGGCCGCGACGGCGCAGGCGGCCGAACTCGGGTTTCAGATCATCGTGCCGCACGATCGGGGGTTTCGGGCTCATGGCGTGGTTTCCGGATCGGCGCTGGTGTTCGCGATCATCGAGACCAGGGTGCGCGGATAGAACGCCACCAGCGTGACATGGATCACCACGAAGGCCGCGATCAGACCCATCATGGCGAGGTGGATGCCGCGCGCGATCGGGTAGCCGCCGAACAGCCCGGTAAGCCAGCCGAACTGAATCGGTTTCCAGATCGCGAGCCCGGTGGCGACCGCGAAAGTGATGACGATGATGATCCCGGCATAGAGCAGACGCTGCACCGCGTTGTAATGGCCGATTCGGTGCGGCAGGGCGAAGCGAAGTGCGGCGCCGAGATCGCGCCCGACCTCGCGCGGATGGAGTGGGGCAAGGTCGCGGCGGAAATGGCCGGTGGCGATGCCGTAGGCGAGATAGGCCAGCCCATCGGCGAAGAGCAGCCACATCGCGCTCAGGTGCCAGGCCAGCGCGCCGCCGAGCCAGCCACCGAGACCGGCCCATTGCGGAAACAGGAACGGTAGGCTGGGCGAGGCATCGTAGATTTCCCAGCCGCTGAACATCATGCAGCCGATCGCGTAGACGCCGATCCAGTGCATGATGCGGATCGGGACCGGGTGCGCCGGCCGCGCGGATCGAAGCGGACGCATCCGGTTCTCCTCACATCGGCGGCACGACGCCATCGACACCCACGGCGACGACATCGGCGGTGATTTTACCATCGGTCTCGCCGGCCTTGATGAACACGTGCGAGCCATCGGTGGCATCGGCCTTCACGCCGGGGCGGAACTTCACGATCGGCGCGGTCGGCGGGACGATGATGGTCTGCTGGCCGCCTTTGTAGGTGACGGTGAGGCGCTTGACCCCGTCGCCCGATCTGGTCGCGGCGACATTGCCGTTTGTCATGGTGCTGGCGACCTTGCTGCCGGCCCCCGAGACGGCGGCGACGTTGCCATTGGTCATGGTGCTCGGCGTCTTCGCCGCCCCGTCGAGCGTGGTGTCGGGGATTTTGTCCCAGGCGTAGTGGCCTTCGCCGGTGCCGCGCATCGAATTCGGGAAGATCACCACTTCGAGAGCGATCATCTGATGGCCGACGGTTTTGGTCGCCGTGCCGATGAAGCTGTTCTTGTCGACCATGGCGAGCGAGGATTTCTCGACCTTGAGGTAGTGGGTGCCGGCCCCGATAGCGACGGTTTCGGTCTTGCCGCTGCCGGTCTTGAGGGTGAGGCTGTCGGCGCTGATCGCGGTGATGGTCCCGCGCAGGCGGACCGGCGTGGGCGCGGCGATGGCGGTGGCCGATACCATGACGGCGGCGGCGATGCCGAACAGGAGGGTTGGTTTCATCGGGTGTCCTTTGCGATGGGGCGAGGTTGCCCCGGGGTAAAATCGGGTCCGGCGAGGTGCCGGATGATGGGTGGGACGGGTAGCCGAGTTACTGCCAGCCCCATTTCGTGAAAATTGCCTTTCCTTTCGCAGAGGCGAGAAATGCCGCGAATTGCCTCACCATGGGGCGCGCTTCGCCGGCATGGGTCAGAGCGATTCCGGCATCGCGATAAATCGCGTATCGGGGTGCGATCGGAACGGTGGTGGCAAGGCTGGGATTGGCGACCTGCCAGATGTTCCAGATCAGCCAGGCGTCGAGCGATTTGTCCTTGATCCAGTCGGTGCGCGCGGCGGCGCTGTTGCCGGCGACCATGGCGATGTTGTGCCGGAAGCCGCGGATATCGGCGATGCTGCCGGTGCGCCCCGCGACATCCTCCCACAACCCCTGCTGACCCGCACCGTTGACCACCAGAATATGATGCCCCGGCTTGAACAGATCGGTGATGCCGGTGATGTGGTCCGGGTTGCCGGGGCGGACCAGAATCGCCGCCGGGCGCAGATAGAGCGGTTCGACGCTCGCGGGATCGATCTCGGTGGGCAGTGCCGCCTGGAAATCGCTCATCATGGTTTCGGCGCCGCTGAAGATCAGATCGGCATTGGCCTTTGCCTGATCGAGCCATTTCGGCGTGGGACCGGCGACGACGAGGACCTCGACGTGATGCGCCGCGCCGAAGGCTTTTGCCGCCTCCTGCATGGCGGGGGCAGGCCCGCCCGGCCCATAGACATGGATCGGGGCTTCGGCATGGGCGGCTTCGGCACCAAACAGGGATGCGATGAGGGCGAGGCTGATGAAACTGGATTTGAGCATGGATGGACCTTTTGAAACGTGACGATGGGGGGCGTGACCGCAAGACCTGCGCGAAGCGGACCGCATCGCGGCACATTCGTGCTCAGAGCGCATGTTGATCTGCCCTGATCCGGTTGGCGATGCGGTGCAGGCGCGCGGGTTCGACCTCGGCAGCAACCGAGAAGCCGACACCGTGGCTGATCCAGGTGAACATGGTGTGACCATTGTGACGATCCTCGCTCATGCGGTCGCTGTGCGCGGGGACATCCATCCGGCGGACCAGAAGAAGCAGCGGGCGCGCATCGGGCGCCCGGTACATCACCACCGCGGCAGGGCCGTGCAGGGTCGCCAGCCATTCTATCCGCCCGACGGTATAGCCGGATGCGGTCAGATCGGGCGGGCTGAAATCGTGACCGACCGCTGCCGCGAGGTCGGGCGCCGTCGCGCGTGTGGGCGTGGTGGGGGTGAAAATCCGGTAGGCGGCGCGGGTTTCGAGTTTCAGGGCGGCAATGCCGGTTGCGGCGGGTTCGCGATGCGCCCCCAGATCGGCCCGACCGAACCAGCCCGAGGACGCCCCGATCCCGAAAGCGAGCAGGACCAGCGCAGCGGCCCGGCCGTGATTGGCGATCCAGCCGAAGCGGCGCTGCCGGCTGGCTGAAGCGAGGTGAGCCATCGTCAGTTCGGGCGGGAGCGGCTGTTCGACGATGCCGGCGAGTCCCGCGCGGAGCTGATCGCGCTGGCGACGCCAGTTCTCGATCCGGCGGTTCTGCCCGGGATGCTGCGCCAGATAAGCGGCCACGATCGCTTCGCGCTCCGGGCCGAGCACGCCATCGACATAGGCGTGAAGATCGTCATCGGTAATCGGGGGGGTATTCTGCGTCATGAAACGCTCCGCAAGCGGGGACGGGTGGTGCCGTCCATGAAATCGTTGAGCCGGTCGCGCGCGCGGCTGAGCCGCGACATCACCGTGCCGAGCGGTAGGTCGAGCATCGCCGCCACCTCGGCATAGGTGAAACCCTCGACGGTGACGAGCAGGAGGATTTCGCGCTGCTCCACGGGTAGGCCGGCGAGCCCGATCGTGAGGTCGCGCATCTGGAGCCCCGCTTCCTGGCCGGGTCGCACGGCGGCAGCCGGGCCGCCCGAGTCATCGAGCGGGGTCGTGGCGCGGTGTTTGGCGCGCCGACGGTCGCTGAGGAAGCGGTTGCGCAGGATGGCGAACAGCCATGGCCGGACCTGCTGATCCGCCATGCCGAGCCTGGGCCGTGCCAGCGCATCGACCAGCGCGTCATGCACCAGATCATCGGCATCCTGCGCGGTGCCAAGCAGGGCACGGGCGAAACGGCGCAATGACGGGATCGTCTGCTCGATGGCGTCATGCGTGGTCACGCCCGGACGGGTTCAGCAGGATAGCGCACGGCACACTCCGAATATCTGGAGCAACAACGCACGAACCGGCGATTTATTCCACGCGCTTCGACGATTTTTTGCGCCGGTACGCGGCGGGTCAGCTCGCGACTTCCTCGGGGATCGCGCAGACATGATGCCGGGCGAGCCATGCGCCGATCCCCGGCTGGGCGGACAGTGCGGCAAACGGCACCACCGCGAGGCATGGCCCGATCGTCGGCACCGCCCAGGGCAGCGCGCCGGGAGCGACGGCGGCGAGCACGAGCCCGGCAAAGGCGCCATAGAGCATCACCGGCCAGAGCGTGCGCGCGAATGCCGCCAGCCCGATCCGGCGCGCGGCGCGGTTCTGCGCCTGCCATCCCGCCCGGCGCCCGAGCGCGAGGCTGAGCATGAACAGCGCCTGGATCACCAGCATGATCGAACCGAGGCAGAGCGAGAAGACCAGATCGATGATCACGCCGGTCAGCAGCCGTCCCCGCCCGCCATATCGGCGCGACGCCCCCGGGCGGAGCAGCACATCGACCACACCGAGCAGCCGCGGCGCGAAAATCATCGCCATCACGATCAGATAGAGCGCGAAGGCGAGACCCGTCGCGAAAGCCCGCCCGGTTCCGGTGAAGGCGATGGCGAGGCCCGACATCAGCATGAGGAAATTGAGCGGTGCGCCGACATACATCATGATCGCGTTGATCAGTTGAAACCGGCCCATCGGCTGCAACCCGGGCAGGCGCATGAGGTGGATGTATTGCATATTGCCCTGGCACCAGCGCAGATCGCGTTTGATGAATTCCAGAATGTCCGGCGGGTTTTCCTCGGAACTGCCGAACTCATCGGCGATCACCCGCACCTCGTACCCGGCGATCCGCATGAGCACGGCCTCGACCTGATCGTGACTGAGCAAATCCCCCCGGAGCGGGCCGCGCCCGGGGATCACCGGCAGATCGCAACAATCGACGAACGGGCGCAGCCGGATGATTGCGTTGTGCCCCCAGAACGGCCCGCTCGGCCCCTGCCACCATGCGGTGCCGATCGTCTGCATCCGCATTGCGTGACGCATGCCGAACTGAAAGATCCGCGCGAACCCGCTCGCCGCCGGACGACCGACCACGAGCGATTGCAGGATGCCCAGCCGGTCGTTCGCCTGCATCACCCGGACCAGCCGCAGTATGGCTTCGGCTGACATCATGCTGTCGGCGTCCAGCACGATCATGTAGTCGTGGGTGTCGCGGGCCGTCGTTGCGAAGGCGCGCATATTGCCGGCCTTGAAACCGGTATTCGCCTCGCGCCGCCGGTAGATGATCGTCTCCGGCCGGTTCCGCCCGTCCCGCAGGCGCGCAAAGGCCGCCGCTTCATCGGCGATCGCGCCCGGCAACTGGCTGTCGCTGAGAACATGAAAGGTGAAATGATCGCCGGTGCCGCTCGCGTCGATATCATCGATCATCGCCCCCAGCCGCGCGAAGCAGGGGGTCACGTCCTCGTGGCGGATCATGAGGCAGATGGCGGTCATCGCCGTGATCGGTGCATCGAGGACCGTGCGGGCGAGTGCGGGGTTGGTGTAGCGTGCGGGATCGGTCATCAGGCGCGCGATCACGAACCCGATCACCGCGTTCCAGAAGCCGAGCAGGGTCCACGGCAGGCCGAGCAGGAACAACAGGAGGAAACACAGGGCGGGAATGCTCAGCCCATCGCCACCGAGCACACGCACCATCATGACACCCAGCAGCACGTAACTGATCAGGTTGAGGGCCAGAACCAGCGCCCGGCGACCGCGCAGAGCGGCGGGCGGGGCGGCCAATCGGTCGTCCGGGCGGTTCATTGTGCTGGCGTCCATCAACCCCATGTGATGGCACGGTGGTGCGACACAAGCCAGAACGTTCCGGGAGTCATCGGCCAATTGAACAATCCGCACGTATAGATGGGCATGACGATTGCTTATGATGCCGAAAGCGGCGACGAACGCTGGCGGACCGTGCTGCGGGCCTGCCACGATCCGAAGCCCGCGATCGGTCAGCCGGTATGCGGGCTCTGGGATATTTACGGTCCGATCGCGGCTTGTCGCCACTACCCCTATGTGATCGCCCAGCTTGGACAGTCGCTCGACGGCAGGATCGTCACGGCGCCCGATCAATCTCCCGCGATCAGCGGCCCCGAAGGACTGCGCCATCTGCACCGGCTCCGTGCCCTCGTCGATGCCGTGATCGTCGGCGTCGGCACCGTGGTTGCCGATGACCCGCGCCTCACGGTTCGCCTGGCGCAGGGCCCCTCCCCTGCCCGCATCGTCATCGATCCGCGGTTTCGCCTGCCGGCACGGGCGAAACTGCTGGCTGACGATGGCGTGCCGGTATTCGCGGTCCAGTCGCACGCGGGCGAACGGCCGCCCCGGGTACAGCCGGTCGTGGTCCCGGTAACGGCGGATCGCGCACCCGGCTCGATCGCCCCTGCCGCCATCATCGCGAGCCTCGCGGAGTTGGGTTTCCGCCGCATTCTCGTGGAAGGCGGCGCACACACGGTCTCTGCCTTTCTGGCGGCGGGAATGATCGATCGGCTTCACGTGACCGTGGCACCGGTCATCATCGGTCGCGGACTGACCGGTTGCAACCTGACCCCCACGAACGGACAGCATGGCATGATCCGGCCGCAAACGACCATCCATCGTCTCGGTAGCGATATCCTGTTCGATTGCGTCTTCGGCGATATCGGATGACTGGCCCGGCAAAGGCTCAGGCACTCTGGATCACCGCCGCCGGCCACGCCGCCCTGCGTGAGGCTGTGCTGCCGCCATTGCCGCCGGGATGGGTGCGGGTTCGCGCGGTAACGAGCGGGATCAGCCGCGGGACGGAATCGCTGGTGTTTCGCGGCGGCGTGCCGGTGAGCGAGCGCAGCCGGATGCGCGCGCCGTTTCAGGACGGCATGTTCGATTATCCGGTCAAATACGGCTACGCGATGGTCGGGGAGATCATCGCCGGGCCCGATGACCGGGTGGGCGAGACGGTATTCTGCCTTCATCCGCATCAGGATCTGTTCGATGTTCCGGCTGACGCGGCTCTGACCCTGCCCGCAGGCGTCTCGCCGGCACGCGCCGCTCTGGCGCCGCAGATCGAGACCGCGCTCAACGCTAGCTGGGATGCCGCGATCGCCATCGGTGATACGATCGCGGTCGTGGGCGTCGGTGTGATCGGTTGCCTCGTCGGTTATTTGTGCGCGAAGCTCCCCGGCGGCGAGGTGATCCTGATCGACCACAACGCTGGCCGCGCCGCGATCGCAACCCGACTGGGTTGCCGGTTTCAGCTGCCCGGCGCAACGCCCAGCGAGGAGTGCGACGTGGTCTTTCATGCCTCCGGCTCCGGCGCCGGGCTCGACCACGCGCTGGCCTGTGCCGGGTTCGAGGCGCGGATCATCGAGTTGAGCTGGTATGGCGATCGCCCGGTGACGATCGGGCTCGGTGCCGGTTTTCACAGTCGCCGCCTTGCGATCATCGCCTCGCAAGTCGGTCACATCGCGCCATCGCACCGGGCGCGCTGGACGCACGAACGGCGATTGCGCCTTGCCCTCGCTCTGTGCGCCGATCCGGTTCTCGATGTCCTCGTTGCGGACGCCACACCGTTCGCGGACAGCGCTGCGCATTACGGCACCATCCTGTCCGACCCGGCGACGCTGTGCCATCGTTTTCTCTATCGAGGTGATTGAATGTACGCTCTTGAAATTCGCGATCACATCATGATCGCCCATAGTCTGAACGGTGCGGTATTCGGCCCGGCGCAGCGGATGCATGGGGCGACCTTCGTGATCGATGTCGCGTTCTTTCGCGAAACCCTCGATCCGGACAATATCGTGGTGGATATCGCCCGGGCGGGCGATGCGCTGCGAACGGTTCTGGCGGATCTCAACTATGCCAATCTCGATACTCATGAAGCGTTCAAAGGGGCTGTCACCACTACCGAGTTTCTGGCCCGCCACGTGTTCGACCGGTTGGCGGCTGCGATCCGCGCCGGCGATCTCGGGCCGCACGCCGATGGGATCGGGCGCATGAGGGTCACGCTGCGGGAATCGCATATTGCCCGCGCGTGGTACGAGGCGTCGCTTGCTCCCCCAACCTGAGCCTGAGTCGAGGCTGATCTTCGCGGTTCCGGGTTCGATCGCGACCCGGACTGGTGGATCGATCTACGACCGGCGCGTGAGTGCGGCGTTGCGGGACCGGGGATGGAACGTCGATATCGTCGAATGTTCCGGCAATTTCCCTGCGCCCGGAGAAGCCGACCTCCTCGCCCTCGACCGCGTTCTGGGATCGTGTCCCGATCGGGCGCTGGTCATGATCGATGGACTGATCTTCGGGGCGATCCCCGGCATGGCGGCCTGTCACGCGGCTCGATTGCGTCTGGTCGCCCTCGTGCACCACCCGCTCGCGCTGGAGACCGGTCTCGGTATCGAGGCCATCAACCGGTTCCGCGATGCCGAACAACGTGCGCTGCGTTGTGCGGCGGGCGTGATCACCACTAGCCAGTCCACCGCTGCCATCCTGATCCGTGACTACGCCGTTGCGCCCGGACGCATAACCATCGCACCGCCCGGAACCGATCGCCCGGCCCATCGCCGGCGCGACCCCGCGCAGCCGACGATTGCGCTGCTCGCGGTCGGGGCGGTGATTCCACGAAAAGGATACGACGTGCTGGTGGAGGCACTCCGACAACTCGCCGATCTGGATTTCGCCTGCCTGATCATCGGCAATACCGAACGTTGCCCGGCGACGGTGGCTGCGTTGCGCGCGGCGATCCGCGCGGGCGGACTGGATCACCGGATCACCTTGGCCGGTGAAGTGGATGATGTCGACCGCGCTTATGCCAATGCCGATATCTTTGTGTTGCCGAGCCGGTATGAAGGTTACGGGATGGTCTTCGGCGAAGCGCTCGCTCACGGTTTGCCGATCGTCGCGACCGTTGCGGGGGCGATCCCGAGCGTGGTTCCCGCCGATGCCGGGCATCTGGTCCCGGTCGATGATCCAATTGCCCTTGCGGACGCTTTGCGTGGATTGATCACCGCACCGGAGCATCGGGCACGCCTCGCAGCAGGCTCCCGGCGCGCGGCACGCGATTTGCCGGACTGGACTGACACCGCGCGATTGATCGGGGAGGCGCTGCGCAAGCTGCCAGACTGAATGAGGAACAAGCGTGAATGAGGAATGGGCCGATCGCTCCTCATGCCCGTTCGACCTTGCGACCGACTTCGAACCCGACCTCGCGCGAGAGGTCGTGGATTGACCGAAGCAGCGGACCTTTGCCTGCCCCCGCGAAGCGACCACTCGCCACGAGGGCCGCAAAAGGCTTCGGCAATTCGGAGATTGCGATGTCGACCTTGCGTTTCAGCGCATCCTCGATGTGCTTGCGCTTCAACCCGCCGGCCCGACCCTCGCGATTGAACACGATCGTGGGCCGCTGCGGCTGACCGGGATTGTTGGGAATGGCCAGCAGGCGCAATGTATCGCGCAACCCGCCGATACTCGGATCGAGGACGATGACCCGATGATGGGTCAATTCGAGCAATTCGCGCTGCGACTGAACCGGCAGGACCGGTAGATCGACGATCACGAAATTGAACCGGAACCGCAGCGCATCGATGATCTGGCGCGCCCGCCCGACCCGCGCGGCGGCTTCCGCACCGGGGTTCGGGGGCGAGCCGAGCAGATAGAGCCGGTTCTGCACCGGGACCGCCGCCTCCACCACGCGCTCGGGATCGAGCGGTGCATCGTCGTCGAGGAGGTCGCGCAGGGATATCCGCGGCTCGACCGCGAATTGTTCGAGCGCCACGCCGATCGAGGGATCGGCATCGAGCAGGAGCGTATGACGATTGGAATCGACACCGAGGAACCACGCGAGAGCGAAGGCGATGCTGCTCGCGCCGATCCCGCCCCGCGCGCCGGTGACGGCGATCACACGGCCCCCGCGCGTCGAATCGGCGACATGACCATTATTGGTGATCAGCGAGGCGAAATAGCGCGCGACCATCTCACGGGTGATCGGCTTGAAAATATAGTCGACCGCGCCGATCCGCCGATTGATCGAGCGGTAGAGTTCGACATCGTCGATATCGCCCAGCACCAGCACGCTGACCGAGGGCTCGATCACATCGCATAATTCGCCCAGCGTCTGTAATGGCCGGTCATCCCCGGCGATATCCACGACCAGGATTTGGGGTGCCGGCATCCGCATCATTGCCGCGATCGTCGATTTCGCGCTGCCGCGCCGGATATCGCAAGTGTTGCCGATGCCGCTCTGGGCCAGATCGTTCAATCCGTCGCGCAGCACCGTTTCGCTGGCGCCGTCGGTGACGAAACCCAGCACGGTCAATTGGTCGGGTCGTCCGGTCCGGTTCGCACCTGCGGCGCGGGAGGGCTGGGAGTCGCTCATCGCTGTACCTGAGGCCATAAAGTTATCACCGCCGAGGCGGCGATCGCCACGCCATACGGGATCGAGCCGTTATGCCTTGCCCGCCATTGCTCGGCGCGCCAGATGCGCGCGATCAAACTGCGGCGGGGCGGTGGATCGTGTTGCACCGGGACAGCTCTGCGCCCCCGCAGACGGACGATGGACCGCAGGATCAGGTAGGCGACCGCAAGTAGGCCGCCGACCAGCATCACCTGGATCGCGAAACGCCCCTGGTCCAGCCCGTTCGGAGCCACGAGGAGGGTGCAGGCGGTCCAGAGCTTTACATCGCCGCCGCCGAGCAGCCGCATCATCCAGAACAGGGTCAGCACGGCGAAGATCAGGCCGGCCACGAGCAATCCCGGAACCAGCTGGTGATCGGCCAGCCGGAGCGGTACGGCGAGGCCGGCAATCGCCGCGCTTATGCGGTTGGGGATCAGGCGCACCGCAATGTCGCAGACGGCGGCGTAGATCAGACAAAGCAAAATGACACCGGCCCATGCAAGCGAAAACGGATCGCTCGCGGTCATGAGCCGATTTTCCGCCGATGCCGTCTCAGCCGGGCAGCAGCAGAGAGTTCAAATTCGCAATCCAGCCCGACGATTTGTCCCGATGCCTGCATGGCACCGGGTTTATCGGACAAAGATTAAGAAACGATGTTCAGCCGACGGTAAAATGGCTCTCGATATTTCCTTTGGTCGCGTGGGCGTAAGGGCAGACGATCTCCGCCTTGCGGACCAGATCCTCGGCCTGCGCTTTGTCCATGCCCGGAATCGTCACGACCAGCGCCGCGGTGATGCCGAACCCCGTGCCGTCATCGCGCGGGCCGATGCCGATATCCGCCGTGACCTTGGCATCGGCGGGGATTTTGATCTTTTCCTGTCCGGCCACGAATTTCAACGCACCGAGGAAACAGGCGGAAAAACCGAGCGCGAATAATTGCTCGGGATTGGTGCCGGGCCCGCTGTCGCCGCCGAGTTCCTTCGGCGTGCTGAGATCGAGGTTGAGCTTGCCGTCATCGGTTTCGGCATGGCCGGTGCGTCCGCCGGTGGCGTGGCCGTGAGCGTGGTAGAGCGTTTTCATGGCGTTCGATCTCCTGATGCGATTCAAGCGGAGATCAGAACGATATCGCCTGAAAACAAGGGGTGAGCTCAACGCGCGGCGGCGTGGCCCAGTGGCCCCCTGCCCTGTCCGAAGCCGGGAGCGGCCAGCAGCGCCGCGTGCAGGAATTTCCGTGCCTGTCCGATCGCGTCATCGGGCGACAGGCCGCGTGCGAGGCCGATGGCGATCGCGCTTGCGAGCGTGCAGCCGGTGCCGTGGGTGTGCCGTGTCGCAAGGCGCGGCATCCGGAACTCGGTCATGCGGTCCGGGGTGACCAGATGATCGATCGAGTGGGTGCCCTCGAAATGACCGCCCTTGATCAGCGCGGCACCGGCACCCATTCGGCAGAGGGCTTCGCCTGCGGCGCGGATGTCCGGCGCGGTATCCACGTTCAGCCCGGTCAGGATCGCGGCTTCGGGACGGTTGGGCGTGACGAGGGCGACCAGGGGCATCAGGGTGTCGCGCAGACGGCCGAGGGCTGCGGGGTCGAGCAGGGTGGTGCCGCTGGTCGAGGCCAGGACCGGGTCGAGCACGATCGGGACCGAACCGGCGGCGGGGCGCAGCGCATCGACGATGGCGGCGAGCATGTCCGGCGTTCCGATCATGCCGATCTTCACCGCATCGAGGCCGATATCGGCGGCGACCATGCGGATTGCGCGGGCGACGAGATCGGGTGCGGTGGGCGCGATCGCCATGATGCCCTGACTGTCCTGGGCGGTGATCGCGGTGATCGCGGTCATGGCATGGCCGCCGAGCATCGTGATGGTCTTGATGTCCGCCTCGATACCGGCCCCGCCGCTGCTGTCCGAACCGCCGATCGCGAGGATGCGGGGCATCATGGTCGTGCGCCGTGCGTTCAGGCCACGGCGCTGGCGGGGACCGATGCAGCTTCGATCACGCCGCAGAGTTCGTCGACGAGGCCGATGATCATCGCCTCGTCTTCGCCTTCGGCCATGACGCGGATCAGCGGTTCGGTGCCGGAGGCGCGGATCAGGAGACGGCCGGTGCCGGCGAGTTGTGCCTCGGCATGAGAGGTGGCGGCGATGACTTTCGGGGAGAGAAGCGGCGAGGTGCCGGCGAACCGCACGTTGCGCAGGCGCTGCGGCAGCGGGTCGAACAGGCGGCAGACCTCGCTGGCGGGTCGTCCATCGCGCACCAGCACGGCGAGGACCTGGAGTGCTGCGATCAGCCCATCGCCGGTGGTGGCGAAATCGGAGAGGATGATATGGCCCGATTGTTCGCCGCCGAGATTGAGGGCGCGGGCGCGCATCGCTTCGGCGACGTAGCGGTCGCCGACAGCGGTGCGGTGCAAGGCGAGGCCGAGCGAGGCGAGATAGCGCTCCAGCCCGAGATTGGACATGACGGTGGCGACCACCGCTTCGCCCGACAGGCGATGATCGGCCTGGAAGGCGCGGGCGATCAGGGCGAGGACCTGATCGCCATCGATCACGGTGCCGCGCTCATCGACCAGGATCAGCCGGTCGGCATCGCCATCGAGTGCGATGCCGAGATCGGCGCGGTGTTCGAGCACGGCGGCGGAGAGGAAGCCGGGGACGGTGGAGCCGCACTCCTTGTTGATGTTGAACCCGTCCGGGTTCACGCCGAGCGCGATCACCTCGGCACCGAGTTCCCACAGGGCGGCGGGGGCGACCTTGTAGGCGGCACCGTTGGCGCAGTCGAGCACGACGCGCAGCCCGTCGAGCCGGAGGCCGCGCGGCAGGCTGGATTTGGCCGATTCGATATAGCGTCCCCCGGCATCGACCAGACGCACCGCGCGCCCGAGGGCGGAGGCATGGGCGAGACGGTCGCTGAGATCCTGATCCATCAGGGCTTCGATTTCGGATTCGGTCTCATCGGAGAGTTTGGCACCATCCGGCCCGAACAGCTTGATGCCGTTATCCTCGAACGGATTATGCGACGCCGAGATGACGACGCCGAGATCGGCGCGCAGGCTGCGGGTGAGCATGGCGATCGCCGGGGTGGGCAGCGGACCCGCGAGGGTGACGTCCATCCCCGCGCCGATGAAGCCCGCGGTCAGCGCGGGTTCCAGCATATAGCCCGAAAGGCGGGTGTCCTTGCCGATGATGACCTGATGGCGATGGGTGCCGCGGGTGAACAGCAGACCCGCCGCCTGACCGAGGCGCATCGCGATTTCGGCGGTCATCGGGGCGGTATTCGCGCGGCCGCGAATCCCATCGGTGCCGAACAGGCGGCGGGCTCGGCTGGCGGGGGCGACGTGGTTCATGGGACGAACGAAGTCCTTTTCGGGTCAGTGATCAGATATAGCCGGCATCGGGTTCGAGCGCACGGGCCACGCGGAGGGCCTGGATCGTGCCGGCGACGTCGTGCACTCGGAGAATGGCAGCACCATGGCGGGCGGCGAACAGGGCGGCGGCGATGGATGCCGGATCGCGGCGGGCGGGATCGGGTTCGCCGGTGATGTCGCCGAGGAAGCGCTTGCGCGAGACGCCGACCAGAACCGGGTGGCCGAGCGCGTGGAACCGGGGCAGGCCGCGCAGCAGATCGATGTTCTGCGTCCCGCGTTTGGCGAAGCCGAAACCGGGATCGAGGGCGATGGCGGCATCGGCGATACCGGCAGCGCGGGCGGCATCGCGCCCCGCTGTGAGTTCGGCGAGGATCTCGGCGACAAGGTCGTGATAGTGGGCGTGGTGCGACATGGTCTGGGGTGTGCCGCGCATGTGCATGAGGATCACCGGGCAGCCACTTGCGGCGAGCAGAGGGGCGGCGGCGGGATCGTGGGTGAGGCCGGAGACGTCGTTGATGATGCGGGCCCCGGCATCGAGTGCTGCCTTCATGGTGGCGGCGTTGCGGGTATCGGCCGAGACGACGGCACCGGCGGCGACCATGGCGCGGATGACCGGGAGGATACGTTCGATTTCGAGTGCGGGCTCGATGATCGTGCTGCCGGGACGGGTCGATTCACCGCCGATGTCGAGGATATCGGCACCCTCGTTCAGCATGGCGTGACCGGCACGGATCACCGCTTCGGGGTCGAAGACGGCACTGGTCGCGGAAAAACTGTCCGGCGTCGCGTTCAGGATGCCCATGACCAAGGGGCGGGTGAGTTCAAGTCCGGCCCAGACGGGCCGGATGGTGGTGGATGTGGCCGGCATGGCCCGCGCAATAGCCGGGTTTGGCGCGGGGGCCAATCAGAGCGCGGGCATGGTCAGGCCGGATGCAGCCCCCGCAGCGGCGGCGAAGGGACTCTGGCTCGGGGATTGGCTTTGATTGGTGGTGCCGGATTGGTCGTGCTTGTGGTGAAACAGCGCGTTGGTGCCGTGATTGGTCGCCTGGAGCTGGGCCATGGTGGCCTGAAGCGCGTTGCCGAAGCTGGGCTTCGCGGTCGAGGGCTGGCCGCCGGCATAGGCGATCGGTTGGGAGATTGCGTTGTTGACGGGAAGGATCATGGATCGATCTCCTTATTGCGAGGATGATTTCAATAGGCAGGCAGCGTCAATGCAGATATCATGCCAGACGATAAGGGCGCGGCTTTGTGCGGCTCTGGCTGGCGGGTGGGCCGGGCTGGGCCGGCCACCCGGCAGAATCTGCCGGGCAATTTCTGCCTTGTGTTCCGATTATGCCGACCAGCGGCCTTGCGGTTCGGGCCGATGGGACGATTTTTTCTCCGTCCGCCAGTTACAGAAGTTTGACATGAAACTGCCGAGCCAGATCGACCTGTTGAATGCCATCGCACCACGTTACGGAACGGCGGTGACGCGGGATGTGGTTTATGGGCCCAATCCCTATCACCGGCTGGATATCTATCGACCGGTCCGCCAGCGCCGGGCGCTGCCGGTGGTGGTGTTTTTTTATGGCGGATCGTGGCAGAGCGGGGCAAGGGCGGATTACCGGTTCATCGGGGCGGCGCTGGCGCGGCTCGGGCTGATCGTGGTTGTTCCGGATTACCGGCTTTATCCCGATGTGCGCTATCCCGATTTCATCCACGATGCGGCGAAGGCGACCGCGTGGGTGCTCGGCAATATTCGCGATTATGGCGGGGCGGCGGATGCGGTGTTCGTCGCCGGGCATTCGGCGGGGGCGTATCTGGCGATGATGCTGGCGCTGGCACCGGCGTATCTGGCCGCGGCGCGGAGCGATCGGGCGGCGCTGGCCGGGGCGATCGGGATGGCGGGGCCTTATGACTTCCTGCCGATCACCGGGCCGGTTTATCGGAAGATTTTCGGCGCGGCGGCGGATCTGGCGGCGACACAACCGATCGCCCATGTCGATGCCGAGGCACCGCCCTGTCTGTTGCTCACCGGCGCGAAGGACCGATTGGTGTTGCCTTCGAACACCGCCTCGCTGGCGGCGAAGTTGCGGGCGGCGGGGGCGGTGGTGGAGACGCGGATCTATCCGGGGATCGGGCATATCAGAATTCTGCTCGCCTGCCTGCCGCCGCTGCGGTTCACGATACCGCTGCTCGACGACATCGGCTCGTTCATCCGCCAGACGGTGGAGATGCGCCAGCGGGTCGAACCGGTCGGGGCGCGGCGCGATATGGCGGGGCGGACCAATCCGGGCTAACCTGTTTCGATGAGCGAGACAAACGATGTTCTCTACCTTGGTAGCCGGCGATATTCATCGTGGTCGATGCGCGGGTGGCTGGCGGTGGCGATGGCCGGGATCGAGGTCGAGGAGCGGGTGATCCCGCTGAACGGCGGGGTGACGCCGGCGATCAAGGCGGTTTCACCTTCGGGTCTCGTGCCGTGCCTCGAACATCGGGGGGCTTTGATATGGGACAGTCTCGCGATCGTGGAATATGCCGCCGAATTCAAGCCGGAGATCTGGCCGGGCGAGCGGATCGCGCGGGCACATGCGCGGGCGATCAGTGCGGAAATGCATAGCGGGTTTCGCGAGTTGCGGATCGCGATGCCGATGAATTGCTGCCGGCATGCGCCGGGAGGCAGTCGGAATCCGGGGATGCTGGACGATATCGGGCGGATCGAGGCGATCTGGGCCGGGACGCGGTCGCGATTCGGGGCCGGCGGGGATTTTCTGTTCGGGGCGGATTTTACCGGGGCGGATATCATGTTCGCGCCGGTGGCGTCGCGGTTTCTGACCTATGATCCGCCGTTGAGCGACGCTTCGCGTGCCTATATCGCCGCTGTGCGGGCGCATAAGCTGGTGGCGGCGTGGTACGAGGCGGCGGCGGCGGAGCCGGACTCGTGGAAACTTGAAAAATATGAGGCTGTGGAATGATTGCGACTCCCACGACTAAATCGGCCGCCCGGCTGTTGCGCGGGGCGGGTCTGGCGCTGGGCCTCGGCCTGGCCATGACCGCGACGGCGGCGGCGCAGACAAAGATGCCGGGGACCCAGGTGTCACCGCTCGGGGTGGTGGTGGATCATGGCTGGACCACACTGACCACCGAAGCGGGGAATTCGACGGAGGGGTATTTCCGGATCGATAACGTGGGGACCACGCCGGATACGCTGCTTTCGACGAGTTGCCCGATCGCGCATCATACCGTGCTGCTCGATAGTTCCGGCAAGAAGCTCGGCGGGATCGTGATCAAGCCGGGGGAGACGCTGACGATGGCACCGGGGGGGATGCACCTGATGCTGACGCGGAATCGCTACCGGTTCTATGCCCATGGGATGATCCCGTGCAGCGTTGATTTTCTCGATGCCGGGAAACTGATTTTATATCTGCATGTCGAGCAACCGGGGGCCAAGGCCTACGAGCAGGTGCGTCGTCCTGTCATCAAGGATTGAGGCCCTCGCGGCGGAGGCGCGCGGCTGCACGGTGTGCGCACCGGTGCTGCCGCTTGGACCACGGCCAATTCTGCGGGTTTCCGACACCGCGCGGCTTTTGATTATCAGTCAGGCGCCGGGGACGCTGGTTCATGCCAGCGGCACGCCCTGGACCGACGCCTCGGGCGATCGGTTGCGGGGGTGGCTCGGGTTGGAGCCGGCGCGATTTTACGATGTCAGCCGGGTTGCGATTCTGCCGATGGGGCTGTGTTATCCGGGCCGTTTGCCGCGCGGCGGGGATTGCCCGCCCCGGCCCGAATGTGCGCCGCTCTGGCAGGCGCGGCTGCGGGCGGCGATGCCCGCGATCCGGTTGACGTTGCTGGTGGGCAGCTACGCGCAGGCGTATCATCTGGGTCCGGGGCGGCTGGAGGACCGGGTGAGGAATTTCAAGCGGTTTCTGCCGGATTACTTCCCCCTGCCCCACCCCTCGTGGCGGACGCTGGGATGGGCGGCGCGGCGGCCCTGGTTCGAGGCGGAAACATTGCCGGCGCTGCGGAAGACGATTGCAACATTGCTGGAGGATCACTGACATGGCGAAAATCGAGAAACTGACCGATTCCGAACGCGCGGCACTGGTGGATCTGCTGCCGGCCTGGAGCTTTGCCCGGACGAATGCCGGGCAGAACGACGCGATCGAGCGGAAATTCGTGTTCAAGGATTTCTCGGAAGCGTTCGCGTTCATGGCCCGCGTGGCATTGCTGGCGGAAAAACACGATCATCATCCCGAATGGACGAATGTCTATAACCGGGTGGCGATCACGCTCTCGACGCATGATGCCGGAGGATTGTCGGTGCGGGATATCCAGTTGGCTGAGGCGATTGATATGATTGCTTGAAGAAGGAGGAAGAAGGCTTCTTTTTTGTAAAAAAGAAGCAAAAAACTTCTGTTCGCTGAGGCACGGGCGCTGAAACCGGCACGGGCCCAGATTAACAAAGTTTTTTTGCTTCTTTTTGTTCACAAAAAGAAGGCTTGTCTTGCCTTGTACCCTTATTTATTGCGATAACGTAACATTATAGACGTGCGAAGTTGCCTTCGGTCAGGAGTAAATTTTTCGGTATTTTCGTCGGGGTGGCCAGAAGCGGTTGCCGGGGCCGAAATGGACGCCGTGGTAGTTGGCGTCGGGGATGCGGATGTCGGCGGGGTCGAGGGGGATCGGCCAGATGATGCGTTTGGGTTTCGGGTTGGGGTTGGGTTTGCGCTGGCGTCGCTCGCGGGGTGGCGGGCGGAGGTGGTCGGGGAGGTTGACGCCGAACATGCGGCAGATTGGGCGGAGGATACGACCGAGGCTTGGCTTGGCGGCGAGCAGGGCGATCAGGTCCGGGGAATTGACGAACGCGATCAGGTCGTAATGGGCTTGGGCGGCAACGACGCCGGTGGTCGGGGTGATCGGCAACAGATGCAGCAGCCAGGCGAATTGGGTGGAGAACGGCGAGGGTTTGCGCGGGCGGGAGGGTTTCGGCGGCATGATCTCCGCGTTGTCAGGTGCGGGTTCGCAGATCGGGCGCGGTGGCGCTGCGGGTTTGGCAGCCGAGCGGGCGAAACGGATCACCACGCGGTTGAAATAACCCAGCAACAGCGTGACCATCGGCATCGCGGCCCGGTGGTGCTGGGCCAGCCGGACCGCCTCGCGATGGAACCCCGCAAAGATGGCTTTGAGGGTTTCGGTCAAGGCTTCAT
>Ga0315298_1000739_pt1 | contig 63055 bp, 57 predicted proteins | sample WHS_1_MG_FD_203077 | JGI IMG/M metagenome (GOLD analysis project Ga0315298, IMG submission 203077) | Extremophilic microbial mat communities from Washburn Hot Springs, YNP, Wyoming, USA - WHS_1_MG | ecosystem: Environmental > Aquatic > Thermal springs > Hot (42-90C) | place: USA: Wyoming...
TTTGGCGACCAATGCTGGCGTACTAGTCTCACTCCGCGCGGCCACCATGCGGCAGGCCCAACAGACCCTCAGTGCGGCGATGATGATCCTGCTCTTCCCCTTGCTCTTCGGCGTTCAGGCGATGCCCGCAGAATGGAAAGTCCGCTTGGCCAGCGCGCTGGCTACTGGCGGCTTCGGCTGGACAGCGTTCGTCGTCGCGGTAGTCTTGATCTTGATCAACGCTGTCTTGGTGTTGGCCTCCATGGCCCGCTTTCAGCGGGCGCGCCTGATCCTCGACTAGCACTTCGCCATCGCCCCATGCCAGCGCCTCATCGGTACCAATCGTCCGAAAGAGTCGACTTCGATCGTCGGCGGGGCCAGAAGACGAGCACGAGCACCATGCCCCCAACAAATCCCCCAATATGTGCCCAATAGGCCACGCCCTCGGTCTGCCCGGTGGGGATGCCAAGCGAGGCTGCGCCACTGAAAAACTGCGTTAGCGCCCAGAAACCGATTACCACCACCGCAGGAATCGGTACCACGAAGATCCGGAAGAAGAACACGAACAGCGTGTTGACCCTCGCCGAAGGGTAAAGGACGAGGTAGGCACCAAGCACCCCGGCAATAGCACCGCTAGCGCCGACGCTGGGAACCGTGGACCGCGGGTCGACGTAGGTCTGCGCCAGCGCGGCTGCTACCCCTGATGCTAGGTAGAAAACGAGGAACCGGACCTTCCCCATCGCATCCTCGACATTGTCGCCAAAAACCCAAAGGTAGAGCATGTTGCCGCCAATATGCAGCCAGCCCGCATGGATGAACATCGAGGTGAAGATCGTCAGCCAGATCGGTCGCGGCCCTGCCGGCGGCAGGTCCACGAGGGTCGCGAGCTCCCTTGGCACCAGGCCAAAGGACATCATGAAGCGCTGCAACTGGCGATCGTTCAACGAAAGCTCGAAGACGAAGACCACCACGTTGATGCTCACGAGCAGCAGAGTCACCCAGGGAAAGCTCTGCCGCCGGTTCTGGTCGGAAATTGGGATCATTGTCCTACTTCTGGGTCATGGGCAAGGCGAACCTAAACGTCGAACCTTTGCCCACCTCGCTCTCCACCCAAATGCGCCCGCCATGGGCTTCGACGATCATCCGGGTGATGTAAAGCCCTAGCCCCAGCCCCTCGGTTCTCCTCCTTGTAGTGCCATCTCAAGGAACTTTAGGCACTCCTCTGACGCGATTAACGCCATCTACTTCCTCACCGAAGGACTTGGCACCAATCTGACACCTTACACCTGCTGCGCGCGCGGGCGACCAGCCCCCGCCACTCCTTGCTGTCACCCACGCCTTGTGGCGCGGAGCTTTCTCGCTCACGCTCCGTTATGGGATAGCTACTCCACTGGGCCTATCGTTAAGTATAACAGCCACTAACCAGATTTCAAAGACGCAAGGTTTCCTGCAGGCTGCGGACCGCAGCGGGTGATCGCCCGAGGCTTCGTTCAACGACAGGACGCGGCAGGGAGGCTCCTTGCCGCGTCCAAAACGTGGCTCTCTTCTCGACTGAGGGCTTGGGCCCTACGCAGTGACAGCAGTGCGGACGCCGGTCATCAAGCGGTCGATTTCCTCGGCATCGGCATCCATTACATACGGAATCCCCGTGACGTCGGCCGCTTCGCGCGTGAGAGCGATCAAATCGTCGCGCCCAACGTGCTTGAGGGCAAACTTCCTCGCCCCAGCCATCAACTGCTGCAACCCAGCAGCCAGCCGGTCGCAGTAGGTATACATGCCGATCGCTGCCGGTGGGATCTTGGCGTAGTCATTGCCGAAGCGCTCTTTCAGCTTGGCGGCACCGACGAAGATCTGATCGATGGTCTTGCCATACTTCGCGACGTCCTTGGGCAGTTTGCCGTCTTCCATCCAGCCCGCGATGTTCTTGCCCACCATCGCCGGGATCATGGTGGCGCGGCCCATGCAAACGGCCTTAACGTACGGCCCGCCCATGGCGATCGCCTTGAACACATGGTCCTCTAGGGAGAAGCCGCCAGCCATGGCGATGTTCGGGACATAGGCGCCTTGCTCCTCGAGTCGCTTAGCCAAGCGGTAGGCCATGGCTTCAAGATAGATGGTCGGCACGCCCCACTCGTTCATCATCCGCCAGGGGCTCATGCCCGTGCCACCGCCGGCGCCATCGATCGTCAGCAGATCGATCTTCGCCATCGAGGCGAAACGCATCGCGCGCGCCAAGTCGGCCATCCGATAGGCGCCCGTCTTCAGCGTCACATACTTCGCGCCCAGCGAGCGCAGGCGATCGACCTCTCGGTAGAACGCATCCTCGCCCACCATGCCGAGACGCGAGTGTCGCTCAAACTCCTTGAAGGCTCCGGCCTTGAAGGCCGCCTGGATCACCGGATCCTCTGGGTCGGGTAGCACGATGTAGCCGCGACTCTTAAGCTGCAGCGCCCGCTCCAGACTGCCGAGCTTGACCTCGCCGCCGATGTCCTTCGCTCCTTGGCCCCACTTGGGCTCGATCGCCTCGACGCCCAGCTCGATGGCGAGCTCGGGGACGCCCAACCGACCATCCTCTACGTTGTACTGGACGATAATGGTGCCGTAGCCATCGTACCAGTCCTTGTAGCTCCTTACCCGGCGCTCGAGCTCGGGCGATTTCACCACGCGTCCATTACGCACCTCAGATTGAGGGTCCATGCCGCAGACGTTCTCGCCGACGACGACCGAGATGCCGGAAATGGCGGCACCAATGGCCATACCTTCCCAGTTGATGCGCGCAATATCGGTCGAGCCCAGAGCACCGGTAAAGATCGGCAGGCGCTGTTTGACTTTGTTGAGAAAGCCGAACTCGGTCTGGATGTCGACCTTCGGGAATATCGCGCTGTCAGAATCAGCATCCACACCCACCGCACCGACACAGGTACCCATAATGCTCAGATGCGAGTAGTCTACCGGATAGTCCTTGACCGCGCCGGCCGTTACCTTGCCAAAGGGCTCTGGATAGAGAACCTCTCTACCCCTGAACGACGATTTGGCCACCTCGCACGTACCCGGGCACCCGTCAAGGCAGACGGCGCAAAGGCCCGAACTCGGCGCGACATCCGGTATCCTGTTCCGGGTACCGGTGACCGTACTGGCATTCACCTTGTTACTGAAAGTCACGAATCCTCCTCCTGATGATATGTTCTAGAGCTCCCAGAAGCTGCGAAGCGCCTCGAAATCGTACATCGTGCTTAGGGCCCGGTTGACAGCGCGAATACCAACCTCCTCCACCGCCGCCACTGGGTTTAGGCCGCCGATGATGACCATCCCCACCTGGTTGGCTCCAACGGGCACATCCAGCAACTCGTTACCCGGCTGGCCAAGGGCCATCAAGCCCCCTAGCCGTCTTTCACTGATCTGGGCAAGAAGGTCCTCCACGGCCGCCTGGCAGACAAACGGAATCTCCCGAAAACTGGCGAGAAGCTTCCCTTCACCCCCGTTCGCGGCGGCAAGGACGTTGGTCATCTTGCTGCGGATGAACACCTCCAGCGGGTCCAGAGAGGACCCCGCATAGCTGATCAGATCGGTAAAGCGCAATGGCTTCGATCCCCTTACTTGCAGGACGCCCCCAAACTTCGACTCCACGGGGATGCCGGCCTTGAGCAGAATCCCATTAATAGTCACGCTACAAACCGTGCCGAAGCCAACGTGGCCCTCGGGGACACGGATATCGCCAAGCATCTGGCCGCTCTCGGCCACAGCCACCAGGTCGCTGACACAGTGCCGCGCCGCAAATACCGGACGCATGGCTTCGACCGCCCGGTCGAATTCCCCGGCTGGGAACATCGAGGTATTAAGTGCGATCTTGCCTTTGCCCGTTGAAGGATCGAAGGTGGTGAGATAGGACAGCGTGTCGATCTTATTGATCACTAGGCCAACTTTGTCGGAGACCAAGGCGTTGGACAGCTCCTCGATACCTTTCTTGGTGATCCGCCTTCCCTCCCGCCCATCGCTAGTCGTCAGGCCTCGTTCGTCGAGCAACTGGAGGTGATACCTCACCGCCCGCTCGGTGAGATACACGCCCTGGGACTCTAGTTGCTGGGAGATAATTCTCGCCCCCAAAGGCTGGCTAGCTTCGCTCAAGACCTTCAGGATGCCGAGCACTTTCCGTTCTACTTCACGGTCGTTGTTCAACATAGGGTACTGTCTCAGGCCCTCCAGAGTCGGCTGAGTGATAGGGCCTCCAATATTCATCGCTCTCGGAAACCATCGGCAGCCGTTTTCCGCCGCCATGATACACGATCTGCATGGCATTCGTCAACCTGCACAATCGCCAACCCTCTGCTTCGTGCACCATGCACAACCCTAAGGCCTCTTCTCTCGCGCGGACCGCCACCGGCATCGGACGAGAGCGTGGTTCTGATGCTTAACTCTCCCACCATCCACGATCGCAGGGACCCGGATTATTAAGCCTGGCACGCGGCTTGATGCACAGTAGTCAAATGCCAATGTCGTGGTTGGCTGACACCGATGTTCGGAGGAGAGTATTGGACAATAGAGGGTTTCCACTGGCGATTCTACCTTCGACAGGTGGCTTGCCGAACGGAACCGAGGAAGCTTTGCACTGTCTGCGTTGCGGGTCGCGCCTAGAAGAGAAGCTTCTGCCAAGCGAGACTAGACCCCGCCTAGTGTGCACGTCATGCGGCTTCATCTTCTACCAAAACCCGAAATTGGTCGTGGGATGTGTGCCCGAGTGCCGAGAGAAGATCGTCCTGGTGCGCCGGGCCATCGAACCACGGGTCGGTACGTGGACTTTCCCAGGCGGCTTCCTAGAACTGAACGAGACGCCAGAAGAGGGTGCTCGCCGCGAAACGATGGAAGAGACTGGCTTGGACGTTAGGTTGACCCACCTGCTCACCATCTACTCATCCACCCGCATCAATGTGGTAATCATCGCCTACGCTGCCGAGGTCGTCGGAGGCACACCCACCCCCTGTGAAGAGACTGCAGAGGTGGGTTACTTCTCGCTACCGCGGATCCCTTGGGAACAGCTTTCGTTCCCAAGTACAGTGGCGGTGCTGCAGGCTTGGGTCTCACTGATAAAGACGTTAAGGGACGGTAGCGTCAACCCCTCGAACTTCCTCAAGCGATGCGCCTAGCCCAGGCTGAACTGGACGGTACCAGCAGGACGGCGCCGGAGGTGGTACAGCGGCTCAAATCTGCCTGCTCACCAATGCGGAGGCCCGCTCCGCTGAAGGTTCATCAGGTACGCGGCCGGCCCGTGCCGTAGCCACAAACGGGGCATGCCAGTTCATCGTTATCGTTCCATCTGAGGGAGGCCAGGCCGCAGTGCGGGCAGCGCTGGCCGGCGCGCAGGTATTCAACTCCCTCTCGCGGCCCGATTTGCTCGTCGGAGTGCAGCGAGCAAGACAAGGTGACCAACTCGCTCGTCAAGTCGCTCACGGCGTCTCCCGCTCCAAACGGGCAAGCTCATCCTCCAGTTCCTCGAGATGGATCAGCATCGAAGCCGGGATCGAATGCGCCGGCAGCCGCCGCTTCAGATCGTCGATCTCCTTCTCTAACTCCTTGATTCTCGCCGTCCGATCCGGTGCACTAGCCATACCCATCTCCCAATCCCGTCCAACGCATCACTATGTCGTCTTCCACGCGCTCAGGACCACCGGCCGCCCGCTGCGGTTGATCGTCAGACCCTTCACCTTCGCCGTGGTCACCGTTGGCCGCTCTACCGAGGCGATGGGAATGACGAAGCATTCTTCGAGCCACAGTTCGTTGATCTGCCGATAGATGTTCTTCAACTCGGTCGCGTCGGTCGTCCGCAGCACGTCGTCGATCAACTTGCGATACTCCGGCGTGTCGAAATTCGAGCTGTTGGGAACCCGGTAGGTGAACGAGGTCAGAAAGAGCGTGCTCGGCGACATATGAATGGAGCCTACCGAAGAAATCCACAGCCCGCCAAACTGGGCACTGTTCAGCTTCTGTACGTACTCGGCAGTGCCGAGTTTCTCGACGGTACTCTTGAAGCCCACCTTGCTCAGCTCTTCTTGAAGCAGCTCGGCGATCGCCAGCGATGAGGGCTGCCCCGCGACGATCGTGATGCTCGCCGGCGTGCCCTCGGCCACGCCGGCCGACGCCAGCAAGTCCTTCGCCTTCGTGGGGTTGTATTGGTATTTGTCGGCTAATTCCGGGGTGTAAGCTGGCGAGGTCTTATCCCACGGCAAGACCGTCGGCTGGCCGAAGAACAACTGCGTGTCGACAATCCGTTTCCGGTCTAGTAAATAGGCCACGGCCTGCCGCACCCGTTTCTCGCCAAAAGGCGGCATCTGGACGTTTACGCCAACGTACCAGGCCGCCGCGGTAACGGCGTTGATCACCAGGGAGTAGGCCTCGTCGTTCTGGAGATCCTTGATGTCGCGCGGTTCCAACGACGTAGCTACGTCGGCGGCGCCGGTTTGCAGGTTCAGGAGCTGGGCCTGGGCATCGGGCAAGACCCTGGCCGTAATCTCAGCCAGGTAGGGGAGGCCCTTCTGCCAGTAGTCGGGATTCCGCACCAGCGTGAAGTGATCGCCGGGCACCCATTCTTTGAAGGTGAACGGCCCAGTACCCACAAACCGCTTTCCGTCCTCCATCTCCTGCAGGGTCTCCGAATCAGCAATGTAGATGCTCTCGAAAAGGTCAAGGGCGGACGGGCAGGGCTGTCCGAAATGAAGCACCGCCGTGCTTTCGTCTGGCGTCTCGATCGCCTGCACTAGCCTGGCCATGTTCATCGACGAAGCGCCCGTCTTGGGGTCGGCGACCCGCTCGAGGTTCCATTTCACATCCGCCGAGGTGAAAGGTCGCCCGGTATGGAACTGCACACCACGACGCAGCTTGAGCGTGAGCGACTGGTAATCCGCGGAGAATTGCCAAGACTCCGCAAGCTCCGGCTCGGCCTCCAGCTTATCCGACCGGTAGTGCATCAGCCTTTCGTACACTCCCCCAAGCAGGTAGTAGCCATTCGCGCTAGGAGTGTGCACCACCGTTTTCGGCGTAATGTCACCAGGCTGGACGACCCGCAGAATGCCCCCTCTCACCGGTTCGGTAGCGGCCGGGCTAGCTTGCTTCACCGCGGCCGGCGGGCCGCCGTTCCCCGTCTCCGACCGGCACCCTAGGGCTGCCCCCAGGACGACGCCGGCAGCTCCCACCGCGCCAGCCTGTACGAACCTTCGCCGGCTGATATGCCTTTCTAGCGCCTTGCGCCAGGAATCTATTGACGACATGACCGCCTCCTCTCTTCTAGCCATTATATCGCAGATCCCGAATACTCGGCTACCTACGGCCCAAGTTTTCTAACGGCACTGTAGTCTATATTAGGACTGAACGAGATCGCTACCTTCGATTGCGACTTTGACCGTGTGCCGGGCATCAAGCGCGTCGACCCTTGCCATCGAGAGCCGTTCGCTCCAGCAGCGGCAAAGGGATTCGAAGGCGGCTGCTCCAGGCGCAACATGTTGCCAGACGCACCAGGCCAGGAGTTATGATCTTGGACTGGCCGCAGTACAATCCCCTTGGGAAAACCCTGCCGAGACCCGAAGCCTAGCAAGTCCCACCGTCGCAAACGGTTCGACAGATTACCATCGAAGTGGTACTATACATACCACCGCCTGTACTGTTGATACGTGCGTAGAAAACGACCTGAATCATCTCTGTGTTCTCCGTGTTGAGATCCTTTCCTTCGCCTTTAAAGGCCGGTACGGGTCGGCAATTCGCCAGCGGTATCTTTCCCGGTGGGGGTCAGGATGGAAGTAGACCATACCAAATGCGTGGGCTGTGGCAACTGCGTGGCGATCTGCACCATGGGCGTGATCTCGGTGCAGAACGGCAAGGCACAGATCAACCAGGAGGAGTGCGTGGAGTGCGGGACCTGCTACCGGGTGCTCAGGCGGGAGGGCCTCCCACCCCAACCGGTACGCCTCATCCGCCGCCTTCTGCAAACCTTCCGCCTCTATCACGATGCCGAGCTCGATGTCTGCCCGACCGGGGCGCTGGTGCTGCCCGAGCTGACCTGGCCGCGCATCCTGCGGCGTGAGTTCAGCGACCCATTGATCATCCACTCGTCGACGGGCGTTGGCGGCCGCGGCACCGAGGAGATCAAGACCAACGACGTCACCAACCGCCTCAAGGAAGGTGACGTGGGCTTTGTCGTCGAGCTGGGTCGCCCGGGCCTCGGCTCCCGGCTGTCCGACCTCGAGAAGTTCACCCTTGCGCTGGCCAAGCTCGGGGTCGACTTCGAGCCCAAGAACCCGGTGACCTTCCTGATGTCGGACGTCACCACCGGCAAGCTCAAGGACGACGTGCTGAACGAGAAGGTGCTCTCGGCGATCATCGAGTTCAAGACGCGCTCCGAGCGTGTACCGGAGGTCCTCCAGGCTATCGAACGTACGCAGCAGGAAATCAGCACTGTCTGCGCCGTCGGCATCTCGGCCCGGTGCGGCCCCGACGGCTCCATCCCCTACGTCGAGATGGTCGAGTCCTTGGGCTACAAGCTTTCTCTAAACGGGAAGACCAATCTCGGCCTCGGGCGGGCCACCCTCAAGGAGAACAGACGATGACTAATACACTACACCGGCAAGGCACCGCGGAAAACCTAAAGGGCGACTACGTCCTCTTTGCCACCTCCGCCGGAGGCTATAACCGCGAGGGCTGCACGGACAAGATGAAGGAGTTCCTGCGCATCGCCATGCGCCACCAGCCGATCAACGTGCGGGCTGTCGGCGGCCGCCCGACAACCATCGCCGCGCTGGAGGAAGCCCTCGCCAAGACACCCGTGCTGACGACAGCCACGGTGACCTTCGATAACCTAGCGGCCCTTCAGGCGGCCGTGATCGACCTGGTGAAAGCCGATCTCGGCATTTCCATTAATATCAGTGGGCTGCTGGAAGAGGTCTCTGAGTGTTGCCGGGGTGCCGGCATTACCCGGCACAGCGTCGAGCATTCGCTCGGTTTTCGCGGGCGCACCGAAAGGCTACCGGCGTACCCGGTGCTAGAAATCAACACGATGTGCGGCCACGGCTTGGTCTCTTTCAACCTGATCAAGAAGGTGGCCGACTACGTCAAGCTCGACCGGCTGACGCCGGAAAAGGGCGCCGAGTACCTCGCCCGGCCTTGCGTCTGCGCCGCCTTCAACACCACCCGCGCCGCCCAGCTTCTCCGGCAGATGCGGGACCTCGGTTGACCATCAGTCGTGTCATCCACCCGAGGCGATCCGCTTACCCAGGCTCCGCGCCTCGGCGAGCGCCGCCGCCTTCTTGGCCGCTTCGCCCAGCCTGCTCGCCGTGACCGTCACCTGTCCGGCGAAGTCCATACCCAGGAAGGCGAAGGAATCGGCCAGCATGCCGGTGATGTGGCGCGCGGTGTCCGGCTTGGCTTCGGCAAACGCGGCGATCGTCACCGCCCGCTTACCCTTGACCCGCGGGTCCTTGCCATCCCCAAACAGGTACCAGCGGTCGTTCAGGGCAACGATTTCGAAGCCATCGTCAATGCCGACCGGATCTTTGATGCCATCGGCAGTCTGAAACGTCTGGATCCGTTAGCGCTCAATCCGGAAGAGCACTAGCGACAACTCACAGTCCAGCCAGCGCTCTAACCTGCCGACCCAGGCGACCAATCCGAACGGCGACACGCTGTTCATACTCATCCGTTTATCTGTTGGTCTAATCATTGACGCTGTTGTCCACTGCCTGGGCAACTGTCGTGCCCGGTGAAGGACCATGCCATTCGACCTTTCTGCAAGACCATCCTTGTCTACCGGCAGCGGTATCGCTATAATGGTTACAGTCGGTCTAGTGCGCATCAACCGTCAAGGTGGTGGAAATTGGCTCTCCCCGTCCTCCTGGTGAACCCCAATCGCATGCAGCCGCCCGTCGGCCCCATCGGCCTCGACTATCTTGCCGATACCCTGCGCGTCGCCGGGTACGACGTCCACCTCCTGGACCTTTGCTTCGCGGCCAGCTGTGAGGAGGCCATTGCCAACTACTTCCGCCAAAACCGGCCGCAACTGATCGGCTTCAGCATTCGCAACACCGACGACTGCTATTTCGCCAGCCAGGAGTGCTTCCTCGGTCTGTACCGCGAGATGTTGGCCCAATTGCGTGCCCACTCAGATGCGCCGATCGTCCTCGGCGGCGTGGGCTTCTCGGTGATGCCCGAAGCCATCTTGCAGCGGTGTGGCGGACATTGTGGTGTCGTGGGCGACGGGGAAGCGGCCATCGTGGCGTTGGCGGATCGCCTCGCCCGTGGTGAGTCTTGGTTCGATGTGCCAGGCTTGGTTTACCGTGACGGAGGCCGCTTTCGGCGCAATCCACCGCGCTTCGGCCCGTTGGATCCGGTCCCCCGCACCCGGAGCCTGATCGACAACGCACGCTACCTCGCCGAGGGTGGCATGGGTAACGTGGAGACCAAGCGCGGCTGCAGCGAGCATTGCATCTATTGCGCCGATCCTTTGGCCAAGGGACGGCACTATCGGCTGCGACCGCCGGGCGCCGTCTGCGACGAGCTCGAAGCTCTGGTCCAGCAGGGGGTGGATTGCCTCCACTTCTGCGATGCTGAGTTCAACCTGCCGCGGGCGCACGCCGAGGCGGTCTGCAACGAGATCATTGCTCGCGGATTGAGCGAGCGCCTGCGCTGGTATACCTACGCCGCAGCGCAACCCTTCGACGAAAACTTGGCGACCCTCATGCGGCGGGCCGGCTGCCAAGGAGTCAACTTCGGCGTCGACAGCGGCAGCGACTTGGTGCTCAAGCACCTGCGGCGCTCCCATACCGTCGCCGACCTACACCGGACCGCCAAGGCTTGCCGGAGACAGGGGCTTACCTTCATGTTCGATCTACTGATCGGCGGGCCAGGGGAAACCAGACAGACGGTGCGGGAGACCATCGACCTGATGAAAGAGGTCTCTCCTGACCGTGTGGGGGCCTCGGTCGGCGTCAGGATCTATCCCGGCACCACTCTGGCAGCGCAGGTCGAGGCCGCCGGCTTCCGAAACGACAATCCAGAGCTGTACGGCGCCGTGACCGGCAACGAGGACTACGCCGAGCCGGTCTACTTCCTCTCGGCCGACCTCGGCCCCGAAGCCATCGACTATGTACGCGAGCTCGTAGCTGGCGACCAGCGCTTCTTCATCGGAGGCAAGAAAGAGGACCGGTTGCAAAACTACAACTACAACGACCACAGCCTCCTACTCGAGGCCATCAGCCGCGGCGCGCGCGGAGCTTACTGGGATATCCTAAGAAGGATCCAGGGCTTGTAGGGGCAGTCCGTGAACCGCCCCTCCGACGGCTTCGCCGGCCTGCTGCCTTCTGTGTATAATAAATACCGACGACGAGGAAGGTCGTCGCCAACCTCACGTACCGGAGATGAACAATGCCCTTGACAGAACTCCCCCTTGGCTTGCCCGGCCGCGCCTTTAGTAGTCCCATGCCTTTCGGCTTCTATGACCGCGATGGTGAAGCGCTTCGCGAATTCAAGGAAAATGGCGTTTCGGTCGTCGTGACCCTTGCCGACGACGAGGAATGCTTTGAAAAGACGAACCGCAACCTCCGCGAGGTCTACCTTCAGGAAGGCCTGACCTGCATCTCGTTTCCCATCCCCAACTACGGTGTTCCCAACAAGCTTGCCCTCCGGCGGGCCCTCGATATCACCCTTCGGCACCTGCGCGCCGGACGCAGTGTGGCAATCCATTGCTCGGCCGGCGTCGGCCGGACCGGATTGTTCGGCGCCTGCCTGGCGCGGGAAGTGTTCGGCTTTTCGGGGGAAGAGGCGATCCTCTGGATTAGGCAATTCATTCCCCGGGCCGTTGAGAGCACCCAGCAAGTAGAACTGGTCAAAGACGAGTGCCCGTGAGGACGCAGCCTCCGGGCACCAGCAAATCATCACGCCACACCCCTCCCTTCACTATTCCATGGGAACCTTTTCCGCCCCTCTGGCGTTTCCATAGTTGAAAGAGGGTTCCTACCCCTCGCCCCGTGGAGGGGTGCATATGAACCATGCAGGAGAGGATGTCATGAAAAGGTTCGTCTATCTGGCAAGCGGGCTCGCCCTGTTCGCTACCCTATTCATCGCCGGGTGCACATCTTCAGACGGCAAGGCAGGTGATGGCGTGGCCAACGCCGCGCCGGTTGGCGCGAACGCGACCGACGGCAGCGTCGCCCAGACAGGCATCTACGTCAGCGGCACTGGCAGTGTCAAAATCAAGCCCGACGTTGCCCAGGTCCAGCTTGGCGTGCAGGTTATTGCCGATTCAGCGCAGCAGGCGCAAAGCCAGGCGGCCACGCTCATGGATAAGGTGATCGCCAGCCTCAAGGCCAATGGCATCACCGAAGAGAACATCAAGACCGTTGCCTACAGCGTTTCCCCTTACCAGGAGTACAACAAGGGCCAAACGGCCAACAAGGGATATCAGGTTACCAACCTCGTGGCCCTCACCGTCAAGGACGTGACCAAGCTGGGAACCATCCTAGACGCAGCGGCTGCGGCCGGCGCAAACCAGATGAACGGCGTCAGCTTCACTACCGCCGATCCTACCGCGGCGCAGACACAGGCGCGGGAACTGGCAATGAACAACGCCAAAGCGAAGGCCCAGCAACTCGCCAAGCTGGCCGGGGTGACCTTAGGCAAGCCCGTCTATGTCTCGGAGAGCGTATCGAACCCGCCTCCTGTCCCCGTGGCAAGAACCATGGGAGCCGGCGCCGACATGCAAGCTTCCACGCCGGTCATGACCGGCGAGATGGAGATAACCGTCAACGTGACGGTGCAGTACGCCCTTCAGTGACTACGTCTCCCGCAAATGCCGCAGCGCCAGGTCCACCGGCGCGAGACGGCGGTTCTGCGCCTCCTCGGTCAAGCGGGGATGGATCGCGCCAAAGTAGGACTGGAAGGCCGCTTCCACCGAGGCAGTGAAGCCCATGGTGTCGAGCGCGTTATTGACGAGGAACTTGCTCGTCTCCACTAGGAAGGGGTCGTTCTCCGCCACCCGCCGCGCGTAGGCCAGGGTTTCCTCTTCCAGCTTTTCCCTTGGCACCACCCGGTTGACGAAGTGGTGTTCGAATGCCTCTTGTGCAGAGAGAAAGCGGCTCTCGAAGAGGATCTCTTTAGCCTTGCGCGGGTCGACATCCCAAGGGATGCAGAAGTACTCCACCGGGCCGGCGAGGAATTTGGCGTCGGTGGAGGCGAAGATCACGTCCATCGCCGAGGCGATCATCCAGCCGCCGAAGATGCAATACCCATGCACCATGGCAATGGTCGGCTTGGGGAGATTGCGCCAGCGCAGGGTGTTCTCCACGTTGAAGGCGCGAAGCTGCTTGTACTGCTCCCGCAGCGTGGTGGGCAGGCCTCGCCGCTCGCGGTCTGCCCGGCTCTCGGGCGTACCCAAGTCATGCCCAGAAGAGAAGTGCTCCCCATTCCCAGAGAGGACGATCACCCGGACCGCATCGTCAGCGACGGCACGGGCGAAGGCATCGTCCATCTCTTCGAGAAGAACATAGCTCTGGGCGTTGTAGTACTGCGGCCTGTCCAGGATCACTCGCGCTACGGTGCCCGGTTGATAAATGATCTGCTGGTACTCCATTTCTCCTCCCTTCTACTGGCTCGCGACCTCGCCGGTGCTCTCACTCGCGATCATTCCCTCGGTTAACCTGAATGTACCATTTCGCGCTGGTTTTGGCAAAGTCGGCCCGGGCCTCGGCACTTGATCGGAAACCCAATTTGTGCCAAGATCGGTTTGACCATCGTCTCCTAACCGCGACCCCTAGGTATGGTATAAGGAAAGAGGTCCCCGAACGGCGATGGGCAGAATCGCACCGAGGAAACACAACCTGAAGACCGGCGAAAAGGTGCTGATACGCAACGCTCTGACGACCGATGCCCTGAGTCTACTGTCTGTCAGCAGCGGCGTGATGCAGGAAGAGGACTATTCCATCACCGAGCCGGACGAGTTCGTATTATCCGAGGAGCAGGAACAGGAATGGATCCGCGCCCACGCCGACGATCCAGGGAAGATCATCCTCGTGGCCGAGGTGGCGGGATCGGTGGTCGGCCTGCTCAGCTTCGAAAACGGCAATCGACGGCGGATCGCCCACAACGGCACGCTGGGCCTATCCATCCGGAAAGAGTGGCGAGAGCGCGGCCTCGGTACCATCCTGCTCCAAACCCTCCTCGAGTGGGCCGAAGAGAACCCGCTCATCGAGAAGGTCTGCCTCGCCGTTCTGGCTACCAATGCCAGGGCCATCGGCCTCTATCAGAAACTCGGCTTCGTCGAGGAAGGCCGTCGTCCCAAGGCGATCAAGATCGCCCCAGGCCGCTATATCGACGAAGTGCTGATGTATCGGTTCGTGTAGCCGGAATCTAGGAAAGCGATAAGCGATGGGCGCGAATTCAGCTATCGAGTGGACTGAATCCACATGGAACCCCTTGACCGGCTGCACCAAGATCAGTCCGGGATGCAAGCATTGCTACGCCGAGCGGCTGGCGATTGGACCAAAGGCCATGGGGCAGCCCAATTACGCCAGCGGCTTTGAGTCGACCCTGCATGAGCACGCTTTGGACCTGCCCTGCGGTGGAGGAAGCCTCAGACTATCTTCGTCAATTCAATGAGCGACCTCTTCCTCCCCGACGTGCCAACGTCCTTTATCGAGAAGGTCTTCGCTGTGATGTGCCTGGCGGACTGGCACCGCTTCCAAGTCCTCACCAAACGCTCAGCCAGACTCCTCACCCTGGCCCACGACCTACCGTGGGCGCCACATATCTGGATGGGCGTGAGCGTCGAGAACAGTGACTACACTTTTCGCATCGACGACCTTCGCCAGACCGGGGCTCCTGTCAAGTTCCTTTCGATCGAACCATTGCTTGGTCCAGTCGGCACCCTCAACTTGGATGGAATCGACTGGGTGATCGTCGGTGGGGAATCCGGATGCGGAGCCAGGCCGATGCACGAATCCTGGGTTCTAGAGACTCGCGACCAATGCCGGCGTGCGCAAGTGCCGTTCTTTTTTGGACAGGGGGGCGGCCCGAACAAGAAGAAGACCGGCCGCCAACTGCAGGGCCGTACCTGGGACGAGATGCCCGCATTCGTGTCTAGTTCGCAGTCGCGAGCAGCCCCCTCGATCACGGCCATCACTCGATTGCCGGCAGCTACCTAAGTATACAGCCCGTGTTCTCGGATGTATGCCTCCACCGCCTCCGGCACAAGGTACTTGATCGGTTGCCCGGTCGACACGCGCTGCCGGATGTCTGAGGCCGAGACCTCGATGAGCGGGCCTTCGACGATGCGAATGCGCTCTTGCGCCTGCGGTATGGCTGCCAAGAGGACGGTCATGTCGAACGGCGGGCACTTGGGGCGCGTGACGCCGACGATCTCGCACAACTCCACCAAGCGCCGGGGCTCACGCCAGCGCAGGAAATCCACTAGTGCATCCACACCGACAATGAAGTACAGGCCAGCTTCCGCGCCAAACCGCTCCCGCAGAAGGGCAATGGTATCCACTGTATAGGACGGTGGCTCGCGGTCCAACTCGATGGTGGAGACAGCGAAATGGGGGTTCGAGGCGGTGGCCGATTCGAGCATCCGCAGACGATGCTCCGGCCTAGCCGGCCTTTGCTTCGGTTTAAATGGTGATTGCCTCGCCGGGACGAAAAGCACTTGATCTAGCCCCAGCTTGTACCATACTTCTTGCGCGATGATGAGATGCCCGATGTGCACGGGATCGAAAGTGCCGCCGAACACGCCGATCCTCATTCTCTTCCTTACCCCCAAACGAGTTCCGTCTTCCCGAAGCGCACTGTGTCACCTTCCTTGACCCCTGCTTTCTCCAGGGCGGTGCTCACCCCCAGCTTCTCTAGTTGCCTGTTCAGTAGAGCTACGGCTTCAGGGTTCTCCATATCGGTCATCGCCACCGCCCTCTCCGCCGCCTTATGATGGACGACGAAGGTTTCGCCCTCCTTACTGACCAACACTTTCTCCCGGCGCGGCTCCGGGCGAAAGACTTTCAGTTCGGCCACCACCGGCGCCGGTTCTCTTTCGAGGGCTGCTTCGAGGAGATCGACTACCTTCTCCAGCAGGGGCCCTATGCCCTCGCCGGTCACCGCTGAGATGGCAAAGACCGGCCTGCCCAGAGGGGCGAGCTTGGTCCCGATCTCCAGCACCCGCTGCCGCACCTCGGCCAGATCGATCTTATTCACCGCAATAACCTGCGGCTTCGCCACCAATTCCGGGTTGAATAGGGCTAGCTCCTCGTCTACCTGTTCGACGTCCCGCAGCGGATCGGGAGAGAGGCCATCGACCATGTGGATAAGTACGCGGGTGCGCTCGATGTGCCGCAAGAACTCGTGACCAAGGCCTACGCCGAGATGCGCCCCCTCCAGTAGGCCGGGGATGTCGGCCACTACAAAGCTCCTCTCCCCTACTTGCACCACGCCAAGATTCGGCGATAGCGTGGTAAACGCGTAGTTGCCGATCTTCGGCTTAGCAGCAGAGATGCCGGCGAGCAGTGTGGACTTCCCCACGTTGGGCTTGCCAATCACGCCAACGTCGGCAAGAACCTTCAGCTCCAAGCTCAATGTCTTCTCCTCACCAGGCTCGCCCTTCTGGGCTACTCTCGGTGCCTGATTCGAAGGCGTAGCAAAATGGACGTTTCCCAAGCCGCCTCGGCCGCCTCTCGCCACCTCTACTATCTGGCCGTTCTCCACGATATCCGCAACCACGGTTTCGCTGCTGTCGGTCACTTCGCGCACCACGGTGCCTAGTGGCACTCTGATCAGTAAATCCTCACCTTTCTTGCCGTGCTTGTTGGCCTTGGCGCCGTTGCCACCTCTTTCAGCTTTGAAGAGGCGCTTGTAGCGGAAGGCCAGCAAGGTGTTGAGATTGCGATCGCCAACGATGTAGACGCTACCACCGCGACCGCCATCACCCCCATCTGGTCCGCCATACGGGACAAACTTCTCGCGCCGGAAGCTGACCGCTCCATTCCCGCCATCACCGGCCTTTACTTGGATCTTGGCCCGATCTAGGAACATTTCCTCTTGTACTCTACCTATCCCAGTTTGCCCACGCAGTAGTCAGTTACCAGCTATCCGACACCAGGGGGACAAAGTCGGATCCGAGATGGACAGCGACCCCTCGATCACCGATTACTATCAACCGACAACTGTTTGGACTAGTCACTCATCTCTCATCTCTAGTATATCTAGTATAGCAGATGCCGTAGTAGGTTGGTGGAGAAGTGGAAAGGTCGTGTTTGAGCGGCATAACGGCTTAGGAGTGCGGGCAAATGCCCAACCGAGGGCTGTATAGATGGTTGGTAACTTGGTGATAGGAAAGAAGGGGGATAACTTGACTCATCCCCCCTCTTTCCTATTTGTAGGCTCTTGTGCCCTTTGGTGCCCGATCTTTCCACCAGGCTGCCCACTGGCCCACAGCAGTTGTCAACTTATCCCCCAAGACCCTCGAGACCCTTGCCGCTGTGGATCATTTCCTTGATCTCGAGGATCTCGCGTTTCAGTTGGTTGTTGTCTTGAACGCCAGTCGAGATCTTCTCGCAGCCGTGGATCACGGTGGTGTGATCGCGACCGCCCAATTGCTGACCGATTTCCCCCAGCGACAGTTGAGTTTCCTCGCGCATAATGTGCATAGCGATCTGTCTTGCCAAAGCCGTTTCACGGTCTCGCTTCTTGCCGCGCAGCATCCCCGCCTCCAGACTATAGTACTTGGCTACAGCCTGCACGATTAGTTCCGGCGTGATCGTGCGCCGGCGCGAGCTCGTGCCAAAGACCTCGTTCAGGGCGAAAGTGGCCGTCTCTGCGTTCAGCGGCAGATGGTTCAAGCGAGTATAGGCCAAGAGGCGGTTCAGCGCACCTTCGAGCTCGCGAATGTTGCTCTGCACCTTCTGGGCGATGAAGTCCAGTACCTCTGGCGGGATAATCGCCCGCTGAATCTCGGCTTTGGCCCGCAGGATCGCCACCCTCATTTCGAAATCAGGTGGTTGAATGTCGGCGATGAGGCCCCATTCGAAGCGAGAGCGAAGGCGATCTTCGAGGAGAGAGAGCGACTTGGGGGGCCGGTCGCTGGAGATAACGATCTGGCGGCTGGCACTGTGGAGATCGTTGAAAGTGTGAAAAAACTCCTCCTGGGTCGACTCTTTCCCGCAGATGAAATGGATATCGTCGATCAGCAGGATGTCGGTGCTGCGGTACTTCGCGCGGAACTCCTCATTCTTGCGCTCACGGATGGCATTGATCAACTCGTTGGTGAATTGCTCAGAGCTGACGTAGATCACATCGACCCGCCGTCCCAAAGCGAGGTGACCGATGGCGTGCAGAAGGTGGGTCTTTCCCAGCCCGACGCCGCCATAGATGAACAGTGGATTGTAGGTCTCCCCCGGCCGCTCGGCGGCCGCCAAGGCGGCTGCATGCGCCAAGCGGTTACTGCTGCCAACGACGAAGGAATCGAAGGTGTATCTGCTATGTAGCTTACCGGCAGTGCTAGCCGCCGGCGACGAAAAGCTGGTACCGGCGAGATCATCCTCAGGTAGCGGTGCGTGAGCCAAAGTTGCCAAACCCTTTCCCGAACGCCGCTTCGCCTTCGAATCAGTAGTCTTACCCCCGTAACCATTCCCAGTTCCATTGCCGTTTTGGGAGGCAGCCCGCACCACAAAGCGTACATCAACCGTGCGACCGAGGATGCTAATCAAAGTACGCTTGATGTGGCCTTTCATTCGTGCCTCAAGCCATTCGGCCACGAAAGTGGTCGGCACACCAACGACGAAGAGGTCGTCCTCGTAGGAGATGACCGCGGTGTCTTTCAGCCATGTGTTATAATTCGCTTTGGTCATTTGAAGTTCCAGCTCACCAAGTGCTGCTTGCCAGACCTGCTTGGCGTTTTGCGGATGCATGGCTCCCTCCATGGCGCTCTCCACAGGAGAGTAGTGATTACAGCAGGCGTCGGCCATCAGCAACGATGCAGACAACGGCACTGCGAGAGTAAACCAGTCCTGTAAATGGTCCGATCGGAGCTTGAGCAGGGGCTTATCAAATCTGCATGGGGCCGTAAAGCGATTTTAGGGGCATCGTCTACAGCCCATCAAACCACAAACTGTACGTATGCAAGCCGACCATTCTCAGCCATCGGAAGGCCGGCAGGTTGCCCTGATGGAAAACAGGATAGCAGAACCAGGAGCCGAAATCAAGAGCCCTGTCGCGAGAGGCTGCTTGATAAGAAACGCTTATGGCCGGACAAAGACGCTCGCTTCCTTTTGCTATTTCCGTGTAGGCTCCGTCTGCGAACCGTCCCTACCATTGAGAGTTTGATCGATGACCCAGACCTCTCTGAGCGGTGTATGGGAGATCGGCTCCGTGCCGCCCGCGCCATTTGGGGCGGTCGACGACGTTTCGGCAGTCTCCGAATGGCTACCGGCCGCCGTGCCGGGCGACATCCGTGCGGCACTGCTGGCCAGCGGCCGCCTCCTCGACCCGCTCTATGCCGACAATGCCGCAAAGACGCGATGGGTAGATCAGAGAGACTGGTGGTATCGCCGCTCTTTCACCGGCCACGACACCGACCGTAGCTTCATCGTCTTCGACGGCGTCGACTACCTTTCGGCAGTCTACCTGAACGGCCATCTCCTCGGTCTGCACGAGGGCATGTTTTCTCCACAGGTCTACGAAGTGACCGGCTTGCTGCGCGGCGAGAACATTCTCGCCGTGCGCATCTGGGGCGCTCATGCCTACCGGAAGTTCGTTTTGGATCGGAAGGAACGCCTTCGGCGCTGGCTTACCCAGCGCCTGATCGGGAGCGACCTCTTCCCGGATCGCCTCGCCACGCTGAAGTGCCAAATGAGCTTCGGCTGGGACTTTGCCCCCAACCTCCCGACGATGGGGATCTGGGAAGATGTCTGGCTCCGCCACTGCGTAGCAGTGCGCATCGCCAGCGTCTTCCCGAGGCTCGCCAAGGTGAACAGTGTGGCGACCGTCGACCTGCAGGTCGAGTTGGACGCGGCACAAGCGGGCGAAGGTGAGCTCATAGTCGATCTAGAAGGTGCCAACTTCGTTGCCCCTGCGCAACGGTTTGCCTTCCTAACCACATATCCGCCAGGCGGCTCGCGGCACCACTTCTCGATACCGGCTGACCAGCTACGTCTCTGGCAGCCATGGGACCGGGGCGAGCCCAACCTCTACCGGCTAAAGGTATCGCTGCGCGGCGACGGCGAGGTGCTCGACACCATCGAGCAGTGCACAGGGTGGCGACAGGTGACGCTGACCGCCGGCTACGGCGAAGGGGAGGCCCTCGGTCTCACCGTCAACGACGCGAGGCTATTCGTACGAGGCGCGAACTGGGTTCCGGCCGACGCTTTGTATGGCCGGCTGCGTGCTGCGGACTATGAACAACTTGTCGGTCTAGCCAAGGAAGCCAATATCAACCTCCTGCGGGTCTGGGGCGGGGGACTGCGGGAGAAGCGCGCCTTCTACGATGCATGCGATGCCGCCGGGATCATGATCTGGCAAGAGTTCCCGTTCGCTTGCGCCTTTCTAGACCACTTCCCCCGCAGTGAGGAATATCTCCAACTCGCGCAAGCCGAAACCCGGGCCATCGTCCGCGGGCTGCGCCATCACCCTTCGGTCGTCCTTTGGTGCGGCGGCAACGAGTTCAGCCCGCGGCGCAACGGCACCCTGCTTCGGGCGATCAGGCAGAACGTGGAGGCTGAGGACGGTTCCCGGCCGTTCCGGCCAGCCTCTCCTTGCCGAGGTGACCACCACAACTGGCGCGTTTGGCATGGCCGAGCCAATGTACGGGACTACGAGAAAGATGACGCGATTCTCGCCAGCGAATTCGGCCTCCAGGCGGCACCAGCGGTGGAGAGCCTACGTCAGTTTCTGCCACCCGACCGGGCGCTAGAGCCATCGGCTCTGTGGGAAGCCCATTGCGCACAACTAGACAAGCTGCGGCGATACGCAGCACCGTTCGCGCCGAGAACGCCTGAAGAGTTTGTAGCCGCTACCCAGCAGGCCCAAGCTCAGGGTCTGCAGGTAGCGATCGAACACTTCCGGCGACAGAAGGGTCGCTGTACAGGGGTCATCTTCTGGCAGTTCAACGAACCTTGGGGTGCCATTTCCTGGAGCATCGTCGACTACTACCGCCGTCCCAAACTAGCCTATCACAAGGTAAGAGAGGTCTTCAACCCGGTGCTGGTCAGTGTTGCCTATCCCCTCCGCTTATACCGGCCGGGTGATCGCTGGAAAGGCTTGATCTACGTGATCAACGATTCCCCAAGACAATACGCCAATTGCCGCTTGGAGTTGAATTATGCAGGGCGGCCGGGCTACCGCCGCACCATCGACGTTCGGGCTGATAGCATGCAAATGGTCAATGAGATTAGCTTTGTCCTCAACCAAGTGGACTGGTTGCAGGCAAGGCTCTGGCAAGGCGACCTCCTTCTGGCGCAAAACAGTTACGATCTCGCCTACTACGACCCCGACGAGATCAGCCGTTGTGACGCCATGCGGAACTGGTTCACCTGGCGCACACTCAACTGGTGATGCCCGCCAACCGCGGTACTAAGACGCCAGCTTGATCTTCTGCCCCATTTCAGGTATAGTCATTACCTGATTGCTTGAGTTGATTCTAGACAGCCATCAGACAGAATATGGCAGTCTGATGATCGCTGCTTGATTTTGGAGCTTCCCATGATTGATCAGGCGAGAATCGTCGGCGCGGTGCGCACGATTATCGATTCCCTGGGAGGAGAAGACGCCCAGAGGCCAGGCCTGGTCGAGACCCCACGCCGTATTGCCGAGATGTATGCCGAGGTGTTTAGCGGGATCGAGGTAGACCCTGTAGACGAGCTGCGGACCGGCTTCGAAGAAGGGCACCAGGAGATGGTCATCCTTAAGGACATCCCCTTCTACTCAATGTGCGAACACCACTTCATGCCCTTCTACGGGATAGTGCACGTCGGTTACATCCCCAGCGGACGGATCGTCGGGATCGGCAAGCTAGCGAGGGTCGTGGAGGTTCTCTCCAAACGGCCCCAGTTGCAAGAGAGGCTGACCTCGCAGATCGCGGACACGGTGATGGAGGGTCTGAATCCCCGAGGGGTTGGGGTGGTCATTCAGGCCGAGCACCTGTGCATGACCATGCGCGGGATCAAGAAGCCCGGCAGCAACGTGGTGACTTCGGCCAACCGAGGCATCTTCCGCCGAAACTACGCGACGAGAACGGAGTTTCTCGAACTAGTTAATGGACGTGGAACCTCGAGTAGTTGATCTGCGGGTCCACCCGCCCGCGTCCATGGAGAATCGACCTTGGAGATACGCAAGCACGAAGACTTCGCGCCCCTCGCCATGGATTGGCAGCGGGTGCTGGCGGTCAGCAGAGCCGGCCACATCTTCTCGACCCTTGCTTGGAAGCAGACCTGGTGGGATGTCTTTGCCAACGAGGCGCAACTCCATCTCCTTTCTTTACACCACGCCAACAAGTGTGTGGCGCTTTTCCCTCTTCTCTTCGCCGAAGGAACCCTCGCCTTTGTGGGCGGGCAAGACCTCTGCGACTACCTAGACTTCATCATCGACAAAGACCACGAGGAAGAGGCCTACGAGGCCCTATTCACCTATCTCGATGGCGCCAATTGGCAGACCATCGATCTTCACTCCCTCCAGGCTGATTCGCCCACTCTCCGCTCCGTACCAGCATGGGCGGAGTCACGAGGCTATGCCGTGGAGGTTCAGGAAGAGGATGTCTGCCCCGCTACCAACCTACCGGCAAACTGGGACGACTACCTGCAGGGGCTCGGTAAGAAAGACCGGCACGAGTTGAGACGCAAGATGCGCCGTCTGGCCGCCGCCGGAGAAGTCTCCTACCACCGGGTCGCCGACACGCACGACTTGGCCGCTGACATCGAAGACTTCTTCCGGCTCCACCGCCTAAGCCGAGAGGAGAAGGCTCGGTTCATGACCCCGCAAATGGAGCGCTTCTTCACCGAAATAGTGGCGCGCTTTCTGCCCGAGAATCGTTTGCGGTTATACTTCATGTCAGTGGAGGGGAAACGCGTCGCCGCAGTGATCTGCTTCGACGAGGGAAAAGACCTCTGGCTGTACAACAGCGGCTATGACCCAGCCTATGCATCCCTGAGTGTGGGACTGCTGCTCAAGGCCTTCTGTGTGCAACAAGCGATAGCAGAAGGGAAGAAGCGATTCGACTTCCTGCGCGGCCGAGAGCCGTACAAGTACGATCTGGGCGGCAAAGACATCCCTATCTACCGCTGTCTGGTGCGACGGAGCTAACACCATGCTGAGACTTGCTATCATCTCGGTTCATGGCTCTCCCCTGGCCAAACCAGGTGGCAGGGAGACCGGCGGCATGAACGTGTACATCCGGGAATCGAGCCGTGAGCTGAGTGATTTGGGGATCGCGGTCGACGTCTTCACGCGATGGCAGGACCCGCATCTCCCACCGGTGGTCGAGTTCGCCGAGCATGCCCGGGTGATTCACCTAAAGGCTGGTGAAGTGGGCCCGGTCGCCAAGGGCGATCTCTACTCACACTTGCCAGAGTTCTTGCACAACTTGCGTCGCTTCAAAGAGGAGCACGGACTGCACTTCGATCTCCTGCACAGTCACTACTGGCTTTCAGGCTGGGTAGGCTGCCGTTTGCGGTGTCGCTGGCAGGTCCCTCACGTCGCAATGTTTCATACCCTCGGCCAGGTCAAGAACCGGGCCCGGCTCGGCGAAAACGAGCCACCCTTTCGCATCGAGGCCGAAGGAAAGATCATCCGCGCGGCAGACAAAGTGATAGCTGCCACTCCCCACGAGAGAGGGCTCATGCAGCGATACTACGGCGCACCAGCACACAAGATCGAGATCATCCCTTGCGGTGTGGATTTGGAACGGTTCAGACCGCTGGATCGAGTGGCGGCCCGTTCGATGCTTGGACTGAGCGGAGAGCGCATCATCCTCTTTGTCGGACGGATCGAGCCGCTCAAAGGCGTAGACATCCTCCTCCGAGCATTTGCCATGCTGGAAGACCAAAGCAGTGTGCGCCTGGCGATCGTCGGCGGTGACGGTGGGAAGGACAAGGAGGTGGGTAAGCTACGCGCCCTGGCCCGGGAACTCGGCGTCGGCCAGCGCGTCACCTTCCTCGGATCGCTCGACCATTCCTTGCTCCCCCAAGTCTATGCCGCAGCAGACGTCTGCGTTGTCCCTTCCTATTACGAAAGCTTTGGCCTGGTGGCCCTCGAAGCAATGGCCTGTGGCAGGCCAGTGATCGCCTCACGCGTAGGTGGCCTTCAGAGCACTGTGCGTGACGGAGAAACAGGCTTCCTGATTCCGTGGCATTGCCCTGAACCCTTCGCCGAGCATCTAGATCTGTTGCTACGCAACGAGCGACTACGCGAACAGTTCGGAAGGGCGGCACGACAGGCGGTGGAGCGGTTCAGTTGGCGAGCGATTTCCCAGAGCCTCGTCGCTGTTTACGAAGACCTGCTCGGCGAGAAAGTCGCCGCCCACAGCGCAGCGGGATGCTGCTGCGGGCCGGCAAGTGGCTGGGGGAAACAGCGACATGTGCACGCCGCTGGGCGTGGCACAGCCGCCTGCTGCATAGTCTGAGAGCCCCCACAAGACACCCTAATCTCCCAATCTCCCAACAGAGAGTGTTGAATAAAACGCGGCGCCACCACAAGCAGTAGTAGGCAACAAAGCCATCAGGCACTACAACATGTAGTGCCTGTCCTGCTATTCAACACTCTCCAACAAGCTCTTGACACAGACGGTGAGGCATGCTACTATTGCGCAGGTTCGCAACGTTGCGTTTGTAGCAACGTTCATTTTGCGGCCACAAAATCTCCATCGCCGGTGATCTTGATGCTTCGACACGGCCTTGGCAGGACCGTAGTCGACGCTTAACTCTTGGAGAATCCCGGCCGACGCCATTGTCTCGCAGAAAGACGCCGCTCCGTAACGAATGAGCGCGGCGCCGCTGATCTGGAGTGGACTTCCCGACTCGACATAGACATCCGCACAACACAGAGACTAGCCTCCAATCCCCGTGATCTTTGTGTCCTGTGTTGAACCCAGTAACGCGCCCGGACAGAGGGGGACAATTCGGCATGCCGACGATCGTCGACGTGGCGCATCGCGCCCAGGTTTCCTGGAACACCGTGTCGCGCGTGATCAACAACGATCCGTCCGTGCGCCCACCGACGCGGCGGGCCGTGCTCCAAGCGATCGACGAACTAGGCTATGTTCCCAACGGCGGGGCGCGTGCCCTGCGCAACGCCCGAACGAGGACCATCGGCCTGATCCTTTCCGACCTCAGGGACCCAGTCTTCAATGCCCTCGTGGCCGAGGTCGAAAAGGTAGTGTTCTCGCGAGGGTACTCGCTCTTGGTCTGCGATACGTGGCGGGGGCCAGGGGACCAAGCGCAAAGCCTCCGCAGCCTGTACGAAAGGCGCGTGGAAGGCCTGCTGTACTACCCTGTGGACGGATCGACGACAGAATTGGAGCTCTTCGTGCGCTCGAACACGCCGGTGCTGGTGCTAGACTGGGAAGAACCCCTCATGGACCTCCCTTGCCTCAGACTCGACTATCGCGCCGGGATGAACCTTGCCGTCGAATACTTGGTCGGTCTGGGGCACCGCCGCATCGCCCTTCTTGGCTGGCACGGGCCCTTTTTCGCCTGGCGGGTAGAGGAACTTCGCCAGGCCTTGCAGGAGAGAGGATGTCGCCTCGACCCTTCCTACATCATAATGCCCGGCTCGATCAAGGAGTATTACGCCAGCATCAGATCATTGCTCAATCGGCCAGACCGTCCTACCGCGTTGCTAGTCGGCCTGTTGATCATGATTCCAGACGTCTTGAAGGGCATCCAGGCCGCAGGACTCGCCGTCCCGCGGGACGTGTCCGTCATCTCCATCGGCGATGCTCCCTGGGCCGAGGTCACCAGGCCACCCCTCACGGTTCTGACCACGGACGAACGTGCCCGCGGTCGCGCAGCCGCGGAGTACCTCTTTGCCCGTCTTGCCGGCGACGACGGCAGCGAGTTCCTGCGAGCTTGGGACGTGCAGTTCCTGGTCAGGGAGTCTTGCGCCGCGCCGCCAGACTTGAACGGATCAAGATCCGTGGTAGCTGATGCCCCTGGCCAGCCACACGGGGCGACCGGCTTCGCCGAGTAAACATGATCAAGAGGAGGGTCAAACTGCACCTTGTGCGATAGCCTCACGCAAGACTCATACTCATAAAGAAAGGGGAAAGCAAGTGGATCAAGACAACTACTGGACCACGGTATTCAAGCGACGGGTGTCAAGGCGCAAAGTCATCGCCGGAGGGCTCGGGCTCGCGGGGGCGACGATCGTTGGGTGCAGCACCTCGACGACCAGCCCGACGGCCACCACAGGTGCCGCCTCCTCCGGCACCACCCCGCAGGCCGGGGCCTCGCCCGCGGCGGCTTCGCAGATCCAGAAGGGCGGCACTCTGCGCTGGTTTCTGGCCTCGGATGCCGGCAGCCTCGATCCCCACTTCAGCGTCCTCGGGTGGAACGTCTCCCAACTCTACCAGATCTACGACAGGCTCATCGGCATGGACGATGCCGGCCAGCCCGATGCCACCCGTGGCCTGGCCGAGAAATGGACCCTCAGCGACGACCGTACCAAGATCACCTTGAACCTGCGTAAAGGGGTCCAGTTCCACGACGGCACCCCCTTCAACGCCCAAGCCGTCAAGTTCAACTTTGACCGGATCAAGGACCCAGCCAACAACTCGCCGATCGCCAGTTCTATGACCATCCTCAAAGAGGCAAAGGTCGTCGATGACTACACCATTGAACTGAACTACTCGCCGGCCTACCGCTCCGGTGTGCTGACCAGCCTCGGCATCGCCGGCGCGGGGATGATTAGCTCCCCTACAGCGGTACAGAAATGGGGAAAAGACTACGGCAAGCACCCCGTGGGCACCGGTCCATTCATGTTCGAAAGCTGGAGAGAGGGCAGTGAGGTAACCTACAAGCGCAATCCCAACTACTGGCAGAAGGACACGGCCGGCAACCAATTGCCCTATCTCGACGGCCAGGTTGTGTCGATCATTCCAGACTCCACGGTCAGTTTCGCGAACCTGCAAACCGGCGCCCTGGACGTCGCAGCCGTCCAGCCCACGGATCTAGACACCGTGAAGAGCAACAAGAACTTGGCCGTCTTTAGCTACGTCGGCGTCATCTGGCAGATCATGGTCTTCAACACCACGATCCCCCCCTTCGACGACAAGAACGTGCGGCTGGCCGTCTGCTACGCGGTGAACCCTGACGCGATCAACAAGGCCGTCTACTACGGCCAGAACATCGTCGCCAAAGGCGGTATGGAGAGCCCTGGGCACTGGGCCTACTCGGAATTCCCGCGCATCCAATACGATCTGGCCAAGGCCAAGGACTATCTCTCCAAGTCGAAGGTGCCCCAGGGCTTCAGCTTCCAGATGCTCACCTACGCCAACCCGCAGATCCAGCAGGCCGCCGAAATGATCCAATCGCAGCTCAAGGCGATCAACGTCAACGCCCAGATCGAAGTGCGGGAGAACATCGTCGCCAACACTTCGTTCTTTGGCGATGGCACCTTTCCAGTGTTCTCCGAAAGCTGGTCCTATGTCATGGACCCCGACGCGCACGACCAGGCTGTCTTCAAGTCCGGGGCCTACTACAATCCTAGCAAAGGCGTGATTAACAAGGAACTGGACGACCTAGTGGATAAGGCCTCGGCGACTTTCGACATCAACGAACGGAAGAAGATCATTACCCAAATCGATAGCTACGTGGTAAACGAGGGCCTGTATGTGCCTCAACTTTACTCCGTATGGAACATCGCCTACAATGTCAAGGTTCAAAACGCCGAGACGTTCATTGGCCCGGACAAGAACGTTGCACCGTTAACCCGGGTCTGGATCAAGAAGTAGCCTAGTCCCCGAAGCCGACCCTCATCCCCGCCCATAGGGGGGTGAGGGTCGGCCTGGTAGACCGATCTGGGAGGCAACTGGTGTACGCATACCTAATCCGGCGGCTCATCGAGATGGTTCCCACCCTTCTGTTGGTGACCCTAGCCACCTTCTGCATGACGCTGCTCTTGCCCGGCGATCCCGTCACGGCGATGGTCGCGACCGGAGTGCAGGTTGACCAGGCAGTGGTGAACAGATTCAAGCACGACCTCGGATTGGACCAGCCCATACCGATCCAGTACATCAACTGGGTGGGCAAAGCCCTGCGAGGCGATCTGGGAACCTCTATGGCCACGCGCCAACCGGTAACGAGAGAGTTCCTGAACCGGGCGCCGGCTACCTTGCAGTTGGGGGTGTTGGGCTTCATACTATCCGTCGTGATCTCTATCCCGGCCGGAATCGTCTCCGCGGTAAAGCGCAATTCCTGGTTGGACTCGCTGACAACGGTCCTTTCTATGGCCGGCGTGGCGATCCCCGGCTTCTTCCTGGGGATCCTGATGATCTTCGTCTTCGCCGTCGCTCTCGGCTGGCTGCCTGCCTCGGGCTTCGTGAGCATAACCGAGAACCCGGTGGATGGCCTACGCTACCTGGCAATGCCGGCGTTTAGTCTCGCCGTAGCAATGGCGGCAACCAACGTGCGCCAGACGCGCTCAGCGATGCTGGAAGTTCTCGCGCAGGACTATGTGCGGACGGCCCGGGCCAAAGGGTTGCGGGAACGAAGCGTCATCTGGCTGCACGCACTGAAGAACGCCCTGCTGCCAGTGGTGACAATCATGGGAATGATGATCGGCCGGCTCATCGCTGGGGAGGTGATCATCGAGCAGGTCTTCGCGATTCCTGGTATTGGCCGCTGGGCAGTCCAAGCGATCTTTCTAAAGGACTTCACGGTGGTCCAAGCATTTGTACTGGTCGCTGCGGTGGCTACCTTGCTGGCCAACCTGGCCACTGACCTGCTCTACGGCCTGCTCGATCCGCGCATTCGTTATACGTGAGAAGTGATCCGTTATCAGTTATCCGCTATCTACTGTCGGGGATCGGTGATGGGTGGCACCCGCTCCGTTAGGACTTCAGGGAGAAACACACGCCGGCCTCACCTAGTAACTGATACCTGATAACGGATAACTTGCCTTGGGGGTAAGCATGGAAATCACTATTGCCCCAGCGGGGCCTGGGGTCCTTGTGCAGCGAAGACGCGCCCGTCCCTGGTTGGACGCGCTCAAGAGCCTCGCTCGAACCAAGCTGGCGGTCTTTGGCATCGTGGTCATTCTGGGCTTCACCGTCTGTGCCCTTTTTTCTCCCTGGATTGCGCCTTATGACCCCGTCGATACCTCAGCTGGCGAGCCTCATGCCGCTCCCTCGATGGAGCACTGGATGGGTGTGGACCAGCTCGGCCGGGACGTCATGAGCCGAATTATCTTCGGATCGCGAATCGCCCTCGGCGTGAGCATCTGCGCCGTCGGTCTCGGCGCCGCCCTCGGCGTACCCATCGGCCTCCTCGCCGCCTACTTCCGCGGTTGGACTGATTCCATTCTGATGCGCTTTATGGATGCCATCATCTCCTTCCCGGGACTGATCCTGGCGATGGGTCTTGCCGCGATTCTGGGCGCAGAGTGGTACAACCTGGTCATCGCCATTGGCGTCGGCAACATCCCTTGGATCGCCCGAGTGGTCCGCAGTCAGGCCCTCTCGGTCTGCGAAAACGACTACATTCTCGCCGCCCAGACCGTCGGCGCCAGGAGCCCGCGCATCCTCGCCCGGTACATCTGGCCCAACAGCACCGCGCCCGTCATCGTCCAGGTCTCCGTCGGCATGGCCTGGGCCGTCCTCGTGGAAGCGGGACTCAGCTTCTTGGGCGTCGGCGTTCGTCCTCCCACGCCGACCTGGGGCTCCATGCTCCAATTCGCTTTTCCCGTGCTGAAGCGCGAGCCCTGGCTCTCCATCGCGCCCGGCACAGCAATCTTCCTTCTTGTGCTGGCCTTCAACTTCGTCGGCGATGCCCTTAGGGACGTGCTCGACCCGAGGCTCAAAGGCGTGATTCACTAAGCTTAAGCAACCGCTCCGGTGCATCCCCTTCGGCGCCGGGCCCGCCCCTGCCGGGGCTTGCTTCAGACAAGCTACTGGTGTATGATTTGAGGCGCGTTTCATAACAGGCCACAGGGCCGCGGTCTCGTCGTTGCCCGAGTCTCCCTCGTGACCTGTATCCGAATGATCCTGTCCATGCCAAGTGGGGTCTGGATGTCGTTGGGAGCACCCGATTCTCGGACTGGCTGAATGAGATGCATCAATGCATAATCTGAAAGGAGAAAGGCGATGCCTTGGGAGGATGTAAGGCCGATCTTCCGCCCGGAGACCGTACACATGGGCGTAATGGCCATTGACAAGGATGCCTGCACCAAATGCGGGCTGTGCATTGAGAACTGCCCCTTCAAGTGCTGGGAAAAGGACGAAGAGGGCTACCCCCGCTTGAAGCAGGACTACGCCTGCTTCAGTTGCTACAACTGCATGGTTGCCTGTTCCCTCGACGCCGTCTCCATCGTCGAGCAGTACCACGTGCACGAAGGCTTCTTCGCCACCTATCCGCATCCCTTGCCCGCCAAGATGCCCGAGCAACCTCGAGACGCCGAGGGAAAGCCGACAGAATGGAACGCCACGGAGCGGCTGGTTCTCGAGCGTCGTAGTGTGCGGAATTTCCGAAATAAACCAGTGCCCGAGCCCCTGATCAGGAGGGTGCTGGAGGCAGGCCGGTTTGCTCCCAGCGGCGGGAATTGTCAACCCTGGCGTTTCCTCGTGGTCACGGATCAAGCCCTCATTCACGAGATGGACGAGGCGATCTACAATATCATCAGCCGGTCGTACCAAATGTACAAAGACGACGAGGGGGTGAAAACTCTGGCCGCCATGTACGAGGCCAGCCCTACCCCGACGCCCGGTTCCTACGACCCGCGCATCGTGCTCGGTGGGCTGGGCTCTATTGCGGCCAGAAACCTACCCCCATTCTTGAAGGCGCCGGTGGTCATCCTCGTTGCCTGTGATGACAGAGCAATCGGAGGCCCCCAGATCGCAGCCGGCATCTGCGGCCAGAACATGACTCTAGTGGCTAAGTCGCTTGGACTGGGGTCCTGCTGGGTAGGATTCAGCCAATACCTGAATATGGTGCCGCCCGTGCTGGAGAAACTCGGGCTACAGCCGCCCTGGCGGATCAACACCGCCATCGTGCTAGGCTACCCGAAGTTCAGACAAGAAGGTATGGTGCCTCGCGAGTTCAGGCCGATCACCTGGTTCCGGGAAGGTGCGAGCGGGCCAGAGATCGAGGAATAGCGCCATGAAGCATCAAGAGAGGAGCAGCAAGTGTACAACGTGAAGCTTATTGGCGGCGCGGTGACCAAGTTTGGCAAGCACTTCGACCGCAATCTAAAATCGCTCGTCGCCGAGGCCGTGGAAGGTGCTCTAAAGGACGCGGGTATCGCCAAGGAGCAGCTTCAGGGAGCCTGGGTAGGCAATGCGTCGCAGGGTGTTTTGCAGGGACAGGAATGCGTCCGCGGCCAGGTGGTGCTGCGAAACATCGGTATCGGGGGGATACCGGTAGTCAACGTGGAGAATGCCTGCGCTTCCTCGGCCACAGCCCTAAACGGCGCTTGGGCGATGGTCGCCTTGGGTGAGATCGACGTCGCTCTAGTCGTAGGCATGGAGAAAATGTACTTCGAAGACCGCACCAATGTCTTCAAAGCCTTTATGGGGTGCATGGATGTCGAACTCCTTCCGCAGATCCAAGCTGCCTTCAGGGCCGACGAGGAGCGCGTCCTGAAAACCCTGAAAGACAGGGAGGAAGGCCAAAAGCAGAAATCCGGAGAGCGCACCATCTTCATGGACGTCTACGCCGTAGGCGCCCGGCGCCACATGGAGAGGTACGGCACCACTCAGCGGCAGTTGGCGGCGATTTGCTCCAAGAATCACTTCCACTCCTCAATGAACCCTCTGGCCCAATACCAGACCAAATTCACCATCGAGGAAGTGCTCGCCGCGCCGGAGGTGACTTACCCCCTTACCAGGCCCATGTGCTCGCCGATCGGCGATGGCGCGGCCGCGGCGATCGTCTGCTCCGACGCGTTCGCCAAAAAGATCGGCGCCTCCCAAGCAGTGGAAGTAGCCGCCTGCATGCTGGCCAGTGGCGAAGACTTCGAGGAAGGACGGGGCGGTAGCACCCTCTCGAGGCTGGCGCGGAAAGCGTATGAGAGGGCCGGAATCGGACCGGAAGACCTCAGCCTGGCCGAAGTGCATGATGCCACCGCCTTTGGCGAGCTTTCGGCTATCGAGGCCTTAGGCTTCTGCCCGGTCGGCCAAGGTGGCCCGTTCTCCGAAGCCGGCCACACGACGCTGGGCGGCAAGCTGCCGGTAAACGTCTCAGGAGGTCTGGAATCCCAAGGCCATCCCATCGGTGCCACCGGCATCCGACAGGTAGTTGAACTCTACTGGCACCTGACCGGAAGGGCCGGCGCACGGCAGGTCGAGGGGGCCAAGGTCGGCCTAGCCCAGAATGCTGGTGGTAGCGTGGCCGGCGCCGAAGGAGCCCTCTCCGTCACCATTCTCAAGCGCTGACCTTCACCCCGTCGCCTCTTTCCCTACCGAGGCCTTCACCTTGATCAAAATGGTGGTGGACGGCAGGGAACAGCTCCCAGGAGCGGGCCGGTCTAGAGGATGACCGGCCCGCTCCTGGCCGAGGCGATGCTACCAGGTCACGGCATCGACGTAGAAACTGCCCGTCCAGCCCGCGCTACCGAGGGCGTTGGCCACCTGTACCCCCACCGTGTTGATCCCCACCGCCGAAGCGGGCACAGTCATATGTAATGCCGTCCACGTGCCGGGGCTTAGAGCAGTCAAGGAAACGGGGCCGGCAGGATACCAGCCAGCATTGCTCGGCCCGTACTGGACAAAGAGCCGTGCCTGGAGGTTGGCGGGCGCGCCTGCGGGCAGGTAGACTTGGGCGGTTGCCGTATTGCCTGCCGCGAGCGGTGCACCATCTCGATACAGCCAGTGCAAGACATTGGCTGGTCGAGCGGTGGGTGGCTCCGTGCCATTCTTCAGGTCGGCCACGTCCACCTTCAGGGAGTACGCAGCCGCGAAAGCATAATCTGCCGACCGGGAGACGTGTACCACGGCGTAGAGCGCCGCGTCAGACTCCCAGGCCTTGCTAGGATCGTCGCTTTCGAAGCTATAGCGGTAGCTGGCGGTGTCTGGCGACATGTTTCTCATAGTCAAGGGTAGATAGACGCGGAACTCCCGACCGTCGGCAGCCCCAGCACGGCCGGCAGCCCGCGGCAGCCCGACCACGGCTAGCATGAGGCAACCGGCGATCATCACGAGCGAAGCGTAAGTGGAGATTCTCCTGGATAGAACTCTCCTCATCTGTTGGACCTCCGTTAATGCGTCGATCCCTACGATCCCCCATACAAACCAGTCTATCATGGGGGCACTGCCGAATCCAGTCTTCCAGGCAACCGATAACCCGTTTGTACTATTAGTCTTGACCGCTACAAAATGGCGATGTATGATCACTCCGAAGCCCCCGCCATCGGGGCGCCGATCATTCTCGAGGGCTAGACACTTTGGTGCATCCCTTCACCCTGCTGGCGGTGCTGATGGTCTCCTTCTTGGCCGGGGTAATTCCCACGGCGGCGTACATCGGCATCTTCTGGTGGCTGGATCGCTACAAGAAAGCCCCCATTTGGCTCCTAAGCATAGCCTTCTTTTGGGGAGCAATCCCGGCGATCCTCATTTCGCTGATCGCCGAACTGATCTTCGGGCTCCCCTTTAGCGCCCTTCTCGACTCGTTTGCTGCCCAGGTGGTGGGCGCCAGTGCAATTGCGCCGGTAGTGGAGGAGAGTGTCAAAGGGGTCTCCCTCCTTTTCCTCTTGCTCGTCTTTGGGCGCTACTTCGACGATGTGCTCGACGGCATCATCTTTGGGGCAGTCGCGGGCCTTGGCTTCGCCGCCACTGAAGACTTTCTCTACTTCTTGGGTGCCTTTGCCGAGGGTGGGGCAGTATCCTTCAGCCTCGTCGTGGTGCTGCGCAAGGTCATCTTTGGCTTGAACCATGCCTTCTTCACCAGCATCCTCGGCGCCTCGCTGGGTCAGGCGCGTTTATCGCCCCGTTGGGTTATCAGACTGCTGCTTCCGCTCGGCGGCCTAACCTTGGCGATCTCCTTTCACGCGGTGCATAATCTGGCTGCTTCCTTTGCCTCGGTTTTCTGCTGGTCTTTGCTCGTGGGGGTTGCGAGCGATTGGATCGGCATCTTCGCCATTGGTGTAATGATCTTCTTCGTCTTGCGCAGGCAGCGGCGATGGATTGTCGAAGAGCTGGCAGAGGAGGTGAGCCAGGGGGCGCTATCACCGGCGGAGTACTACGTAGTGTCTTCCGCTTGGAAGCGGTTCAAGGCGCGCTGGGAGGCCCTGGCGGAACAAGGTTGGATAGCCTACTCTCGCCTCGGCAAGCTCTACCAATGGCTAACCGAGCTGGCCTTCAAGAAGCACCAGTTGAAGATTCTGGGCGAGGATCAGGGCATCCTGCTAGAGATCACTCGGCTACGGGCAAGGGTGACCCGACTCCGAAGCGAGATGGGGCTCGGCACGAGGGTGGACATGCCCGTCGTGGGTGCCGTGGTGCCACCGTCAGCGCGCTCGCTACCCGCGCTGCGCGTCAGGGCGGCGGTGGCCCGACTGACCATTGCCACCGGTAGCCAGAAAGGGTACCAATTCAGCCTCGAACGCGAGACAACGGTGATTGGGCGCCAAAAGGGCGACCTGCTCATCGACGACCCCTATGTTTCGCGCCAACATGCCGAGGTCTGGCGAAGCGGAGATGCTTACTACGTCACCGACCTCAAGAGCAAGAATGGCACGTTCCTGAATGGTGAACGGGTTGATGGCCCGAAGCCCTTGCACGATGGGGACAACCTCGGCATCGGCGGCACGATCCTCGCCTTCCATTTCACGCCGTCGTGAGCGGTGTGCTATAATCTCTGCCAGACTGTAAGAGAGAAGATGGTGACCGCACCGACCCCGTCGTTCCGGTGAAAGCCGGAATCCAGTCGTCCGACAAACCGCCAGAGGAGAGACCATGCCCGTACCAAGCAGAGAAGAAGCGCTGGCTCTGTTTCTTGAACATAACCGGAGCGACAGCTTGATCAAGCATGCGCTGGCAGTAGAAGCGGCCATGCGCACTTATGCCCGACGCTTTGGCGAAGACGAGAGTACCTGGGCAATCACCGGCCTGCTGCACGATATCGACTATGAGGAGCATCCGACCCTTGACGAGCATCCGGCAGTTGGTGGCAAGATGCTGGAAGATAAAGGCTTTCCGCAAGAGATAGTCTATGCCATCAGGGCCCATGGCGAGCACTTGGGGCTGGAGCGGAAGAGCCCTATGGACAAGGCCCTCTACGCCGTAGACGAATTGACCGGCTTCATCACTGCCGTAGCCCTCGTGCGTCCATCCAAGAGCATCATGGACGTCGAGCCCAGCTCCGTGAAGAAGAAGATGAAAGACAAGGCCTTCGCCCGTGCCGTAGATCGGGAGCAGATGACCAAGAGCGCCGAAGCACTTGGCGTGCCCTTTGACGAGCACGTAGCCATCGTGATCAAGGCGATGCAAAGTATTGCCGACGAGCTAGGTCTGAGATAAGCGACCGGCCATCAACTCCCCGGATCTAGGCCGGTTGCTTGACTAGGTGAGCACGCCGGCTGAGATACTTTTCGGCCTCCACACCGGCGATCGCCCCGTCGGCCACCGCCGTCGCCACCTGCTTCAGCACGCCATGGCGGACATCGCCCACGGCGAAGACCCCCGGCACGGAAGTAGCCATATGTTCGTCTACGGCGATGTAACCCTGCTCATCTTGCTCCAGAGCCTGGTAGAGGAAGTCGGCCGCCGGCCTGTTGCCGAGCAGATAGAAGAAGACGCCACTTACCGGCACAAGCTCCCTATCCCCGTGGCGGTCCTCGATCACCACGCCCTCTACCAGTTCTCGACCCACCACCTCTTTCGTCGTCCAACCAAGATGGAGGACTATCTTCTCTTCAGACGCCAGGTGGTTGGCCAGGTCCGGGGAAACCCGCAGCCGTTCACGTGGTCCGATAAGGTGAACCCGGCGGGCGAACTTGGCGAGAAAGAGCCCCTCCTCGGCGGCCTGCTCGCCATCGCCGATCACGGCGACTTCGTGGTCCTTGAAGAACGCCGCATCACAGGTGGCGCAGTAGCTGACGCCACGGCCGAGAAACTGTTCCTCGCCGGGTATGCGCTTACCGCGTTGCCCTGCGCCGGTCGCGATGATCAGCGTATGCCCAAGGAACTCGCCTTCGGCGGTGAACACCTTCTTGGGATCGGCAGTAAGGTCAACGCCGTAGACCTCAGTCTGCACGAACTCGGCACCGAAATGCAGAGCCTGCTGCCGCATCGCCTCCAGGATCGTTATGCCCCTCACGGCCTCCGGGAAACCAGGGTAGTTGGCGATCTTTTCGGCCGCGGCCAGCGCCCCTCCGAACCTGGCCCGGTCTAGCATTACCGTCCGCAGCTTGGCTCTCGCCGCATAGATCGCCGCACTATTCCCGGCCGGGCCGCTACCTACAACCACTACATCGAATAAGTTGTCCATGTCAGATGCCTACTTCCGAGTCCGACAATGGCGACGCTACGCGAGGATGGCGTCGATTTGCTTCTTGAAATCAGCTTTGGGCCGAAATCCAACGATGCGACTGACTTCCTTGCCGCTCTTGAACATGATCAATGTGGGGATGCTGCGAATGCCAAACTGGTTGCAGACCATGGGGTTTTCATCTGTGTTCAGCTTGGCAAAGGCCACCTTGCCGTCGTATTCAGATGCCAGTTCCTCGACAACTGGAGCTACCATCCGGCAAGGGCCGCACCACGGGGCCCAAAAATCGACCACCACTGGTATGTCAGACTTCAGTACACTCTCCTCAAACGTGCTATCGCTTACTGCGTTGGGCTCAGCCATTGAGGTTATCTCCTTCTCGATAGAGTTGCCAGCTTTGACCGCCTGCGACTACAATACTAGCATACCCCACGGGGGTATGTCAAGGACATAGAGCATCAATGCTATCTTTTCGAGACCGGCGTTTGTCCTTGGGTGTTGGACTTGGCACGGTTAGTGCCGTATCTTAAGTGGGTGCGATGCGCCTCGCGACGCGATGTAGTGGGGGTAGGGGGTAGCCATGCTGACCACCATACTTTGGATCATCGTTGCTTTGCTTGTGATCTTCTGGATCGTCGGCCTGGGCGTCAATCTCGGCAGTCTCGTGTGGATTGCGCTCGCTGCAGCCGTAATCCTCGCCATTGTCGCCTTGCTGACGAGAGGCAGAGCAGCCGTATAGATAAAGTGCGGTCCGGAAGCATGCTTCCGGACCGCATCGATCCCCAAGAGGAGCGTCCCCTCAAGCGCGGAGGCGACTTTCCTCGTCACCCGCTCTAATCCCTTCGCTGATCGCACTCACCATCCCCACCTCCACGGCGTGCTTGGCCACCCGTACCGCGCTGGCGATCGCCCGGGCATCAGACCGACCGTGGGCGACAATGGTCACTCCGTTTACTCCCAGCAGAGGCACGCCGCCGTACTCCGTGAAATGGGTCTGTTTGACCAGTTGGCGCAGCGCGGGCATCAGGAGCAAGGCTGCCAGCCGATAATGGAGCCGGCTGTTGATCGTGTCCTTGACCATCTGTAGCACCGCCTCGCTAACCCCTTCACTAACCTTAAGGGCCACGTTTCCGGTGAACCCATCGGCAACTACCACGTCTACGACGCCGAGGGGTAGGTCCTTGCCCTCGACATTGCCGACGAAGTTCAGTTTGCTCTCTTGCAGCAGTTGCCGAGCCTTCAATACCAATTGGTTGCCCTTAGTCTCCTCTTCGCCGTTGCTCAAGAGCCCGACCCGGGGTTGGGCTACGCCAAGCACCTTCTCCATGTAGATGCTACCCATGTGCGCGAATTGTAAGAGGAAGACAGGCTCGCAATCTGTCACCGCTCCCGCGTCGATCAAGATCGACCTAGCATTCCCGTTAAGCGTGGGAAAGACGGCGCCCAAGCCTGGCCGCTCCACGCCGCGGATGCGGCCAAGGGTAAAGAGTGAAGCGGCAAGAACCGCGCCGCTATTGCCGGCCGAGACGAAGGCAGCTGCTTCGCCGGACGCCACAAGCTTGAGCCCTACCACCATCGAGGAGTCTTTCTTGGTTCGGGCCGCCATCGCCGGGTGCTCCTCCATCTCGATGACTTCCGTTGCAGGGGCGATGGACACCCGCTGATAGCCCGGATGCTTGACATACCTGCCGAGTTCGGCCTCGATGTCATTCGACCGACCGACGAGGATTAGATCCACGTCATTTTCGCCCGCCGCCGCCATGGCCCCCTTCACGGTCTCTTGCGGAGCCTTGTCCCCTCCCATAGCGTCCAGTGCAATCTTCATTAGTTCACAAATCCCATTTGTCGCAGCGCGCGCCCCATCGTCCGATTACTTTGTTGTTCATCTTGATCTGAACGATCTCGCAGACGTTCGAACAGGACTTGCACTCGAATGAGGAGGTCTGGTAGCTCACTTCGCTGGCCTCGAAACCCTTGAACTTGGTCGCCTCGCCGCTATACTGCACGTGCTCGTGGGCCAACAGTGCCGCACCAATTGCTCCCATCACCTGATAATGAGGGGCCACGATAATTTCTGTCTTCAGCGCGGCCTCGAAGGCCCGCACGATGCCTTTGTTGGCTGCCACGCCACCTTGGAACACCACCGGCGGCAGGATCTCTTTCCCCAAGCCAATGTTGTTCAGGTAGTTGCGTGCCAGAGCCTCGCATAGGCCGTAGAGAATGTCCTCGATCCGGTGCCCCATCTGTTGTTTGTGGATCATATCCGATTCGGCGAAAACTGTACAGCGACCCGCGATACGCACCGGCGTCTTGCTTCGCAAGGCAATGTCCCCAAAGTCTTCGATGTGCATGTTCAGGCGAGAGGCCTGCTGGTCCAAGAAGCTCCCGGTGCCCGCGGCGCAAACGGTGTTCATCGCAAAATCGGTCACCACGCCGTCGCGGAGAATGATGATCTTGCTATCCTGGCCCCCGATTTCCAGGATGGTCTGAACATCGGGAACGTAATGGGATGCGCCGACGGCATGCGCGGTGATCTCGTTCTTCACCACATCGGCGCCGACGATCACGCCGGTCAAATACCGTCCACTGCCAGTAGTCCCTACGCCTTGAATGGATGTCTTGGGGGGGAGGCGGTCGGCGATTTCGCGCAGACCCTGCTGTACCACGTCAATGGGTCGCCCCTGCGTACGAGTATACAGGCTGGTGACCAACTGGTCGTCTTCGTTGAGTACGGCGAACTTCGTCGTGACCGACCCAACGTCGATTCCCAAGAATGCTTCCATCTACTCCTCTTTACTTCTTGCCCCACCTGAAGATCCCCCAGCGCTTCTTCCTTTCGCCGCCAGATGCCCCGGCTGGGGCTGCTGACATGGCCTGCTTCCGGGCATCCTGAGGTTGGCGCTGGAGATCTTCGATGCTGGACCTCGCCTCTGGGTAGTCGGGTCTTAGCGCCAACGCGCGTTCCAAGTGGGCGATGGCTGGCGTGCGCTGGCCCTGCTCTGCCAGACTAACCCCCAAGCCGTAGTGTGCTTCGGCGAGGGTGTCGTCTAGTTCAATCGCCCGCTGAAATTCCTTGGCCGCATCGGACAGGTGGTCCATTCTAATGAAAATCTCGCCCAGTCTCAGGTGGGCGTAAGCATTCTGCTGGTCGCGCTCAAGGATCACGCGGTATTCGAGGACAGCCTCTTCGATCCGGCCGAGGGTGACATAGGCATCGCCAAGGAACTTGTGCACTTCAATCAGATCTGGCCGGAGTGTCGAGGCCACCTTCCACTCGGCGACGGCATCCAGTAGCCGGTTCTGATTCTGGTACAACTCGGCGAGGCCCAGATGGGCCTCGACCAAGGTTGAGTCATATCTTATCGCTGCGCTGAAGGCATCTATCGCCTCGTCGGCCTTTCCTTGCTCGGCAAGAATGAACCCAAGGTTAGCGTGAGCCTCGGCGTGGTCTGGCTTCAGACCAATGATGGTTCTGAACTCGCGTGCGGCATCCTCATCCCGACCTTTCTGATATAGGGCAACCCCCAGTTGCTCCCGAGCGTCCACGGAGTTGGGATCGATCTGCAGCGCTTCCATCAACTTGGGTATGGCTTCGCCGGGTTCGCCAGCCTCCATCAGCCTTCTTCCTTCGGCCACGAGAGCGCCGACTCTGCTCTGGGTCTCGGACAAGGGCATGGTTTGCTGTGCCGCCAAGCGGTCTACCCAGGAGTCCAGCGTTTCAACAGGGGCGTTCTCCGCCACGGCTGGCGGCGCGGCAAAGTGGCCGGCACTAGTAGCCTGCGGCGCAGCCGAATCCACCTGCCCGCTCCCCGGCTTCTCGAGACCAAGACCGAGTGCGCCTGGCGCCGCTGGAGCAGGCGCGACTTCCGCGTCGGTGGAGAGCAGTTGCTCGAAGGAAAAGGTAGGTGCCGGCTCTTCTGTTGGTGCCGGTTCGGCTTCCAGTATTCCCGGGAATGGCGGCAACACGTTGTCAGCGGCCTGATCCTTTCCATCAGGAGCGGTTTCATCGAAGGATTTCAAGCCCGCAAGGATCGTCTCCCAATCCATGTTTGGGCTGGCATCGGCAGTCTCGGTTGACGGCGCTTCGAGGTCAAGGGTGAATGCAATAGCCGCTTCGGCAGCCTGTTGATCGGTGGCTATGGTTTCGGGTTGAGGCAGGTTCGGCCAGGACATTAAGTCGGGCGGAGCTTCGGCTCTTGCCGGTTCTAGAGCGATCTCCTCCTTAGCCAGCTCCGCCAGTTGGCTGGCAACCACTGCGTCTTGTGCTGGCGGTGCACTGGGCTCCAAGTCTGCCTCGACAGTTGGGATAGACTCGGCACTGTCGGAGGCACTTGCCGATGCCTCCTGCGGAACGGCTTCCATAGCCACAGCCTCTTGAGCGGCCTGCGATTCGGGCTCGGCCTGCCCTTGGCGCGGTTCCGCTGGCGGCGCGGCGGCCAGACTGGTGCCCTCTAGCGAACTGCCTGCTGATGGCTGACCCTGTTGCCTTCCCGCCAGCCTCTCCTGTGCCCATGCCAGGCCTTTCTGGGCGCGAACACTATTCGGGTTCATTTCCAGGGCGTGGTTTAGATAGGCAACCGATTCCTCTGGATCATCGGCAATGGCGCCCAGCCACAACCAGACGTCGAAGTTCTGTGGATCTAGAGCGACGACGTCGAAGAACAGCGTGCGCGCCTCATCCCTCTCGCCGGCCTTTGCCGCTTGTTTCCCCTTTTCCATCAGTGCCTGAACGTCCGGCTCACCCATTTCTTGCTCCTCCGTTACGCACTACGAGTCGCCCAATCTTAGCATAGCGGCACCGATCGGACAACAGGCTATTTAGGCCACCCTTTTCGGTCTGCCCTTCCGCTCGATCATATCCACAAAAGCCTCGAGACGCGTAACCAAGCCAGCTTCGCCGGTGTGCTCGTCGATCGTCAGCGACATGAAAGGCCTGTGTCCCGGTGTCTTGGCGTAGCGCTGCACTACGTCGATCATCACGGAGTCGGGACCACAGCCGAAAGCCACGACGCTGATGACGCCGTCGACATGGGCATCGAGGTAGTGCCCCCCTGCGCCCACCACCTCGTCCTCGTAAGTCCAATAGGGCCGACCGACGAGCTTCTCCACCCCTCTGTCCAGTTCCTCGATGCTCGCCATCTCGGGGGTCATCACCCGGATGCCCATCTTGTTCAACCGCCCGAGCAGCTTATGATTGATGTACTCGTCGTACATGTTGTATGGGTGGCCGATTACGGCGATAGTGATCCCTCTCTCGCGTGCGGCGGCCGTGGGCGCTGCGTCCTTGGCCGCGGCGCCCAGTTCTTCGCCGTACATCTGGGCAAGCGCCTCCAGTGGCGTGAGCATATTCGTGCGCATGAACGTTTGGTAGTCCAGGTGGGTGCGCCAGGCCGCCTCACTAGCCTCTTTCACTTTCAGCGGATTCCAACTGAAATGCCGCCCAAGCCGGTAGATCGCCTGATAAAGGGAGCGCTTGCCTTTGTTGATGTCGACGTCGATGGCCAGGATCGGTGGCGCCTCCGGTACGACCGCTTTCACGACATCCGGCAGGCCAAGGAACTTCGAGCAGTTGTAGACCCGTTCCTCGATGCTGCGGATGCTGGGGACGAAGATGTAGTCGCACTTGTCGGCCAGTTCAATAACGTGCCCACAGAAGACCTTGGTCGGCAGACAGGTTTCTGAGACCACCCTAGCCGCTCCCATCGTCAGGGTCCGGCGAGTGGTCGGCGAGGAAACGACCGTCTCGGCGCCAAGGTGCTCGAAGAAGGTTCTCCACATCGGGTAGTACTGGTAGTAGAGCAAAGCCCGTGGCAAGCCCAACCTCATCCTTCGCTCCTCCTCGCCTGAAAGATCATGCGGTCGCTATCGGCAGTGAAGTCGTCGAGTTCGTAGGAGCCGTAGACGTGCTCAACCACAAAGCCGTGCCTCTGCAGCAGTAGTTCCATCTCGTAGCGGCCCAGGTAGCGCAGCACAAACGGCGCGATTACCCGCGTGACGTGTCCCTGCTTATCTAGCTCGTCGTAGAAGAAGGTAATGTGCTGCAGCTGCAGGGCAAAGTCCGTCTCCCGGCTCACCAGCTTGCTGACCATATGGCCGGTCTGTGGGTCGCGCTTCGACCATGCCAACACGAGTTCCTTGTCCAGAGCCAACAGCCGTTCCGGGTGCGGATGAAACAGATCGACGATCAACATCCCTCCCGGTATAAGCAGGTCGTGCAGCTTCTGGAGTGCCTGCCCTTGATCTGCGAGAGTAGAAAGGTGCATCAGACCATCGGCGGCGACGATCGCCAAATGGAAACGCTCCTCCAGCCTCAGGTCGCGGATGTCGCCGCGGACGAACTGTGCCTGCAGGCCGGATGCCTTGAGTTTGGCTTCGGCTATCCGGAGCATCGCGGGTGAGACGTCAACGCCCACCACCCGATACCCCTCTGCCGCTAGCGACAGCAACACCCGTCCTGTGCCGGTGCCGACGTCGAGGATCGGCCCGCCACTGATGGCGGCGAAGTTGCGGTACAGGTCGAGGTCTTCGGTGAACCCGCCGTAGTCGAGGTCGAAAAACCTGGCAAAGACGTCGAAATCGGCGTCAGGAACGGGCATGGTCGAACTCTTCACGTACAGCCGACAGGAGAGCAGGATCGCCGAGCAGATCGACAGCCGTCATCGCCATCGCTTTTGCCGCGTCAAGCAATCCCTGATGTCCTGCCTCCGAGCAGGCCGCAGCGGCAAAATCTGGAGAGTGAGAAAGTGTGCCTACCGGGGCAATGGCCACAGATGGATGGATGCTAGGAACCACCGCGCTGACATTACCCATATCGGTGCTACCGAAACCGCGTCTTGGATCTGGTTTCTGGACCTCGCGCCCGAGCAACCTTAGGTTAGCCCCAAATAGGCCGGCGAGCACTCGGTTCGTACGCATCGCCGCGTAGGTCTCATCAGCCCACCGATACTCCAGCCTGGCGCCCGTAGCTGCTGCGCCGGCCTCAAAGCACCGCAGCACCCTTTCCCGCAGTTCCTCTAGGTAGGCGTCGTCGGCCGCACGAACGATGAAACTGCCGGCCGCATGGGACGGCACGACGTTTGGCGCGGCACCGCCATCGGTAATGATACCGTGGATTCTCGCCGTGCTCCGAATGTGCTGCCGCAAGGCGTTGATGTTGTTGAACGAGAGGATCAGGGCGTCGAGAGCGTTAATGCCTTCTTCCGGTCGTGCCGCAGCATGGGAAGAGCGGCCAAAGAATTCCACCTTAAGTCCAATGCAGGCCAAGGAGTGCGACAAGGTTATGTTTCGCACCCCAGGGTGCACGATCAACGCCGCGTCGACTCCGGCAAAGGCGCCTTCCTTTACCATAACTACCTTGCCGCCGCTTCCTTCTTCTCCAGGGGTACCGAAGACGACGATGGTCCCGCCAAGAGCATCGGCCGCCCGTTTGGCCGCAACGCCAGCTCCTACCGCGCTAGCGCCCATGATATTGTGCCCGCAAGCGTGTCCCACGCCTGGTAGCGCGTCGTACTCTGCCAGAATGGCAATCACCGGCGTTCCCTGCCCGTAGACGGCCTTAAACGCCGTAGGCAAACCGGCCGTCCCCTTTTCCACCTGAAAGCCATTCTCTTCAAGGAACTCGACCAGCCAGCCGCAGGCTTTGAATTCCACGAAGGCCGTCTCAGGGTTCCCGTGGATCCTCAGGCTCAGGTCGATGAGCTCACGCCGGTGGGCATCCACCTCTTCCTGTACCAACGACTTCAGTTCTTCGATTTCCACCCTGAATCCCTCGTTTGATCCTTCTTCCTCGCCCGAACCTTGGCCAGATCGATGATCTTGCCTCCCGACTTATCAGCCGGTGGCTCTAGCTTATACCGCCGGCCCTTGGCCAGGGCGCGAGCCTGCTGGCGAGCGGCGGTGGTCACCGTGCGCGGCAAGCGACAGAGACTGCGCCGCACGTAGTCGCGTCCTGCTGCTTTGGGTAGCAAGATATATTCGGCAAGCCCGGCGATTACCGCCAGAATCATCGCTATCGCCAGGTTGAGATCGCGCAAGCTCTGAAGATAGGCGATCGTCGTGACCAGAGAAGCGACAGGGAGAGCCTGCAGAAAAGAGAGTGCCGGATCGCCGCGGTGGAGCCGGTACAAGTTCAGCCTGTAGCTGAGCCAGTAGGTAACCATCGCACCGGACAGCAAGACGGCGACAAAGAGGAGGACGAAGAAGGCCACTCGATTCGCCGAGTCGTCCGGGCTGGCGGTCAGCACCAAGAGCGCTAGCTCCCCCCAGCTCAGGGCGCAGGCCAGGCATAGGACTAACAAGAGGACGCGCTTCGACATTGTTTTGCTTCCCCTGACGTTTATCCGACAACGTAGCGCGGGGCTCATCCCCGGCACCCCAGCGGCCGCAAGTCCCCGCACCACAGGCCGGCGTTATCGGATACGACTTGGCAGTGTTTGACTATCGAGCATTATACCCTAACAAGGCCTGGCAGCGCTACTCTTCACCTCCCCACGAGCTGCTCCTGGAGCTTGGCTATAGCTGGAACCGACGCGCTGAAGAGGGAGAAGACGGTCATTCAAAGCCGAAGACTAGCGCCCTGATCACGATTCACGGTTCCCTTACTAGCTTCCTTCTACGTCTGTTAGCGGTTGAGGTGTACTGGTCGTCGGGCGGCCTTCTTCCTGCTTCCTGCCCCAGCGCAGCTTCAGGCTCTCCAACATGCTGTATACCACAGGTACGACGATGAGAGTTAACATGGTTGAGGTAATCAATCCGCCGATGACCACCGTGCCCAGTTCGGTGGCGATCACCGCTCCCTCGCTGAAGCCAAGCGAGACAGGCAGGAGAGCCAAGATCGTGGCGACAGCTGTCATCAGGATCGGGCGCACGCGCAGCTTGCCCCCTTGGATCAGTGCATCCTGAACGCTGTAGCCCTTGGCAATGAGTTGTTCCACGAAGTCGATCAGCACAATGGCATTGGTGACCACGATGCCTACCAGCATCAAAGCGCCAATCAGCGCCGACATGCCGAGGGACCGGCCGGTAATGAACAGAGCCAGCAGCATGCCGATGGAAGCAAAGGGCAGCGAGAACAGGATCACGAAGGGATCGAGCAAGGAGCCGAAGACGAGCACCATCACGATGTACACCAGAAACACGGCGATGACGATTGCCACGCCCATCCAGTAGAAGCTGTCACGCATCTGAGAGATGACGCCGCCGAAACTGGTCTGCACCCCGGCCGGCAGTTGCAGGTCCCGGATCTGGCGCTGGATCTTGTTTGATACGGCGCCGGTGTTCTTACCCGAGAGGTCGCCGGTGATCGTCGCCGCCGGGCTCTGGTTGACCCGCGTGATCTGGGTTGGGCCGTTGCCCAGGGCGATCTCGGCGATCGTCCAAAGGGGCACCGATTTCCCATCGGGAGCCGAGAGCAGCACGTCCAAGCTGGTCGCGTCCATCGGCGCCATCGAGAGTTGCACGTCCATTGGCTCGCCGCCGTCCAGGCGCATCTGCGTCACCGTTTGCCCACTGGTCATCTGGCTGATGGCCGAGGCAACTTGGGCGGTGGTCAAGCCGGCCAGCGCCGCCTTATTCGCATCCACCTTGACTTCGATCTCCGGTCTCGGCGTATCCACGTCGCTGCTGAGGTTAGACAGCCCTTCCGTGCCCTTGATCGCGTTCAGGATCTGCTGTGAAGCCGCCTGCACTTGCTTCAAGTCGTTACCAGACGCGACTACCTGAAGGCGAGAGGTCATCGCCGCCTGGGGGATGGAGACGACAGAGAAGGCTCCCTGAATGCCGGCGGTGCCTTCGCGCACGGTCTGCGCCGTCGCTTCCAGATCGGCGTCGCTGTTCAACCGAACCGCGAAGGTCGCACTGCGCAGGCTACGGCCGGAGACGGCGCTGGCCATCGTGTACAGGGCGCCCGATCCCCCACTGGTCGCCATGTAGGACTTCACCCCCTTGGTCTGACCCAAGACCTTCTCCACTTCCTGGATCTTCGCCAAGACGGTGGCGTCGTCGGCACCGGCCGGCAGGACCAGGCTGATCTGAAAGCTCTTCTCTTGCATCGACGGCAGGAAAGTCACCGGGATAAAGGGTACCAGGCCGAAACTCGCGGCAAAAAGCACGAGGGCAATCCCCAGCGTGGCGATGCGGTGACGCAGGGCCCAGCCCAAGAGTGGGCCATAGATACGCTGCAGCCAGGTCTCACCCTGCGTCTTGCCGACCAGGCCGTGACCAATGAAAAAGTACGCCAGCACCGGGACCACCGTCAGGGCGATCAGCAGGGAGGCGATCATGGCAAAGGTGACGGCGAGGGCAAAGGGGAGGAACAGCTCGCTGACCAGGCCGCCGACCAAGCCTAAGGGCAAGAAGACGCAGATCGTGGTGAGCGTAGAAGAGGTGATCGCCGAGGCCACTTCTTTCGTCCCCGTGCGCGCCGCGACGCCGATCTCCTCTCCTTGTCTAACGTGGCGGTAGATGTTCTCTAGCACGACGATGGCGTCGTCCACGACGCGGCCAATGGCGATCGCCAGGCCACCGAGGGTCATGATGTTCAGCGTCAGCCCCCACCACCGCAGAAGGATCAGCGCCGTCAATACCGAGAGAGGGATAGAAACTGCGGTGACCAAGGAACTACGCACGCTCGTCAAGAAGATAAAGATCACCACGACCGCGAAGACAGCGCCGAGCAGACCATCGCGCAGTAGGCCGTTAACTGACTGCTGGATATAGTCGGCCTGGTTCATGACCGGGGTGATCTGTAGACCGGCGGGTAGGTTCTTCTCCACCTCGTGGACCTTGGCCATCACCGCGTTCGCCACCTGTACGGTGTTGGCCTCCTGTACCTTGGATATGGTGATTCCTACCGCGGGGTGGCCGTTCGCCCGGGCGATACCACTGCTGGCTTTGTTCGTCAGGCTCACGGTGGCGATGTCTTTCAACAGCACCGGCACGGGCTGAGAGGCAGAGTCGCCGGCGCCCAATCCGGCAGCCGACGAAGCGTCAACCTTCGGCATCGAGACCCCTACCACCGCGTTCTGCAGTTCCGCCAACGAAGTGTACTCGTGGATCGTGCGTACATTCAGAGTGCGTCCCTGCGCCGTCACGCTCCCCGACGGCGCGGCGATGTTGTTGGCCTTGATCACCTGTGCTACCTGCTGGGCGGAAACGCCTGCTTGGCGCATCTTCGCCGGGTCGAGAACGATGTCCACCTGCTTCTGCGCACCGCCGTTCAGGTCCACGGCGTAGACGCCGTCGATGGCCAACAACTCGGGGAGCAGTTGCTCTCGGGCAACGCGCTCGATCTCCGATACATCCTTCTCGCCCGAGAGGCTCAACTGCACCAGCGGCAGCATCTGCATGCTAAAGCGGGCGATCTTCGGCGTGCTTGCACCCTGAGGCAGATTCGCGGCGCGCACCTTGGCGTTGATCGCGTCCTCGGCCTCTTTCATCCTCGTCCCGTAGTTGAATTCGGCGATGATCACCGAAGAGCCTTCGCCGGAGATGGACTGGAGATTGGTCAGCCCAGGCGTGCCGGAGATCGCCTGCTCCAGAGGCTTGGCGACCTGTTCGACCACATCCTCCGGTCCGGCCCCTGGATAGTAAGTGACGATCGTCAGCGTGGGGAATTCGATATCGGGGATCAGTTCCGTCTTGAGCTGCGTGGCGGCCAGAAGGCCGCCGACAACGATCCCTATCGCCACCAGCAAGGCGACGCTGCGCCTCTTCAGGGAGAGTTCTGTGAGAAAACTCATCGTACTCCTTACTCCTGTTAATAAGTCGCTATCAGTCTGCAGCTATCGGTGGTGATTTCGCCGGTGCTGACGCCAATCTGACGTGCTGATGGCTGAAAGCTGATCGCTGTTCAAGAGCTTGCGCCACTCTCGTCTGGGGCACCCACAGGGGCCGCCTCGGCGCGATGGGCCGCCTCGCCGAAGCTACGGCGCAGCGGGATCTCCTTCAGGAAGAGAACGGTGACCAAGGCCGACAACAACAGCATCACGCTACCCAAGAAGAACACGTTCGTGATCGCCGTATCGAGACTCGAGCGGGTTAAATCCATTAGTTGATGGAATAGAACCTCTCCCTGAGCGCCCATTGCCGCAAAACCCTGTTGGAGCTTGGTCATCGCCTCCGACGACAGAAGAATCTGCGGGTTTTGCAGCGCGGCCACCTGCGCGGGAGGCAAGACCTGCTTGAGCGACTGTGGCATACCATTTTGGAAGGCGCTGTGAAAGCTATTAGTCATGACCGTGCCCAGCACGGCCAGGCCAATGGTCGACCCGAGGGAACGAAAGAACGTCAAACTGGAGGTCACTTCGCCCATACGGCTCAGCGGAAAGGCATTCTGCACGACAATGGTGAACAGGCTCATCGTGACGCCCATGCCGAGGCCCGTGATGATCATGTTGCGGATCACCAGCCCACCGGTGGCGTGGACGTCCATCCGCGAGAGCATGAACATGCCAAACGCGCCAATGGCGAAGCCCACCCCTGCAATGATCTTGTAGCGGCCGGTACGAGCGAGAATCTGCCCGCCGACGATGCTGCTGGCCATGAAACCGAGCATCATCGGCGTCATCAACTGGCCGGAGTTGGATGCGGTATCGCCGACCACGCCCTGGATAAAGAGCGGCACGTACATGATGGCGCCGAACATCCCGATGCTGACTAGGAACGTGGCCAAGATGGACACCGAGAAGATTTCGTTCTTGAACAGACCTGGGCTGATGATCGGTTCCACTGCGCGGGTTTCGAGGAAGAAGAAGCCCACATATGTGACCGCCGCAAAGGCCAAGAGGCCAATGATCTGGACCGAGGCCCAATCATACTGACTTCCCGCCCACGTGAAGGCGAGAAGCATCGGGACTGTGGCGATAATCAAGACCACGGCACCGACATAGTCGATCTTGTGCTCCACGTGGCGAGAATGGCGCGGCAGAGCGACCGAGCAGACTAGTAGGGCCAGCAGGCCAATCGGCAGATTGACGTAGAAGACCCAGCGCCAGCCCCAGCCGTCGGTGATCCACCCGCCGAGGAGCGGGCCGACGATCGAGGCAAGGCCGAAGACGGCGGTCATCACCCCTTGCCACTTGGCGCGCTCGGCCGGCGTGAAGACGTCGCCGACGATAGCAATAGCGATCGGCATCATTGCTGCGGCGCCGAAGCCCTGAATGCCGCGAAAGAAGATGAGCTGAGTCATTGTCTGGCTGAGGCCAGAGAGTGCCGAACCGGCCATAAAGACGACCATGCCGCCAATGAAGAAGATTCGGCGTCCATAGTTGTCGGAAAGCTTCCCATAGATTGGGACCATTACCGTTGAGCCGAGCATATAGGCTGTGACGACCCAAGTGTAGTGCTCCAGCCCATTTAGATCGGCAATGATCCGTGGCATGGCCGTGCCCACGATGGTCTGATCTAGCGCAGAAAGTAGCATGCCGAGCATCACCCCGGCCATTACCAGCACCAGCCGTCTCGTGCTCAGTGTCACCCGCATTGCCATGAACGGTTGATCCGGCTGGGATACGTTACGGACCTGTGTCTGAGCCATTACTGTTAATTCCTCCCCTGGTTGATCCTCGGCCCGGATCTATGTCCGGCCACATCGCTGTTTGCCAACTACTCGGGACTATTTCCTCTGCGGTACTACAGTGTGGCGACCCTACGCGCGGCACTAAAGTGCGGGCGTCAATTATCGGCCGAACTTTAATCCGCCATGCCGGGTCCTTGCTCCTAGTTGCCTTTTGGCTAGTTCTGGCACTGGTTGACCTTCCCCACCCCATTCCTTTCCCCGACCATGGCCGCGCAAAGACCGTTCAATCCCTGAATGAGAGCCGCGAGGTCGTCATCAGATAGCCGCCCAAGCCATTCGCGCATTCGTGCTTGGCTACCTTGCCGTAGCTGGGCATCGAACTCTTGCCCCTGGGGGCTGAGGTAGACGAGAGTACGGCGGCGGTCCTCATGATCCTCTGCGCGCTGGACCAGCCCAAGCTGGAACAAGCGATCGACCAGAATACTGGCGCCCGGGCGAGCGAGGCCCAACGACCGGCCAAGCTCGCCCACGGTCATGGTGCCGTTCGTGGCCAGCGCGAAAACTGCTTTCAGTTGCGCCATGGTCAGATCGAGGTGAAGCCACACGGGCACTGTCGCCTCACGCACCGCCACGCTCGCTTGGATCATCGCCTGTATCGCTTTGTCTACGAGCACATCGTGGTCTTGCGGCATGGCACTCACCTCCTAATTACTTCGACCAAAGGTAATAGTTCACATTCAAGAAACTATTCTACTCCAGCGAAGCTTGTCATGCAAGTGGTCGCTTCCGCACACCTCCGGCCGGCTGCTTCTGGTCTGGTGCGTTGTTGCGCCGCCATTACCATTCTGCTACGATGATTACGATGTAATCTGACCGGCCGGGGTTATGGGGTAGCTTGTGTCCGAAGGGACAACCAGCGAACGCGTGTAAGCCGTGATCGGCGTCTGAGCTCGGCCGAATACGTTAGGACTCCGACATCTCTGTGAACCCCGTGTTGAATTCCCCGGCGGGAGGAAACGTCAGGTGAGGAAAGTAATCAGCCTCAAGATGAAAGACCATCAGTTGGAGTCGCTGCAGCGGGCGGCGCGCCGGATGGGACGGTCGCCTTCGGAGACGGCGGCGATTCTTTTGGATGAAGCACTTCGCCAGCGCGAATTTGCCTTCATCGAGTTCCGCGACTCGGGATTGGGCAGGCAGGCCTATCTGCAGGGCACCTGCCTGGCAGTATGGCAAATCGCCGAGATTGCCCGGGCCTTTGGCGGCGATGTAGCCAAGGCAGCCGCGCACCTCTCGGTCCCACCTATCCAAGTATCAGCGGCGTAGCACTACGCCGCGGCCTTCGCAGACGAGATCGAGGCGGCGATAGCCGACCATGCCTGCAGTACGACGGCGCTGGAGAGACTGATCCCGAACTTGGAAGTGTTTCATGCCGATGCTCCTGGATTCCGGCTTTCACCGGAATGACAGTCCCGGCTTCCTTGATCCCCTGGGCTGTCTGTTGAACCACCGAAAGCGTCAAGTGAGGTTCTGTTCGGCCCGGTCCCTACCTCCATTGGCAACGTTTGCTCGCGGGGGACAGACACGACTGGCCCGGGAAACCTTGGAGGAGCTGCCGAAATGGACCAGGGAGGGAAGCATCATGACTCGACGGCGCCTTACCGATAGCGATGCGCTGTTCCGGCCGGCTGTGGTTCGGGGATGCCGCCGGTCGCCGATCGATTAGGCAATCACCAGCGCCGGTTCTTTCTTCTTCGGGGGCTTGAGGAAGAGGAACGTTAGGCCAGAAAGGGTGAAGGTCACGGCAAAGACCATGAAGGCGATGTAGTAGCTCTTCGTGGTGTCGTAGATGAAGCCGGCAAACACAGGCCCGGCGACGGTGCCGATCATGTTGAACGGCGACATCAGGCCACTGATCGTGGCGTAGGCCTTGCGCCCGAAGAAGTCGGCGCGGAGCGCGGGACCGAGCGGGATGGAGGCGCCGTAGCCCAGACCGTAGATGATTACGAAGAACACGATTTCCACTGGCACTCCCAACAGCCAGGCCCCTGACCACGTCGCGTTGGCGAAGAACAAGACGCCGACGGCTTGTACGATGCTCGAGATTGCGAGCAGGCGCGCCTTACTGTAAAAGTCGCCGAGCCAGCCGAACAATAGCCGGCCGGGGATGCTGGCGAGCGTCATCATCGATAGGGCGCTGGCGGCAATCAACTCGTTGACCCCGAGGTCGATCAGGTAGGTGATCTCGTGCACGACCACCGCACCCGTCACGAAGGCGCGCAGCACCATCGCCACGATCAGCAACCAGAAGGTGACCGTGACCAGGGCTTCCTTGACCGTGAAATCGCTGGCCGATAGGTCATTTCTCTGCGTAATGGCGGCAGTGTCGGCCGCTGCCCCGCCCGAGGCCTTATCTCCGTCGGGCAGCAAACCGTGGTGCTCGGGGCGGTGGCGGATCACCATGGCGAGGGGAAGGCCTACCACCCACATCCCAATGCCAATGATCATGACGGCCGTTCGCCATCCCTGGGTGCTAACGATCCAGGCCACTATGGGCAGCACAACGGTGCCGCCGATCCCTCCTCCGACAGCCAGTAAAGAGATCGCCCGCGAGCGCTTGCGGATGAACCAGTTAGATACCGCGGCGTAGTGCGCCTGGTTGAACCCGATATTGTAGCCGAGGGACAGGACAATCCCGTAGATAAGGTAGAACGACAACAGGGAGTTTATCCAGTGCAAGGAGAAGAAGCCGATCCCGGCCAAGATGATGCCAAAGAGCACTACCTTTCGCGGACCGATCCGGTCGATGAACCAGCCGGTGACCGGGGCATCGATGCCTCCTTCGAGTCGGGAGAGCGAAAAGGCGCCCGCCGTGACCGCCCTATCCCAGCCGAACTCGTCGACCATGGGCCTGAAGAAGACGCTAAAACCGTAGAAGAATGTGCCGGTACCGTAGGCATAGATTAACGAACTGGCGAGGACAATCCACCATCCGTAGAACACCCGCTTCACGCCCTTGATTGCCGCAACAATGTTCATCTTATAGCCACCTTGCTCCTTCAAGCCGTAGCAACTTAGACTTGAGGTCTAACCCACCGCCGTAGCCGATTAAAGACCCGTGCTTGCCGATTACCCGATGGCAGGGAATGATGATGGGCAAGGGATTGGCATGATTGGCCATCCCCACTGCCCGGCAGGCCTTCGCATTGCCGACCCGGATCGCAATGTCCTGATAGGAGCGCGTCTCGCCGTAGGGGATCTTGGCGAGTTCTTCCCAGACCCTCTTTTGAAAGGGGGTTCCCCGCAGATCCAACGTGAGATCGAATGCCCGCCGCTGGCCCGCAAAATACGCAGCAAGCTGCGCTGCCGCCTCCCGATTGAACTCGGGACCGAGTAGGAACTCGTAAGGCCGAATGTATCGGTCTAGCCAGGCCAGCATTTCTGAGGGCGATTCGCCGGGCAGGAGCACCCGACATAGCCCTCGCTCTGTGCTGGCAAAGTTGATGGTGCCGATAGATGATTCATGGCTGCTGAAGTAGACTCTTTCCACGATCGCCTCCGAGCCCCAACCACTGGGTACCTTCCCAAGCGGTCAACGTGTGCAACGAGCTACTGAATAGCGGAGGGCAGTCAGGATATCGGGTTCTTGGAGAGAGGGCCTTTTCATCAGCGCCGAAGCTTGATATACTGCTGCCTACGGGCTTGTGCCATCATGGCAACGGGGCGGCAACTCTGCCGAGCGAAAGAGCGATACTACGCATCCTTGGACAAGCGCCTACCGCCAGGCGTCTCCGCCACGCCTGATGGCGCATTAACGACAGTCCTACGATACCTGCTGACGCTCTTCCAAACGTACCGTTACCCGATCTGAGGCCCGACGGGCGCGGTACGTTAGGAACAAGAAGAGCAAGAAGGCGATGGCGCAGGTCATCGCCGCCACGGCCTGGGCGACGCGTAGCGAGCCAATCATCTGCGACGGGTCGCCTCTGAGAAACTCGATGCTGAAGCGAGTCGCAGAATAGAGCATCACATAGAGCAGAAACAAGAAGCCGTTGAAGGGCTTGTTCTTGCGGAAGGCGAAGAGAATGCCGAATATCGCCAGATTCGCCAGCCCTTCATAGAGTTGCGTGGGGTGTCGCGGCCCGATACCCAGGTTAGGAAAGACAACCCCCCAAGGAAGGTCGCACAACCCACCGTAGCAGCAGCCGCCGAAGAAGCACCCGACCCTGCCGATGGCATGACCGAAGACGAGGCCAAGCGCCGTGAAATCGGCCGCCACCCAGAAGGAAAGCTTGCGCCGCCATAAGTAGACAAGGCCAGCAGCCAGACCGCCAAAGAAGGCACCCTGGAAGACGAAACCGCCTTCCCACAGACGGAAGATCCTCAGCCAATCGGCGGCATAATAGTTCCAATCGATGAACAATACGTGATAGAGACGGGAGCCGACGATCGCCGCAAACACCACCCATGCCGCCAAATCGAAAAAGGAATCCGAGTCGAAGCCGACACGCATCGCCTCACGGTAGGCGATGTACACGCCGACTAGAATGCCCAGGTCGACAAGGACAGTGTAGGTGTGAATCGTGAATGGACCGAGTTGAAACAATTCCGGACGCACTAGTTTCCCCTAACTCGGTTGACCTAACGCTTAATCGGATTGTAGCATGAAGAAGGTTAGCCACGCAACTCATTCTCGGCCGTAGCGGGGAGGCTTGTCCTCCGTTTCCCCTGCTGGAAGACAACCGGCCCGCGCTACAGCCCGCTAGACACATTGAGGAGGATCCCATGACAATGATCAGCGGTGGGCAAGCAGTGGTCGAAGGGCTAAAAAGGGAGGGAGTAGGCGTAGTCTTTGGCATCGCCGGTGTGCACAACCTAGCGATCTACGACGCGCTCTATGACACCCCACAGATTCACGCGATCACGGTGCGCCACGAGCAGACGGCGGCATACATGGCCGACGGCTACGCACGCGTCTCCGGCCAGCCGGGGGTTTGCCTGACTACCACAGGCCCCGGCGCCTTCAACACTCTGGCGGCGATGCACACTGCCCTTGCCGACTGCTCGCCTGTCCTTGAGATCATGAGCCAGGTCGACTCGCGCGTGCTTGGCCAACAACAAGGATCCTTGCATGAGGCGAAGGATCAGGCAGGCATGTTCGCGCGGGTGACTAACTGGAATGCGACAGTTGGGCAAGTGGGTGAGATCATCCCGGCGATCGAGATGGCGATGCGGGTGATGAGAATGCACCGGCCAGGGCCCACGGCGATTGAGATTCCTACCGACGTGCTCGGGCAGAGCGAACTGGTGGAGATCCCGCAGCGAGTGGCGGAAATCTTGCCCCAAGGCCAACCAGAGGCGATCGACCGTGCGGTAGAACTCTTGCTGGCCGCGGACCGGCCGGTAATCTGGGCCGGGGGAGGCGTGGCCCTTGCCGGCGCCTCGAAAGAACTCCAGGAGCTTGCCGAGATCCTCCAAGCCCCCGTGCTCACCAGCGGTGCCGGCAAAGGCGTGCTCCCCGAAGACCATCCACTGTCCTTGGGGGTTAGCAGCACGTCGAGGGAAAGCCGGACGCTGGTAGCCAGGGCTGACGCCGCGCTCGTAGTCGGCATTCGGCTCAATGCCCGGGTTATCGGTACAGGCTTTACGCCGCCCCCCTCGTTGGTGCAAATCGACATCGACTCGGGCGAGATCGGGCGGCATCATCCGGTGCAGGTAGGCGTTGTGGGCGATGCCAAAGGCGTGCTTTCCCAGATGCTCGCGCAGATCAAGGCGCGTGGAGTGCCAGCCCGTGAATCGCGTGAGGCCGAGATTGCCGGGATCCGAGAGCGCATGATGGCGCGTCCGTGGGAGAACGGGCCGGTGGAGATGCAGCTACTCGCGGACCTACGGCGAGCGCTGGCGCGATCAGCAGTCGTGGTCGCGGACATGACCGTGATCGGCTACTGGGCACGGTCCTTCTTCACGGCGCTAGCCCCGCGAACCTTCCTGCACCCAAACGGCTTCGGCACCCTCGGCTTCGGCTTTCCGGTCGCGCTCGGGGCCAAAGTGGCGGCGCCAGACCGGCAGGTGGTCGCCCTGGTTGGCGATGGCGGCTTCCTCTTCGCAGCCACTGAGCTGGCCACCGCAGTTCAGAACGACCTAAACGTCGTCACCGTGGTCTTCAACGACAACGCCTTCGGCATGTTAAAGATCTCCCAGCAGCGGCAGTATGCCGGCCGAGAGATTGGCGTTGACCTGGTGAACCCCGATTTCGTCAAGTTCGCGGAGTCGTTCGGTGCGGTGGGAATGCGCGTCGACGCGCCCTCGGAACTTGAGCCGGCGCTGCATGACGCCTTGGCGAAGAACCGACCAGTGGTACTGGAAGTACCGTTCGTCGCTCGCGCGCCGCGATGGTAGTTCAGCGTCGCCAATAGGAGAAGGGATTTGGAGCAAAACGGTGTACACGAGACGACCATTAGGGTGCGTTACGCCGAAACCGACCAGATGGGCGTAGCTCATCACGCCAACTACCTCGTTTGGTTCGAGGCGGCGAGGACCGAATGCTTTCGGGAGCATGGCCTGCCCTATGCCAGCCTCGAAAAGATGGGCATCACCCTACCGGTCGTCGAATGCTTCTGCCAATTCAAGACACCGGCGAGGTACGATCAGTTGCTGGTCTTGCAGACCCATGTCGTCGAATTGACAAAGGTGAAGCTATCGATCGGCTACCGGGTGCTCGACCACGAAGAGCGGAAAGAAATGGCGGTTGGCGGTACCGTCCATGCCTTTGTCGACAGACAGGGGCGGATTCAACGGATGAGCCGATACCCTGAGATCTGGCAACAATTAGAGGAAATCGTTTCGCACCTGCGGGGGAATGGCGATCAGGCCGGCCGAAAGCGCAATCGCGCAGGGAATCGGTTTCTTCAGCCGCGGTAGGGCCTGCAGCGGAAATTGCGAGGACGAGGCATCTTTCCCGCAAGCTGGCGATCTAGAATACAATGCCCGAACATACCGGTTCTTGCCATGATAGTCCGACTTCGCTATAATGCAATTAGACCGAAGTAGGGAGGTTAATTCAAGAAAGCCGGCAACGGCTCTGTGCTTGTCGCTTTCGACCCCGACTCAGGTCGGGGTCTTTCCTACTGACGGCTTTGGAGACGAGTGGTTGATGGTCCACAACGGTCAAGAGAAGGTCGAAACGCCTGGCAACGGGTCTGAGCCGAGCGAGGTGATCCGGCAACTCCGAGAGGATATCGAAAACGGAAAACACTGGTACATTGCCCTCCTTGAAGCCATCAGGCGGTGGGGGCTGCCAGAAGAGATTCACGGCGAACGCCAGTTTTGCTACCTGATCGCCGACGAGGCCTTTGACTGGCTCGTCCTGGCCGAACGGCTTTGTCTCGAGCTGGAATCCCTCATTCCGGCACACGAAGCCACCAGCCTGCTCTTTTCCGGCGAACCGCCGCTTGATCTGTCTCTCGACCAGTTCAAGGAACTGATCGGCCCCGTCAAGTACCGTGCCTATCTCAACTTCTTATACGGCGTCACTGTCGAAGAGGCGCTGATCTACGCTGTCGAGCAAGAGGTGCAGAAGGAGCAAATGGCGAGATGCTACAGGGAAGACCGCCGGGTCTCCGAGGACATCTATCAGAGGATCTACGGAGCCACGCAAACCGAGTTGCTACGCCGCTTTCGCGCCGAAAAGGGCCGCGAGCAATCGACGACGATCAGCCTTGGTGAGCTCAAGGAGTTCACCTACTGGCTGTTCAAAGAGCGCCTCCGACGCTGCGACAAGGCCCGCATCGCCTCCGATACGCGAAAAGCCCTCGATCACCTTCGCCAGCAACGCGAACTCCAGGGTTTGCGGCAGCAACTACTGGAAGAGAGCACCAGAGATACCACCCCCCCTGAAGTAGTCATCGGTTAGTCGTTATCGGTTATTAGGACCGGGCGGGCACGATCGGCGACCCGTCCCCAGGCAAGAGCCTAGGCGGTGCCCTGGTAACGGATCACTCCTTAGTCCACGAACCGGTAAAGCTCGGACGCCGGCTTCCGCGGTCTGGCCGAAGGCTGCTCCGCGGGAACGCCGAGAGCGACAACGGCGGCGAGGCGCCACGGTGGTTCGACGCCGAGGATCTTCTCTAGCTCGACCCTGGCATAGAGCGGTCCGGTCAACCAGCAAGTGCCATACCCCAGAGCGTAGGCCGCCAGGATAAGGTTCTCCATAGCGGCACCAAAGCTCTGGGTGCCGGGATCGCCCCGCAGATCGTGGATCTCCTGATAGCTTAGTCCATGCTTGGGCAAGACCATTACGTCGATCGGGTTATCGTAAGGCTTTGTCAGACCGGCAATCGCCACCGGTGCGTCGGCAAAGAAGGAAGCGTAGTTCTTGACTGCTTTGATCCGCGGCGTCAGACCCGCGACCTCGGGCCAGGTGAGCATCTCGTCGACCTTGTCTAGAACTGCCTGGCGCATCGCTTCGACCACCGAGCGGTTTGTGACGGCAATGAATTGCCACATTTGTTGGTTGCCGGCGCTTGGCGCCAGGCCCGCTGCTTCAAAGATCTTAACGATATCCTCACGGGGAACCGGATCTCCGGTGAACTTGCGTATGCTGCGCCGTCCCGCCAGCGCCTCGAAAAGCTCCATCAGACCTCCTTCGTAAACATAATCATGATGCTTGAAGCGTGATACGTGACGAGTAATACTTGGCGGTATCCTTCATATATCTATCTCTGGCTGGATTCCCGCTTTCGCCGGAATGACGGCTCAAACTTCCCGAGTCACGTATCACGTCCTATGGGTAAATCCCGCGTAGCTTGGTCGCCTCGGCCACCCGGCTCACGGCCAGCATCTGCGCCGCGGTGCGCGTGCCCACCGCTTCCCCCTTGGCCACGGCCATGATGTCCCGGAAGCTGCGTACCATGATTTCTTCCAGACGCCGATTGATCTCCTCTTCTGTCCAAAAGAAGGCCTGCAGGTCCTGGACCCACTCAAAGTAGCTGACGGTCACACCACCTGCGTTTGCCAAAACGTCGGGGATCAAGAAGACCCCTTTCTCGTTAAGGATCTGGTCGGCCTCCGGAGTCACTGGTCCGTTCGCCGCCTCCGCGATAATCTTGGCTTGCACCTGGGGGGCGTTGGTCACCAAGATCTGGTTCTCCAGCGCCGCGGGAACGAGGATATCTACCGGCAAGGTCAACAGTTCTTCGTTAGTGATCCGCTCGCCGAATCCCACGACGGAGCCGGTCTCGGACTTGTACAGCAGCGCTCTCTTCAAATCGATGCCCCGCGAATTGTAGGCGCCGCCCTGCGAATCGCTCACGGCGACGACCTTGACGCCGTATTGGATCAGGTGCTTGGCGACGCTGGCACCCACGTTACCCAGGCCCTGAATAGCCACTGTCGCCCCGGCCAGGCTGAGCCCGATCTCCTTGGCCGCTTCTCGGATCGTGAAGGCGCAGCCGAGACCCGTCGCTTCGGCCCTTCCTTCCGAGCCGCCAATGGAGAGCGGCTTGCCAGTGGCCACCGCCGGCACGCTATAGCCCCGGCCCATGCTGTAGGTGTCCATGATCCAGGCCATAGTCTGCTGATTGGTGTTGAGGTCCGGAGCGACGATGTCGCTCTCCGGGCCAATGAGCACCGAGATCTCTGTGGCGTAACGGCGCGTGAGGTGTTCTAGCTCGTGAGTCGACAGCTTCTTAGGATCACAGATCACGCCTCCCTTGGCGCCGCCATAGGGAATGCGCACCACAGCAGTCTTCCAAGTCATCCACATCGCGAGGGCCTTGACTTCGTCGAGAGTGACATCCGGATGGTAACGGATGCCGCCTTTTGCCGGGCCGCGTGCGATGTTGTGCTGCACACGGAAGCCGGTATACATTCGGAGGCTGCCGTCGTCCATTACCACGGGAAAATGGACGGTAAGCTCACGCTTTGGGTAGCGCAGGATCTCACGGATGCCAGGATCGAGGTGTAGTCTATCGGCGGCCATATCGAACTGATAGAGAGCAACAGCAAATGGATTAGGTTTGATTTCCAGCATGTCCATGCCTCCGCCAAGACAAGAAGAATATCGGCAAGTTGGCGCTACTGATCTCATGCTATCACAAGATCTGATGCCATTCAAGGTGCCGAGCTATCCCTTCGGGTAATCCTACAGAACTACCGCAATATCTGGGCCGGCAACCCCTTCCCATGCCACCCAAGCCAACCCAAGCGCGATCTTGCCTCCCGATTGGGAGCGGTCTATTCCGCTTCCTATGCCACCGAAGCGTAGGGCCATGGGCCGCCCCGGCCTTTGTAGGGCCGGTTCGCGAACCGCCCTTGCCGCGCCAGCGGCGCCCCCCCCCGTGCTTGGCCGCGCGAGGACATTTAAACCGCCTTGGTGAGCCGCCGCGTGCCGGCTGAGTTCTGCCGTGCAGGACGCGGCGGTGAAGGAAAAAACCAACGCTCCAGGCGAATCCGGTGCCGTGCAGATCCAACACGCGTCGCCTTGCAAGATTGTCCTCAACTTGTTAAGATCTGCGGCAGCTCGATACACAAGGAGGGACAGATGTCATCGAGGACAAGGTTGGACAAGGTTTTGGGGCGTCCAGTAACACGTCGCCGGTTTGTACAAGGCCTCGGCTGGGGAGCGGCGGGAATGGCCGTGGGCCTGGGCACCGGTTGCAGCGGCTCAGAAACGAAGGGTAGCTCTACCGGGTCGACGGGAGGCGCTGCGCCAACCGGCCAGGCGACAGTACAGCCGGTAAGAGGAGGGACCCTACGGGTGGTCTTCCCAGGCGAGATCAACCCGAAATCCACACCCTTCGGCATCTCGCCGCCGAACCAATATCTCACCATGGGTGTCTATGACGCCCTGACCAATTATCCATTAGACAGCCTGGACCCCCGGCCAGTGCTCGCGGAATCGTGGAAGTTTGCGCCCGATTTTAGCTCGTTGACCATCAACCTGCGCAAAGGGGTGAAGTGGCACTCCGGCCGACCCTTGACCGCTGAAGACGTCAAATGGAACATCCAGATGGCGGCCGATCCGGCGACGGCCTCCCAATTGATGAATTTCGGCAAGTGGGTGCAGAAGTTCGAGATTCCCGATCCTAACACCCTGGTCCTGCAGTTCGACCAGGCTCGTCCGTCGATCTTCGACATGTTCAACAACTTGTACATCGCCGATCCCCAGACGTGGGACGACTCCCAGGCGGGCAAGCGGTTCGTGGGCACCGGTCCATTTATGTTCAAGGAGTGGGTGCCAGGCGACCACTTCACCCTAGTGCGCAACCCCGACTACTGGCGCCAGGGCTTACCCTATTTTGACGATCTGACAGAAAGAATCATCCCGGATGCTCAGACGCGGCTCCTAAACTTGCAGACCGACGCCGCGGACGTGGCCGATTCCATCGATCCCCTCGACCTCAAACAGCTACAGGGGGACAAGAAGTACAACATCGTCGTGAACCCAGTCGTGACCCAGGTCTGGTGTGCCGGTTGCGACGTCAAGGCTCCTGCCCTGGCCGACAAGCGGGTTCGCCAGGCCATCTCCTATCTGATCGACCGCCAACGGATTGTGGATACCCACCTCGCCTTCTCTGAGCCGATGGTCCTGCCGTGGGGTAAGACTTCACCGGCCTACGACGCCGACTTGGCGACCCGGTACCCGTACAACCCAGCGAAGGCGAAGGAACTGCTGGCGCAAGTGGGAAGCGATCTGCAAACCAACTTGACGATCTACACCGGGGCGTCGTGGCCACAAAGCTGGCCGATGGCCGATATGCTCCAGGCAGAGCTGACTAAGCTAGGCTGGAAGGTCGACATTCAGAGACTTCAATCTCCCGAGTTTACGCCGAAGCTCACCGGTGGAACCTTCCGGGGGATCTGGCTGCAAAGCTTGGGCTTCATGCATATGACCCCGAGCACCCTGTTCGTGATGTCATTCCCCTATCGTATTCCGAACGGCTCGAACTTCGACTCGCCGGAATACCGGCAGCTGACCGCCGACATACTGAAGACCGCAGACCAGGCCGAGCTGAAGACGCTCTACAGAAAAATGAACGAGCTACTGCTGGACGAGTGCTTCTTTATCCCAATAGCGGCCAACAACGTGCCAATTACTACTACGGCTAAGATTAGGAACTTCCAGCTGACGCGGGGTGGCTGGCCATTCGTTTCCGAAATCTGGAAGACGAAATAGCTGCTCATATACCAGGATGGAGCGTAGCATTCATCGCCAAGGCCAGCGGCCGCCGGTTCTTGCCCTTGGATTTGGCAGTATGCGCCTAGGGTAAACGTTGACAATCTCTCAGCCATCGTGCTACATTACGGGCGCCACCTTTACTAGGAGACTCGTGGAGCGACAAAGGCCGCAACGCCCATCAACGCGGGTCTGATGCTACTATCATTCACCAAAGATGACCGCTGTGGTCTGTCGACAGACCACAGCGATGACTCGACAACACTCTGTGTGATTATGAGAAAGCAGGGGCCTGGATCGGTCCGCCCTAGGCGCGGATACCCCTGCGCATGCCCCCATTTGGCGGATAACTCATAACAGATAGCGGGGAAGACCATGCTCAAGTTCATTGTGCAGCGGCTGCTGCAGGCGATCCCGGTAGTGATCATCACCACCTTCGTCGTCTTCATGTTGTTGCGGCTGATCCCCGGCGACCCGGCGCTGGTCCTCGCCGGTCCGGATGCCAACCAGGACCAGGTCAACGCCATCCGCAAAGACCTCGAGCTCGACCAGCCCGTCGTCTGGCAGTACATCGTCTGGATGAAACGGGTCGTCTCCGGCGACCTCGGCCGCTCGTACATTCTGCACCGGCCGGTCGCCGACCTGATCGGTCGAGCCGTGCCTGCCACGCTGCAACTAAGCTTGGCTGGCGTCTTCATTGCCCTCTGCATCGGCATTCCCTTCGGGATCATCGCCGGTCTCAGGCCCAACTCC
>Ga0315298_1000740_pt1 | contig 63042 bp, 39 predicted proteins | sample WHS_1_MG_FD_203077 | JGI IMG/M metagenome (GOLD analysis project Ga0315298, IMG submission 203077) | Extremophilic microbial mat communities from Washburn Hot Springs, YNP, Wyoming, USA - WHS_1_MG | ecosystem: Environmental > Aquatic > Thermal springs > Hot (42-90C) | place: USA: Wyoming...
CGGGGGATGGAACTGGGCGTGGATTATTCGCTGACGCACAGCTGCTACGCCCCGGACGATCGCGGCCGGGCCTGCGGCCGTTGCGACAGCTGCCTGCTGCGCAAAAAAGGCTTCGCCGAGGCCGGCGCGCCGGACTCGACGGTGTACGCATAGCCGGCCGTCGCAGCGGCGGCGACGATGCTCCCGACATGGCAGTCCTGCCGTGCATCCCCGGACCGCACACCGCGCCCCGGGCGTCAACGGAAGTAGCGGAGGAGGTGGGATTCGAACCCACGAGACCCTTGCGGGCCTACCGGTTTTCAAGACCGGCCCGTTCAACCGCTCCGGCACTCCTCCATGTGCTTGCCGCAACCTGCCACGTGCCCCGGGCAACTGGCCGACTGCCGACCACAACCGCCCAGGCGAGCCCGCCGCGGCCGCGCTCGATGCCGCGATAACCGCGCACGATGCCGGCCCGATCGCCCGTGCGAGCCTGCCGCGGCCGTGCGCTAACCTGCCGCGGCCACCCGCGGGCAGCACGCGCATTCGGTCGCTCGCTGTCCGGCGAATAAACCTATGCCTGCGCCTGCGAAAGTCAATCGCGTCTTACCCTCGCCGCTTTTTGCGGCGCAGTTCCACGGCGGCGCGTCGCGGTTGCATCCGGTGCGCCCGGCCGGTCGCTGGTGCTTTCAGGCGGTCGGCGCAGTCGCGGGCGGCGTTGCGGCGTCGCATCGCGGCGGTGCAATCCGTCCATGACGCATCCTGCGGCCGGCGGTATGCTTATCACTTCGCCGGCGCGCCCGCAGGCGGGCGACGGTGCGTCGCGCGGCGCGGCACGGTGGAGGCGGCGCGGCGGCGCGCGGGCGGCGGTGCGAGAAGAGGTGAACATGCGGCGAGCGGTGTACGGCATATGGTGCCTTGCTGCGGTTGCAACGCAGGTGGCGGCACAGGTTCCGCGCGAAGTGCAGTTGTGGGGCAGGGAGCCCGTCGAGCAGATCAGCAGCCGTCGCGGCGAAGTGTGTCTCAACGGGGTGTGGCGGTTTGCGCCGGCCACCCGGCCTGCCGCCACACAGCCCTTCGAAGATTGCGCTTACATCCGCGTTCCGGGCGACTGGCGCAACACGGGCGCGCGCCCGGGCATCGTGAGCGCAGGCAAAGGCGCGTTCTGGAGCCAGTACAAAGGCGATGCGATAACGGCCGCATGGTACGAGCGCACGTTCATGGTGCCAGCCGACTGGTCTGGCCGCAGCATAATGCTGGATTTCCAGCGCGTGAGCACCGATGCCGTGGTGTTCGTAAACGGCAGGCGCTGCGGCGCGGTGCGCTGGCCCGGCGGCGAGGTTGACATAACCGCCGCCGTGACGCCGGGACAACAGGCGCTTGTGCGGGTGCTTGCAGCGGCCACGGCCAGCGAGGCCGAGGCCGATGCCTTCGCCGCCGGCGGCGATGCGACGGTGTTGAAGGACGCCTCGCCGCTGGAATCGCGCGGCATAATCGGCGATGTGGTGCTGTGCTGCCGACCGCGCGGCGCGCATGTCAGCGATGTGTTCGTGCAGACATCCACGCGCAGAAAACGTATCGATCTGAGCATCGAGCTTACGGGCATACGACAGGAGGGCTGGATAGACATTCTCGCCCGGATGCTTGATGAAAATGGCCAGGAGGAAAGGCGCTTCAGCGCCGAAGCGCAGGTGCGCGCTGCCGACGTGCAGACAGTGAACGTCGGATGGGACTGGCCCGACGCGCGCCGGTGGGATTTCGGGCGTCCGAACCTGTACACGCTCCAGTTGCGCGTGCGCGGGCGCATGGCTCCGGGCACGCGTCCGGCGACGGCGCCCGCCGTGCCGCTGGCGGACATCGACGATGAATACCCGCAGCGATTCGGCTTTCGCGAATTCCGTGTCGAGGGCCGGTCTTTCTATCTCAACGATGTGGAGATAAGGCTGCGCCCGAGCCTGTCGCTGGAACAGTGGAGCAGCGTTGCGGGGACGATCGAGGTGCACGACGGGCTGATCGACGGCCAGATGGCCGCCGGATACAACATCGAGGAGCACTGGCCCGTGCCCATCAACGCCCGCGGCACCCCCAACTACCGTTATCTCCGCGCCGACCGTGCCGACCGCAAGGGCTGGCTGCTCATGGGCGGACTGGTGCGCATAAACGAGTTCATCAACGACCGCAATCACCGGCTGACGTGGGATCAGCCGGGCGTGCGCCAGCGCTGGGAGAACGCGATGGTCGCCGATCTGAAGCGCATGCGCAATCACCCGTCGATCGTGATGTGGTCGATGAGCGCAAACCGCTTCGGTTTTGCCCAGGACCAGAATCCCGTCATGCTGGGGCGCGGCGAGTGGCCGCGAAATCTCAACGACTGGCAGATAAGGTCTTTGCAGTATGCCCGCGAAGCGCTGGAGATAATCCGCGCCCACGATCCCACCAGGCCGGTCTATAACCACCACGGCGGCTACATCGGCGACGTGCACACGATCAACATGTATCTGTGTCTGCTGCCGCTTCAGGAGCGCGAGGAGTGGCCCGGCTGGTGGGCGCAGCACGGCAAGATGCCGTTTATGGCCATAGAGTTCGGCACGCCGCTGCACTGCACCTTCATGCGCGGGCGCACGGGCTTCGCGGACAACATCCAGACCGAGCCGCTGATGACCGAGTTCTGCGCCGTGTATCTGGGCCGCAGCGCCTACGAAACCGAGCCGGCCGCCTATCGCGCCGAGATACGCAACCGTTTCATCGAGGGGCAGAAGTACCGCAACTGGCAGGGCAACGAGGCTCTGGAAACCGCGCCGGCGTTTCAGGCCGTGCAGCATCTGTTCAGCCTGAACACCTGGCGGAGCTGGCGGACATGGGGAGTTACCGGCGGCATGTTGCCGTGGAACATGGGACACGGATGGTGGGGGCGCACGCCCGAGGGCGACAAACATGTGCCGCTGCCGCCGTTTGAGCCGGGGAGACGCGGGACCTATTTTCCGTCAGTGCGCAATCGGGAACTGAATTTCCTGAAGGAAGGGCCGTGGAAAGTGCTTCCGGGAGGCCATGCCATCATGGCCGCCAACGGGCCGACTCTGGCGTGGATAGCCGGACCGCCCGAGGCATTTACCGCGAAGGACCATCATTTTTCCCCGGGACAGCGCGTCGCGAAACAGGTGGTGCTGATCAACGACACGCGCGAGGCGCAGAAGGCGGAATACGCCTGGACCGTCCGATACGAGGGCGTGGTGGAAGGCGAGGGCGGGGCGGCGATGAACCTGCGCCTCGAGCCCGCGCAGACGCGCCGCGACCGCATAGGTTTCGAAATACCGGCGACCATGCCGGCAAATAAGGTCAACGCGCGCGTGCGCCTGACGGCCAGCATCGGCGGGCGCAAGCACGAAGACGAGTTCGCCTTCAGGGTGTATGCGCCGGCGACGATGCCCGCGGAGGAAATGGCCATTTTCGACCCGCGCGGGCTGACCACGAAGATGCTCCGGTCGCTGGGCGCCAGGTTGCGCCCGTGGACCGGCGAAAGCAGCGCGGCGGTGGTGCTGATCGGCCGCGAGGCGCTGTCGGGCGGACACGCGCTGCCGGCCGATCTGGAGGCTTACGTGCGCGGCGGGGGGCGGGCGGTTGTCTTCGCGCAGCATCCCGATTTTCTGCGGCGGCGCGGGCTGCGCGTGGCGCAGCATCTGTCGCGGCGGGTGTTTCCGGTGTCGCCGGCGCATCCGGTAACCGCCGGGCTGGACGCGGCCGACCTGCGCGACTGGACGGGCGAAAGCACGCTGGTGGAGGCTTATCCGGACTATTTCGCGCCGGGCACGAAGCTCGGGGCGCACGGCGTGCCATACTACGGCTGGCACTGGGGCAACCGCCACGCCGTCAGCAGCGCGCCGGTGGAAAAGCCCCACCGCAGCGGCTGGCGGCCGATCCTCGAGTGCGAGTTCGATCTGGCGTACACGCCGCTGATGGAACTGGACTGGGGGCGCGGACGGGTGATCCTGTGCACGCTGGACCTGGAGGACCACGTGCCGGCCGATCCGGCGGCAGCACATCTGGCCGCGCAACTGCTGCGATACGCCCTGAGCGCGCCGCTGCGTCCGCGCGCCGGGAAGGTGCTGCTGCTGGGCGACGATAACGATGCGGCGCGCGTGGACGCGCTGGGGGCGATTTACGAGCGCGCCCGAAAACCCGACCCGTCGGCTCAGCTGCTCATTGTGGGCGCCAACCCGCCGTGCGACGAGGCGGAGATATTCCACTATCTCCATGCCGGCGGCAGCGCATTCTATCTGCCGAGGCGCAACGACCAGGCGACGCTCGGCGTGCTGCGGCGCAAGGCGAAGGACTTCGCGGGATCGCTGAAGGTGCCGTCGTGGGAACAGTGCGCCGGACTGAGCGGCTCGGACCTGCGCTTCCGGACCACCGCCGACTGGTGGGTGATAATGTCGGGCGCGGACATCGGCGCCGACGGTCTGCTGGCGCGCCACCGCGTGGGCGCGGGCACGGCGGTATTCTGCCAGCTCGACCCCGACGCGCTGGATGCCGACCGTCAGACGTTCTTCCGCTACACGCGCTGGCGGCAGACGCGCGCCATGTCGCAGATACTGGCCAACATGGGCGCATCATTTGCCGACGACGGCGCGATATTCGGCACGCGCGCTGCGCCGCGCCTGTATCATCCCGACTGGCGCGATGATTTCGAACTGGGCGACGACCCGTACAGGTATTACCGCTGGTAGGGGGCGAGGGGGCGCGAGGCGCGATGCTCCGGCCCTGTGCGCGGTGCGTGCGCGCGGTAAACTGTCGTGCGGCGTTGTTTCAGGGATCATAATTCGGAGGCGAATCATGAAACGCATGGCGATAGCGGCAGCGGCAATGCTTCTGGCGGTGGCGACGATCCGGGCTGCGCAACCGGCGCCGCCGGCGGAAACTCCCGAGCAGCGCGACAAGCGCATGGCGTGGTGGCGCGAGGCGCGGTTCGGCATGTTCATCCACTGGGGGCTGTATGCGATTCCCGCCGGAGAATGGAACGGCAGGAAAGTCGGCGGCATCGGCGAGTGGATCATGAACAGCGCCGGCATTCCCGTGGCCGAGTATGAAAAACTCGTGCAGCAGTTCAACCCGGTGAAGTTCAACGCGCGGGAATGGGTATCCATAGCCGCCGACGCGGGCATGAAGTACATCGTCATCACCAGCAAGCATCACGACGGCTTCTGTCTGTGGGATTCGAAGGTGACGGAGTACGACATAATGGCCACGCCCTTCAAGCGCGATGTGCTGAAGGAACTGGCCGAGGCGTGCGCCGAAAAAGGCGTGGTGCTGTGTTTCTACCATTCGATAATGGACTGGCACCACCCCGATGCCCAGGCCATCGGTTATCCGCGCTATAACAACGCTCCGCCGAATCCCAATTTCCCGCGGTATGTGGAGACCTATCTGAAGCCGCAGCTCAAGGAACTGCTTACCGGCTACGGGCGCATAGGCGTGCTGTGGTTCGACGGCGAATGGATAAAAGACTGGACCGAGCCGATGGCGCGCGACATGGTGGCGTATCTGCGGTCGATGCGGCCCGACCTGATCATCAACAACCGCGTGGGCAAGGGCCGCAAGGGCATGCAGGGCATGAGCGACCCGGGTTTTTCCGGCGATTTCGGCACGCCGGAACAGGAGATTCCCGCCACCGGGTTCCCGGGAGTGGACTGGGAAAGCTGCATGACCATGAATAACACCTGGGGCTACCGCAAGGATGACAACAACTGGAAGAGCACCCAGACGATCGTGCGCATGCTCATCGACTGCGCCAGCAAGGGGGGCAATTTCCTGCTCAACGTCGGTCCCACTGCCGAGGGGCTTATCCCCGAGCCCAGCGTTCAGCGACTGCGCGAAGTGGGGGCGTGGATGAAGGTCAACGGCGAAGCCATATACGGCACGTCGGCCAGCTGCTTCAAACGCCTGCCGTTCGGACGCTGCACGCGCAAGCCGGGCAAACTGTATCTGCACGTCGAGCAGTGGCCCGCCGACGGGGCGATCGTCGTGCCCATCTCCAACAAGGTCAACCGGGCCTATCTGCTGGCCGACCGCAACACCCCCCTTGCCGTGGCCGCCGCCGGCGACGCAGGCGTGCGCATATCGGTGCCGGCCAGCGCTCCCGACCCCATAGCCACGGTCGTAGTGGTGGAAATCGAAGGCGCGCCGCAGGTGCTCGCCACTCCGCCCCTGCGCCAGGGGGCCGATGGCAAGATCACTCTGCGCGCCGCCGACGCCGACATAACCGGCTCCGCGCGTCTGGAAAGCAAGGGCGGCGAACCCAACATCGGCTTCTGGACCAGCGCCGAGGATACCGTCCAGTGGCGCGTGCAGGTGGATCGCCCCGGCCGCTTCGCCGTGGAGGTGCTGTATGCGTGCGAGTCGGCCAGCGCGGGCAGCGAGTATCAGATAATCGCCGGCTCATCGACCCTCAGCGCCAGGGTCGAAGCCACGAAAAGCTGGAACGATTTCGCAGTGGCCAGACCCGGCCACATCACGATCGACAATGCCGGCGTGATCACGATAACCGTAAAGCCCGTGAAGAAGCCCGGCCAGGCAGTGATGAACCTGCGCCGTGTGACGCTCACGCCGGCGGCGCCGTAGGCTGCGATTGCGCCCGCGGCACGCCCGCACGCATCAGCGAACGCCCGCCGCGGCGGATGTCGTGAGGGCTGTTTGCCCCCGCTTCACTGGCCGGAGTCCGACAGGATCACAACATCGTCTGGCGGCGGCTCGCCCGGCAGTGTGACTTCTGCCACCTGTTGCGAGGGGTCGTCTATCGACACCACCTTCACTGCGTCGCTTCCGATGGAGTAGATGAAGTCTCCGATCTGCAAGGCACGTTTGGCTTCGCCGGAGTGACTGATCGCGCCGAGCTTCGTGAAGCCGCGGTCCGGATCGACCTTCAGAATCTCCATGCGCGCCGACCCGTTCCACCACGTCCAGTCGAGCACGGGCAGCGCCAGCACCTGGTAGTTGGCGAACCACGCGAAAGCGTGATGATCCCACTCGGCCGACGAACCGGTGGCCCACCACCAGCCCGACGGCGCCGTGGTATCGAACTGGTACGTCGCGATCCGCTGCGGGTTGGCCGGGTCGGACACGTCGAACAGCGACACCTGCAAACCGCGGATCCGGCCGTTCTCGTCGCCGTCGCGGCCGAAACCGATAAGCCTGTCGGCACTTATCGGATGGAGATAGGCGGAATAACCCGGTATCTCCAGCACGCCCGTGAGCACCGGGTCGGTGGGGTTGCTCAGGTCTATCACGAACAGCGGGTCCGTCTGCCGGAAGGTAACCAGGTATGCCCGGTCGGCCATGAACCGCGCAGCGTACAGCCGCTCGGAAAACGCCAGGCCGGTTATGCCGCCGACGATATCCAGCGTGTCGCCGGTGTCCTGAAGTATGAAAAGGTTGTTGGAGCGGCCTTCGGCTTCGCTGGTGGTGGCGATGCGGAACAGACCCGCCTCCTCATCCATGGAGAACTGATTCAGCGTCCAGCCCGGCACGTGCCCTGTGCCTTCGTACACGGCGCGATCGTCAGCCAGGGCGAAGCGGTAGATGTCGGTTCGGAAGTCGCCCTCCCAGTTGCCCATCGGCGAATCCCACGTCTGCGCCGCCACGAACAGGCTCTGTTCGGAGGCATATACCGTACCGCTCACGCCCATTACAGTGGTCGAACTGCCGGGCGCCGGCTGCTCGGCGGTCAGGTCCATGAACACCACCGAGAACATGTCCAGACAGGGCTTGTCTGGAGGCATGAACAGCGCTGTAAGGTCCACCAGGCTGCCGGAAAGAGTGCTTGTCGTGCCGTCGGCGTTGTGAACGACGGTCTGCCACGCGGGCAGCAGGTCCTCCAGCTGCATGGATTCCAGACGCGCACGATACGATTCCTCGCTCTCATAGACGTAGCCGGTCCGGCGCTGCCATGGCATCAGCTGCCGCCCGCCGTATGCCACGACCACATCGCCGTCTTCCCATTGGCCTTCGTTGTCGTCGTCCATGATCGGTGTTTCAGGCGGAAGAGGCTCGCCCGAGGGCACGATTGCCGGTCGGGGCACGGCGACGGTGTTATCCACGACCATAAACATGCGTCCGCCCAGCACGCGCGAGCTCGACAGCGAGCCATCCAGACGGCTTTCGGCGAGCAGTGTCGGCGATGCGCGATCCGATACGTCATACACCGCGACCTTGATCTGCGGTTTCGAGATCCAGCCGCCGTTCCAGAAGGGAGGCATGACGGTCAGCGCTGCATCACCGGCAGGCTGAGTGCCGCCTTCGGCCGGCACAACAGGCTCAGGCTCGGGCAGCGGTACATCCATCCACACATCGCTTATCACCGCCAGCCTGCTGCCAGCAAGATACATGCCCACCGGCCAGCCCTCGATGTCGGTACTCGAGAGGATTCGGCTCTGGTCGGCCGGCCAGGAGTCGAGAATAAGCAGCTGGCCGTTGTGCAGCAGGTAAATATAGTCGCCGTCGGTCTTTACGATGTCTGCCTCATCGACGTTCTGTTCCTGGGTGTTGGTCTGCGAATGGTTGCCGCCGGGTGATTCGGCGCTGGGGGCGCCGCTCATGTCCTTAGCCAGCGACAAGCCGCCGTCGGCCAGGGCATAGACCATTTCCCCGCGCCAGTTCCAGCCCCACCACCATACGGGTTGACCGAAGGCCCACTGCCATTGCTTGACGGCCGATTCGATTATCCATTGTTTGAGGTCTTCGGCGCTGCCGGCCTGCACAAGCGGATTGCTTCGCTGATCCAGCTGGCGGACGTCGTATTTCTGGTACTTCCAGTAGTCACGTTTTTCACGGATGATCGTATCAGGCTCATTGTCATCGCCGCCGACCATGCGGTCGATGCCGTCGCCCCCGCGGAGCGTGTCTTCGCCGTCATTGCCAAGCAGAATGTCGTCGTCGAACCCGCCTGATATCTGGTCGTCGCCGTCACCGCCCAGCATCCGATCGTCGCCGATGCCGCCGATCAGCACGTCGTCGTCGCCGCCGCCGTAAAGCAGATCGTCGCCGTCCTCTCCCACAAGCAGATCGCCGCCGTCATCGCCGTAGATTGCGTCGTCGCCGAGGTCGCCGTATATCTGGTCGGCGCCGCGACCGCCGCATATCACGTCGTCCGCGCCGCTGCCGACGATGGTATCGGCCCCGCCGCCCCCGAGGATGGTGGTTCGAACGTTCTTGAGATTGGTGCCAAGATCAACGGTTATGGAATCCGGCCCCCGTCCGGCGTTGACGAACACCTTTGTTACGCTGGACGCGACGCGCGTGGCGATGCGCTGTCCGTTGACGATGGCTTCCAGTCGGTCGGGCCTGTTCTGAACGGGCCGGATGACTATCTGGTCTGCCGATGGGCCGTCGATGTCGCCGCGGATGATCCACAGCCCGGGCGGGGCGCTTGCCAGAAGCATCCGGCTCTCAAGACCATCGATTATCGCTCGCGACACGGAACGCGCTGCGCGCCACAGGCGGGGATTGTTCCCTGCGGGTCGGGTTGCTGACATGATTTCCTCCTGTTGCCGCAATAGTGACGACGCGACGGCAGGTCACATTTCACGACTGCACACAGGCCTGACGTGTTGCAGTGGCCAATGCCGCCTTTCAACGATACACCCGGTCCGCCACGGTGGCAAAAGAAAACCACCGGCGCTATCACGGGTGCCATTATGCGGAACTCGTTGCCCGTTAATCAGTTATCAGCGTCCGCGCACGGTTCGCCCGACGGCAGCAGCACATTATCGGTCGCGTCAACGGGCGAATCCAGCATCCTCCCGCGCCGGCTGGCGTATATGTGATCGCGATTCACGCCCACCAGCGGGTTATCGCAGAACTCGACACTGCCGTCGGCAAAGAGGACATTCTGTCCGCGACCGTGATGGTGTGTGCTGTTGGCCAGACGCAGCTGGTCGGGCGGACTTGTCGGACTGAGGCACAACACATCCACACCCTCCACCGTTGGCGGCGGTCCTTTGTCGGCGGCGAGCACGAACGGATATGTCAGAGACCGGTCCCAGCGAAAACCGGCGGCCATGGCTGATTCATCCGCATAGGGGTTCTGAATCGCGTAACTCAGGTTCAATTCAACGCTGGTGAAATTAGAGCGCATCCAGGGCGGTTGGCCGCCGAAAGTGTCCGGGCGGTGGCGGGTGGCCGGGCATACCAGTGTTGCGGGCGAAAGATAGCCTTCGCGTATCAGCAGAAACAGCGCCGACGGGACGTTGTTGGGCCCGGGCCCCTCGGCGCCGAACGGGTCGGAAGAAGCAAACCCGCTGTTGCTCACATCGGGCAGGACTTCGGGGCTGCAAGCCGGGCGCGTGGCGGGCAGCCGTCCGTTGTTCTCGTCCGCATAGCGCCGCAGGGCGAAACCCACCTGACGGAGGTTCTCGGCACATCGGTAGCGCGTGGAGCGGTCGGCGGCCTGAAGCATCATCGGCACCGTGATCGCCACCAGAATGCCGATAATCGCCAGAACGCCAAACAAGTCGAGCAGCACCGCGCCGCGACGGACTGTGTGTGGCAATAACATGGCGAACCTCACGGCGTATATATTATGGTCGTTGCAGCCTGCGTAAATCATACAGGTGTTATTGTTCCGCGGCAATTACAACCCGAAGACGCGCGGCGGCGTCCGGGCGAACGCCTTGCGGCAGCGGATCGCTCCATTTTTCCGCGCGGCTGGCCCATGTGCCGAACAAGCCGCCTGCCGGTGCGTAATAGGTTCAGCACAACGCCGCTATTCTGTTGAAAGGCGGTTTCGATTTTCTGCCGGCCGGCGGGCGGCCTGGCGGAGGGCGGAGTTCATTTTCGATTCGACCCTCATTCTTGCTGGAGTTTCCTGTTTATGTCACCTCAGAGTTCGGCGCGATCCACAGCGGAATCATCGTTCTTGTCGCGCCTGATAGCAGATCCGTATGTGCAGGCTCAACGCACGTATCTGGTAGCGAAGGCGCCCATCTATGGCCCGGAAGATGCCGCGCGTAATCTGTATTACGTGCACCATGGCCAGGTTCGCGTGTACCAGCAGGGCGGCGACACGCGCCGTCTGGTGGAAATACTGGGCGATGACCAGTGGTGCGGACTGCCGGCACTTGCAGGAGCCGAAAAATATGGCGAAGGCGCGGAAGCGGTTCAGCCCTCGATGGTGTCCACCATTCCTGCCGACAGGTTCATCGCCGCGATGGCCCGCGAGCAGCAGGCGGCTATGGAGATGATCCGCCTGCTGGCCGGCAAACTCATGAAAGACCGCGAGCAGGCCGCGGCGCTGGTGTTCGATGACTGTCGCGCGCGACTGATAAAGGCGCTGGTGGAGCTGGCCGATTCTCCGGCGGCAACGAAAGTGTCCGAAGGGGTCCAGGTGCAGATCACCCAGCTTCAACTGGCGCAGAAGGTGGGCGTGACCCGCGAAACGTGCAGTCTGACGCTGGCCCGTCTGCGCCGCGCCGGGCTGGTGCATACCGGTCGTAACAAACTCATCTACAGGCCGGACAAACTGCGCGAGGCGGCCGGAACCGGCTCGCTGTAAGATCGGCACACGCGTGCCAAGTCGGGGCAGGGCGCGGTAACATCGGCGCTCATGTGCCGTTTTACTGTGTCGAACCGGCTGTTTGCCGCCGGCGTTGCTCTGACGATCGTGTTTCTGACGGGCATCCTTCGCGCCGGCGAAGGCGGCAGGGGGGAAGGGACTGACCTGGAGCTGGGGGGCATGGGCGATGGCGCAGGGCAGTTCCTCGAGTTGTGCGACATCGCCTTCGATTCCGCCAATAACCTCTACGCGCTGGACGGGCGGCGACTGGAAACCAGAGACGGTCAGAAGCGCTGGGTGGGCAATCTGCGCGTGCAGAAGTTCGATGATTCGGGCAGATTCATATCCCAGTTCACGGTGGCCGACGAATCGCTGGGTGAAAACAATCAACCGCGCCGTCTGGCCATCGACGACGCCGGCAACATCTACATAACCGAACCGAAAGCGGGACTGGTGCGCAAGTACGGGCCCGACGGCAAACTGCTCAGGGATTTCCAGATACCCGCCGCCTTGGCCATCACCACGCGGCGCATGAACGGAGCAGAGCAGATAGTGGTGGTGGCCAATCCGCTGAACAAACAGAACAGGCCGCAGCCGGTGCAACAGGTGGAACTGATCAGCGCCGCCGGCGAGATGCTTCCGCCGCTGAAACTGGATCGGCCCGTGAGCAACTGTTCCGACGTGGCCGCCGACGCCCAGGGCAACCTGTACATACAGGCCGACGTGAATCAGGTGTACAAGTTCTCCGCGACGGGCGTACTGATGGAGATCCTCGGCGGTGGCGTGAACCGTCGCCAGTCCGACGGCAGCGAGCTGCGCGATACGGTGGCGGTCGATTCGAGGGGCAACGTCTATTGCTGGGGGTGGAACAACCTGCTGGTGTTCGATGCGGCGCTTCAGCAGATACGCAGCCGGCCGGGGCAGTTCTACTGGTACGACCCCTGGTCGCCGCACGGGGCGTATCTCATTCTGGCCATCGACAGGAAAGACCGGCTATGGGTGGGCGCCACCGGCAACGTGCCGATGGGCGTGCGGCATCATTTCCGCCCGTGCATCATGCGCGTCAGGGAAGATTTCCTCGACAAGGCCGTAACTCTCAACGCCCGCGCGCTGGGGCTGGATGCGGTCGTCGAGCCGCTGGAGATGCCGTGGAACCTGTCGTTCGAGCTGAAGCCGGTGGATGTGGAACTGGTGATGCGCCCGGCGCATCGGCGCGTCAACACGCTTGGGGCCGAGATTGCCGTTTTCGACGTGTACAAGAACGAGGTTCTGCGGCGGCGGTTCGAATGGGCGCTCGAAGACGGCGTGGAAAGCCGCAGGAAGGAACGATTCGAGCCGCCGCGCTGGGGCTGGTATTCGGTGCAGTGCCGGCTGTACGAGGGCGATACGCTGCTCAAGGCGACGGCGGCGCATCTGGGCTTCACGCCGAAGTTCGCGGGCATGCCGACGCTGGCCGCGGGCGAATCGCCCGGAGGCTGGAACGACATTCCGCGGGCCGCGGCCATGGGGCTGTATCTGCACCGGGTGAACACGGGCATGCCGCTGAAGGACCTGACGCGGCTTATACAGCTGGCGGAACAGTATGGCGTTACGCTGCTGGTGCAGTTCGAATCGAAAGAGGCCTGCGAGCCGCAGCGCGTGAAGGAGATAGTCGGCGCTCTCAAGGGGCATGTGCGCTACTGGGAGGTGGTCAACGAGCCCAACCTGAACATGAAAGCCGCCGACTATGCCGCGCTGCTGAAGGCGACGCACGCCCTCATAAAGAAGATCGATCCGCAGGCGCTGGTGCTCGCTCCGGCGGTGTGCGGCATAAACCTCCAGTGGATAGAGGAGTTCTACGCGGCCGGCGCGAACAGGAGTTTCGACATCTTCTCGCTGCACGATTACGAGGGGCATGAGAGCATCGATCCGGGCCACTGGACATGGAAGTTCAGCCAGCTGAAGAAGATCATGGCGGGTTACGGCGACCGCGACAAACCCATCTGGCAGACCGAACGGGGCATACCGGGCATACGCGGGCGGACGTTTCTGGGCGGAGCGCAGGCCGTGCGCGAGACGCTCCACCGCGACCTGCTGGAGACGCTGGGGGTGTCGCCCGACCGCAGTTTCTACTACTACCTCAATGCGGGCGGGTTCGGACAATATCCGGCGTATCTGTGGAGCGCCGCCGGACCGCACCCGGGCGCGCTGGCGCTGCGCACGCGCGCGGCGCTGACACGCGGCATGAACCTTCAGGGCGCGCTCAATTTCGGGCCGTCGGGCAACCGCCTGTTCATGGGGCTGCAATACTACGGCACGGAAACGTCAACCATCATCCTGCGCAACCTGGGCGCCGACCCGCTGCCTGTGGAACTGGCGGTTGACGGCGGACGGACGCTGGAAGTCATCGACGCCTTCGGCAACGCCGAAACCGTGCCGGTAACGGGCAGCACGGTTTCGCTGAAGGTGGGAACGATGCCGACATATCTCCGGCTGCCGCTGGGACAGCGCGTCGTGCCGCTGCGGATGGACTTCGGGCGCAATCTTGCCGCCGGCGCTGCGATCAGTTATTCGGGCAGAACATCCAGCGATATGGCAATACTCACCAACGGCGTTCTGGAGGTGGCGCATCCAAGCACGCCGTGGGGCAAGTGGTGGATGGGCGAATGGCCCGAGGGCGAGAGGGTATTTCTGGAGATCACGCTGCCGGTGCAGCGAACGGTCGATCGCGTCATCGTTCACAGCATGCGCGCGGACAACGCCCAGAGCGCTCTGCTGGATTTCGATGTCGAGGCGGAACTGAACGGGCAATGGAAGACGGTAGCGCAGGTGCGCACGCACTGTCCGCCCAGCGATCCCGTGGAGATTCCGGAGAGCCGCGCGCACACGTGGTACATGGATCAGTGTCTGGCGGTGGCGCAGTTCGAGCCGGTATCGACGCGCAGGCTGCGTATCGTCGCGCTGCGGGGAACATACGGCTTCATTCCCGACCGTGCGGGAACGGACTATGCGGCGTTCCGTCCCGGCGGCGGCTCGCTGCATTTGCGCGAGATCGAAGTCTATGGTCCGCCGGCCGAGATCGAACTGTCGGCTTCAACGGCCGCCGGTGGACGGTCGGCGCCGTTCGAGAAGGAGCCGGTCGCGGTGCAGGTAATCAACCGCGGGATGAAGCGCATCGAGGGCACGGTGCGGGCGGTGTTGCCGGAAGGGTGGACCGCCGACCCGCCGCAGCTTGCGATGGCCGTTTCCGGCGGTGCGGCGGCGCGCGGCGAGATAAAAGTCACGCCGCCGCTGGATGTCGCTGCGGGCACGGTGCAGTTGCGGCTGGACATGGCCGACCGCCAGGGCGGTCTGATCGATTCGGCCGTGGCATCGCTGCTGATTCTGCCGCCCGGCGCCCTGCGCACGTGGAGCATAGTCGGGCCGTTCCCCAACAGGAACGGCGAAGGCTTCGACGCCGTGTACGAGCCGGAAAAGAAGGCAGATCCCGGCAAGCCGGTGGCGTTTCCCGATGGCAAGACTCACAACTGGAAGCGCGTTAACACCGATGACAGGGGGTTTGTGGACCTCGCCCGGCAGTTCAACCCCAACAGCGATGTGTGCGCCTATGCCGTGGCTTACGTGAAAAGCGCGCGGGCGCGCAGGGCCGTGCTGTCGATAGGCGCCGACGACGGCTGCAAGGTGTGGTTCAACGGAAGTCTCGTGATCAGTAAGAATGTGGCCGTCGCGGCCAGTCCCGGGCAGTACAAGGCCGACGTGGAATTGCGCGAGGGGGTGAACGAGATACTGCTGAAGATAACGCAGATCGGCGGCGGCTGGGGTTTCTACGCTGATCTGCTCGACGAACGGGGCGAAAGGATAAAAGACGTGCTGTGGTCGCCGAGCCGGTGACGGGCGCAGGGTTGGCAGACGGAGCGAAGGCGGCGCCCGCTTGGCCGGCGCGGAGTTTGTGGTATTGTCAGAGCGATGTCGCAGCAGATGAATCATGACGGTGATGTTCTTCCGGTGGGCGTGATAGGCCTGGGCGGCATGGGCGTACAGCACTGCCGCAACATCGTCAAGAACGTGCGGGAGATGAAGCTTGCAGCGGTGTGCGATGCCGACGCCGCGCACGCTCGCAACGTGGGCGAAGAACTTTCCGTGGCGTCGTACAGTTCGCACAGAGACCTGATCGATTCGGGACTGTGCCGGGCGGTGCTCGTCGCCACGCCCCATCCTCTGCACGCCCCGATAGCGGTGGATTGTCTGAAGGCCGGCCTGCACGTGCTCAGCGAAAAGCCCCTGGCCGAGTCGGTATCGGCGGCCGACGCGATGGTCAGAGCGGCCGAGCAGGCGGGGCGCACGCTGGGCGTGATGTACCAGATGCGTTTCATCCCGGCCGTGCGCAAAGCCATCGAGATCGTGCGCAGCGGTCAGCTGGGCCGCGTCATACGCGCCGCGCTGATAGCGCCGGACTATCGCCCGCAGGCATATTACGATGCCGGCAGATGGCGCGGCACGTGGGTGGGCGAAGGCGGCGGCGTGCTGCTGAATCAGGCGCCGCACCTGATGGACCTGATGCTGAACATGACGGGCCCGCCGGTGTGGGTGCATGGAATCGTCACGGCCGCGATGCACGACATCGAGGTCGAGGATTGCGCGCAGGCGCTGCTGCGTTTCCCGCAGGGCGCTTTCGGATACCTGTACTGTTCCACTATCGAGCCCGGACCCGGGCAGTCGATCGAGATATTCGCCGAGCGCGGCAAGGTGATTTACCGCGACGAACAGGTGAAACTCTATCGTTTTGCTGACGAAGTGCGCTCCTACACGCGCACCTGCACCGACATGTGGTCGAGGCTGCCGTGCACCGAGGTGCCGCTGGAGGTGGAGGACAGGCCCACCGGCCACGCCGACGTCATGCGCAACTTCGCGCGGCACATTCTCGGCGGCGAGCCGCTGGTGTGCGACGGGCGGTCAGCCGTGGCGCAGGTGGAACTGGCCAACGCCATCATATACTCGGCGCGCACGGGCGCGCCGGTGGACCTGCCGCTGGACCGGGCGGCCTACGACACAATGCTGGCCGAATTGCGGAAGAACTCCCGCTACCACACCAGAAGCGACGTCATCAAACGCGTTACCGACCCGACATGCAGGGCTTGAAATGGCCGCGCTCCAGCCGCGCGGCGCGGCCGCTATGCCTGCTCCAGCAGGCGTTTGACGTGCGCCACGCAACGGTCGAGGTCGTCGCGCACCTGGTAGATCCAGAAGCGCAGGGGCGTCCAGCCGAGTTCGAGAAGCCGCTGCGCGCGGATCCGGTCGCGCCGCAGATGTTCCTCGTTCCAGATGCGGTGATACATCTGCGCGTCGAGATCGATGGCCAGCGGTCGGCGAGCGTTCATCACGGCAAGATCCACCAGATACTGTTCGACGGCATGCTGCGCCACGGGCGAAATGCCCGCGCGGCGAAGCGCGGCGTACAGGCGCCGGTGCCAGCAGGTGACCAGTTCGGGGCGGCTGACGGGCGGGTACTCGTCGCCGGGGGCGGCGGGCATATGCGCCGCAGGTGAATCGCGGCGCGCCAGTTCGCTCGCGTATCGCGCGAACTGCGCCAGGTGCACAACGGGCGATGAGACCGCGGCCTCGAAGTCGCCGACGACGATCAGCGCGCTGCGGGCGCGCGTGATGGCGACGTTGAAAATGTTGGGCGTGCTGATGAGAAACCGCACCGCCGATTCGGGCATGTCGCGCGAGTACACCGGCGAAAAGATCATCACGTCGCGTTCGTCGCCCTGGAAACTGTGGGCGGTGGCCGCCTGAAAGCGCAATTGCCTCAACCGCGCTGACAGTTCTGCATCGCGTTCGATGAGGGCGTTTATCAGCTGCTGCTGAGCGCGAAACGGCGTGACGACGCCCACTTCGCCGTCGTAGCCGCCCTCGAGCACCAGCCGGCGCAGTTCAGAGACGACGGCATGCGCCTCCGGCTCGTTGAGCGCGCCCCCGCCTTCGGGACGGATGACCCTGCCGGGCACGGCAACCCACCGCACGGCCGGTCCGTCGCCGGCCGGCGGGCGCAGGTTCTTATACCGCGTCGCTATGCGCAGCTCCTGCCGGTAGAAGTGGCTGTTGGAAAAGGCGATTATGTCGGGGTGCGAACGATGGTGGTCGCGCAGACCCACCACGTTTTCGGGGCCGCACAGGCCGCACGCCAGATCGAAAAGCGACCTGCGGCTGTACAGCCACCCGCTGCGCCGTGCGGGCAGCCCGTGTTTCCGGAACAGCTCCTCATCGGCGGCGGCGTCGAGGCTGGTGATGTGGCGCAACTGATTGGGGTCGCCGATGATCACCGCGCGTCGCGCCCGCAGCAGCAGCGGCAGCGCCGAGGGGATATCGCACTGGCTGGCTTCGTCGATTATCAGCAGGTCGAACACTCCCGGCGCCAGCGGCACGCGCCCGCTGGCCGACAGCGAGGTTATCGCCCATGCCGGCAGGGCTGCGCTGGTGTCGGCGAAGCATTCATTCAGGCCGCGGCCGCCCCCGCGGCATATCAGTCCCGCATATTGCGACAGGGCCTCACGGCTGGCACCGGTCAGGCGCAGGGGCAGCAGGTCCAGCCACGCCTTCCAGAGCGTGCGCGATGTCTCGCAGATCCGTTCGGTGAGCGCCAGATGCTCGGCCGCCGCCTTGCCCGGCGACATGGCGATGGTCAGTTCGTGCAGACGGTCGAAGTAGGCGCGCACGGAGCGGGCGCACCTCAGCCGCCGCTCCAGTTCTTCGCACGCCGCCGCCCACAGGGCGATCGTCTTTTCGCCGGGCGCCTCGGCGGGCAGGCGCACTGCCATCCGGGCTGCCGTGGCGGATGCCGCACGGGCAGCGGCGGCCAGTGCCGCATATCTGCGCGCGCTCACGCATCGCCAGATAAGCCTCACAGGCGCCGGTTGGCGCTGGCGGTCGGCATGCTTCACGGCCGAGGATAGCGCCGCGATCTCGCTTTCGGCCGCGGCCAGCTCCGTCTCGCGCAATGCGGCGAAGGCTTCGTCGCCCAGCCACCTGCGGACGGATTCGACTTCCTGTTCGAGGGCATCGACTTCGTTGCGCAGGGCGATCGTCCGCGACAGTTCCCGCGCCAGACAGTCGCGGCGGCTTTGCAGGTCCTTGAGTCTTTCCGCGGCCGAGGAGCGGGTCTTCTCCGCGTCGGCCGGCACGGCGGCGCACAGCAGCGACGACAGATACTGCGCCAGCGCCTCGTTGTGCTGGCGCGTGCCCAGCCGCATCAGCAGCCGGTTGGCGCCCAGGCGGTTCACGCGTGTTTCCACGACGTCCACCGCCTGATTGTTGCGGCTGGCGAACAGCGCCGTCAGCCCGCGCCACGCCGCGTTTATCAGCAGCGTCATCACGACCTGCGACTTGCCCGTCCCCGGCGGGCCTGTGATCACAGTCAGCGGATTGTGCAGCCCGCGCACCACTGCCGCACGCTGTTCGTCGTTGAGCGGCAGGGGCTCAAGCAGCGACTCGTCGGCGGACGGTCGGGGCTGCGGAATGGCCCCGGCCAGCCACGCGCCCAGCGCCGTCCGGGCACAGTCCTCCGGCCGGATGCGGCGCAGTTCGGCCAGCTCGGTCAGCAGATTGCGCGTGTACGGGGGCTGCTCGGAAAGTATCAGCAGCGCCCGGTTGTATATGCCGCTGTTTCCCGGCGACTCTGTCGGAGGCGCAGCGGCCGTCTGGCCGGGCTGCGGCGGTTCGATCCACGGCCAGTCCGGACGCAGCGAGCGAAGGCGGTCGGCCAGCTGGTACGGGTCCGGGCACGATGCCGTGTCGGAAAGCCCCAGAGCGCGCGACACGTCAACCAGTTCGCAAATCACGCTCTCCCGCGATTCGCGCATGAGAAGTTCGACGGCGCGGTAATTCACCTGCGGCGGCTCGTCGCTCAGCGACGGCGCGTCATCGTTCCCCGCCGCCACCGGCGCGAAAGCGAAAAGAAGAACCGGCGCGATAACGGGCGTCATCCGGCCGGTGGCATCGGTCGATGTGGCAAGCAGCACGGGCCAGCCGACAAGCAGCGTGCCGCCCCTCGCATCCCGCCGCACCTCCTCCAGCAGGGCGCGCGCTGCCGGCGATGCAAATATGGCATCGGGGTCGGTCTTCGGCGAAGGCACGGCGGGCAGCTCCACCCAGCGCTTCCGGCGGGTCTGCGGATGCGCGGGCAGTTCCACGCTGCCTCGCCCCTCGCGGATGAGGCAGTCGCTGTAGTAGTCGCACAGACGGGCAAGGTCTTCGGCGAAGTTGTCCGGTTCCCACCCCATGGCGAGGCACCACGCCTACCAGATTGCCCCAAATGATACCCGCCGGTGTCAACGGCGGCCACCACAGCGCGCAACCGGGCCCTGTGCCCGCATGCCGGGAACCGCAATCGCCTGTCGATCTTTCCGGCGTTTCGTCATTGCCGGTCCGTCGGAGCCGCAGCTTCGGAGCCGATTATCACGCGGTAGCGAGCGTCCGTCGTCCAGATTCGGTAAAGCGGATCGGCGCGGTAATGCCGCCAGTGGTCCTCCACCTGCTCCGGAAGCGCCTGGTCGATGTCGGTCTGCGGGCCTTTCACGGCGATGGTCCCGCCGCGCGCGCCGCTGCGATTCAGCCGCAGCACGAATCGCCGTCCTCCCTGCTGCACGGTCAGCACGTGGGCGTCGGCGTCGCTGGCGCATGCGGCGCCCTGTACGGCATCGGGGCGCTGCTGTTCGATGCCGACCTGCATCACGTGCAGAAACTCGACGCTCCGCCCCGCCGACCGTGGACGCAGCTCCACACGCCATCCCAGCACGCCGATGGTGCTGACCACCGCGTAGCGGCTGTCGGCCATTTCATAGCCCTCGTCGGACAGGCCGTACTGCACGCCCGCGACCTCGAAGTCGTGGCCTTTGCCGCCGATTTTCCTGCGCTGCACGTCGGCCGCCCCCGGATACAGCGTGCGCACGGCCAGCCATCCGCCGCCGCTCTTTCCTGGCGAGCCGGATTCCACCATGAACGTGTCGCCGAACATCCACACGTGGCCGCCGGGATTCGGGTGCGGCACGCGCTCCGAGCCGTTCCAGAGAAACTGCGGGCCGATTTCCGCGACCGTCAGCGGTTTCTCGCCGTCCACCGCCTTCGGCTCGCGCAGGCTGTGGAGCATCCAGCACGGCGTCCGCGAAGGATCGGATAGCACCAGGCGGTCGTACACCACGAACACATCCGGCTTGAGATAGACGAACTGTCGCGTGATCTCCTCGACGCCCCACTCCGGCGGGTAGCTGTAGCGCGCGTCGCCGCAGGCGTAGTCGTACAGCGGATGGGTGCGATAGGCCGCGATGCGGCCGGGCATGAAATCCTTCTGCGGTCCGGCGAAGCCCCACTTCTTCCACCAGTCCGGCGCTTGCGGGACGGATTGGCCGCCGCGGCGGACGATATTGCCGGTCGGGCGATTCTGCCAGTCGCGGTGGACGTACTCGCCGTCGCCGATGGTGATGGAGTTGTGGGCTATGGTCTGCCGTCCGTAGTTGCCGATGGCCGGCACGCCGGCGTCCGCGCCCTCGCCGAAGAACTTGAGGACCTGCGTGTTCTGCCCGTGGACGGGACCGGAGTCGATCGCCAACGGGCCGCGCTTACGGATCGTGAAGCTGAGGTTATCGGCATTGTTGCGGCCCCAGGTTCCATCTATCTCGCCGTAGCGTCCGCAACGGAAGGTGGCGAAGGTGGCGTCTGGGGACCAGTCGGATCGCATGATGACGTGGCCGGATGTCGGGAAAAGCCGCGTAAGCGGCAGCGTCGCGGGGTCGATCGGCTTCTGGTCCGGATCCAACCACAGCAGCCGTCCCAGCGCCTCGCGGTCTCTGTTCCAGGGCGGTTCCTGCGCGCGGTACTTCTCCATCCACGCCAGCCCCAGGCCGTCGTTCTCGCGGGTGAACGTCAGGAACAGCAGGTGGTTGGCCCCGCAGTGGCCGGGCGTAACGGCGCTGGCATCGTCGGCCGTGCGCGTCACGCCGATCTTCTCCACCGTCAGGGGGTTGAGCCCGGGGACGAAGTGATACCAGTAGAACGCGCTCTGGTAGCGGGCGAAGTCGGCCCGGCCGATGTAGTCCTCGCCGGTGGCGTGCGACCAGGCGATGGCGGCGACGAAGGGCTCCCAGTAGGCGTGCTCGCCGTTGTAGCCGTGGCCCATGTCCGAGCCGCCGCGGCCGGCGGCCCAGCGGTTGAGCTTGTCGGTCCACTGGATGAGCGTCTGGTCGAAGTCGCGCTTCATGCGCGCCAGGAACGCCGCGTCGTTGGGACCATTACCGCCCTCGTAGAACGTGCTCACCAGATGCAGCGTCGGCCGCCAGAACAGCGCCCCGTCTCTGGCCACTGCTGCGGCAACCAGGTCCGACAGCTCCCGCCGCTCCTGGTCAGTCAGGTCTTCCCAGATGAGGTCCATCGTCGCCGGCCAGCCGAAAATCCACGTGGGCCGTCGGAACTGCGGCGAGCGCCTGATGGCGTCGAGATACCTGCGCTCGCCCGTGAGCCTCCACAGCAGGGCATGCGCACAGCAGTCGGATTCGCTGTTCCACGGGCGATCGGAGCGGCGCTGGAGCGCCTGAAAATCGGCGGCCAGACGCGGGTCGGCCGCCCGGCGGCGCAATATCTCCAGGTCATCGCGGCCGAGCAGCAGCCGCGGATGCTCATTGCGCGCAAGCGCGGAATCCGCCGGGATGTGGAACATCGGGCGGCCGGCCTCCGTGGTGATCGGTCGGAAGCCGTCGGGCCGGACCGCCCGGAGACCTTCGCTGGCCTGTGTTGCCTGTGCTGACCAGGCCAGCAGCACGGCGACAACGATCGCGTGCGGTGTTTTCGATGTTCTCATCGCGAAAGCGGAGGGAGCATTGATACACCATCGCCACGGTCCGCACAAGACGGACGCCGGGACGAAAGCAAGGGCCCACCGGCCTTCGAACTGGCGCGCGTGACGGAAGTGGGCCTCTTACGCGCGGCGTCCGCGTCGCGCGGGACCTTTCTTTTCCTCGCGCGTCTGGACCAGCCCCAGGTCCAGCTCGCGCCGCGGCACATCCACCCTGACCACGAACGCACTTACGGGGTCGCCTATGCCGATGCGCCGGCCGGTGCGCTGGCCACGTATAACGCCGCTGCGCTCATCGACGTCCCACCAGTCGTCCAGAAGGTTCTCGTAGCGTATGAGGCCTTCGATCAGGTATTGCTGGAGCTGCACGAATATGCCGAAACTGGTGATGCCCGTCACGACGCCCGCAAACACCTCGCCGATGCGGTCCTTGAGAAGCTCCAGCACCTTGACCTGCCGCAGTTCGCGTTCGGCGTCCTCGGCGCGGCGTTCGGTGAAACTGATGTGCCGGCCGATTTCCACCAGCCGGCTGTGCGACACCACGTTGTCCAGTTGTATCTGGCTGCGGCGGCGGCGCACGCCTCCCGCGTCGCGCTGCCGCAGATACGAGTCGAGCAGCCGGTGGACGGTTATGTCGGCGTAACGCCTGATGGGCGAAGTGAAGTGGCAGTAGCATTCGCTGGCCAGCGCGAAATGGCCGATATCCCTGGGCGAATACTCGGCGCGCGAGATGCTCTTGAGTATGGCGAGGTTCACGGCATACGCCTGCGGCTTGCCGCGCACGGCCTCCAGCACGGCCTGTATGGAGCGATGGTCGAGCTCGCGGGGCAGGCGATATCCGGCGACCTGTATGAAATGACGCAGACGCTCTGCGGAATGCACATCCGGCCCCGGATGTATCCGGCGCATGAAGGGCACGTTCAGCGAATCGAGCAGCCGGGCGACGGCCTCGTTGGCCTCGACCATGAACATCTCGATGATGGTGTGGGTGAAGCTGTCGTCCTCGGGAACGGCGCCCACCACGCGCCCGTTCTCATCCAGCACCAGTTCCACCTCGGGCAGATCCAGCACTATCTGTCCCTGCGCCAGACGGCGTTTGCGGATGCGCCTGGCCAGCGCGTCCATTTCGCGCAGCAGCCGCACGACGGCCGGATTGTAGTCGCCGATGCGCCGCGGTCCGTCGGGATGGGGAATGGTTTCGGCGTCGTCGATGAGCGCCTGGGCCTCGCGATAGCGCAGGCGCGCCGTCGATCGTATGACGGTGTTGGCGAAACGCGTGCCCGCGGGGCGTCCCTGGTCGTCGAAAGTGATGAACACGCTCTTGCACAGCCGCGGCATGCCCTCCTGAAGCGAGCACACGCCGTTGCTCAGCAGTTCCGGCAGCATGGGAATCACATGCTGCGGAAAATACACGCTGTTGCCGCGCTTGCGGGCCTCCAGGTCGAGCGGACTGTCGGGCGGCACGAAGTACGACACGTCGGCTATGTGCACGCCGAGCTCCAGCCGGCCGTCGTCGCGGCGGTGCAGGCTTATCGCATCGTCGAAATCGCGGGCGTCGTCGGGGTCGATGGTGCAGATCACTTCGTCCGACAGGTCGTAGCGGTCCGGCCATGAGGTCTGCTTGGCAAACTCGTCCACGGCGAGGCGGGCCTGCTCCAGCGCCTCGGGAGGGAACTCCTCCGGCAGGTTGTGCTGGACGATGATGCAGCGCAGATCGACGTCCTTTTCGCCTTCCTGCCCCAGCACCTCCACTATCACCCCCTGCGGGGATTGATGCGGCGACGGATAGCGCGTCAGTTCGACGACGACCTTGCTGCCGGCGCGCGGGCGGCGCGAGCCGGCATCGGGAACTTCGATCGGCTGCGTAAGCACATTGCCGTCGGGCAGCACCACCCACTGGTTGTGCTGGCGCTGGAGCGTGCCGGCAAAACGCCGCCGCGCGCGCTCGATTATCCTTGTGATTCTGCCTTCGCAGATAGCCTGCCCGTTGCGCTGCCCGCGGCGCGCGATCTGGGCGGCGACCGTGTCGCCGTCGAGCGCTCCGGCGCTGTAGCCTTCGGGAATGAACAGGTCCTCGTGGCTTTCGGGGTCGGCCGGCACCACGAACCCGAATCCGCGACGGTTGTGGCGGTAGGTTCCCACGATGAGGTTGCGCGACTGGGTCTGCGTGGGCAGAACCACCGCCCCGCGCGCCCCCAGCACCACGCGCCCCTCGCGCATGAGCTGTCGCAGAGCCTCGCGAAAAGCGGGATAGGTGTCGTCATCATGCAGGTCCAGCTCGCGGGCCAGCCGCCGCGGACGCAGTGCCCGCGAACCCCCTTCTTCGCGCAGATATTGCAGAATCCGCGATTCTATCTGTTCGGACATCAGAACTTCCGTAAAAAAACCTTCCGCCCGCGCGGCAGACCTTCGGCGGCGTGCAGCGCATATCCGGCAACGTGCCGTAATAATCGCAGGAGGTAGAGCGACAGACCGAAGCGTGTCAACTGACTCCCACCTGAGGCGGACTTGCCACATGCTAGGCGCGCAGCACGCCCTTATCAAGCCGGCGGACCTCCGTTGCAGACGGGGGTTTCATCTTTCCAGCACTATCCCGGCAGCCCACACCGTATAACCGTTATTCACGGCCGGATCGGCGCAGCGGAACTCTACCGCGGTCTGCGCCCCCAATACGGCCGGGTCCACGGGTATGTCCTGCACGACGGCGCAGGCGTCGTTGGAACTGGACCACGGCAGGCGCACGACGGTTTCGCCGGCGTCCTGCGCGCGGATGACCGCCAGCCCTTCGCCGCGGTCAACTCCCCGGGTTATCAGGCGCAGAAACGCCCGGCGCGCGCCGGACGGCCCCCGGCCGCGCCAGACGATCCTGCCGCCCGCCGGCGCGTCGGGTTTCACGCGTGCCAGCACGCAATCGGCGTAGGATGTTTCCACCACACGCACCTGCGCGGGCCTGTAGCCGGGTCTGCTCAGGGTCCATCTGGCCGCCGACCGCGAGGGCAGCATGAAGGCCAGCGTGCCGCCGGAGGGGTCATGACCATCCAGCGTGTCCGGCCTGTCGATAAGCCTGGTACCGTCGTCGAAGACCAGCTGCTGGAACGCCGCCGCGGCAAATCCGCCGGGCACGCTGATGTGCACCTGCCGCCGCCGCGGCGAGTCGTTGAACACAAAAACCACCAGCGCCCCTTCGGCCGGGGTGCTGGCTGCGGCGATGACCGACGCATCGTCGCTCTCGACCGCCAGCATCCTGCCGCGCAGCGCGCTGAGGATGGTGTAGGCGTGCGTCTCCCCGGGATTGCGGCAGTAGCCGTTCCACAGCGCGTGCATGGCCCGGCCTTTCACGATATCCGGGCACAAACGTATGCACGCGAGGATGTCCTCTATGTTGTAGTGGGCCTTGTTGAGCTGGTCGGCCTTGAGCGACCACGGCGGCGGCTGTCCGTCGTCGCCTTTCGTGGGCGTATCGACCAGGTCGTTGCATTCGGTGTTGTACACGGGTATGCGGCGCCCGAACTTCGTGTCGGTGTAGGCGGCGACCACGATGTAACTGGCCGCGTACACGTCAGGTTCGCCCTGATAGTGGTGCTCGGTCAGAAAGTCGATGATCTCATGACAGGCGTCGATATACCGCCGCACGTAGTTCTCGAAGTTGCTGTAGTCGTCGCCATTGAACGCCGGCGCGCTCGGGCCGCCCAGCAGCACATGGCGGTTGGCGGAGCGTGCTCCTTCCACGGCGGCCCTGAAGATGTCGCAATAGACGTCGGCGCCGAGTTTGCCCGGGATGTAGCCGAACTGCGTGGGGTCCTGCCATGCTTTGTGCCCGGGCGGGTTCTTCGGGCCCATGTTGATGTGCCGACCCCACATGAACGGCTCGTTCCACACCTCGAGCCTGCGGAGCATATTGTAATCGTCGCCGGGAACCCACGCGCCGGCGGCCAGATTGCGGTAAAACGCCCTCACGCCGTCGAGCACCTTCCGCATGTCCTGGTCCATCCACGCCGGGCGCTTGAGCAGATCCACCGTATGGCACCAGACGATGTTGTCGATGCAGTTGCCCGCCTCGGCGCGCTGAAAGCGCATGCTCGAGGGTTTTTCCCTGACCGCCAGCCTGGCCTCCAGCTGGGCCTTTATCTGTTCGTCGGTGATGGGCGGGGCGTTGAAGCCCACATGGTCCAGCGGCCGCAGATATCCGGGGTTCAGTTGACGCGTATAGGCGAGCACATCGGGCTCGCCGTCGGGCTGTTCGATGTCGTTTCCGCGGACGTCGTGGAATCCGAAAAGACCTTTGGGGATCTCATCCGTGCCGTTGATGTTCAACACGGTATCCGGACGGACCGTAATCCGCACAGGCGCGCTCGCCGCTGTCGGGCCGGCGCGGCGCACCAGCTCTATCCGCCGGATGACAAACTCCACGTCGCCGGCTCCGCGGGGTTCGTCCACGCCCACGGCTATGGCCGAGACGTGATCCAGGTCCAGAAAACAGTTGTCGTCGAATCCCCCTGTTCTGCGCATGTCGGCGAAGGGCACATCGACGGCGAGAGTCCGGCCGGCTATCGGCAGCGCGCCCGTGGCGCCGTACCACGCGCCGCCGCCTTCGCGTATCCAGACGCCGGCGGCAACGTCGTCGCGCTTCCGCGGGCTGTCGATGATGATTCGCAGACCCTCGGCGTCGCGCCAGTCGGCCGGCTGGATGAAGTTCTTGACCAGCCGCGCCACTTCTGGCGCCGCCACGCGACGCGGGGCGACCCGCGCCAGTATCGACACTCCTCCGCCGGCGGCGCGGGAAAAGATCAGATTTCCTTCCGGGCCGAATACTCCGGGCACCGGCGCAAAGTTGATCGCGCCGGCGACATCGCCGGTGCTGTTGTCTTTTCCCACACGCGCCTTGTAGGTGCCGCGCAGGATGTCGCCGCCGTACCGCGGCACCTCCTTGCGCCAGGGCGGCATGAAAGGCGTGGGGTCAGGCTGCCACTGCGAATGCTCCCCGCGCACGCGCCGCGCCTCCAGCGCTACCTCCATGTCCTCCGGCGGCGTGCGCTTCGTGCCCGGACCGGCGGGCAGCCCTTCGATGGTCATCCTCAGCGTGCCGGTAAGAGTCGTGCCGTCGAATCTCAGATTCGACGGATCGACCATGCTGCCGGTTTTCTGGTGATAATCGGCGGCGGCGCGATGGCCCGACTCGGCCCATCGGTTGGACCTGATCTGAAGCACGACAATCACGCCGCCGGGCGGAGCGTTCCGGAAAGGCCTGATGCCGGCAAAGGACAGGGCTATGGCGGCGTCAGCTTCATCCGCGGGCAGATCGCCGGTAAAATCGGTAACGAGTTGCACTTGTGCTGGCGCGGCGGAAGATTGTGCCGCTTCGGTGGCGGCGGCCGCGAACAGCGCGAATGCAGCGGCTGCGAGCACGGCCGGCCAGCCGGTGCCCGCACAAGGCCGGCCGACAGTTGAAAGCGCAATCGCCGCGGCTGCGGTCTGGGGGCGCTGCTGCTTGAGAGGCAGATCGCCCCGCGGTGCTGTGGCATTCATGAAATCATCCTGATAGAATCGCGGGCGCTTTTGGCTGCCCGTACGCGTTTACCTACAATTGGTTCCCGCCGTTAATGAAAGGTGATAGTTCAAAATGAGCCTGGATCTCTTTTTTCGACCGAAATCGGTGGCCATTGTCGGAGCCTCCCGCGAGAAGGGCAAAGTCGGGCGGGAGATAGTGGCCAACATGATAAAGGACGGCTACCAGGGCCGGATTTATCCCGTGAATCCGAACGCCACGGAGATAGAGGGCCTGAAGTGTTATCCGAGCCTCAAGGCGATAGGCCACACGCCCGACCTGGTGGTGGTGGTGGTGCCGGCGAAGTTCGTGGGCAGGGTGCTGGAGGAATGCGGCGAAGTGGGGACGAAGGCGGCGGTGGTGATAACCGCCGGGTTCAAGGAAGTCGGTCCCGAAGGCGCGAAACTGGAGCGCGAACTGACCGAGATCGCGCGGCGGCACCACATACGCGTGATCGGGCCGAACTGTCTGGGGGTGATGATTCCCGGGGAGAAGCTCAACGCCAGCTTCGGAGGAAGCCTGCCTCAGCCCGGCGGCATCGGATACATATCGCAGTCGGGCGCGCTGCTGGCGGCGATACTGGACCTGGCCAAGGCCCAGGGCATCGGCTTCAGCGCGCTGTTCAGCATCGGCAACAAAGCCGACGTTGACGAACTGGACGTCATCAAGGCCATGGGCGACGACCCGCAGACCACGGTCATCGCCGGCTATCTGGAAAACATCAACGACGGCGATGCGTTCGTGCGCGAGGCGGAGCGCATCTCGCAGGACAAGCCCATACTTCTGATGAAATCCGGCGGCACGTCGGCCGGCGCCAAGGCGGCCTCGTCGCATACCGGCTCGCTGGCCGGGGGCGAAGTGGTCTATGAAAGCGCCTTCATCCGGGCCGGTGTGGTGCGCTGCGCGTCGATCAAGCAGCAGTTCGATTTCGCGCAGGCGTTCGCCTACCAGCCCCTGCCCGCAGGTCCGTCGGTGGTGGTGCTGACCAACGCCGGCGGACCGGGCATCATGGCCGCCGACGCCGTCGAGCGCCAGGGGCTGACGTTCGCGAAAATGAGCGAGGACACCACGCGCAAGCTGGCCGAGCGCCTGCCGCCGGCGGCCAATATCCACAACCCGGTGGATGTGCTGGGCGATGCTCTGGCCGACCGTTACGAATACGCGCTGCGCGTGCTGCTGGACGATCCCAACGTGGACAGCGTTCTGGTGCTGCTTACCCCCCAGGCCATGACGCAGGCGACGGAAACCGCCGAGGCGGTGGTCCGGGTGGCCACCGAGAAGCCCGGCAAGCCGATACTGGCGTGTTTTCTGGGGGCGTCGCTGGTGGAGGATGGCGTGCGCGTTCTGCGACGCGGGCGCATACCGTGCTACGACTCTCCGGAAGCCGCCGTGCGCACCATCAAAGCCATGTCGGAATACGTTCGCTGGCGCAACCGTCCCAAGCGCGTGGTGCGGCTGTTCCCGGTGAACCGCCATCGCGTGGAACGGATAATCGAACGGCACATCCGGCGCGGACAGCGCGAAGTCGGCGAGATGGAGGCCAAGGAGATACTCGAAGCCTACGGCTTCGTGACGCCGCGCGGTTCCATCGCCACCACGGCCGACCAGGCCGTGAGCATTGCCGATCAGCTGGGCTACCCGGTGGTGCTGAAGATATGGTCGCCCGACATCATCCACAAATCGGACGTGGGCGGGGTGAAGGTGGGGCTGAAAGACCGCGACGAGGTGCGCGACGCGTTCGATCTGATGATGTACCGCATCCCCCAGCGCGTGCCTCCGGACACGGAAATACTCGGAGTTCTGGTGCAGGAGATGGTGCGCAAGGGGCGCGAGGTCATCCTCGGCATGAAGCGCGACGAGCGTTTCGGACCGCTGATGATGTTCGGCATGGGCGGCATATTCGTCGAGGTCCTCAAGGATGTGTCGTTCTATCTGGCGCCGCTGACCGCCGACGAGGCCCGCCAGATGCTCACCAGCACGCGCACGTATCAGATGCTCAAGGGCGTGCGCGGACAGGAGGGCGTTGACATAGACGCCATCGCCGAGGCCCTTCAGCGCCTCAGCCAGCTGGTCACCGAGAACCCCGAGATACAGGAAATGGACATAAACCCGTTCATGGTGGGCCCGCCCGGCACGACGCCGGTGGCGGTGGATGCCCGCATGAGCGTCGAGCCGGTAAAACGGCAATAGCCCCGGCGGTTGCTCCGACCGGGCGTGTGAAAACAATGCGTGGAACCGGCCGGCGTCACGGACGCAGCATGTGCGTGCACCGGAACCGGCCGACAACTTCTGGTTACAGCCATGACGACCGAAAGCAAACAGGCATTCGACTGGCAGGAGAAGTACCGCGACCGCATAGGCACGGCCGAGGCGGCGGTACGGCTGATAAAGTCCGGCGACAACATCTTCATCGGCACGGGCTGCGCACAGCCGCAGCATCTGGTCAACGCCCTGGTGGAGCATTCGCAGCACATCTACGATGCGCACGTCATCCACCTGCTGACCAAGGGCGTGGCGCCTTACGTCGATGAGCGCTTCCGCGAGAAGTTCAGGATGAACACGTTTTTCATCGGCGAGAACGTGCGCGAAGCGCTGGAGCGCGGCATAGGCGACTACACGCCCATCTTTCTTTCCGAAATACCCCTGGAGTTCGAGGAAGGACGCATACCCATCGACGTGGCGCTGATCATGGTGGCGCCCCCCGACAGCCGCGGGCTGTGTTCGCTGGGCGTCTCGGTGGACATAGTGAAGTCGGCGGCGGCCAATGCCAAATACGTCGTGGCGCAGGTGAATCCGCGCATGCCGCGCACGCTCGGCGACAGCTTCATCCACGTCAACCACATCGACATGCTCGTGCCCTTCGAGGAACCGCTTATCGAAGCGCCCTCGCCGCGGCTGGACGAACGCCTCCGCCGCATCGGCGAAAACGTCGCCCACCTCGTCGAGGACGGCTCGACCATCGAGTGCGGCATAGGCAATGTGCCGCAGGCGGTCGCGGAGTTCCTGAAAACCAAGAAGGACCTCGGCATCCACACCGAGATGTTCTCCGACTGGATCATCGACCTCATCGAATGCGGAGCCGTCAACAACCGCAAGAAGACCATCAACCGCGGGCGCGTGGTGGCCAGTTTCTGCATGGGCACCAGACGCCTCTACGACTACATCGACAACAACCCGGTTTTCGAGTTCCACCCCACCGAATACGTCAACGACCCGTTCATCATCAGCCAGCACGACAAGATGGTGGCCATAAATGTCGGCTTGGAGATAGACCTCACCGGGCAGGTCTGCGCCGATTCGCTCGGACACCGTTTCTACAGCGGCGTGGGCGGACAGGTGGACTTCATCCGCGGGGCGGCCCGCAGCCGCGGCGGCAAGGCCATCATCGCCATGCCCTCCACGGCGCGCGGCGACAGCGTCTCGCGCATCGTGCCCACCCTTACCGAGGGGGCCGGCGTGGTCACCACCCGCGCCGACGTGCACTACGTCGTTACCGAGTACGGCATCGCCTATCTCCACGGCAAGAGCATCCGCCAGCGCGCCCTGGCGCTCATAAACATCGCCCACCCGAAGTTCCGCAGGGAACTCATCCAGGCCGCCAAACAGCTCAAGTACATCTACGAGGACCAGATCGAACTCGCCTGGGACAAGGTCCGCTATCCCGAGGAACTCGAGCGCACCGAAACCCTCCGCGACGGCGCACAGATACTCTTCAGGCCCGTCAAACCCACCGACGAACCCGCGATAGCCGATATGCTCTATTCGCTCAGCCCCGAATCCGTCCGGCGGCGCTTCTTCACCCACACCATGACCTTCCCGCACAAGAACGTCCAGCAGATAACCAACATCGACTATCAGCAGAACCTGGCCATAGTCGGCGTGGTGCCCGGCCCCGCGGGCGACGAGATCGTCGGCATAGCCCAGTATTTCCTCGACCCGAAAACGCAGAGCGCCGAAGTGGCTTTCGTCGTTCAGGACGACTGGCAGCAGAAGGGCATGGGCACGCAGATGATGCGCTACCTGACGCAGATCGCCCGCCAGCGCGGCGTCAAACGCTTCGATGCCAAGGTCATGCCCGAAAACAAGGCCATGCTCGCCGTCTTCCAGAACAGCGGCCTGCCCACGAAGATGGAGTTCGACGGCGATGCGTACAGCATCGTCATGGACCTTCAGCAGACCGACGCCGAAACCGCTCCCACGCGGAAACGCTGAATGTGCTCGCGGGCTGCGGCCCCGGCCGCTTCACGGAGTTTCTATCAGGTTGCGCATGCAGTGCAGCGCCTTTACGCCGGCGCTGCGGCACATCTCCAGAAACGGCGCGCTCACCTGCGCCGCCGCTTCGGGCGGCAGACGCCAGGCTCCGCCGCGGAATACCAGTCTCCGCGGCGCGGCGAAGCGCTCGAACGCCCGGCGCAGTGCCGCGACCGCGCTGTCCACCGGCCGCATGCGCGGCTGAACGATCTTCGCGACCGACCACACCACGTGCCGCACCCTCAGCTCGGCGGCCAGGTTCACCAGCCAGCGCAAATCCTCCGCGGTCTGCGCCTGCGGCAGACCGTCGCAGCGCTCCAGAGGCGGAAACAGCGGATCTATCCGCAGCACAATCGGAATGCCCGCGTCGCGCAGGGCCCGCAGGCCCGCCACACGCTGCTCTATCGACGGCGCGCACCTGTCGTAGAACGCAGCCGCCTCCTCCCGCCGGAAAGCCACGCTCGCCTCGACAATCAGCGGCGCCATGCCGCCCGCGCGCATCTCCGCGGCCCGCGGATGATCGGCGGGCAGCCCGGCCAGCCGGTGCAGCAGATCGATATGGCGCGCCGTGCCCGGCGGATTGCGCGTAAGTATCACCACGCTGCTGAACCGCCGCCGGTGCGCGCAGATCTGTTCCAGCGCGAAGCGCGTATGGCCCAGATGCTCTTCCAGCGGCTGAAAAGGGTCGGTGCTGTTGCTCAGGTGCACCGGCGCCGGCGGCACGTCGAACTCCTCCAGCTCCTCCAGGTCCTTCAGCAGGCGCCGGCGGAAATCGGCCTTTGGCGCCGGCGTCTGCGGCTCGTAGGCGGCCGCATAACAGTAAACGCATCCGTGGCCGCAGCCCGCATAGACGTTGATCACGTAGCGGTGCCCCGAAGGAAACACGCGCTGGTCGGCGAACGGACAATACCACTTGATAACCCGCGGACGGGTCGGGGCCAGAACATCCCTGCGCGAACGATGCGGAAGGAAGTACATCGCCAGCGCCGCCTGCTGGCGCGGCGGCAGGGCGTCCCACACGCGCCGGTAGCGCGCGTCGATGCGCCCGACCAGTGCCAGTGCCTCTTCCACGGTCATGCCGCCGGATGATTCTATCGCCCGCTCCCGCGCCGCTGCATGGTGCGGCAGGCGGGGCGACGGATTATGCTTCTGGCAGGATGGCTGCCCATCTGCCGCCCGATGCTGCTTCGCCGCCGCGCCATGCCTGGCTTACGCGCCTGGCGCTGATGGTGCTGCTGGCCGCGGTTTGCGCACGCGCGACGATGATGGAGATCATCCGCGACCCCTCCGAGCCGCTGCCCGCGCCTGTATCGCCCGGCGCGCATGAGGGGGCGGTCGGGGCGCCGCGTCTGCCGGGACCGGCCGCCAGTCTGGGAATGGACCTGCTGTGTTGCGTGCCCGCGCTGCTGATACTGGCGCGGCGGGCGCTCGATGCCGGATACGTCCTGCGCTGGTCGCTCAGCCATGCCGTGCTAGGCGTGCTCGCATTATGGACGGCGGCGTGTGCACTGCGCGCGGGCGACCGGTTCGCCGCCATCGTCAGCGCCGCCAACTTCATCGCCGCGGTGGCGATCATGTGGTCGGCGTTTCAACTGGCGCGCTGCTGGCTGTGCGTGCGCCTGGTGGCGGGCGTGACGGCGGGCATTCTGGCGGTATATGTCGCGGCGGGTCTGGATTACCGTCTGGGCGATCTGCCCGAATTGCGCCGCAACTTCATCGAGAATCGCCAGCGCATCCTGCGCGAGCAGGGGCTAGAGCCCGGCAGTTTCGCCGCGCGGCAGTTCGAGCGCAAGGTGATGGCCGGCGATGTGGGCGTCTTCAGCGCTTCGCCCAATACCTATGCCGCAGCGCTGGTCATGATGGGGTTGACCGTTGCGGGGATACTCATTCAGCAGGGCGCACACAGACGCCCGCTGGCGCCCCCGGCGGCGCTGGCGGTGCTCCTGCCGCCGGCAGCGTGGCTTCTGTGGCAGACGCACAGCCGGGCGGGCATGGGCATCTGTCTGCTGATGTGCTTCGTGCTTGCCGCGACGGCGTATGCCGGCGGCTGGCTGGCGCGAAGACGGCGCGTTGTTTACTGCGCCGTGGCAGCGGCGACAGCGGCGATAGCCCTCGGCGCAATAGCGTGGGGCTCGCGGCACGGGGGCTTTCCCGAAAAGAGCCTCACCTTCCGATGGTACTACTGGACCGGCGCGGCCAGACTTGCCGCCAGCCATCCGCTGACCGGCGTCGGCCCGGGCAATTTCGGCCAGCACTATCCGTCCGTGCGACTGCCCCAGGCCGCCGAGGAAGTGCAGGACCCGCACAACTTCATAGTGAAGTCCTTCGCGGAACTGGGAATACCCGGCGGGCTGCTGTGTCTGCTGTGGTTGGCGCTGCTGTGGTGGGAACTGAGCACGCCGCTGCCGCGCGACGATGATGGCGCCGGGCTGCTTCGCGCGGACGACGCGCCGTCCGCCGCCGGCCCGCGCGCTGCCGCGCTGCCCGCGGTGCTGGCCGTCGCGGCGATGGCCGTCAACCTGGTGGTCAGCACGGACTGGGCGCAGGCCGAGGCGTGGATCATCCTCCAGACGATATGGCGCGTCATATGGTGCGTTCTCGTGGCGGGCGCCGTTGCGCTGACGCTGTTCACGTCGCTGCGCCGCGCCGAACCCGACGCCCTCCGCGCGCCGTGGCTGGCCCGCGCCATGCTGGCGGCGGTGGGCGCGTTCTGCCTGCATTCCATGCTGGATTTCGCCATGTCGGAAACTTCCGCCCTCTGCGCGTTTGCCCTGCTGGCGGGCACGTGTCTGGGCATCCGGCAACCGCCCGGTGCCGCGCGTTTTATCGGCCGGCGCGGCATTGTCGCGGCTGTCGGCACGCTGTCGCTGCTGTGGCTGGCGGGGGCAGCGCTGTTGTGGATGCCGGTGTTGCAGGCGGAATCGGCCGCTGCCGAGGCCGACCGGGCAACGCGATCGGGGCGGTTTGCCCGCGCTGCGCACCTGTACGAGAGCGCATGGCGCGCCGTGCCCGCAAACGCCGATTACGCCTATCGCGCCGCGCGGGCTCTGGCGTGGCAGGGCGCAGACGCGGCGCTTGTCCGCGATATGATTCAGCGCGCGATTCGCGGCAGTCCGAACGTGGCGCGCTACCATCTTTTCCATGCGGCATGGGAACTGGCGCAGGCGGCGCCAGACGTATCGGCCGTCCGCGGTGCCTGGGAAAGGGCCCTGCGGCTTGATCCGTGCGGAATAAGGCTGCGCCTCGATTATGCCCGCGCTCTGGAATCGCTCGGATTGCGCGGCGAGGCGGCGGAGCAATACGCGCTCGCTCTTGCGCTGGACGACAAACTTCCGGCAGACGAACCCCGGCGGCTGCCCGAAGATCAGCGCCGCTCCATCGCGGCGCGCATCGCGGAATTGAAGCGGTAATGCCGCCGCCGACGTAAGCCTACGACGGGCGCCCCGCGGGCAGTTTCACGCTCTCGATGCGGCCGTCCTCCCCGACCACAACTATCACGCCGCGCAGCGGAAACAGTCGCCGCAAGGCGCTGCGCACCGGCCAGTGAACAAACGCTGCCCACGCCAGCAGCAGCAGTGCGGCCAGCGCCATCTCCCACCGCTGCCCGACCGCCGGCGGCCAGCGCCGCCACGCCGCAACCATGCCCAGCAGCAGCGCCATCGCGGCCGCGAACACCACGACCCCCTCGGCGCTGTGCATCGCCGCTGCCGAGCGCGCTCGACGCACCAGCCGGCGCCAACCGGCGCCGGGAACCCGCGGCCGCAGATGTTCCGGCACTTCATCGCCCGCCGCGCGGACGTGTTCGTTCGGCGTCCAGCAGTGCAGCACGGGTTTCGCTCCGTCGTGCTCGAGACCCACGGCCATCGCCGACCGCGTCAGCAGCCCTTCCGCGGCGGCGCGCACGACGAACGCCCCAACGGCCGCGGCGCAGCGGACGGCTCGAAACGTCATATCGCGGTACACCACGACCGCGCCTTCTCCGGCACGCGGCGCGGCGCATTCCCCGGCAGCCGAAAGGATCACCTCCACGGCCTTGCGCCATTGCGCGTGCGGCTCATTGGTCTTCTGTTCGATGAACAGGCAGTCGCGCTCGGAAAAGACGATGGTCATCGCCGCTCACGGGACCAGCACGGCCTTGACAATACGCCCCGAGTGCATCGCCGTAAACGCTTCCTGCCATTGGGCAAGTTTCCATACGCCCCCGAGCAACGGCCGGATGTCCAGCTGGCCGGTGGAAATGAGACGGATCACGCGCTCCCATACGGGCCAGTTGTGGCTGAAACTGCCGCGCAGCGTGATGGCTTTGGCCACAAGCGGGTCCAGCGAGAATCCCGCCGGCTCCCTTCCCCAGCCCACCTTGCTGATCCAGCCGTTGGGACGGACGGCCTGAAGCGCTATCTGGAGCGTGGAAGACACGCCCGCGGCGTCGATGGCGCCGTCGGCGCCCAGACCGTCGGCTTCTCTGGCCCATTCCAGTACGCCATCGGTCAGAGGCGTGCATCCCAGAGTGCGGGCGATTTCCAGACGCTCGCGGTCCTGCGGCAGCCCCGCCACCGCCACTACCGCCCCGTGCAGTTTCGCCATCGCGGCGCACAACAGCCCTATCGTTCCCGGGCCGATGACCAGTATGCGGTCGCCCGGTTTTATGGCGCCGCGCTCGATGGTTGCGCTCCATGCCACGCAGCACGGCTCGGTCATGGCCGCCAGCTCGAACGGCACGTTGTCCGGCAGGCGGTGCAGGCATCTGGCCGGCACGCGCACGAACCGCGTCATGGCGCCGTCAACGCCATACCCGAAACCCTTGCGGTCGGGGTCGAGGTTATACATCCCGACGCGGCTCAGCGGACAATCCGGATTGATCACCGCCGCCGTCTCGCTCACCACGCGCTGCCCCGGCTTCCAGCCCGATACCCTCTGCCCCGCTTCGCGCACAGTTCCGCAGAACTCGTGTCCCAGAACCACCGGATAATTCACCGGCCAGCTGTGCGTGCCCATCCACTGGTGAATGTCGCTGCCGCACACGCCCACGGCGCCCACCTCCAGCAGCACATCGTCAGGCCCGATGGAGGGCACGTCGATCTCGCGCAGTTCCACGCTGTGTTTCTCGCGCGCGTAATTCACTACGGCGGTCTGTTTCATGTTGTGCTCCCCGTTCAGATCGCGGCGGTTCTAGGCGCCGCGCAGAAACTCCAGCGAACGCAGCAGGCCCTCTTTCTCGCCGGCCTCCGATCCGTTGAAGTTCTCGTCCTCCAGCTCAACGCTGACGATGCCCGCGAAGCCCGCCTGCTGAAGCGTGCGCAGTATCTGCGTCCAGCGCGCCTGCCCGTGCCCGGGAATCGTATAACGCCACACGTGTTCTCCGAAACCGTGCGGCGGGGCGAACACCGCGGGCTGATACAGACCGTATTCATAGACGGCTTCGGAGATTATCTCGGTGTCCTTCCCGTGGACGTGTTTGACGTACGGCGCGAATTCCACCAGAAAGCGCACGTGGTCTATGCCCATGCGGATCAGATGCGATGGGTCGTAATTTATGCCCACCACGCGCGGATCGGTATCGCGGATGAACGCGCGGCACGTCTCCGGGTTGCAGCACAGGTTGGGCAGATTGCCCCCGCCGGGCCAGCCCTCGATGGCAATGTGCCCTCCGCAGTCGCCCGCGATTTTCGCCAGTTGCCCGAACGACTCCACCGCCGCCGCATAATTCTCCAGCCGCTTGCGCGCGGGATCGCCCGCCACCACGGCGAAAAAAATGCGCGCGCCCAGCGCCGCCTGCTGCCGGATGAACTCGCCCGCCGCCTCCACGGCGGCTTTGCGCTCGCCGGCGTCCGGCGATGTGAACCGCCCGCGCAGGTCAACCGTGCCCACGGCCAGACCGGCCGACCTCAACGCCGCCATGTCCTCCGCCGTCACCTTGTCCACGTCTATGGCCTCGAAGCCGCTGGATGCCGCCCAGGCGGCGAGGTCCGCCAGGTTCCTTGCCCACTGCCCGCCGGTGCGGCGAAAGCCTATCGGGAAACCTCCGGTTCTGGTTTTCATCCTTCTTCTCCTGTGCGGATCGGTACCATTCGGGGCATCGGACGCTCCTTCACAGCGTCCACGGCGCGCGGCGCGGCCGATCAAGCCAGCGCGCTGCCTCCGGGTCTCCGATGATCTGTTCCGTAACGGGGTCGAACTTCAGCGGGCGCTTCAGCCACAGCGCGATATTGCCGAGATGGCACACCACAAGCGTCCGGTGAGCCAGTTCGATGTCGCGGAACGGCCGCTCGCGCGTTTTCACACAGTACAGGAAGTCGCCGAAAATCCCGCCGCGACCTTTGTAATTTGGTATGTGTATGGGCGGCGGCTGCGGTCGCGGACCGGTGCGCGGTGGCAGCTCGCCCGCCGTCCCGCGGAACGACATCGGTCCGCCCCATGCTCCGCCGTCGTGCATGACAAGCCCGTTGGCGAACTTCCACGTCAGATACTTGAAGTCCTTTCCGTCTGGCGGATACACCTCCACCGGCCCGGGCTTGTCGTGCATATTCAGGCAGAACAGCGCTCCGCCGTAGTGATGGGCGCCCCAGTCGGTCATGTTGCCGCCGGAAAAATCACGGCATCCGCGCCAGTTGAACGGGTGATATGCCCTGTTGTAGGGCCGCCATGGCGCCGGTCCCAGCCACATGTTCCAGTCCAGCCCTTCCGGCGGCTCCTCGGCCGGACGCAGCATCTCATCCGACGGACCGCCCACGTTCACCCACGCCTCCAGCACGTCGCCGATGGTTCCGGCGCGCACCATGCGGTGGTACCAGTTGTAATCCTCCCACACGCGCTGGCTGCCGCCCGAGAACACTCTGCCATGGCGCCGGGCGGTTTCCACCATCAGCCGGCCTTCGCGGATGGTCAGAGTCTCGGGCTTTTCGCAGTAGACGTCCTTGCCGTTGCGCATCGCCTCGATGGTTACCAGCGCGTGCCAGTGGTCGGGGGTTGCGCACATCACGGCGTCGATATCGCGGCGCGTAACCAGTTCGCGGTAGTCGTTGTATTCGTCGCATCCCCTGAACGTCCCGCTGGCCTTCTGGCTGCCGTAGCGCGTTTCCACGTGCTGTCTGGCGCGGGCGCGGTTGCGCGCATCGACATCGCATACCGCCACCACCTGCACCTCGGGAAATCCCATGAATCCGCCCATGTCGCCGCCGCCCTGACCGCCCACGCCCACGCAGCCCATTACTATGCGGTTGCTGGGAGCCGGCCGGCCGTCCCCGCCGATCGCCGACGCCGGAATGATGTACGGCGCGGCGCCGGCCGCCACGAGGCTTCCGAGTACCTGCCGCCTCGTCGGACGCATTGTGCCGCTTGTCATCTGGAGACTCCTTGAGTGTGCCTGCCGACGCGGATGGTACTTGCGCGCTGCCGGCGCGGCAACGGCGTCGGTAGCGATATGCCGCGCCGGCGACGATGGCGTCGCCGCGGCAGGGGGTCTCAGCGCAACTGGCGCTATGGCCGAGGGTCTTCGCCGGCGGTGTGCGACGCAGTGCGGCACAATCTCAGCAGCGTCTCCGGCGCCAGGCCCTCGGCGCGAACCGTGCCGTCAAGACCCGCCGCCGCAAGCACGCGATCCGCGTCATAACCCGCCGAAACCATCGCCCTGCGCAGCGTTTTGCGACGCGATGAGAAAATCTGCCGCAGAAACTCCGCAGCCGCGCGCACGACTTCCGCCGGCCGCGTGTTGCGCACCATCCGCACCAGCGCCGAATCCACCTGCGGAGCAGGCCAGAATACCTGCGGCGGTATCGTCCGCAGCACGCGCACTTCCGCCAGCAGCTGTGCCAGCACCGACAGCAGCCCGTAATCGGCGCCGCCGGGCGCGGCCGTCAGCCGCTCGGCCACCTCCTTCTGCACGGTGAATACCAGCAGATCCGTTCCCTCGATAAGAAGGTCTATTATCAGCGGCGAGGCGATGCAGTAGGGGAGATTGGCCACCAGCTTCGCCGGCTGCTTTCTGGCGTGTGCGGCGCTGATGAAACGGCTTATTTCCGGATGCAGTTCCTGCCGCCGCGACAGTGCATCGCCTTCGACGATGTGCACGCCCGTCCGGTTGCCCAGTCGTTCCCGCAGTATCGCGCACAGTGCCGGGTCTATCTCCACGGCGAGCACCTGGGCGCCCCGCGCCAGCAGCTCTTCCGTGAGGGTGCCGGTGCCGCAGCCTACCTCGATGACCGCATCGCCCGCGCGCACTTCGCCCGCCTCGACCACGGCGCGCACCATGTTGCGGTCCACCATGAAGTTCTGTCCGAGCCGGCGGCGCGGTCTGACGCCGGCTCCGCTCAGAATCGCCGCGATTTCCTTCTTGCTTTGTGCCACTGCGACCAAGTGTATGTGGCGATGCGCGATCTGTCAGCCGCCCGGCGATCGGCGGCCGCGCGATCCCGCAGGGCCGCCGGCTCCCGTACCGCGCGTCGCGCCGTCCAGCGCCCTGACGATGCTTTCCTGGAGCGCCTTGGCCTGCGTGTTGCTCATCGGCGGCAATCCGTTCATGAGAATGGAAAACGCGTACCAGCGATCGTCACGGCCCTTCAGATAACCGCTCAGCGCGCTCACCTGGTTTATGTATCCGCTCTTGGCCATCACGCGCTGGCGCAGGTCGCTCCCCGCGAAACGCTTTTCCAGCGTGCCCTCGTGCCCGGGAACGGCCAGACTGTTCATGAACACCTCGCGATTCGGGCCGCTGTAGCAGTGCTCGAGTATGCGGCAGATCGCCTCGGCCGTCAGCAGATTCTGCCGCGACAGTCCCGACCCGTCGCTTATCCGGCACCGCTCCGGTGCAACGCCTATGCGCGAAAGATAATCGCCTGCCGCGGCCGCGAAGCTGTCCCATGAGCCGGCGCCTCCCGATGCCGCCGCTCCCAGCCGTTTGGCCAGGCTCTCGGCGTACATGTTCATGCTGTCCTTGTTGCATCTGGCCAGCACCTGTGCGATGGGCGTCTCGTGAACCGCCAGCAGCCGGAAACGCCCCTCCGCCCGTCTGCCGAGCAGCGCGCTGCGCAGCGTGCGGTCGCGCACCACGCCGCCCACTTTTATGCCGGCGCCGGCGAGCGTCTCGGCAAGAACGGTTCCCGCGTACATGGCCGGGTCGTGCACCGGAACGGAAACCGCGGCGGCATTATCGGCCGGCGCTGTTCCGCGCAGAACAATTTCGTTGCTGCCGGGCGCGCGCTCCAGCACGACCGCATTCTCCCCGCCCGTGATGCAGCTGTTGCGCACCGTCACATACGCCGTCGGCGGCACCATGGTGTAATGCACCGCCTGTCCGGGTCGTCCGCCGCGCACCTGAAAGTCCACGCAGCCGGCGTTGAATGTCAGTCCCGCTATCTGGGCGCAGTAGCGGTTGTTGAGATGCCTCGCATCCCACTGCGGATGCACCAGCGTCTCGTCGAATATGCTGTCGTCAACGACCAGACGCCGGAAGGACGTCAGCCCCGCCTGCTTCAACCGGCCGGCCCAGTCGGCGAACACCTCCAGCGGCTGGCGCTTCAGTCTGCCGAGGTATTCCGCGTCGCCCAGCGACGGGTCGCCGTCGCCTATCAGAACCAGGTCCTCCTCGTGCTGTACCAGCAGCGTGCGGAAGGTGAACGTCGGTCCCAGACGCTCCAGCGCTGCCGCCGTCGTCAGCAGTTTCATGTTGCTGGCCGGTATCAGCGGTGCCGTGTCGTTGTGCGCATAGAGCACCTCCGCGGCAGCGCCGCCGTCGCCCAGACGCACAAGGCGTATGCCCACCGTGGCCTTCGCCAGCAGACGGTCGCGCAATATGGCGGCTATCTCGGCATCCAGCGCGCCGCGCGCCTGCCCCGCCGCCAGCGCAACGGCCAGCCCCAGCACGGCGCATACGATTGCACAACGTTTCATCCCTGAAACCCTCTATCGTACTGTCAGATCGACCCGGTCCAGTCCGGCGGCAGAAGCAGAACCGGCCGCCGCGTGCCCTTGATGAGTTCCACCGGCACGTTGCCCGCCAGCAGCCGCGCGAAGATGTTCTTGGCCGTAAGCCCCAGAACGATCAGCGACGCGTCGCATTCGTCGGCCGTCTTCAGTATGGCGCTGGCGACGTCGTCGGCAAACAGCAGCAGCGTCTGCACGCCCACGCCGAACGACTCCAGCTTTTCCCGCAACAGATTCAGCGACGCTTCGCCGTCGGCCTGTTCCTGGTCGCGCATCTGGCCGGTACATGGTCTGGAGACATGCACCACCACCACCTGCGCGCCCATGCGCCTGGCCAGATCGCCCACCGGCTGCGCCACCCGCTGTGCAGCCAGCGGACTGCTGACGGCAAGGAGAATGCGGCTCATGACGCCTCTTTAAATCGCATTCGCGCCGGCAAGTCAACCGCGCGAAGCATCCCGACCGCGCCGCCGACAGGCTCTGTCATCCGTTGTCCGCGGCTCCCATGGTTCGGCCGCGCGCTGCCTGCGCCCGCGGCTCACTGCTCCGGCAGATAGCGCTGCATCATTTCCCGCATCGCCCGCAGCGCCCGGCCGCGGTGGCTTATCGAATGCTTCGTTTCCGCCGGCAATTCCGCCACCGTCCGGCCGAGCTGTTCCACGAAAAACAGCGGATCGTACCCGAAGCCGTTGTCGCCGCGGGCTTCCCGGACTATGCGTCCGTCAACGCTCCCGCGCGCCGTCAGCAGCAGCCGTCCCTGCGGGTCGGCCAGCGCCAGAACGCACACGAACCGCGCCGTGCGCCTTTCGTCCGGCACGTCTGAAAGCTGGCGCAAGAGCAGCGCGTTGTTGGCCGCGTCGCCGCTGCCGGCGCCGTTGATCTCGGCCCAGCGGGCGCTGTGCACGCCCGGCGCGCCGTTCAGGGCATCGACCTCCAGCCCGCTGTCGTCGGCAAGGGCAAAAACGCCCAGCGCTCTGGCATAGTGGGCGGCCTTGATGCACGCGTTCCGGAGAAAAGTCCGTCCCGACTCCACCGCCGTCGGCACTCCGTCCTGTCCGTCGAGATGCCGCCACTGCCAGCGGTCCCCGCCGAGCATCTCGCGGAACTCCCGCGCTTTTCCCGGGTTTCTGGTGGCGATAAGCACCTGCATGGTCAGGGATCCTCGATGGACCGCAACCGCCCGCCGCGCGGGGGCGGCCGCGGCGCCGGCTTGAACGGATCGGGCGGCGCCGTATCCGCCGTCTTGTCCGCTTCGCTGCGCACAGGCGGCTCGCCGCCGCCGGTTCCTCCCAGCTCGATGCGCGTCCGGGTCTGCTGCGCCGAACGCGGCACCACAACCAGTATGCTCGGATCGCGCACCTCCCGCACCTGTCCCGTGCGCGGGTTGCGCACCTTGCGCGACTCGTATCCGTTTATCGACTGCGTGGGAAAACGTTTGATCATCTCCAGCAGCGACGGATCGAGTATCTCCACCTTCGCCTGAACTATCTCGACGGGCGTGCCGTCGGCCGCCACCGCCGTCGGCGGCACCGATATCGACCCCGGCACCAGCATCACCACATCGCCGGGATTCTTCGCTTTTGCCTCCGTCACCCGCCGCACGGCGCTCTCGGGCCACAGTCCCACGCACACCGAACTGGCCGTCGGCCCGTGGTAGTAATACGCCTCGATGCCGCTCGCCCGCGCCTCGCGCACCGCCTCCACGGCCAGCTGCTTGCGCATCGGATGGTCCTTGCACACGCCTATCTGAAGCGAGTAGTAGCCCCGGTCGCCGGCATTGGCCAGGTTCCATTCCGGCGGCGCGGCCGGATCCGGCGAATCCATCGCTACCGCCAGCACGGCCCGGAAGAGCTTCGCTCCGGTTGCCGGATCGGTCAGCGCCGCGATGGCCTTGCGGTCGGCCTGCGCCCGGGCGGCCTCGGCCTTGTCGATGCGATCGTCTATCTCGCGGTAGAAGCCGTAATACAGCGTGGTGTGGCCTTCGCTATGAACTATGTACCAGTCGGGCATGCCCGTCGTGCGCAGCAGATGGTCGCGCATCGCCCGGGCGCGCGCCAGATGGTCGCTGTCGGCATATGTGGCGCAGTACAGCGTCCAGCGCGCGTCGGCCGGTATATTCTGGCCGCCGCGCGCTGCCGGCGCTGCTGTCGCGCCGCCCGGGCGCGCCGTTCCGGCCGACGGTGCCGACGGCGCCGACGGCTGCTGCGCGCATGACAATCCGAAAAACGCCAGCAGAGCACCGGCAACGATCCGCAGCCGCATCATCGCATCGGTCTCCCTTGCACCGCGGGCTGTATGCCGCGACAGGCCCCTCGTGTCCCCCTCGTCCTCAAAGCCTAGTCGGCCGCGCCGGCGCGTTCAAGTCCCGGCCATCGCCTGCTGCTCGATAGCCAGCAGCTGCCGGCAGCCGACGATCGCCATATCGAGCAGTCTGTCGAGCGTCGCGCGGTCGAACCCCTGGCCGTTTTCCGCCGATCCCTGTATCTCCACCAGCCGCCCGCCCGCCGTGTATGCCACGTTCATGTCCACGTTTGCGCGCGAGTCGTCCGCGTAATCCAGGTCCAGCAGCACTTCGCCCTCGACCACGCCCACGCTCACGGCCGCCAGCCAGTCCACTATCGCCTCGGCGGGTTTGTAGAAGGCCGGGTCATACTGCGCCGGCACGCCGGTTGCTGTCGCGCGCGGCGGCGGCGCGGGCAGCTCCGCCGGCAGCGCCGCTATCGCATCTCGAACGGCCAGGTAAGCGCCGCATATCGCCGCAGTACGCGTGCCGCCATCGGCCTGAAGAACCTGACAATCCACGGCGATCGTATGCGGGCCTATCTTCGACAGGTCCACCACCGCCCGCAGCGCACGTCCGATGATCCGCTGTATCTCCGTGCCCCGCGAGTCGGTGTGTCCGATACGCGGCCAGGGCTTGTGCTGCGGCGTCGAGGCCGGCAGCATCACATATTCCGCCGTTATCCAGCCCCCCGGCCGGTCCGGCGCAAACCACGGCGGCACCTCCGCCCGTATCGCCGCCGTGCACAGCACCACGGTTTTCCCCTGTTTCCACAATACCGACCCGGCCGGCGCTTCCGTAAAACGCCGGGTTATGCTGACTGGCCGCAGCTGGTCGTTGGCTCGCTGATCGGTGCGCATCGCACGCTATTAGACGCCATCCGGCCGGCAGACGGCAAGTCCCGTTACGGCGCTGTCATGCTGGCCCGTGCCGGTGCCGGCGTGCGCCGTTGGCGCGCCGCAAGTCACTGTCGCAGCGGCTCCGGGCGCCTACATCTCGCGGTCCACCGCCTCGGCCACGCGCTTTGCCGCCCGCATCATGGCCGCGAACTGCGCCGTCGTCATCGACTGGAACCCGTCGGTCAGCGCGTGCTCGGGGTCGAAATGGACTTCCACGATCAGCCCGTCGGCGCCGGCCGCCACCGCCGCCAGACACATCGCCTGCACCAGATGGCTCTTGCCCGTGCCGTGGCTCGGATCCACCACCACCGGCAGATGGCTTACGCGGTGTATTTCCGGCACTATGGCCAGCGGCAGGGTATTGCGCACGTAATCCTCGAACGTCCTTATCCCCCGCTCGCACAGTATCACCTGCGTGTTGCCCCGGGCCATGATGTATTCGGCCGCCAGAAGAAACTCCTCCAGCGTGGCGCTCATGCCGCGTTTGAGAAGCACCGGTTTGGGCTGCTCTCCCAGACGCGACAGCAGATTGAAGTTCTGCATGTTGCGCGCTCCCACCTGAAGCACGTCGGCATAACGCCCCACCAGGTCCACCTGATCTATCGACATCACCTCGGTCACGACTGCCAGACCGGTTTCGGCGCGCGCCTCGGCCAGATACTCCAGACCCTCCTCGGCCAGACCCTGAAACGAATACGGATTGCTTCGCGGCTTGAACGCTCCGCCGCGCAGCGCCACTGCTCCGGCCTCCTTCACCGCCCGGGCGATGCGCAACACCTGCTGGCGGTTCTCGACCGAGCACGGGCCGGCGATCACGCCCACTTTACGTCCGCCGATGGGCACGCCGCCCACGTTCACCAGCGTGCGCTCGCTCTTGACCTCGCGCGACGCCATCTTGTAGGCCGCCAGTATCGGCACCACCCGTTCCACACCGTCCACCGTCTCCAGGCGGGCCCGATCCTTGAACCGGTCGTCGCCCACGCATGCCACAACGGTGCGCTCGGTGCCGACGATGACGTGTTCCCTCAGGCCCATCTCGCGGACCAGATGCACGACGTGATCGATCTGCTGCTGTGTTGTTCCGGGTTTCATGACGACTACCATTTCGGGGCTCCTGTATGCGCAAAAAGAAACCCCGGGGCCGCGCCCCGGGGTCATTAATCACTTTTTCGGTAATTATGGCTCGGGGCGCGGACTATCCGGTCAGGCTAAACCAGCCGTAAAACCAGAAGCCGAAGCCCGCGAACCGCCGAATCATCTGCAATTCAGCATACCACAAAACCCGCACCGGTCAAGCCGCCGTTCCGCGAAAAAAACGCGCCCGGCGAACCGTCACAAACTCCAGCCCTTGCGGTAGGGCGGGTCGAGAAGTTCGTTGGCCTCCGGGCAGTTGGTGAAGCGCATGTTGGCACCGTCCCAGTGCAACTCCTGTCCCAGCATGCGCATGGCGATCACGCCCAGCAGCGCTATCTCCGTAAGCGGACCGCCGTAATCGAAGTTCGCGCTTGGTTGCTTGCCGCTGCGGATGCAGTCCAGCCAGTCCTGATGATGTCCACGGACGCGCGGAATGGTCTTGGGCGGCAGCTTGTATGCCTTCATCTTTTCTTCAGGAAAGATGCGCAAACCTGCCGCTCCGTGCGAACCGTAGGTTATCCCCGCCTTGTCGCCCAGAACCGCCGCGCCCGTCGCCGGAACCTTTCTGTCGGGAGGCAGACCCGGCGGCTGCGGTATCTTCTCCTCGCCATCGTGCCACCACAGCGTTACCGGCCCGCGTTTGCCCTTCGCGGGGAACTGGTATTTCACCAGCAACCCCTTCGGACACGTCTCGCCATGAAGCTTCGGATCGTAGTTCTTAGCCTGCGCCTGTATGGTCGCCGGCGCGCCCAGATCCAGCGCCCAGAACACCGGATCCACCACGTGGCACACCCAGTCGCCTATCGTTCCCGTGCCGAACGCCAGCCAGCCGCGCCATGCGCCCGGCAGGTAACACGGGTTATAAGGCCGATCCTGCGCCGGTCCCAGCCACAGGTCCCAGTCGATGTGCGGGGGAATCTCGTGCTGTTCCTTGAGCTTGTGAAGCTGATCGATCTTGGAATAGACCGACCCGCACGCCGCGTGGACGGTGTGCACGTTGCCTATGGCGCCGTCCCAGATCCATTCGCAGAACATGCGGATCGAGTCGGACGAGTGCCCCTGATTGCCCAGCTGGGTTACAACCTTGTGTTCGCGGGCGGCCTTCACCAGCGCGCGCACCTCGCCTATGGAATGCGCCAGCGGCTTCTCGCAGAACACATGCTTGCCGCGCTTTATGGCCGCCATCGCCGCCACCGCGTGCGTGTGGTCGGGAGTCGCCACCGTCACGGCGTCGATGGATTTCTCCATCTCGTCGAACATCTTCCGGAAATCGCGGAACTGCCGCGCGCGGGGGTGCTTTTTGGCCGCGCCTGCCAGACGGTTGGCGTCGATGTCGCACAGCGCCACAATGTTCTCGCCGCTGGTCGCATCGACGCTGGCAGAGCCGCGTCCGCCCACGCCTATGCAGGCTATGTTCAGTTTTTCGGACGGCGCCCTGACGGCCCCGCCCAGCACGTACGCCGGAACGATGCTTATCGCGCCGGCCGCGCAGGTTCCCTTGAGAAAAGAACGTCTGCTGATGTGCTGCCTGATGTACCTCATATCCGTATCTACTGGCGCGCAGACCGCCGGTTGTTCCGGAGGGCGTACCGCTTCGTTCATGACGGCACCGCCACTTTGGGCAGTTCGGTAAGCGCTTTATCTATCTGCTCCTGCGGCAGTTCGAAATCCTCCATGCTGCCGTCGAGATACTTGTCATATGCCGCCAGATCGAAATGCCCGTGCCCTGAAAGATTGAACACGATGCACTTGCTCTGTCCCGACTGTTTGCAGCGCAGCGCCTCGTCCACGACGAACTTTATCGCATGCGCCGTTTCCGGCGCCGGGCAGATGCCTTCAGCACGCGCGAAGAGCACCGCCGCCTCGAAAACCTCGCGCTGGCGATATGCCACGGCCTCGACAACCTTCATTTTGCCCAGCAGCGAGATTATCGGCGCCATGCCATGATAGCGCAACCCGCCCGCATGGATGCCCGACGGTATGAACTTCCTTCCCAGTGTGAACATGCACGCCAGCGGCGCCATTCCCGCCGTGTCGCCGAAGTCGTAGGCGTATCTGCCGCGCGTCATCGACGGACAGGCCGCCGGCTCCACGGCGATCAGCCGCGGTCCGTTGCCCTTGAGCGTGTCGGGCACGAACGGCAGCGCTATGCCGGCGAAGTTCGACCCGCCGCCCACGCAGCCCACCACCATGTCCGGCTTCTCGCCGACCATCTTAAGCTGCTGCTGGGTTTCCAGACCGATCACCGTCTGGTGCATGCACACGTGGTTGAGCACGCTGCCCAGCGAATAATGCGTGTCCTCGCGCGTGGCGGCGTCCTCCACCGCCTCGGAAATGGCTATCCCCAGCGAGCCCGTGCAGTTGGGATCCTGCGCCAGTATCTGCCGGCCGGCGTTGGTGTCCGGCGACGGCGACGGCACAACCGACGCTCCCCACAACTGCATCAGCGACCGCCGATACGGCTTCTGCTGGTAACTGACCTTCACCATGTACACCTTGCACTGAAGCCCGAACAGATCGCACGCGAACGCCAGGCTCGAACCCCACTGTCCCGCGCCCGTCTCGGTGGAAAGCCGCTTGATGCCTTCGATCTTGTTGTAATAAGCCTGTGCCACGGCCGTGTTGGGCTTGTGCGAACCCGGCGGGCTTACCGATTCGTTCTTGTAGTAGATGCGCGCCGGCGTCCCCAGCCGCTCTTCGAGAAACCGCGCCCGCACCAGCGGCGTCGGGCGCCACATGGCCAGTTTCTCCCGAACCGGGTCCGGTATTTCCACCCATCGGTCGGTGCACACTTCCTGCATGATCAGCCCCATCGGAAACAGCGGCCGCAGGTCGTCCGGCGTCAGCGGTTTGCCCGTGGCCGGATGCAGATGCGGCGGAATGGGCCGGGGCAGGTCGGCCGCCACGTTGTACCAGCGCTGCGGCAGCTCGCGTGCGGAAAGAAGAATACGACGGTCTTCCATGTGCATCTCCTTTTTTTATTGGGGGCCGTTCGGCGAAGCCGGATGCAGAGATTAACCGGCCGCGCCGCGCAAGTCCACACGCCGGCGCTCGTTGAGAAACCTCCCGATATGCTCGCTTCCCGCGTCGGCTTCGCCGCAGTGCCCCGAGCGGCATTTTTCATCACGCCCCCGCAATAACATGACTGCGGGCTCGTTACATCAGGCAGAAGGAGACAGAACCATGAGACTGCGAAACATCCTCATTGCGTCGATGGCGTTGTCTGTGTTGATGGCTTTCTCGCTGATGGGCGCTGAGCGCGGCGGGCGCGGCGAACGGCGGCCTGGCGGTGCGGGCGGCGCCGGAGGTGCCGGCGCCGGCGGCGGCGCGCCGGGTGCCGCGGCGGCTGCCCGCGGGGAGCGCGGCGGCTTCTTCGGCGGCGGAATGTTCGGCGACATGGGCGGCGGCGTGTTCGGCCGCGACGCCCTGCGCGAGTTCATCATCGTTCTCGCCGACGTCAACCTCGCCCCGGATTTCTCGCTGAGCAAGGAGCAGAAGGACCAGATTCAGGCCATTCGCGACGCCTACCGCAAACAGCAGGAGAAATGGCGCAGCGATCATGAGGCCGACATCCAGAAACTCCGCGAGCGCTTCCGCGATGCCATGCGCCAGGGCGGCCGCGGGCGCGATGCCTTCGCGGAACTGAACAAGGCCCGCGAAGAACTCATGGCCACCGCCCCCAAGGCCGATGACGCCATCAAACAGATCAAGGCCGTCCTCACCGAGGACCAGCTGAAACGCGTCGAGACCCGCCAGGCCGAACTCCGCGCCGAAGCCGAGCGCATGCGCGAGCAGATGCGCGAGCGCTTCAATCGCGGCGGCGGGCAGGGTGGTGGCGGCGCCGGCGGCGGAGCACGCGGCAATCAATAGCCCTGTGCTCTGGTCTTGACGCTGAAAACATTGTCAGCTTACCAACGCGGCGGGTCAGCCCGGACCTGACACCCGGGCTGACCCGTTTGTTTCCCGCAGTTGACGGCCCGTCCGATGCGCACAGGTTGCCGGCCTTTCCTGCCCCTGGCAGGTAACAGCGCTGTTCCCGGCGCCGGTTGTTTCTGCCCCTTGTCCGGCATGGGCGCGCCTCGGCCCAGCGCGCCACATGTAACCTTCGCCCGGTCCGTCGCCGCGCATTCGGCAGCCCCATAGCGCATGCCTCATGCCGCGCGCCGCGTCGCAGGCAGGGTTGTGGGTTTCGTTGCCGGCGGCTTCTGGCGATCGATCAGGCCCTTCAGCCGCTCGGCGAGTTTGGCATCGAGCGGCAGAAGCGCCTTGTACTGCGCCAGGGCCTCCTCGCGCCTGCCCGTCTTTATGGATGCCTCGCCAAGATGGAATCGCGCACCGGCGTGCTTGGGATTCAGCCGGACGGCTTCCGCCGCCGGCGCCACGGCTTCGGCATGTCGATTCAGCGATATGAGTGCCACGGCCATGCTGTTCAGCGCCTCGACGTGGTTCGGATTGGCCTTGAGACATCGATTCAGCGCCTCTATCGCCTCCTCATACTTCCGCTGCCGAATGCGTATGGCGCCGAGGTTGTTCCATGCCGTGGCATGGTCCGCCCTGATCGCCACCGCGCGTTCATAAGCGCTTATGGCCTCGTCCAGCCGCCCGCATTTCTCATGGCACAGTCCCAGCCGGAACCACGCGTCGGCCTCGTTGGGCCAGCGGCGTGTGCGCTGCTCGAAAAACGCCGTCGCCGTTTCGAAGTCGTCGCGCGTCAGATAGCGCAAACTCGCGCGGTCGAGATTGCGCGTTACCGGCGGCACCCATCCGTCGCCGATTTCGCTGCGCGCCTCGGCAAGCGTGCGGAGCGGACCGGGTTTCAGAGCCGCGATATACTCAGCCGGAACCGCGAAATTGAGCGACTGACCCGCCTGTACGTTGGGGTCTTTCCCCGCCTTTATGCAGCTCGTCTGTATCGCCACCACTCTCCCCTGCATGTCCAGAAGCGGACCGCCGCTGCTGCCCGGCGACACCGGCACGGAATGCTGAAGCGACCGCCCCGCGCCGGGCACGTCGCGGATGGCCGACGCCGTCCCCACGCTTACCGTCCACGCCAGCCCCAGCGGCGCGCCGACGGCCACCAGCGGCTCACCCGGCTGCGGACAATCCGGCGCCAGAGTCAGAACCGTCGCCCCCTCGGCCGGATGCTCCAACCGGATCATCGCAAGGTCCATCGTCGGGTTCTCGGCGACGATGCCGGCCACCGCTATCATCTTCCCGTCGCTGAACTGGACTTCAGCGCGATCGGCCCCGCCCAGCAGATGTCGCGCCGTAACCACGCGATCGGGCGCGGCCAGGTAACCGCCCCCAAGTTTGGGCATGGCCTTGTCCGGATCGTACGCAATCACCGTCACGCAGCCCGAAATATGCTGTCGGACGAGCGTATCGGTGGAATACCAGCCGGCGTTGCGCGTGCAGCCGGCGATCAGCAACAGTAAAGCCGGAAAGCGGAAGTGCGCTGGCATATCGACGCGAATCATATCACGTCGCCGCCGCGGCGCAAGCCTCAACTGCCGCCCGTGCGCGCCGCGGGGCGACCGGCAGCCGTCGCTGCGGGCGGGGTTTTCATCAAACGCCTGTCATCGCCGGCAGGTACAATAGACGGCGTGGCGGGCTTTTTACCGACCACCGGAACAGGTCTTCATACAGGAGCGGCACACATGAAAACGCCAGCTACAGCATTCGCGCTCATATGGTTGACAGGCGCGGCGGGTCTCCTGCGCGGCGCAAATGCCCCTCAGGATCTTCTGCCGTTCATCGGCGATGAAGCCATGACGAAGATATTCGCCGCGGCGCCGCAGCAGGCGTCGGCCAGTCCGCTCAAACAGCGCAAGGTGCTCATATTCACCGAGTCGGCACGCGACCTGGAAACGGCGCGAAAGAACGCCGGCCAGAAATACGTCCCCCACGTCTCCGCGCCCCATGCCGCCTTTGCCATAGCCGCCCTTGGCGACAAGTCCGGCGCATTCTCGGCCACGATAAGCGCCGACCCGGCCGTCTTCACCGCCGAACGTCTCGCCGATTTCGATGCCATCGTGCTGGCCAACGTGTATCTGGAGAAGAAACTCTACCAGGTGCCCACCGACATGAAGCCCGATGCCAGGTCCATCTACGAGCCGCGCCAGAAGGCCCTGCTGGACTTCGTAAGTTCCGGCAGGGGTCTGGTAGCGCTCCACAATGCCGCGTGCACGGCGCTGGGATGGCCGGAGTACCAGAAGATGATCGGCGCAACGCATCACGGCCATGCGTGGTGGTCGCATCAGACCGTAACCATCAAGATCGACGATCCGCAGCACCCGCTGACCGCCGCTTTCAGAGGCCAGCCGTTCACGGTCAACGACGACATCTACATGTTCACCGCGCCCTACAGCCGCGAGTCGCTGCATGTGCTGTTGAGCGTGGATACGGAAAAAGCCCCCGCCAGCATGACCGCCGAGCGCGCCGACGGCGATTATGCCATAAGCTGGATCAGAACGTGGGGCAAGGGGCGCGTCTTCTATACGGCCCTCGGACACGAACCTGCCACGTTTCAGATGCCCGCCTTCCTGCGGCATCTGCTCGACGGGATACAGTTCGCGCTGGGCGACTTGGCCGCGGAAGTCAAGCCCGGCAAACCGCTGCCCGAGAAGCAGGGCTTTACGACCATGGCCGGCTGGACGCCGCTGTTTGACGGCACCGACCTCAGCGCCTGGCGCGTAAGCGATGTGCAGAAACAGCACTGGGTGGTCGAGGACGGCATCATACGCTACACAGGCCGGGCGCCGACGCTCACGACGAAAGACGCCTTCCGCGATTACATGCTGCGCGTGGACTGGCGCCTGCCGCGCGTCAGCGACAGCGGCGTGTTCGTGCGCGGCAGCAAACAACTCAACATATGGTGCTGGGATTTCGGCTCGGGCGAAATGTGGGAGCACCGCGGCGCCGCCAAAACGCCCGAGGAAAAGGCCCAGTACACGCCGAAAAGCCGTGAAGACCGCGCGGTCGGCGAATGGAACACGTTCCTCGTCACCGTCAAAAACGACCGCGTAACGGTCGAACTCAACGGACGCCAGGTCATCAGCAACGCCGTCCTGAGGGATTCGCTCAAGGAAAGCCCCATCGGCCTTCAGCAGCACGGCGACCCGGTGGAGTTCAAGAGCATCTATATCAAGCCGCTGCCGCCCGGCGGACAGTGAGCGCTCCTATCGGTATGTGAACGTCGCCGTCGCACGGCAGGCGCGGTCGGCCTTCAGCCGTACCCAGTGCGCCGAATAGCCCTCGGGAAACTCGTGCGTTACCGTCTGCCCCGCCGGCACGCGCAGCGTGGCATAGGGCAGCCATGTGTCGTCGGCGGCTACGTCCACCAGCACCGTGAAGTTCACCTCGCCCTTCGCGTCGTGCGACAGCGCCAGCGATTTGCGGTCATAGCCTGCCATCAGATAGGGATCAGACAATCCGCCGGCCTCGACGGGCGTGTTGCGCCACGGTCCGCCCTCGCCGACGGGCTTGCCCATCTTCCATAGGTCGTCCACGTCGCCGAACCACAGCCCCACCCCGTCGGCCGACGCGAAGTAGTGTCCGTCGGGCTTCGCGTCGGCCCGACAGCCCGCTATCACCAGCAGCCCGCGCCAGGAACAGAAATCAACTATGCGCTTGTTGTGCGTGCACACGGGCTTGATCCGCCTCAGTCCGCCGGAAATCGTCCGCGGCACGCAGTAGAAACTCCCGCCGGCGTTCAGCAGCGACCGCTCGGTAACCACCTCGCGCAGCGCCCGCGGCCAGCCCGTGGCAAACGGCTGATCGTATGCGCCATGCGCTCTGGGCAGCCTTACCCGCAGTTTGCCCTCAGTAACGATGATCGACGCCTCGTCGCTGCTGATGATGCGGTCCTTTATCGTAACCTGCTCGCGCAGAAACGTCGCCGAAGCGCTGTCGGGCTTCGACGGCGCAAAACGCATCGCCTCGTCCACCTGAAACGTCTTTTCCGGCCCCGCGCTGCCATCGGCCCCCACCGGCCGCGCCAGCACTCCCAGCAGTATCCTGTCGTCGCCCTCGCTGCGTACGACGGCGCTGGTCCATGCTCCGTTGTAATCCACGTCCGCGATCGCCGAGAACATCTCCCTGCTGGTAACAGCGCCTCCGCCGGGCCCGTAATGCAGATACGCCGTCGCGCCCGCGGCGTCCCGATCCACCCTTATGCGCAGCCACTGCGATTTCAGGTCCGCGGGGAATATCTGATATGCATATCCCTGCGGCGCCACGCTCACCGCGCGCCAGTCCTTCCAGTTGCCGTCGCCCGCGGCGTCAAGCTCGATCGTGAAGTTCACGGTGTGCGGCGAACGATGCGACAGGTGCAGCACGCGGTGCGCGTAGCCGTCGAACAGATACGGTGCCGACACATCCCCGGCCTTGAGGTTGTCCTCTACCCACACGCCCCCGAAACCGGCCGGCCGGCCCGCCTCGAACAACCCCTGCCATGTCGTGAACCACAGGTTGGAGTTGGACTGCCCATTGAGGCGGTTAAGCGTGTCGGTTATGCCGGTCGTGGCCGCGCTGAACCCCGATTTGCACGTGTCGTCGCATCCGAACACCAGCCGACCGTTCCAGCCGCAGAAATCCGCCGTTATCTTCAGATGGCTGGCGATGGGGCGCAATCCGCCCGTGCGGCCGGCCGCGAACGTCAGCGGAAAATCGAACCATCCGCCGTGGATGTTCATCAGGCACTTGCCGTCGAGCACCTCGCGGATGCGCGGCCATTCGGTGTGCCATCCGTGCCTGCCGAGATAACTGTAGTCGGCGATGGGCAGACGGAACGTGTGCCACTGTCCCGCGTCGCAGAGTTTCAGCAGCACCGAGCGCTTGTCCCAGCCGATAGCCCACAGCGGCGCGCGGTCGTCGGGCGCGCCGTATATGCCGCCCGGACCGGTCACATCCAGAAACTGCCGCCGCTCTATCAGCCGCCAGGTCTTGCCGTCCCATTCGGCCAGCGCCCCGCAATCCTCCGGACCGGTCGGCCTGGGGTCGATGAAATAGTCGAACGGTTTGAACTTATCCACCGAACCCGCCGCGTTTTCGCCGTTGTTGGCCATCACCAGCCGGCCCTGTCCGCTGTAGCCGCCCTTGGCATGCCAGCCGGGGATGGGCCTCTTGAACAGCAGTTTCACCTCCAGCGTGCGAACGTTGACTTCGTAGATAAGCCCTTCCATGTCGATGATGTACACCTTGTTGGCCGGGTCGGTCAGATGCCGCGCGGTGGCCGTCAGCCTTCCGAACATCTTCGAAGGAGGAATCACACGCACGTTGCGGCGGGCGTCTATGAAGTACGGGCCGATGTTGAGCTGATTCGACTCGCGGTGGATCAGCCGGTTGGCCGGCGTGCCCCCCACGCTTTCCGGACGCGTTATGCGGTTGAGATCTGCGTCTATCTCATAGAGTTTGTCATCGGACCCGGCCGGCAGATGCGGGCCGTAGGTTATCACCCACAGCCTGTCGGCCCACGGCACCACCGCCCCCGTGCCGCATTCGCCCTGTTTGTTGAAATACGCCAGGTGCGGATACCGCCCGCTGACTTGAAGCGGGGCGCCCGATGCGAATGCGCTCGTGCTCAACAGCGCAAGAACGGCGAACAGCGTCAGATGGTTCATAATCGTGCTTTCCGCGATGACGTTCATGGGCGAGATTGTAATTGTCCGCCGGTGCGATTCCATAAAGGCAACGCGAGGGCCTGCGGCCGATATTTCATGCGGCAGAACCGTTTTTTTCGCCGTAGTGCCGGACCTTAACAATATGATGAGCGATCTCTTCCCGCTGACACGATGGGGGCTGCCCATGCCGGGCATGTTCTTGTGCGCCGGGCCATGCAGCGCCGAATCTCCAGAGCAGTTGCGGCGTACCGCCGCGGCCCTGGCGGGATGCACGCTGACTTTCTTCCGCGCGGGCGTATGGAAGCCGCGCACCCGTCCCGGCACTTTCGCCGGCGCGGGCGAGCAGGCTCTGGCGTGGCTGGCCGCCGTGCGCGACGAGTTCGGGTTTCCCGTGGGCGCCGAAGTGGGCACGCCCGCCCATGTGGAGGCGGCGCTGCGCGCACGCCTGGATGTCGTCTGGATCGGCGCGCGGACCACGCCCGATCCCTTCGCCGTCCAGAACATCGCCGATGCGCTGCGCGGCGCGGATGTGCCCGTGCTCGTCAAGAACCCCGTCAGCCAGGACCTCGAAGCGTGGTTCGGCGCGCTCGAACGACTCTACAACGCCGGCATACGCCGGCTGGCCGCCGTGCACCGCGGTTTCGCCGCTTCGACCGAGGGGCCGTATCGCAACGCCCCGCTGTGGCGCATACCCATCGAACTCAAGCGCCGTCTGCCGCAACTGCCGCTGCTGTGCGACCCCAGCCACATGTGCGGGCGCGCCGACATGGTGCCCCCGACCGCTCAGGCCGCGCTGGACCTGCTCTATGACGGGCTTATGGTCGAAGTGCATTGCTGCCCGCAGGAAGCGTGGAGCGACGCTCCTCAACAGCTGTCGCCGGCACAGTTCCGGCAGATGATCGCCTCGCTCCAGATCCGCCGCGAATCCGCCGACAACCCTTCCTTCGAAACCGAAATCCGCAAACTGCGCCATGCCATCGACGAAATAGACGGCGAAATAATCGACCTGCTCGCCAGGCGCATGGATGTGGCCCGTCAGATGGGCCGGCTCAAACGCCGCCACCGCGTCTCAACGCTCCAGCCCGAACGATGGAAAGAGATACTCGCCAGCCGCGCCGGCGCCGCCGACCGCAAACGGCTCAGCGCCGACTTCATCGCGCAGCTTTACGAACTGATCCACGAAGAAGCCATACGCGTTCAGGAGGAGCCACTTTTCGGCCAGACGGAACACCAGGACGCCCCGCCCGCACCCTGACATGCCGCGCGCGCCGGCGTCTTCACCGACCGCCGGGCGGGGCCGCGCACTTCACTCGAGCACTTCTTCCAGCACGTGGTCGGCGACAAAGATGGGCACCATGTTCGCTATGCCCAGCGCGATCGCATCGCTCGGACGACTGTCCACCTCTATAAGCCTGCCGTTCTGACGGATATGCAGCTTGGCGTAGAACGTGCCCCCCTGAAGGTCGTTGATCTCTATCTTCTCCAGCACCCCGCCCAGCGCTTCGATCACGCTCGCCAGCAGGTCGTGCGTCAGCGGGCGCGGCATGGCGATGCCCTTCAGCCGGCGGTCTATCGCCATCGCCTCGCTGCTGCCGATGACTATCGTGAACTTCCGTTCGCCATCCACTTCCTTCAGCCAGATGAGCTGATTGGGCTCCATCTCGCTTATGACGATCTTATGAAGCTCCATCTGCACGGGCATGACGCTCGCTCCTGCTGAGGACCCCGTTATCTCAACACTAGATAAGCCGCAGCGCGGTGTCAAATAGCCCCGGCCGACGGGCCCGCCGCACAACGCCGGACGGACTTGACGCCGTTCGTTGTGCTGTCTATTGTGTGGCAAGAACGCTAAAGCAAGTCGCCACCACTGCAGGAAAAGGGCGGAAAGATGACCGTCGGCTTACAAGACAGTTTCGCCGGTCCTTCGCTGTGGGCGACGCGCTGCCGGGGCGGACGTTGTGGCGTGGCGTCCGGAACGCTGCCTTTCGGCAGGCACTTGCGGAATCTCGACAGGCAGCCTGTTCAGTTGTGCGCGGCGCGCGCGGGTGATGCTGTCAGCCGTTCGGTGCCGTGAACGTACATGGTGATCGGAGGATACGGGTATGAGCGTGCGACACGACAAATCCGGTGATTCGGCAGACAGCAGAACTCATGCCGGCCTCCTGCGCCGGCCGGCGATCAGCAGCGCTGGCGCGGGCTTGAGGGACAAGAAAAAGCGGCGTCCGTCTCGGGTTTCTTTACAGGCGCAACGGTGGCGCCCTGCCGGTCGGACAAGCCCGCACAATCGGGCGGCGTCACGCGCAAAGGCGCCTCCCGGCGAGAAGAAAAGGACGGGAGCTATGCACAAAGGTGACCACATCTACGTCATGCGCGGCGTTTACGCTCATCACGGCATCTATGTGGGCGACGGCACCGTGGTCCACTGGGACAAGAAGTCGAAAGTACCCCGCATTGCGCGCGTCCCGCTGGAAGAGTTCTCGCGGGGCGAGCCGGTGCATGTGCGGGAGTATGACGCGTGTTTCGACCCCGATACGGTTGTGGCCCGGGCCCTCAGCCGGCTGGGCGAAACCGGCTACGACTACGTCGCCAACAACTGCGAACATTTCGCCACGTGGTGCAAGACCGGCCAGGAGCATAGCCAGCAGGTGGGCAGGTGCGTGGGCCAGGTGGCGTCCGTTGCCGCAAAGAAGTGCGTTGCGCGGCAGACGGCTGAGATTGCAGCGCGGGTGGTGGGCGGCAGGTCGGCCGCCGTTGCGGCCAAAATGGTGACGCGCGGCGGAGTACTGCCTTTTCTGGCTGCCGACGCCGTGCAGCTTGGCAGCGAATGCCTTCTGAAGAATATGGGCGTCGAGCCCGAAGACGCGGAGAATATAAGCAAAGTCGCGGGTTTGGGTACCAGCGTGGCTGTCGGGGCGACGATCGGCGGGCCGGTGGGAGCGTTCGTGGGCGCATCACTATGGGGCTTTGGTGAGTTGATCGGCGCCTTGTTCAGTTAGTCGCGCCCATGCCGCCGGCGGCGTGCGCATTCCAACCACTCGCGGTCCTTGCGCGTCGCGGCCGAACCAGATGCGGATCAGAAGGAACAAGGTGATTTCATGTCCGGCTCTGACGCCAATCTGGGTCGGTGCGGCGTGCCCTGCTCATACTCCGGCGGAAGCGGTGCGACAATCGAGGATGCCGTAATTGTCATGATTCCGGCCGGAATCACAGGGTCGGTTGCCGACGTTGTGGGCGTGGTCGCCGAGTACGCCTGGCTGGAAGACCGTTACGGGCCGCGTGACCAAGCTTGGAAGTTCGTCATGCAGAGGCTGCTCGACGGGCCAGAGGGACGACATTACGATTGCCTCACTAGCGAGCTCGAAGACCGGACCAGGCGCGACATCTACTTCGACATCTCCAACTTCTTCATGAGGAAGTCATAACGCCGTCCGACACTTGTGCGCCGCTCCTCGCGGCCGGCCGCCGCTTGCGCGCGGTTACAGCTTGTGCCCCAGTTTCGTCTTCTTGGTTTCGAGATACCGCCGGTTGTGTTCGCCGGGCGGTATGCGGATGGGCACTTCTTCCACCACCTGCAAACCGTAGCCCTCTATGCCATAGATCTTGCGCGGATTGTTGGTCATTATCCTGATGCGGCGCAGACCCAGATCGCGCAGTATCTGCGAGCCAACCCCGTAGTCGCGCTTGTCAACCGGCAGACCCAGCATCTGGTTGGCCTCCACCGTATCCGCGCCTTTCTCCTGAAGCGCATAAGCATGAAGCTTGTTCGAAAGCCCTATTCCCCGGCCTTCCTGGCGGAGATACACCAGCACCCCCTTGCCGGCCTGCTCTATCATGCGCATGGCCGTTTCCAGCTGCGCCCCGCAATCGCACTTGCCCGAGCCGAATATGTCGCCGGTCAGGCATTCGCTGTGCACGCGCACCAGCACCGGCTCCGGGTGCTCCACGACCTTTCCCTCGGCGTCGCGCTCGCCTATGCCGCCCTTGCACAAAGCCAGATGCGGCTGCGGGTCCACCACGCTCTGATATGCGTGCAGCCTGAAAACGCCCCATTTGGTCGGCAGCGTCACGCTCTCGATACGCCGGACGAACTGCTCCCGCTTGAGCCTGTAACTTATCAGGTCGGCGATGCTGCACATCTTCAAACCGTGCCTGGCACAGAACTCCTCCAGGTCCGGGCGGCGCGCCATCTCCCCGTCGTCGCGCATTATCTCGCAGATCACGGCGGCGGGCTTCAGACCGGCCAGACGGCACAGATCAACCGACCCCTCCGTCTGCCCCGCTCGCACCAGCACGCCGCCGTCGCGCGCACGCAGCGGGTTTATGTGTCCAGGCCTGCACAAATCCTCAGGCCGCGCATCATCCGCAATCGCCACGCGCACAGTCGTTGCCCTGTCGCGGGCGCTGACGCCGGTTGTCACACCGTATTTCTTGTGGGCATCAATGGTTACGGTAAACGCCGTGCCCAGGCTCGCGGTGTTCACCTCTACCTGCGGATGAAGCTTGAGCCGATCGCACTGTTCGCCCGTCAGCGCCAGGCAAACCACGCCCCGCGCGTTAGTTACGATAAAATTGATGGCCTGCGGCGTGACCTTTTCGGCCGCATACACCACGTCGCCCTCGTTCTCGCGGTCCTCATCGTCCACCAGTACGATCGGGCGCCCGGCACGCAGTTCCTCGAGTATTTCCGGTATCGGCGAAAAAGGCATCCTGGCCCTCGATTCTCTCACCGTGCGGCAGACACCTCGGCCGAACTGTCCGCACTGGCCTGTTCGTCCGCCTTTCCCCCACTATCGGCGGCGCGCGGACATCGGCGGCTCGCGGTGAACTGCCTCAGCCCCTGTATAACATAGTCCGCGCACGCCAGCGCCGCCACTATCGTCACCACCCACCACAAAATCCGCACCAGCACCAGCCACGCCGGCATCCATCGTGCCTTTTCGTCCGGCGCCAGCAGCACCGCGAAAACCATCGCCAGCTCCAGCACGGTGCATGCCTTGCCCAGCGGACGCGGCGCTATCCGCACCGTCCCCACTACCGACAGCAGAGCTATCGTACCGATGGCGATGATCAGATCCTTGCCGTAAATCGTCGCCACCACCCACGCAGGTATCCGGAAATGCCTGGGCGCCACGAACTCCAGACTCAGCAGCATCACCGAGCAGGCGATCAGCAGCTTGTCGGCCACAGGATCCAGTATCGCGCCCAGGCGGCTGGTCTGTCCGAGCCGTCGTGCCAGATATCCGTCCAGCTTGTCCGTGACCGCCATCAGGACGTACACGCCCACGGCCATATGCCAGTAACTGCGCGTGGGCTGATTGCTGCCGATGAGCAGCGCCCACAGAAAAACCGGCAGAAGCAGCAGGCGCAGCATCGTCAGGCCCATCGGCCAGGTGGGCGGCCAGAGCGACCCGCGGGCGTCAGTTTCGATTCCCGTGTCAGCCATGCGATATGTTCATTGTACCGGCGGGACGCTCATGGCATAGCGGGCAGCAGCGCCCGCAGCCGCGGTATCACGCCACGCAGTATCTCCAGAGCCGCATTCACGTCGTCGCCGGTGGTGTAGCGCGACAGGCTGAACCGCACCGCGCCATGTGCTATGCGCTCGTCGATGCCCATCGCCCGCAATACGTGCGACGGTTCGAGACTTCCGCTGCTGCACGCGGAACCGGCCGACGCACAAACGCCCCGTTCACTGAGCAGCAGCAGAATCGCGTCGGCCTCCAGAGCCGCAAAGCCGATGTTGGTGGTGTTCGGCAGGCGCTCGGCGCCGGCACCGTTGACGTGCGCATCAGGAATGCTTTGCAGTATGCCTTCCTCCAGCCGATCGCGCAGCGCCGCGACGCGCTTCATCTCCCCGAGCGCCCCGGCCGCAAGTTCCGCCGCTGCGCCCATGCCCACTATGCCCGGCACGTTCTCGGTTCCGCCACGACGCTGGTTTTCCTGCGGTCCGCCGAGAACCAGCGGAGCGAACCGTGTTCCGCGGCGGATGTACAGGGCGCCTATGCCCTTGGGGCCGTGAAACTTATGTGCGGCGATGCTGAGAACATCGACCTCCACCCGCCGCACGTCAACCGGTATTTTGCCGGCCGCCTGCACGGCATCGCAGTGAAACGGCACACCGCGATCGCGGCATACGTCCGCTATTTCGCTGACGGGCATGATCACGCCCGTTTCGTTGTTGGCCCACATTATTGAAACGAGCGCGGTGTTGTCGTCCACGGCCGATTTCAGCCGCTCCATGTCGAGCCGTCCGGCGCGGTCCACGGGTATCTCGATTATTTCGGCCGACTCGCGGGCGAGCTGCTCGCAGATCGCCCTGGTGGCCGAGTGCTCCACCGCCGAGGTAACTATCTTTCTGCGCGGCCAGCGTGCCGCAAGCAGCCCGCGTATCGCGGTATTTATCGATTCGGTGCCGCCGCTGGTGAACGTAATCTCGCTTTCGCGGGCGCCGATAAGCGATGCCACCTGCGCCCGGGCGGCTTCGACGGCCTGCCGTGCACGTTGCCCGAAACGGTGGACGCTGGACGGGTTGCCGTACCAGGTTGTGAGATACGGCAACATGGCCTGAACCACCTCCGGCGCAGGCCGCGTCGTGGCGTTATTGTCGAGATAGATAACCGCCGACCACGAGTCGGACGTTGCCGGAGATTGGACGTCTTTCAGTTCTTTCATTTCTTTCGAAAGGCGCCGGATTGGCGCCTGCGCCGCCTCAGGCGCGGGCTATAATCGCATCCCGCGGAGGCGTTATGCTCGATATCGCCAGCGCCGATTGTATTCACGACGATCTGCCGGCCATAGAGACAATATTCCGGCAGGAGCTTTCCAGTGCTGTGCCGTGTGTGCGCGAGCTCGTCGGGCATCTGAGCCGGTATCGTGGGAAGATGCTGCGTCCGGCGCTGTTGTTGCTGTCGGCCAGGGCGGTGGGGCAGGTTACACATGACCATCTGGTTCTGGCCGCCGTGGTCGAGATGGTTCACATGGCCACGCTGGTGCACGACGACGTTCTGGACGAAGCGTCGCTGCGTCGGCAGGGGCCCACGATAAACTATCT
>Ga0315298_1000741_pt1 | contig 63017 bp, 40 predicted proteins | sample WHS_1_MG_FD_203077 | JGI IMG/M metagenome (GOLD analysis project Ga0315298, IMG submission 203077) | Extremophilic microbial mat communities from Washburn Hot Springs, YNP, Wyoming, USA - WHS_1_MG | ecosystem: Environmental > Aquatic > Thermal springs > Hot (42-90C) | place: USA: Wyoming...
CGCCGCCCATTCGTGGTGATTCCAGTGGCGATCCGCCAGATGCCGGCTGAGGCGTTTGACCGCATCGCGGAGCTGGCCGGGCGTGTGGACGAACAGCCGGGCCGCATTGGACAGCTGCACCGACCCGGTGAACACAATGCCCGCTGTCAGTCCACGCATGGCGCGAAGCGGGCCTTGCTCTGTTAACATGCCCAGGGGCCGGATATAATCATGCAACAGCGAAGACAATCGCTGAAAGTCATCCCTGACGTACAGCATAGGGCCTCCTTGCAGTTGGTTACCTACCACTGCATAGGGGCCCTGCGCGCCTATCTCAAGTCAGGGAAGACTCCAGACTGTCCTTCGCTCTTGCTCGCCTTGGCCGTGTAGTGCTGGGCGTCTTCAATGATGCTGGTGTAACTAGGAAACTCTGTCGCGCTTCCGGTTCCTCGGCGGGCACAGTGCGGCGGCCTTGCCTTCCGGAGGACCCCACACAAGCCGGCCCCCCAGGGCCTTGACGTGCGCCGACGAAACCCCGGTTTTGTCAACGTCGACGTCGACACAACCCCGCGTGGTGCTAACTGCGGTAGATTCAGGAAGTAAGGTCATATGCTCGGGTAGCGCCAAGGGGTTTTGTCAATGTCGATGCTGTAGACAGGGCGAACATCACGCGCCCCCCTTCGCAGCCTGGATCATGGCCAGGATGCCAGCGCGAATCGCCGGGGCCAGCGTGGGCCAGGCGTTCACCAGTTCGGCCAGGTCCGGGGCCGGCGCGTCGGTTGCGTCGGAAAATGCGTCGCCTTCATGCGAAACAGGCTGTTTTTCAAGGAATTTCGCGGGCTGTTCGCGTCCTGTATCGCCCATTGACCCCTTCCGCATGTTCCCCCAATGCGCCACAAAGTTCGGCAATTTCAAGTGGTTGCGTCATATGGTCGGCTTTTGATTACTGCTCTTCCCTGCTGGTTTCCGCGGTTGGCTGTGCCGGATTCTGTGCCGCTCCATTGCGGTTTCCATGATGTAAGACTGCCCCCGGGCCGGTCCAGACCGCGTGTGAGTCTCGCTCCGGCTATGCCTGCGCTCGACTTAAGCGCGGAACAGAAGAGAGGAGCGCAGCGTAACGTTTCTGTTTCGGTACAACACGATTCCCTGAGTCCCAGTTGACGATTCCTTTGTCGGCAGTTATCGATGTTACGAGGCGGTCTCCAGCAAAGGAGCTCCAATGAGAACGAGGTTGCTTTCGCTTATCCTGGCCGTGTTGCTCGCCGCGCCTGGGCCGGTTTCTGCCGCGGGCAAGCTCAAGAAGCTATCGGCGGCGCCCGACTTCACGAAGGGCGACGCCATTCCCGAAGGCGCGACGCACGACTGGACCCTTGGCCCGACGGGCCTGCGCGGCTGGATGTTCTGCGAAAAGCTGGCGACCACCGACGCCCGGCAGATTTACATCACCAGAGTGGAGAAGGGGTCCCCGGCGGACGGCATTTTCCAGGTGGGCGACGTCATCCTCGGCGTGGGGGGCAAGCCGTTTTCCTACGACCCGCGAACCGAGTTCGGCAAGGCCATTACCGCCGCCGAAACGGCCACGGGCGGAGGAAACCTTACTCTTACCCGCTGGCGGGCCGGCAAGACGGAACAGGTTACGTTGAAACTGCCCGTGCTGGGCGCATACAGCGCCACGGCGCCCTACAACTGCCCGAAGTCCAAACGCATTCTCGAAAAGGGATGCAAGGCGCTTGCCGAGCGGATGGCCGACCCATCCTACGCCAGGCGGCAGAACCCCATCACCCGATCGCTCAATGCGCTGGCGCTGCTGGCCAGCGGCGACCCGGCGTATCTGCCGCTGGTGAAGAAGGAAGCGGAATGGGCGGCGGAGTACAGAGCCAATTCGATGCAGACCTGGCATTACGGTTACGTCATGATGCTGCTGGGCGAATACGTGCTGGCGGCCGGCGACCAGTCGGTCATGCCTGGCCTGCGCAGGCTTGCGCTGGAAGCCGCACAGGGCCAAAGCGCAGTTGGTTCCTGGGGGCATGGATTTGCCCGGCCCGACGGCCGCCTCGGCGGTTACGGGATGATGAACTCTCCGGGGGTGCCGCTGACCATCTCGCTGGTGCTGGCCCGAGAGGCCGGCGTGAAGGATCCGGACATAACCCGCGCCATCGGACTCAGCGTCCGTCTGTTGCGCTTCTACATAGGCAAGGGAGCGGTTCCCTATGGGGACCATCATCCGTGGCTCCAGACCCACGAAGGCAATGGCAAATGCGGAATGACCGCTGTCCTTTTCAACCTCCTGGGCGAAAGAGGAGGCGCGGAGTTCTTCAGCCGCATGAGCGTCGCCTCTCACGGCTCGGAGCGCGACTGCGGTCACACGGGCAATTTCTTCAATATCCTCTGGGCAATGCCCGGCATTGCCCTGTCCGGACCACACGCAACCGGCGCGTGGATGAACGAGTTCGGCGCGTGGTATTTCGATCTGGCGCGGCGGTGGGACGGCACATTTGTGCATCAGGGCCCGCCGGAGCCGGCCAACGACAAATACGCCGGGTGGGACTGCACGGGCGTGTATCTGCTGGCCTACGCCATGCCGCTGAAGAAGATCTATCTGACCGGCAAACGCCCTGGCGTTGCTCCGCAGCTCGATGCGGCCGCGGCGCAGGCGCTCATAAATGACGGCCGCGGCTGGAGCAACAACGACCGCAACAGCTTTTACGACAAACTCAGCACCGACCAGCTTCTGGAGCGCCTTGGCAGCTGGTCGCCGGTGGTCCGCGAGCGGGCGGCGATGGCGCTGGCCCGCCGCGAGGATGCTCCGATTCCGCGCGTGCTGGCGTTGCTCGAATCGCCCTCGCTCGAGGCGCGTCTCGGAGCATGCCAGGCGATCGCCCACCTCAAGGGCCGCGCCGCGTCGGCTGTTCCGGCGCTGCGCAAAACGCTTCACGCCGACGACCTGTGGCTGCGCATCAAGGCTGCCGATGCCCTTGCCGCCATCGGTGCTCCCGCGATGGAGGCGGTGCCCCAGCTGCTTGATATGGTGGCCCGGGAGGATCCGCAGAAAGACCCGCGCGGCATGCAGCAGCGGTATCTTTCCTTTGCCTTGTTCAGCAGCGGCGGCGAGCATGGCGCCGGAATGCTCAGCCGGTCGCTCGATGGAGTGGATCGCGAGGCGCTGTACAAGGCCGTGCGGGCCGGTCTGAAAAACGAGGACGGCCGTGCCCGCAGCACGATCGCATCGGTCTATCGGAACCTGTCGTTCGAAGAAATCAAGCCGCTGTTGCCCACCATCTATCAGGCGGTCATCGAATATGCCCCGAGCGGCGAGATGTTTGCCGACGGTATTCGGCTGGCGGGGCTTCGCCTTCTGGCCAAGTACCACATCGAGGAAGGAATCCGCGCCTGCGTTGACTATTGCCGGAACCAGAACCCTTGGGGCAGCCAGAACCGGACGCCGGAGATAATGAAAATCCTCCTCACCTATGGGACCCACGCCAGGGCGGTTATTCCGGAACTGGCCAGGATCGCCGATTACTTTGAAAAAGAGGAAAAGAACTTCCCGAGGGATCTGGGAAAGATGAAAGTCGAGTGCGTGCGCGAAACGATCCGCGCGATTGAGAAATCGACCGAAACGCCGAAACTCATCCGCCTCAAACAGGATTAACTACATCGTCCTGATATCGATCGTGCCGCTGCTGGCTCCATTGGGGCGCGCTGTGCCGATGGCGGGACCAGCGCATTGCGTTTCGAGCCTGCTGGCCGCCGCGCCCCGCGCGTGCGCATGCGCCCCTCCGTCGTCATTCCCGCGCAAGCGGGAATCCACATTCTGCGGCGTTGTGCGAGGAGGACCCAGCGCCGCGCTGTTTTCCGGCGCAGCCCCCCGCAAGTCCCCCCGCAAGCGGGGGGATGCACGGTCCGTGTGAGCGAGCAGACGATGACGGGCGACGTGCCCCCGTGTGCGGTAGCATGCATGGACTCACCACAGAGGCACAGAGGGCACGGAGAACCTCCCCCCCCCGCGTGCGGGGGGATGCAGCCGCCAGGCGCCGCATCCGCGCCCGCTCATTCACTTCCCCCCGCGTGCGGGGGGATGCAAGGGGGGCTGAAACCGTCCGCGCCCTCGCTGCCGACGCGATGGTGTGACATCGCCCGCCGGCACGGGCGCGACGGGTCCGGCCTGCTTCAGCGCAGGTGGTCAGTTGAAGGAATGGATTCCCGCTTTCGCGGGAACGACGGTATAGCGATTTCGCAGGAATCGGTATAGCGCTTTGGCGAGAACGACGGATACGACGCTTTGCGCGAATCGCCGAACAGCGTTGCGGAAGTGGCCAACAACAGTGTTTCGTGGGAATGATGAAACGGGTGCTGGCACACGGGATAGCGGGGCGTCGCGGAGGGGCTGACGCCGCGCGGGCATCTGCGACGTAGATACGAGTCAACGGGCCAATCGGTTATCGAAGTCCCGTCAGGAGACAGACCTGAGAGCGATCTGGCAAAACGGGCAGTCGCGTCACCTTGTTGTCTGGCGGGCATTCACGAGAATGGGTGCAGTTCGACAACCACGGAAAGGACCGCGATGAGACGAACAGCACACAGCGTGAAGTTGATGGTCGTTGCAGTGGCCGTGGGTCTGATGCCGGGGCTTGTCAGCCGGGCGGCAGCCAAGCCGCTGAAAGTGTTCATCCTTGTCGGCCAGTCGAACATGGAGGGACCGGCGCACCTCAGGACGTTCGACTACATCGGCGACGACCCGGCGACCGCGCCATTGCTGAAAATGATGCGGGGACCCGACGGCAAGCCGACCATCTGCGAGCATGTGTGGATTTCGTATCTCACCGGCGCCGGCGACAAGAACTTCGAAATCGCGGGCAAACTGACCGCAGGCTACGGATCCATGTGGGGGCTGGATCCCAGCAGGCCCGGCGACAGGATCGGCCCCGAATTCACCTTCGGTCTCACGATGTACGCCGCGCTGAAGGAGCCGATTCTCATCATCAAGGCGGCGTGGGGCGGCAAGAGTCTGCATACGGATTTCCGTCCGCCCGGGGCCGGCCCGTATCAGCTGAGTTCGTTTCAGCGGGAAAACTATCCCAAACAGACAGGACATGGCATTCCGAAGGATTTCGAGCAGTGGAAAGCCGAGAAGGCGAAAGCCACCGGAGTTTATTACCGGCTGATGATCGAGCACGTGAAGAAGGTACTGGCCGATCCCCGGCGGGTCTGTCCGGATTACGATCCCGCGCAGGGCTATGAACTGGCGGGCTTTGTCTGGCTTCAGGGATGGAACGACATGGTAGATGGCCACGTCTATCCCGACCGCAACAAGCCGGACCGCTTCGCCCCGTACTCGGAATTGCTCGCCCAGTTCATCCGCGATGTGCGCAAGGACCTCAACGCGCCGAAGATGCCGTTCGTGATCGGCGTGATGGGCGTGGGCGGACTCAAGGATACATCAGCGGATATGCAGGCATTCCGGCGGGCGATGGCGGCGCCCGCGGCCATGCCCGAGTTCAAGGGCAACGTCGCGGCCGTGGAAACGGCGCCGTTCTGGTCGGATGAACTCGGCGCGATCGATGCGAAAAGAGCGAAGGTCAGTCAGAAGAGATGGGAACTGGGTAACAGGGTCAAGGATGGCAAAATGACAAAGGAGGAGGCCGAGCGCGAGATCAGGCAGTTTGAAGACCAGCTTATCTCCGCCGAAGAACGGGCGCTCTGGAACCGCGGCGCTTCGAATGCCGGCTACCATTATCTGGGTTGTGCGAAGACGTTCGCGCTGATGGGCAAGGCCTTCGCCGAAGCCAACCTCAGGATGCTGGAGTCGCAGCGCCCCTGATACCTCATCACCGTGGTGCATTCATGAAGACAACCGTCCTGTTTCTGTCGGCCTCGCTCGTGCTCGTCTCCGTCGCCGCCGGCGCGGCGGAGATTCAGCATGGCGAACTGGCCGGTTACCTTGGCGCGCCGGCGCAGCCGGTGCCGAAAGAGTTCAACGCCGGCTTCTCGGTGTATGCGGCGGCGTGGCCGATTGTCGCCACCTACCCCGGCCACAGATTTCAGACGGGGCTGTTCGGCACGTGGATGCATCCGCAGTATGAACCGGACAGGAAGCCCGCGGGCGAGTGCTACACGGACATCGAAGGCGGCCTTGGCTGGTGGCACGACACGCACTTCCCCACCACGACGCCGAAGTTCATCATGGGCGGGGTGGCGCCGAACTTCAGGTGGATAGCCAACGGTCCCGGCTACGGCGCGGGCACCTGGGAAAAACCGCGCGGCCAGTACGGCGTCGTGCAACTCAGCCCGTGGCTGCTTTTTCCGCTCGACGGGCTGAACTTGAAGCAGGGCACGTGCGGCGAACTCTTCGGCTACGGTTATCTCCCGCTGCCGCTGACCAACCCCAGAACCACCACGGCGGGAAAGAATGTGCCCACCGGCAACCAGTGCTGGACGCTGTTCCTCAACACGGCCAACTTCAAAGGCCCGGTGGCCTTCTTCACGCCCTTCTTCTGGTCGCAGGCAACCATCGAGAAGCCGGAATGGGCCGGGCTCATGCTGGATGCTCAGCCCGTCGCACCGAACAAGCACTTTTCCATGGAGACGCAGCATATCCCGGCCATTCTGAGCAGCTGCGCAGACGGCAGGGTTTACGCCCGCATCGCGCCGACGTTCTTTCCCGTCGGTGCCGACGGCTGTTCGATCGTGCTCCACCGCCCCACCGCCTACAAGAAGGCGGCGTTGTGGGACGACGTGCAGCGCTGGTTCGACGGGGGCGCTCCGGCCAGCGGCCTGATCAGGCCCGAGGCATCGGTCGTGCACACGTTCGGCACAGGCGGCGGTTGCAGCTGGAGCATATATGCTCCGAATACTCCGCGCGAAGCGAAGGCACTGGTGCCCTGGAAATCATTTGCCACTTCGTTCACGCCGAATCCCGTTACCTTCGGCTACCGCTGGGACGAACAACTCGCACGCAGGAGCGGTTCGCTCGTCAGGCTGCCCGAATACTACCGGCTCGATACCGACGGAAAGAAACCCCGATGGTCGGTCGTTGCGCCAGGCGATGTGCCGCCGGAGCTCGGCCTCACACAATACCGCTTCGAAACCCCGAAGGAAAAGCCGCAGCAACCCCGCACCACGCCCGACGATCCGGCAAGCTGCTGGAAGAAACCCGGCCCGGTGGCCGGCCCGTTCCAGGCACGCCTGGGCGATGGCAGCGTGGTAACTTACTACTGGTATCGGTTCGCCGACCAGCCCGCCATGCTCAACGCCGACCTCACGCCGGAGGAGCGCCAGGTCGTGCAGAAGCGGGTGGAAATGCTGCATCGCGCGTGGACGAAGGACCGCAACTACCTCGCCCCGCCCGATGTTGGTACGCTGGCGAGCCTGGACCCGGCTTTGATTGTGACGCCGCCGCGCGGCCTGGAAGTCGGCTACGTGCCCATAGCGACCCGTCAGGAACTGGCCGGCGCGGCTGGTCGTCCGCGCGACCGCTGACGGAGCGAACCGGGCACGATCACATGATCAGGTGAAAGCGCGAACATGGAACTCGCGCCAGCAATCCTCACCACTCCGCGGTCGGCGCCGCCGCGGAGAGTCATCCCCTCGCTACCACCCTGCGCAATACCCGGCCCGCTGGAAGCGGATTCCCAGGCTAGCGCACGGCGCGGGTAATTGGGATATACCTGTCACAATCACTGGCAAGGAGGCCATTTTATGGATTTCAACTCTCTGTCGCCCGGCGGACGCCTGATAGCGGAACGGGCTGTGCTCTTCAGTCGAGCCCTGGAAAAGGCCGCCGACGACGCTCCGCACAGGCAGGGTTTGGCGTGCGTGGAAAAGGTGATTGTCGAAGAGGGCTGGCCTCTGCTGAGGACCGCGCTGGCCAGCGTCCTCAGCGCCCGTCGGGAGGCGCAAAAAAGGGGGGCCGCATGCGGCAGTGCGAGTGCGCAGGCCAGGCGAAGTTCAAGGCGGCAGAGCGTCGTTCGGTCCTGAGCGTGGTGGGGCACATCGAGTACCCGCGGCGTCGCTGCTACCGTCCGAAGTGCAGGCGCCAGAAGATTCGGCTGGACGGATGGGCGGGTGTGGTCTCTCAGCACACCACGGCCGGACGTTTCGGCACATTGCGGCCGGCGGTCAACCCGTGCCCCGCCTGGGCAATCTCTTCCATTTCCATTCCTCGACGGCTGAGAACACACAGGGCACTATGAACAGCGTAATCAATGACACTGCCATGCCGCCAACGGATGGAATGGCCATAGGCTGCATGACTTCCGATCCACGGCCGGTGCTCCAGAAGATTGGCATGAGGCCGATGACCGTGGTGGCGGTAGTCATGAGGCACGGGCGGATGCGCTTAAGCCCGGCTTCCAAGACGGACTGGCGGATTTCCTGAACCGACGCGAAGGAGCGACCGGAGAACACGCCTTCGAGATAGGTTGCCATCACCACGCCGTCATCGTCCACCACGCCGAGGAGCACCAGAAACCCCACCCACACGGCGACGGAGAGATTGGCCCCCCACAAACCGAGCATTACGAAGCCGCCGCACGCCGAAACCAGCATGCCGAAGAACACAATCGGGCCCACCCACCAGCGCGTGAAGCCCAGATAGAGCATGACGAACATGATGGCCAGCGTCAGCGGGACGAGTATGCGCATGCGCGTCATGGCACGAACTTGGTTTTCGAACTGGCCCGACCATTCCCAGTAGTAGCCGGCCGGCAGACGCAGGCGTCCCTCAGCAAAGGCCTGGCGTAGTCGCTTTTCCGCATCCTGCACAACCGACACCTCGTCGCGGTCTCGCGTATTCATGGTGACGTAGCCCACTAGCAGGCCGCGTTCGCCTTTGATTTCCTGGGGGCCGAGCACGGTTCGTATCGTCGCCAGCTGTATCAGCGGCACCTGTGCGCCCGAGGACGACGGCACGTTCATGCGTTCGATGGCGGCCACGTCCTCGCGGAAGTCGCGCGCGAGGCGCAAGCGTATGGGATAGCGCTCGCGACCTTCAACCGTCTGCATCACGTTGATTCCTCCCAGTGCCATTTCGACGACGTCCTGCACGTCCCTTATATTCACTCCATAGCGGGTGATGCGCTGGCGGTCTATTTCTATTTCGAGATAGGGCTTACCGACTATCCGGTCGGCAACGACGTCGGTGGCCCCCGGTACCTCGCGTAGAATCTGCTCCATTTCCCGACAGATGCGCTCTATTTCGCGCAGGTCGCTGCCGTACACTTTGACGCCCATCATCGCGCGGAATCCCGTCTGGAGCATCACCAGCCGCGTTTGTATGGGCTGGAGCCATGTGGGCAACACACCGGGGACGGAGGCCTTTGCCTGCAGTTCGGTAAGGATTTCGCCTTTTGTAATGCGCCGCTGTTCGGGCCAGATAAGAGCAAACGGCGCCTTGAGCCAGCCGGGCCACGTCGAGAAGAATCTGCTCACCGGCACGGTGCGCCATTCGGAAGTCGGCTTGAGTGTGACGATGGTTTCGATCATGCTCACAGGGGCCGGATCCAGCGCCGAATCAGCCCGACCGAGTTTGCCCACCACGCTCTGGACCTCCGGAACGGTGGCAATGGCCAGGTCTTGCATGGTGTTCACCGCTGCCACTTCCGAGAGCGCCGCCTGAGGCAGCAGGGACGGCATGTAGAGAAACGCCCCCTCGTCCAGAGGGGGCATGAATTCGCGTCCTATACCCGGAAGTATGCGACCTTCGCTGAGGACAGACAGACCGGCGAGGATTTCGGCCTGGCGTTCCGCCGGGTCCTGCCGTCGGAGCAGTAAACGGAAGCTCTCGGCACCGCTGCGATCGCGGATGCGCTGCCAGCGCAGGTGATCGAGTTCGAGCAGGGGGCGGACCACCGGCTTATCGGCGGGAGCGTACATGATGCGTTTGAGTTCCGGAGAAGCCTGCTCGCGGGCGAACAGATTCACGGCCCATTCCAGCGGATACAGCGTGCGGCCGATGCCCAACCAGACGGTCAGGCCTGCGAAAACAACGGCCAGGGGCACGAGCATGAACGTTTTCTTGTGGTTCAGAACCCACCACAGTGCCGGCTCGTAGAGCGCCACCACGGCTCGCGACACGGGATTCGCATCCAAGGGCAGGAACTTCTCCCGGCTCATACGCAGGACGCACAGAGCGAGGCCAAGTCCGACGGCGGCGGACAGCAGCCATCCGCGGTCGCCGCTCGCCAACCCCCAGGCGAATGCTGCACGAACGCCGAGCATGCTCAACACCCCGCAGATCGTCGCGATGGCCAGCGTTGTCGCCGTGCGCCATCTGCCCGGGCGAAACAGCAGGCAGCAGAGAAAAGGAACCACGGTAACCGCCAGAACGACGGACGAACCGATGGCGAACGTTTTGGCGAACGCCAGCGGGCGGAAGAGCTTGCCTTCCTGGTCGGTAAGAAAGAAGACCGGCAGGAAGGATATGATGGTATTGCTGACGGCAGTGAAAATGGCCCCGGCAACTTCCGTGGCGCCCTCATACACTATCTGGTAGTAGCGGGTTCTGCGGTCTTCCTCGCTGGCGGCGGCGAGGCGGCGGTAGATGTTCTCCGCCATGATGATGCCCATGTCGGAGATGTCGCCGATGGCGATGGCCAGCCCGCCCAGGGACATGATGTTGCTGTCTATGCCGCAGAGATACATGAGGATGAACGATCCGGCCAGACCGAGCGGGAGGGTGGGGACGACAGTGAGGGTTGTACGAAGGTGCAGCAGGAACACAATGACAACCAGGGCCGCAAGTATGGCTTCCTCCAGCAGGGCCTCGCGCAGCGTGGCGATAGTCTCCTCGACGATGGTACTGCGGTCATAGAATGGAACTATTCGGACCGCAGAAACCCGCCCGTCGAGAAGAGTCTTGCGCGGCAGGCCGGGCTCGAGTTGCGCTACTTTCTCTTTCACGCGCTGCAGAACCTGGCGCGGGTTCTCGCCATAGCGCATGAGTACTACGCCGCCGACGACCTCCATGCCGGCCTTGTCGAGCGCCCCGCGACGGAAATCCGGGCCGATCTGAACCGTCGCCACATTCCTGAGCAAGAGAGGCGTTCCGCCCTGCTGACGGATTACGATCCGCTCCAGATCATCGACCGTTTTCACGAAGCCGACACCGCGGATGAACAGCTCCGAGCCGCCCTTTTCGATGACCTTCGCCCCGACATCGATGTTGCTTTTGCGGAGGGCGTCGAAGACGTCCATGAGCGTCACGCGGTGGGCGCGCATCCTGTCGGGGTGGAGGTCGATCTGATATTGCTTCACAAAGCCGCCGATGCCGGCTACCTCGCTGACGCCCTCCACCGATTGGAGCTGAAAACGGATATACCAGTCCTGGATTGAGCGCAATTCGACAAGATCAAATCCCTCGCCTTCGACGGTGTACCAGTAGATCTGCCCGAGGGCCGTGGCATCAGGACCGAGCACGGGAACAACGCCCGGCGGCAGCGTCTGCTGGGCGACATTCACCCGCTCCAGCACACGTGAGCGCGCCCAGTAGTAATCCACGTCATCGTGGAAAATGACGAAAACCATGCAGAAACCGAAGCCCGACATCGAGCGGACGGCCTTCACGCCCGGGGTGCCGGTGAGACCGGTGGCCAGAGGGTAGGTGACCTGGTCCTCGACGTCGCGGGGGCTGCGTCCGGGCCAATCGGCATAGACGATGACCTGTTTCTCGCCGATGTCGGGAATGGCATCCACATGCGTGCGTGTGACGGCCCAGTAGCCGGCGGCGCACAGGGACACGATACCCAGCAGCATCAGAAAGGTGTTGTCCAGACACCACCGGATGACAGCGTTGAGCATGGTGGCATCCCCCGCTAATGGAGGTGGACTGCGGGAACGGTCGGCTCAGCCGGTGCCTGCTCCGACAACGGCGCGGCGCCTCGGGCGTCCTGATGGCGTGCCGGGGCATGGAGCCCGCCGGGATAGTAGAGGCTGGGGTGTCCGCTGATCTGAAACTGACTGTCCAGGAGGAAGCCGCCGCGAGCGACCACGCGCTCGCCTTCGGCCAGTCCCCGCAGGACGGGAAACCAGTCACCGCAACGCGGCCCGACGACGATCTGGCGCGCCTCGAAAACTCGCGGTTCCCGTTCGACGTACACGATGGTTCGGGTGCCGCTGTCAAGCACTGCGCCTGCCGGCACGGCAAGCGGACCTGCCGCAGTGCGGGTGGCCGGGCGGGTGGGCGGGCCGAGGGGTTTGAGTTTCATGTTGCACACCGGGCAGTTGCCGGGCTTGTCGTAGGTCTTCTCGCCTTCGCACTTCATCGGGCAGATATAGCGTTCGCCTGGCGGGGCCGGGGCACAATGGTCGCAGGCGGGATCTACCGGCATGCCCGGGATCTGTTCCATGGACATGCCGCACATCGGGCACGGTCCGGCAGCATCCTTGATTGTCTGCGGGTGCATGCGACACGTGAACTTGCCTTCGATGCCCGTCGGAGCGGGCCGACCGTCTGGGCCCAGAACGGCCTTTATGACAGCGCTGACGTACATGCCGGGTTTGAGAAGGTGACGTGCGTTGTCGATGTACACGGGAACGCGGATCGTCCTGGTCTGTTCGTCCAGCACCGGCTCGACGAACGTGACCATGCCCGCAAAGACTTCCCCGGGACATGCTTCGGCCACCAGTTCCACGTGTTGACCATAGCGCACCAGAGGGAGATCGGACTCGTACACGTCCAGATCGGCCCAGACCGTGTCGAGGTTGGCAACCCGATACAGCACGTCGCCAGCGCGGAACGCGCTGTTCTCGACGATGGTTTTCTCGATAACGGTTCCGCCGACTGGAGAATAAAGAGTAAGGCGGTCGGCGATCTTTCCCGAGGCAATGAGGTCGTCTATCTGGGCCGGGGTGAGCCCCCAGTTGCGGAGTCTGATCTTTGCGCTTTCCACCACGGGACCGGACGCGCCTGCCCTCAGCGCTATAAGAAGCTCCTGCTGCGCCAGCAGCATATCGGGGCTGTATATCTCCGCCAGATGATCGCCGGCCCTGATGTTGACGCCGGTCACATTGACGAACAGTTTCTCCGCATACCCATCGGCCCGGGCGGTGATCGTGGCGAGCGAAGGCTCGTGATAGCGGATCTTGCCCACGGCGCGCAGAGCGGTATTCAACGGGCGGCGCGCGACCGGTGTCGTTTCTACGCCGGCCATCGCCAGAGCGCGCTGTGACAGCGACAGCGACGGCGGGCCCGTATCGGCGGGAGCGTCCGCGCGGGCCGGTATTAGCGGCATCCCACAGATCGGACAGGCCCCCGCTCTGTCCAGTCGGACCTGCGGATGCATGGAACATGTGTACATCTCGCCGGCAACGGGAGCACCACCCGCACCCTCGGCACCTCCGAGCGGGCGCGCCGTCAGATGCCCGACAACGAATCCTGCGGTTGAGGCCGCCACCGCAACAGCGAACATCACAACAAGGAATGCTACACGCCTCATGTACGCACCTCCTGGTGCGGCAAGCTCACGGCGCACCGCGGACGGGCCAGTCCGGCTGCTCCGCGGAGGGGGGTTGCCGCGAACGCCCGATATCGAATAACGTCGGGCTGCCGTGCGGGTCCGCGCCGGCTATCAGCAGGGACAGCGACGCCAGCGCCAGCTCCCTGCGGGTGCGGGCTTCGATCAGAGCGAGTTCCAGATCCAGCAACTGGCGGTAGCCGGCGACGACGTCCAGAAATGTCGCATTGCCGACGGCGTAGCCTGCGCGGGCAATCTCCAGAGTCTGACGCGCCCTGGGAAGAAGGCGGGCTTCGATCAGTTCGATGTTGCGGACGCTCTCGCGGTACGTGTAGAGCGTGGCCGCCAGTTCGGCCGCCAAGCCGATCTGTTCGCCGCTGAGGCGTGCTTCGGCGGCACGCTTGCCAGCTTGCGCTGCTGCGATTCCGGCGGCTATTCTGTCGCGCCAGATCGGCAGCGTGATGCCCACGGACGGCGTCCAGATTGTCGAAGCGGCTTTGAGGTCGACTTCGATGCCGGCAGATATGTCGGGCACGCCGGCCTTACGTGCCAAGTCCAGCATGGCCTGGGCCTGCCTGACCTCGGCCGCCAACCGGCGCAGTCTGGGATTGCGCTGAAAAGCGATATCGAGAATGCGCGCTCCGGATGGCGCTTCACTGGAAGCGACAAACTGCGCCGGGACGGGAGGATCGGGCTCGTCAACGCCTATGCCCAGAGCGGCTTTGAACTCGGCCACCATCGCCGTGCGCGAGTCCTCGAGGTTGTCGATGCGGGCCCTGATCTGTTCCTGGTCGATTTGTGCACGCAGGACATCCTGGAGCATGGCCCGTCCCGCAGCTACCTGCTGCCGGGCCAGCTGCTCCACTTCGCCGAGCAACTGCAGCGTCCGGCCATGCACGCGCAGGCTGTCTTCGAGAAACAGCAGCCGGTAATACGCGGTCTTCACAGCGAACGCAGTGCGCAGAACCTCGATTTCGAACGCGAAATACCGTGCATGACTCCCGGCGGCGGCAACATTTCCGGCGGCAGCCAACTTGCCCGGTCCGGGCAGGTCCACCATAAGCCCCGGCACAAGCGACGCAACCGTCCGGGCGACGTCGGCGCTGAACGTGAGGCGCGGGTCCGGCAGCGAGCGGGCAACGGTTATGTTCTCGACGCTTGCCGCCCATTCGTAATAAGCCGCCTCTACCGCAGGGCTTCTGAACATGGCATAGCGCAGATAGTCGTCGATGCCCGAGGCGGCAGTAAGCACGGGAAGCCGCGGTCGTGTATCGCCGGGACGATACCGGACAGCGACTGCCGCGAGGTCCCTGCGAGCGGCGTCCTCCTCCGGCGTCGATACGCCCCTACAACCGCCACAAGCCGTCAGAACCGCCAGAAGCAGGAGGCATCCTATGTGCACGACGAGCAGCGTACGCCGACGCCGCCCAGTCGCCAACGGACAATTGCGACGCGAGCTGCGCTGACGGCGACAGTTATTCCGCGCCGCTTCCCGCCGCGCAAAACGGCGCCGGGCGGGCGGCCGCGCAGCCGCGCCGCGCGACCGCTGACGGAGCGGGCAGGCGCGCGGGGATCATCGTCCGGTTCAGGCATCGTCCGCCGGAAACGGCCGGCCGGGGCAATACATCAGATCATCAGATCCACCCGCGCCGCAGCAGCCAGACCTTCACGCTCTGTGTAAGCAACGTGTAGCACAACAGCGTCAGGAAAAGCAGCGGCCAGTACAAGCCCGGCAGGGGCTGGAACCCCAGGGCGGGCCCGATGGGCGAAACCGGCAGCCACACGCCGATCATCATCACGACGGCGGTAGTGACGATCAGCGGCCAGCTGGCGCGGCTCCGAAGGAACGGAATACGGTTTGTCCTGATTATGTGGATGATGAGCGTCTGGGTGAGCAGCGACTCGACAAACCAGCCGGTCTGGAAAAGCCCCGGATTGTTCCAGGCGCCGAAAACGTACAGCATCATGAGATACGTGGTATAGTCGAAAAGCGAACTGCACGGGCCGATGAAGATGATGAAACGGGCGATCTCCTTCATCGACCACGGCCGCGGGCGGGATATCTGTTCCGGGTCCACATCGTCGGTGGGGATGGGCACCTGCGAGAAATCGTAGAGCAGATTGTTGGCCAGTATCTGAAGGGGAGCCATCGGCAGGAACGGCAGAAAGATGCTTGCTCCCAGGACGCTGAACATATTTCCAAAGTTGGAACTTGCGCCCATGCGGATGTACTTGAGGATGTTGGCGAAGACCTTGCGGCCTTCCAGCACGCCTTCCTCGAGGACCATCAGGCTTTTTTCCAGGAGTATCACATCCGCCGACTCTTTGGCGATATCCACGGCCGAATCGACGGAGATGCCCACGTCGGCCGCCCGCAGCGCCGGGGCGTCGTTTATGCCATCGCCGAGGAATCCCACGGTGTGTCCCCTGCTCTGGAGCGCCTTTATTATCCGCACCTTGTGGGCCGGCGACAGGCGGGCGAATATGCTGACGCGCTCGACCTCCTCGGCCAGTTGCGCGTCCGTCATCTGTTCGACCTGCGAACCCAGCAGGACATGTTCCGTTGGCAGGCCCACCTCGTGGCATATTTTGCGCGTTACCAGTTCATTATCGCCGGTGAGGACCTTGGCCGATACGCCGTGCTGGCGGAGCGCTTCCAGAGCCGGTCCGGCGGTTTCCTTCGGGGGGTCGAGAAAAGCTATGTATCCGCGCAGCACCATATCGCTTTCGTCCGCTCTGGAGTAGGCCGCCTTGCGGGGCATGTCCTTATACGCCACGGCCAGCACGCGGAAGCCGTCGCTGCTCAGAGCCTCGTATTCCTCCTTCAGATCTTCGATGAGGATCGGCTCCAGGGGCATGATTTCGCCGTTGAGTTCGAAGCGGGTGCAGCGTCTGAAGATTTCCTCCGGAGCGCCCTTGGTGATGATTCTGTGCGTGCCCTCGGGGGTTTCGACGACCACCGACATCAGACGGCGTGTGAAGTCGAAGGGAATCTCGTCCACCTTGTGCCACTGCGGTACGCTGATTTCGCTGTGGATCTCGCGGTGTTCGAGCACGGCCCGATCCAGCACGTTCTTCAGGCCGGTCTGAAAGTAGCTGTTGAGGTAGGCCATCGCCAGAACGTCATCGTCCTCCTCGCGGACCACGTCGCAGTGTTTCTCGATTATCACGCGGTCCAGAGTCAGCGTGCCGGTCTTGTCGGTGCACAGGACGTCCATCGCGCCGAAGTTCTGGATGGAACTGAGCCGCTTGACGATGACTTTCTTGCGGCTCATGGCGATGGCGCCCTTGGACAGACACACGGTGACGATCATCGGCAGCATTTCGGGGGTCATGCCCACCGCCACCGCAACCGAGAAGAAAAACGCCTCGCGCCAGTTGCCTTTGGTCAGCCCGTTGATCAGGAACACCAGCGGCACCATCACCACCATGAACCGGATCATCAGCCATGTGAACCGGCTGACGCCCCTGTCGAAACTGGTCTGAACCTGCGGGCTGACAAGCGAGCGCGACATCGCCCCCAGATAGGTTGACAGCCCCGTGGCCACCACCAGCGCGGTGGCCGTACCGCTCTCCACGCTGGTGCCCAGAAACGCCAGATTGCTCAGCTCGAGCGGCGAACCGTTGTTTCTGGTGCACGGAAGGTCGGTCTTTTCGATGGGCAGCGATTCGCCGGTGAGGCTGGCCTGAATCACGAACAGGTCCTTGCAGGAAAGTATCCGCACGTCGGCCGGGATCATGTCTCCGGCCGACAGCCTCACCACGTCGCCGGGAACAAGTTCAGCCAGCGGCACCTCGCGCGGCTGACCGTCGCGGACGACTGTCGCCGTGACGTTCATCATGGCCTTGAGTCTGGCGGCGGCGGCATCGGCGCGGGATTCCTGAATGAAGCGCAGCGCCACGCCCAGAACCACCATGGAGGCCATGACGGTGGTGGCCTTGACATCGCCGGTGATGAGCGAGACTGCCGCCAGAATCAGCAGCAGCACCACCAGCGGATTGAGCATGGCATGCACCAGCAACCACAAACGGGTGCGGCGCTTTTCCTGAGCCACCAGATTCGGGCCATACTGCGCCAGCCGCTCGGCCGCCTGCTCCTGCGACAGACCTGTCGGCGTGCTCTGGAGCCTTTCCAGTGCTTCCTGAGCCGACTGCTGCGCCGTTTCCGCCAGCAGCGGCGACACGCGAAATGCGGCAACGTCGTTGCCCGTTCGCGGCCAGAACAGTTTCGAAAGCATCGTCATGATCGTCTTTTCTTCTGTCCGGCTTCACGGCCATCGTCAGTGAATCCTGCCGGGGCAATTCGGCAAACAACAGAATGGCATCAACGGGCCTGCCGCCCGCCAGGGTACTTTGTCGCCATTCTTTCGTGCCACCGGTCTGTTCCGACTCCCCCGGGAGACCGGTCTGCGAGGATCGCCGGATGCCTCCGCCGGCAATCGGTCAGGGCGCGGCGCACCAGGGCGTTACAGTCTATCGCGCGGCTGATGCCGCCCCGAACTGTGCCTTCATCATAACACTCAGGCCTGTTCTCCCGCCACACTCGCAGTGGGCGAGATCAGCTGCTCTGCCGTTTACGACATCGCGGCTTCCGATGGACTTGCGCTGTCGGCGGGGCGGTTTGGGGTGTGGCAGCGCGTGACGGGGCGGGCTGATCTCAGCCGGGCGCCCCGGCGCCCGGAGCGGGCGAATCGGATATCCAGCGGGCGCGTTCCTCCAGACCCTGCATGGCGGAAGGGTATCGGCCGTCGGGGCCCGGTTTTAGGGGCGGCTCGACGTCCCATCCGTAACGAGGCAGGGCGAAGGAGCGCGTGGACTCCATGGCCTTGCCCCAGGGGATGGTGTTGCCGCTGTAACAGGCCATCTGCGCCACGATGGCCAGGGCGGTGCTCAGGCACATATAGTCGCCGTTATTGACGGGCCTTCCGGCGCGAATGCCGGCGAAGAGTTCCTGATGTTCGATGTCGTACATGTTTCCGCGGGGCCCTTCGTAGCGCCAGTTCACTTCGCCTTCGATGCGATAGCCCAGCAGATGACACCGTCCCCTGGTGCCGATAATCAGGTCGGCTGTGGAGCTGTTGCAGCCGGGCTGCGCTCGGCAGAAGCCATACACGCGCACGTCGTCGGGATATTCGAAGACCACCGAATGGTGGTCGAACAGATCACCGTATTCCGGACCGAGGCAGGTCTGCCTGCCTCCCAGGCCCCAGGCGCGCAGGGGCGGTTTGTCGCCCAGAGCCCACGACGCCTTGTCGAGGCTGTGGATCAGTTGCTGGGCCGTCTGATCGCCGCTGAGCCAGTTGAAGTGATACCAGTTCCACATCTGGTACTCCATCTCGCTCTGGCCGGGACGGCGCGGACGCACGATGTACGGCGAGGTGAGATAAGTCTCCTGAATGGCGACGATCCGGCCTATGGCGCCATCGTGAACGCGCTGCATGGTCTGGCGCACCCCGGGGTCGTAGCGCCAGCACAGCCCGGAAACAACGCTCAGACCCTTGCGGCGCGCATCCTCGGACGCCCGCATCGTCGTTTTAAGCCCGGGGATGTCCAGCGCATGAGGTTTCTCGCAAAAGACATGTTTGCCAGCGTCGATGGCGGCCTTGAGGATCGTCGGAATGAAATGCGATGCGGGCGCTATGAGAACCACGTCCACGCCGCATTCGATGAGATGGCGGTACGCATCGAATCCGACGAAACAGTTGCGGCGCGGGATATCGACCTGTTCCGGCCGTGCGGCCTTCAACTGGGCATGGGCGGCGTCGAGGCGCTCCTGGAATATGTCGGCCAGCGCCACGATGCGCACGTCGCGGCCCGCATTGGCGGCGTTAATGGCCGCACCCGTTCCCCGACCGCCGCAGCCGACCAGGCCCGCGCGTATTACGTCGCTGCCGGCGGCATGAACGGCATGCCGTCGGGCAGCGCTCAGGACCGCAGCAGCGGCAGCAGTCTTCAGCACGCCGCGCCGCGAGGCCGTGTTCGAAGCCGCATTCGCCGTCCGACGCGGCATGGCCTGCTCCTCCCGACCCCGTTCCGCGGCACCGGCGCGCGCCGTTCAGACACGGCATGCGCGCGTACGGCCGGCCGCTTACCAGGCTATGCTCAGATGCCAGTAGCGGATGACCGTGTTGCCCTTCTCGGGATCAAAGTAGGGCTTGTGCTTGTTGCCCATGTCGGACTTCACCTCGGTGCTCTTGGCGACGCACTCGTATTTCTCGGTGAAGAACGCCTGCCACTGGTCGTTTTCGTACCGCACAAAGACGTAGTACGTGCCGGGCGGCAGGTTATCCGGGCTGGGTCCCTCGGTGATCAGTTTGCCGAGAATCATGCCGCGACGGCGTTCGGCATCGCTTATGTCGCTGATATCGGCAGGCACGAACTGCGCGGTCTTGCCCTTGTAACGGCAGTAACAGGAGTTCTCCACCTGCCACTTGACGTTCTTCGCCGCCCGCTCCACTTCGGCCGGCTTGGGCCACAGCGCCCGCAGCCGCGCGCGCTTCTCGGCAGGGGTTTCCTCGCGTTCGGCTTTGCGCGCGGCCGAGTAGCACGGAACGCATGCCAGCACAAGCACGATCAGGCACGACAGAAAACGCATCCTTCTCATTTCATGCTCCTTCGGGGCTATTATACCAGCGCGGCACGACCATGCCGCGCAAAGTCGGCAGTATAGACCATTGCCGGCGGCCGACGTTAGAAATCGTCAGGCCTGCGGCTTGCGCGAGGAGATCTGCCCCCACGGCATAACGCGGCAGCGCTGGGCCCAGGCGCGGTACATTTCGGCCAGTTCTTTTACCTTTTCCGGCTCGCGGTCGGCCAGGTCGTTCAGTTCCACCCGGTCCGTCGCCATGTCGTACAATTCCCATGGCTGGTTGTGTCTGGCGACCAGTTTCCATCTGCCCTGGCGCACGGCACGGTTGCCCTCGTGCTCGAAGAACACGGCCTGATGTCCCTGTCGCTGGCGTCCCTCGAAAACGGGCACCAGCGACTTGCCTTCCAGGGGGGTTATGTCGCGATCGCGGAATCTTCGCGGATATTCGGCGCCGGCAAGGTCGAGACACGTCGCCATGAAGTCGATGACGTGGCCGATCTGGTCCGTGATCGTGCCGGGTTTGATGCGGCCGGGCCAGTGCGCTATCAGCGGCGAGCATATGCCGCCCTCGTGCACCCAGTGTTTATAAAGGCGGAAGGGGGTATTGGAGGCGTTGGCCCACGGCAGCCCGTAGGACATGAACGAATCGACTCCGCCGGGAGGCACGCCGGGCTTGCCGCGGTTTATCTCCTCGGCACAGCCGCCGTTGTCGGACAGGAAGATGATCAACGTGTTGTCGAACGCTCCTGTCTTCTTGAGCATCTCGACCATGCGCCCGATGCCGCGGTCCATGCATTCTATCTGAGCGGCATAGACGGCCATCTTCAGGTCGGCCAGTTCCTTCTGCTCCTGCGAGAGCGTATCCCATGCGGGGGCTTTCGGGTCGCGCGGCGTAAGGGCGGTGCGGCGGTCGATTATGCCCAGTTCGAACTGCCGCGCCAGACGCCGGCGGCGGATTTCGTCCCAGCCCACCATGTAGCGGCCTTTGTATCGGGCGATGTCCTCGGGGCGCGCGTGCAGCGGCCAGTGGGGCGCCGTGTAGGCCACATACATGAAGAACGGCTCGGGCTTGCGCGCGTACTGGTCGATGTACTGCACCGCGGCGCGCGTGAAGTCGTCGGTAAGGTAATAACCTTCGCCGCCGGTGGGATCGATTTCGCGGTCATCCTCGGCGAAGATGCGGTTGGGGTCCTTGCGGAAATAGTTGCTGCCGCCGCTGACAAGCCCGTAATAGTGCTCGAAGCCACGATCAAACGGCCAGCAGCCGCGTTTATCGCCCACGTGCCACTTGCCCACCATCAATGCGTGATAGCCGGCAGGCCGGATAGCTTCGGCAATGGTCACGCACGAGTCGTTCAGGTAGCCCTGATAAGAGGGATGCCCGCGGTTTTCCACCATGTGCCCGACGCCGGTCTGATGCGGATACAGCCCCGTCAGCAGCGATGCGCGGGTCGGGCAGCAGCGGCCGGTGTTGTAGAAATGCGTGCACCGCAGACCATCGTAAGCCAGACGGTCCAGATTCGGCGTGGCTATCTCCGACCCGTAGCAGCCTATGTCGGAGAAACCCATGTCGTCGGCCATTATCAGCAGTATGTTGGGCCTGCGGGCCTCTCCGGCGGGCGCCATCGCCGGCAGCGCGGCACAGGCGGCAGACGCGCAGGCGGCGCGCAGCAGGGACCGGCGTGAAAAGCGTGTGCTGGACATGGTGGAAATCATAACCGTCCGGCCGCCGGCCGCCATAATTCCTCCAGCCAGACGACACCCGTCTGCGGCACGCGCGCCGGGATGTATCCCTGTCCACCGCCGGACGAAGCGCCGGGCGCTATCCGATCACCTTGCCCGCGCGGAAAAGTGGTTTGAGTTTTCCGGCCAGGGCCCTGACCTCTTCGGCGGCCTGTTCGTCGAGCGGACGACATTCCAGCGCCGTCTGCACTCCGAGGAAGAACACTTCCTCGTTGGCCGGCGGCAGTATCGTGGTTATCGGCTGGCTGAGCGCCCAGCGGACGGCGAGTTGGGCCTCGGCGGGTTCGGAAATCGGCTCGTACCACATGTTGCGGAACCGCGAGGCCTTGCGGTATTCGGCAGATGGCCATTCCTGGCGACACAGCGGCTTGATGGCCAGCACCGCCATGCGCTTCGAAACGGCGGTCTGAAGTATTTTCGGCCCGAAGTCGCCGGTATGGAACGACACGAAATTGAGCGGGAACATGATGGAGTCGAAATCGAACTTTTCCATGGCCGCGATGGCGGCTTCGGTGGTGTGGGCGGTGATGCCGATGTATCTGATCTGACCGGCCTTGCGGGCCGCGAGTATGGTTTCCATGGCGCCGCCTCTGCCGAGGGCGGATTCGACGTCCTTGACGGGATCGACGATGGCGTGGAGCTGATACAGATCGAAATGGTCGGTCTGAAGCAGTTCCAGAGAGCGCTTGAGTTCCTTTGCGGCGCCCTCAGCCGTGCGCTGGCGCGTCTTGCAGCACAGAAACACATCCTTGCGGAAGGGCTTCAGGGCCGGCCCCATCTTTTCCTGAGCGCTGCCGTAGGCGGGAGCGACGTCGAAAATGTTCACGCCGTGTTCGACAGCCCTGGCGACGGCCTTGTCGGCGCGCTCCTGCGTCATGGCCGACAGCATCAGTCCGCTGAAACCCACCACCGACACCTCGATATCGGTTCTGCCGAACTTCCGGCGCGCCAGCGTTTGCGGCTGACCGGCGGGGGCGGATCGCGCAATGGCAGCGGCGGCGGTAACGAAGGCGGCGGACTTGAGAAACTCACGACGATTGACGGACTGAACACTGTCTGACATGGCATGCTCCCAGTATGCTGTTGTGCGCACTATACCGCGCCGGCAGCCCCGTACGGAACCTTCCTCAGGACAGGGAGCGGACGATCACGATGCAGTGCGCGGGCTGCGCCTCGCGGGAGCCGACGAATGTTGCAGCTGGGGTGTGATCGGACGCGCAACGGCCGGAAACCGTCGATAAGGGCGCCCGAATGGCTGTGCTGGCAGCCTGCCACACTGGCAGAAGTAGCCGGCGGACGGCGCCCGTTTGGCAGGCAGGCGGGTTTGCGGGCGGGTGATCGAGTCGCCGGGACGCCTGTGGCGGCTTGTTGTAACACTCTGCAAATCAGAGCTTTATACACGAAAACGCGTATGCTGTCGTTGCGGCACAGCGGTTGTTAGTGAAAGCAGCAGTGTGACGGTGCACTCATGGTTGACACGGTTGCTCCAAGCCGGTTCACGGTGCTGCTCCCCGATGAGCGGGAGGGCTGGCACGAGACCCTGGCGCGGCTGCTGGAGCCACAGGGAGTGCAGGCCAGGCTGGCGCGTTCCGGCCGCGAGGTGCTGGGACTGATAGAGACCACCGACTTTCACGCGGTGGTGCTCGACACGCAGATGCCCCAGCTTGGCGGATTGCAGGTGCTGAAGTTGATGAACGACCGGCTGGTGAACCGCGCTGTGCCGCCGGTCATTCTGCTGGCGCATCAGTTGAGCACGCATCTGCTGCGCGAGGCGCTGAGCATGGGCGTTTTCAGCGTTCTGGCAAAGCCGGTGGACTGCAACATGCTGCTGGATGCGCTGGCGCGCCTGTTGCGGCGTTACCATGAAAACCGCTGGCCAGGCGGGCGAGGCTGAATGATTGCGCGCGACCAGGGGTGTTCCCGGGCGCGATATGCTGATTTTGTTTCGGTTTCGCAGTGCTTTTCTGAAAAGAAGGAGAAAGTCAGATGGCTAAACTCCGTCCTCTCGGCGACAAGGTACTCGTCAAGCGTGTCGAGGCCGAGTCCAAGACCAAGTCGGGCATCGTTCTTCCGGATACCGCCAAGGAGAAACCCAAGCGCGGGAAGGTGATAGCGGTCGGCGAAGGCCGGCGGCTGGAGAACGGGCAGCGTGCGCCGATGTCCGTGAAGAAGAACGATGAGGTGATCTTCGCCAGTTACGCCGGAACCGATTTGAAGCTTGACGGCGAAGAGTACGTGATCATGTCGGAGGATGACATCCTCGCGATCGTCGAACAGGCCTGAACAGCGTAAAGCCCCTCCGGCTTGTTCCGCATGGGCGGTACTGCGCCGCGGTCGCGGACAGCCGGCGCTGTGCAAGTGACAAGGAGCGAATCATGGCAGCCAAGAAAATCGCATTCGATCAGGAAGCCCGCGAAGCGATAAAGCGGGGAGTGGTCAAACTGGCCAAGGCCGTAAAAGTGACGCTCGGACCCTCCGGCAGAAACGTCGTGCTGGAGAAATCGTATGGCGCGCCGACCGTTACCAAGGACGGCGTGACGGTGGCCAAGGAGATCGAGCTCGAGGACGCCTATGAGAACATGGGCGCCCAGATGGTCAAGGAGGTTGCATCGAAGACCTCGTCGGTAGCCGGCGACGGCACAACCACCGCCACGATATACGCCGAAGCCATCTACACCGAAGGGCTGAAGAACGTGGTGTCGGGCGGCAACGCCAATCAGATCCAGCGCGGCATCCAGATGGCCGTCGATGCCATCGTCGAGGATCTCACCAAAATGTCCAAGAAGGTTGAGTCGTCCAAGGAGGTGGCGCAGGTGGGCACCAGCTCAGCCAACCAGGACGAGGCCATCGGCAAGATGATCGCCGACGCGATGGAAAAGGTCGGCAAGGACGGCGTCATCACCGTCGAGGAAGGCAAGTCGCTGGAGACGAAGGTCGATCTGGTCGAAGGACTCCAGTTCGACAAGGGCTATCTGTCGCCACATTTCGTGACGGATCTCCAGTCCATGGAGGCCGTGCTCGAGGATGCGTACATACTCATCCATGAGAAGAAGATCAGCAACGCGCGCGATCTGCTGCCGCTGCTGACGAAGATAGCCGACGTCGGCAAGCCGCTGCTGATCATTGCCGAGGAGGTGGAAGGCGAGGCGCTGGCGACGCTGGTGGTGAACAAGCTGCGCGGCGTGCTGAAGTGCGCGGCGGTGAAGGCGCCCGGATTCGGCGACCGCCGCAAGGCCATGCTGGAGGATATCGCCATCGTTACCGGCGGCACGGCCATCTTCGAGGAACTCGGCATCAAGCTGGAGAACATCGAGCTGTCGCAGCTGGGCCGGGCCAAGAAGATCCGCATCGACAAGGACAACACCACCATCATTGAGGGCGCCGGCGATGAGAAGGCCATCAAGGGCCGCATCGAACAGCTCAAGAACGAGATCGAGAAGACCACCAGCGACTACGACAAGGAGAAGCTCCAGGAGCGGCTGGCGAAGCTCGCCGGCGGCGTGGCCATCATCAAGGTCGGCGCGGCGACCGAGGTGGCCGTCAAGGAGAAGAAGGCCCGCGTGGAGGATGCCCTGCATGCCTGCCGGGCGGCGGTCGAGGAAGGCATACTGCCCGGCGGCGGCGTGGCGGTGATCCGCTCGGCGATGAAGGTGCTCCCGAACGTGCTGAAAAAGGCCGAAAACGAGGACCAGAAGACCGGCATCGACATCGTGCGCCGCGCGGTGGAGGCGCCGGCGAGGCAGATCGCCGAGAACGCCGGCGTGGACGGCTCGGTGGTGGTCCAGAAGATCAAGGAAAACAGCGACTACAACTACGGCTACAATGCGCTTACCCACGAGTGGGGCGACCTCGTCAAGATGGGCGTTATCGTGCCCACCAAGGTGGAGCGCATAGCCCTCCAGAACGCCGCATCAATCGCGTCGCTGCTGCTCACCACCGACGCCATCGTCAGCGAGATCAAGGACGAGAAGCCCGAACCGGCGGGCGCGGGCAGCGGCATGTACTGAATACCACGGAAGACATACGACCTCCCGCGAATCAGCCGGCATATGCCGGCTGATTCGTTTTATGCGCTGTGCGGCGGCGCCGGACGGCCGCAAGCGCCGGCCGACCTGCGCGGTAAGATGATGACGGAGGAACCTTCATGCCGTACAGGCCACAGCTCTGGATTATCATTGCCGCCGCGGCAGTCGCATCGCCCGCAGCACAGGAGAAACCCGACGCCATGTCCGCATCGCAAACCGCCGCCGATAACGTTCGCGTGTTCAAAGAACCTCCGCCGCCCGATCCGCGGATAAGCTTCATCCGCAACTGGCATCATGGCAGCGGGTTTTCCGCGCCGGCCGACAGACAAACGTGGCTGGCCCGGGCGGCGCATCTGCGCCAGCAGATACTCGTGGCGGCGGGCCTGTGGCCCATGCCCGAGAAATGCGATCTGCGGCCGGTTATACACGGCAGAATCGAACGCGACGGCTATACGGTCGAAAAGGTATTTTTCCGCAGTTATCCGGGCTTCTACGTGACCGGAAACCTGTACCGACCGGTCGGCAGGCCCGGCCCGCTGCCCGGCGTGCTGTGTCCGCATGGCCACTGGCGCGACGGGCGCTTCTATCAGGCCAGCGAAAAGGAACTTGAACGCGAGCTCAAGGGCGGATTCGAAAAGGACCCGGCCGCCGCGCGCTCGCCGCTTCAGGCGCGATGCGTAACACTGGCGCGCATGGGATGCGTCGTTTTTCATTACGACATGGTGGGATACGCCGACTGCCATCCCGGAGGTTTCCCGCATCGGGATACATATCGCGACATCGAAAGCGATCTGTATCTGCTGAGCATTTTCGGGCTTCAGACGTGGAACAGCATCCGCGCGCTCGATTTTCTGCTGTCGCTGCCCGAGGTGGACCCGTCCCGCATCGCCTGCACCGGCGCAAGCGGCGGCGGCACGCAGACGTTCATACTGATGGCCATCGAGGACCGTCTGAAGGTCGCTGCTCCCGTATGCATGATCTCCGCCGGCGACCATCAGGGCGGCTGCGTGTGCGAGAACAATTCGCTGCTACGGCTGTTTACCGACAACGTGGAGATAGCGGCGTGTTTCGCGCCGCGGCCGCTGGTTCATCCCACGGCCACCGGCGACTGGACGGCGCGCTTTCTGGAAGAGGGCCTGCCGCAGTGGAAGGCCATATGGGGACTGTTCGCGGCATCCGACAGCGTGCACGCCGTGAGGTTCACCGCCGGGCATAACTACAACCTCAACAGCCGCCTGACGGTGTATGAGTTTTTCAACACGCATCTCAAACTCGGCCAGCCGTCGCCGATCAGCGAGAAACCGTTCGTGCCCCTGTCGCCGAAGGAACTTACCGTGTTCGACGAGGCGCATCCCCGGCCGGCCGATTCGGTGGATGCAGCGGGTCTGAAGAAACAGCTGATCGCCGACATCACGGCGCGTCTGGAGTCGCTGCGGCCGCGCGATGCCGCGTCGCTGGAGCGCTTCCGCCAGGTCGCGGGCACAGCGCTGCGACACATGACGGCCAGCGGCATGCCCGCCGCCGGAAGCGTTGCGGGCAGCGAAGCCGGCGGGCGCAGCGCGCAGGGCGCCGTGACGGTGGAAAGACTGGTTTTGCGTCGTAAAGGCGCGCCCGAACAGTTGCCGGTCCTGCGGTATGTGCCCGCCGCGCCGACGGGCGCGGTAACCATCGTGGTGCACGGCGAGGGCAAGGCCGCGCTGCTCGATGCCGCGGGCAAGCCCGGCGAACTTGTTGCGGAACTGCTGGCGCGCGGCCAGACGGTGCTGCTGCCGGATGTATTTGCCGTCGGCGAGCTTGCCCCGGCCGCCCCGCCCGCAACCGTGCCCGCGTCCGACTTTTTCACGTGCTACAACCGCACCACGCTGGCAAACCGCGTGCATGACATTCTCACGGCCATCGGTTTTGCCGCGGACACAGACAGGACCGTTAACCTCGTGGGCGTGGGGCGGGCCGGCCCGTGGTGTATGCTGGCGCGGTCGCTGGCCGGCGGGAGCGTTGCCCGCACGGCGGCCGAGGCGGGCGCGGGCATCGACTTTGCGCGCGTCAGATCGGTGCAGGATGATGACCATCTTCCCGGCGCGCTGCGCTACGGAGGGTTCTGGGCGCTGGCGGCGCTGGCGGCGCCGGCGGAAATGATGATCATCAGCGCCCCCGCCGCGAACGCCGCCAGCATGCCGTGGATGACCGACGCCTGGACCGCCGCATCGGCGCGCGACAAACTCACGGTCGTCGCCAGCGCGACCGCCGGCGACATCGTGAGGTGGCTGACGCGATAGCGGACGGCGTCGCAGCCCACGTTTGCGCGCGTCAGGCTTCGCTGATGCGCCGGCGGGCACGAGCCAGCCATTGCGGGTTGACAGTAACGCCCCATCCGGGCTCCTGAGGGACGTTGATCATTCCGGCGCGCACCTCCAGCGGCGCGGCGAGAAACCCCTCGACCCACTTCGTGGCCTCGATGCAGAACTCCACATACGCACCGGCGTTGGGAATGCACGCCATAAGGTGCACAGCGAAAACGGTAACCATCGAAAGGTTGGCCGAATGCGGCACGACGGGCACGCCGGCGAACGCCGCCATGCGCGCAATCTGCAAGGCCCGCGTGAAACCTCCCGCGTAGCATACGTCGGGCTGGGCTATGTCCACGGCATGGATGTCGAAGATGCGCCGCCACGTCGGCAGATGAAAGTCCTGTTCGCCGCCGGCCACGGGCACTTCCAGCGCCGCCGCCACCTGTGCCGTCCATTCCAGCTCCCACCAGGGGCAGGGTTCCTCGAAGTGCACGATGCGATGATCCTGGAGCATGCGGCCCACCTCGACGGCCTTCGCGGGCGTGTAGCAGCTGTTGGCGTCAACCAGAATGGCGAAATCATCGCCCATAGCCTTGCGCATGGCGGCGACCAGCGCGGGGGTGCGGCCGGGCCACTGGTCCTGATCGCGCCCGCATCTTCTGCCTATGCGCACCTTGCACGCCGTGAAGCCGCAGGCATCGCGCAATCGCAGCATGCGGGCGGCCTCGTCCTCCGGACTGATGTCGCGCCGCAGACTCGAGGCATAGGCGCGCAGCGCCCGTGTTTTTCCGTCGAGCAGCCGGCAGACGGGTTTGCCCTCCAGCCGTCCGCGCAGGTCCCACAGCGCCGTATCGACGCCCGCCAGAGCGCGGCATATGTACGAGCCCGTGAATTTGTAACTGGCCTCGATGCATCTTTCGCTTGTCTGCTCGACGGCGAGCGGATCCGCCCCGAGAACGTGCGGCGCTATCTGACGATGAAGCACTTCGACCGTGATATCGGCGTTGTGGGGCGCGGTCTGCCCCCAGCCTTCGGCGCCGTCGTCGGTGCGCACGCGCACCACGGCGACGTCGCGCGTATCGTACGTTTCGATGGATTTGACCTTCATGTACGCTCCGCTGTATGTCATGCTAACGGCAACCGCGGGCAGGTTCACGCGGCAGATGCGCCGGCAAGGAGACTCTGCAATCCGTTCATAAGACGCAATCCGGCAGCCGTTGTACTGCGGCGCAGCCGGCGCGGCCGCCGGGTGCGGGGCGCGTACTTTCGGATATGCTGACGCAACGTGGACAGCGGGCTGTACATCGCCGTATTTCATCTGCCACGGACGATGCGGTGCGGCGTCGGCAGTCTGGGACAGGTGACGCTGCGCGCGGGGGTGTATCTGTATGTGGGCAGCGCCCAGCGCGGACTGGCGGCGCGGCTGCGCCGGCACGCCCGCCGGCGCAAGAGGCTGCGCTGGCATGTGGACTGGCTTTCGACCCGCGCGCGCATGCTGGGCGCGATAGTCATCGACGCCCCGCGACAGAGCGAATGCCGCGTGGCGCAGGCGATCGCGCGCGTGCTGAAGCGAGCCTGGCGCGGCATGGGCAGTTCCGACTGCCGCTGCGGCGGGCATTTGTTCCGTTTCGAGCCCGCGCCGTAGAATACCGCCGATGCTGACAAGGCTGTTGAAAGCCAAGATACACCGGGCGACGGTTACGCGCACGGATATCAACTATCACGGTTCGATCACCATCGACCGCGACCTGCTCGAGGCCGCGGGGCTGGTCGTGAACGAGGCCGTGCTGGTGGCCGACTGCGAAAACGGCAACCGGTTCGAGACATATGTGATTCCCGGAGAGCGGGGCAGCGGAGAGATCGCCATCAACGGGGCGGCCGCCCGATTGTGCCAGACCGGCCACAAGGTCATCGTGCTGGCTTTCGCGCTGCTTGCGCCGGAAGAAATTGCCGGTCACCGCGCCAGGGTGGTGATCGTCGGAGCGAACAACCGGCCGGTCGAGGTTTTCGATATCCCCGCAGTGTGACACATGCTGCCCGTGATATTCCATATTCGCGTGGGGGGACTGGATCTGCCCGTCTATGGTTACGGGCTGATGCTGGTGGTGGCGTTTCTGGCGGCATCGCGCTGGGCCAAGTCGCTGGCCGGGCGGCTCGGACTCGACGGCGAGGCGTTTGTCAATGCCGGATTGCTGGCGCTGATCAGCGGCATCGTCGGCGCGAGGCTTTCGCACGTTCTGGAGAATCTGCCGGAGTTCCTCCGGCCGGATCGCTCGCTGTGGCAGAACCTGCGCAGCATGGCGGACATAAGCAGCGGCGGACTGACCTATTACGGCGGCTTTCTGCTGGCCACGCCCGTGCTTCTGTGGTACGGCCGACGAAAACGCCTGCCGCTGCGGCGGAGTATGGACATCGTCGCCCCCTGCCTGATGCTGGCGCTGGGGCTGGGGCGAATAGGATGCTTCCTCAACGGTTGCTGCTACGGGCACATCTGCCATCTGCCGTGGGCAGTGCGTTTTCCATACCACAGCAACGCATACGTGGATCAGGTCGATGCGGGGCTGATAAGTCCCCCTGATGAACTGATCGCGCGCCGCCTGCCCGACGGGCGGGTCGTGCTGCATCCGCCCGATGCGGCGCGCAAGGATGCGCATCTGAAGGCCGTCATGCGCAGCCAGCGGGCGCTTCCGGTTCATCCGACGCAGCTGTACACGACGCTGTATGCGGTGCTGCTGGCGCTGCTGCTGTATGCATATCTCACGTACATGCCCGCCCCGGGGCGCGTATTCGCTCTGATGCTCGTTCTGGAGGGAACAGCGCGATATGTGATGGAACTGCTGCGCGTGGAGCCGGCGGTGGCCGGCCCGTTCAGTCTGAGCATGCTGATAGGTCTGGGGATGGTGATCGCCGGGACGGCGATGTGGACATTGTGCGGGCGCATGCAGCCGGCGGAGCCCGGCGGGTCCCCGGCGCAGCGGCCGGGATCGCCGCGCGCGGCAGCACGCACGTCACAGAAGTGAAATCGTCGCCGGGCTTTGCAGTGCCTGCGCACAAGGCTACAGTAGCGGCGCCGCCGGGCGGGGCTTGCGTCCGCGGCGGCGTAACAGAAGCGCGTTTCTGATACCGCGAGGGAACCATCATGCGCATCGGGGTGCCGAAGGAAATCAAGGCCGACGAGTATCGCGTGGGACTCATGCCGGTGGGAGCGGAGGTGCTGACGCGCGCCGGACACAAGGTGTATGTGGAAACGGGAGCGGGTCTGGCCAGCGGCTTTGCCGACGATGATTACCGCAATGCCGGCGCGGAGGTGGTCGGCAGCCATGTCGAAGTGTTTCAGATGGCCGAGATGATTATCAAGGTCAAGGAGCCGCAGACCGTGGAAATACCGTTGCTGCGGGCGGGGCAGATAGTTTTCACGTATTTTCACTTCGCGGCGTCAGCGGAACTGACCAGGGCATGTCTGAAGGCAGGCATAGTGGCTATCGCCTATGAAACCATCCGCGACCGCGGCGGGCGATTGCCGTGCCTGACGCCGATGAGCGAGATCGCCGGCAAGATGAGCATACAGGAGGGCGCCAAGTATCTCGAAAAGCCCATGCGCGGACGGGGCATGCTTCTGGGCGGAGTTCCCGGGGCGGCGCCGGCGCACGTCGTGGTGCTGGGCGCCGGAACGGTGGGAACCAACGCGGCCAAGGTTGCCGCCGGCCTGGGTGCCAGCGTCGTCATAATGGATATAAACCTCGACCGTCTGCGGTATCTGTCTGATGTAATGCCGGCCAATGTGGTTACGGTGTTCAGCGACCCGCATACGGTCCGCGAGCAGTTGCGGAAGGCTGATCTGGTCGTCGGCGCTGTGCTGATACCCGGAGCGCGGGCGCCGCGTCTGATCTCTCGCCGCGACCTGGTGGAGATGAAAAACGGCAGCGTGCTGGTGGATGTGGCCATAGACCAGGGGGGTTGCGCCGAAACCAGCCGGCCCACGACCCACGCCGATCCGGTCTATGTGGAAGAGGGCGTGGTGCACTACTGCGTTACCAACATGCCCGGCGCCGTCAGCCGCACCAGCACGATCGCGCTGTGCAATGCCACGCTGCCATATGCGGTGAAGATAGCGGAAGCCGGCTACGAGCGGGCGGCAAGAGAAGATGCCGGCCTGGCCGAGGGCGTGAACATGGTCAGGGGAAAATGCACCAACGCCGCCGTGGCGCAGGCGCACGGTATCGAATTCGCGCCGCTTTTCGCCTGAGCGCCGCTGCTCCGGACTCAGCGCAATTCGACGACCACGCGACACTTCGTCTTGCCGACCGGCAGCTTCTCGATGGTCGCCAGCCCCCAGGCATCAGCCGCGCCCGTGCCCGAGATGCGCTGTTCACCGGCCGTGGCCGACCATGCGAATTTCTGTCCGCGCGCCGGCCGGAACTTCTGGCATTTGCGCGGCGTGAGGTCCACGGTGCACAACGGCAGCGGCGCGGGATCGTCCAGCCAAACGGTCATCTCCCAGCGGCCCGGTTCATCGACGATCGTCTGCGTATCCCAGTTGAGGTAGCCGTTGAGCTGAGCCGAGAACGTCTCGCCGTTGTTGAGGTCGCCGTTGCCCGGGTTGTCATCGAGCGAACAGTTACCGAATGCCGGCACCGACTGGTTGCGGCGAATGGCCGGGCGCTTCTCGGGCGGAACCTGCCAGCGGAAGGCAAACGGGCGTTTCGTGTCGATCATCGCGCGCAGGAACCGCGGCCAGGGCGGCCAGCCCATTTCGGTGAAGTGTGCCCCCCAGCCCGTGTGGATGGAAAAGAAAGGCGTTTCGCGGTCGGGATGGTCCAGTATCCACCTGGTGAAATCCTGCACGAAGAAGGGATTCTCCTGCGGCGGACGTCCGGCGTACGTGTCCGGGTTGCCCCAGACGCCGCATGCGCGATTCCATGCCTGAAAGCCCTTGGTCACCTCGGGCATGCCCCAGCCGTGTATCCAGGCGTATATCTCGGGCTTGGTGAACTCCATCATACCCCAGGCGCCCAGGGCGGCGACGATGTTGTCGCGATCCACGCCGAACGTGCGATCGAGCCACTCGATAAGCGCTTCCTGCCGGCGCTGCGGAAACGGCTGCCAGCGCCCGTCCTCGATGCCCTTCAGCGAGAAGGCAGCATCATTGATGCCCATCCAGAAGGCATTGGGCGAGTCCGAACAGTGCGCCAGATCCAGCCCGTCGGTGATGCGCGGGGCGACCGGCTCGGGTTCGATGATCCAGGAATGCCCGCGATGTATGTACAGCGATGCCGGCTTCTTAAGAAGGTCCGGACAGAAGCCCACCGTCACGTCGTAACACATCGGTATGTGCGACAGGGGCTGTCCGACATACCAGTTGTACCACCGCTGTACATACCGGACCCTGCTGTCGCGCTGGCGGACCTCGGTGACCACCTCGCGGTACATCACCGGCTCGGGCGGAGCGACTTTCTCGGCAACCGGTCCTGCGCACAGCACATCGCGCGTGTTCTCCACGCCATCGACCGCGGCCAGCACGGCATAGTAGCCGGTGCCCTCGGCCGTCACGGTATGCACGTATTTCCCCACGCCGGCGGGAAGCGGCCTGCCATCCTCCACGGCCAGGCGCACGGCGATGAACGCCTCGTCGAGCTTCGACGGAACGTTCTCGCCCATGAAAATGCGGCGGACCTGACGCGTGTTGAAGCGCGACCCCGGAACCACTTCCGCCAGAAGCGTCGCCTCTCCGATGTTCGCCGGCGTGATCGGCCGGTCCGATCGGTACACGCGGTAACGCACCTCGCGCGGTTCGTCCTTCGGCAGAAGCATCTCGGCGGTGTAGCCGCGCGATTTCCTTATGAGCGAACCCCACGGATAGTCGTCGTTGCCCTCGGAGATGTCCTCTATCTCGCGGAACGTGATGAACACCTGCCCGGCGCGGTACACCGCCTTTACTTCGGAAACCTGAGGTCCGGGTGCCCCAAGCCGTCCTTCGAACGCTATTTCCAGGAAGGTTCCTTCCCGCCTGAAGGTCGGCGCGCGGCGGATGAGCAGCTCTCCGCTCTTCTTTCCCGCGCGCGCCCACGCGGCGACCGTGGAGGTGGCATCGAACCAGCGGTACCACGGCGGCACAAGCCGCAGTCCCGCCGCGTCGGCGCCCTCGACAGCCCGGCCGTCGGCCGCGGGCACGATGTCGAATGCCCGCCCGTACATGCCCTCGCGGTCGAATACGAGCCTCGCCCGATACACCTTCGCGCCGTCCGGCAGCGCCGAAAGATCGAAACGCATCAGCGTGCCCGCGCCCGGAACATCGCGGAATGTCAGCGCTGCCGGATGCTGCACGCGGCCGGCCACGCCCCATCGCTCCACCACCATGTCGGCGCGGACAGCGCTGACCACAAACAGCAGTATTAACCAGGCTTTTTTCATGGCCGGTCACCTCGCCCGGGTTATGGCGACGCGCAGCCCCGGACATTCGCGCGGCATGGCCAGTCCCCTGATCGTCACCACGCCCGCGCTGTCGGCCGCTGTCTCGCCGGATTGCGCCTGCGGAGGGCCTTTCGCGCTGGTGCGGCCGGGCAGGGGCGTTGCCTGCCAGCGGATTCTTTCGCCCGGAGCGGTTCTGAACTTCTGAAGACGCCGCGGGGTCATATCGAACGTGCACTCCCGCGACACGACGGTTATCTCGAAGGAGTCGGGCGTGTCCACAACGTCCTTCCACGCGAAGCCCGCGTTCGTGTTGCCGAAACCCTCGCCCTCCTGATCGAGCGAGCAGTTGGAGAACGCGGGCACCGGCGCATTGCGGCGGAGGTCCACGCCGCGCCACAGGCCGGTGTGCCAGTCGGGCTTCTGGAGCTGCCCGCCCCAGGCCCAGTGCGCCACCAGAGGCTGGCCGGCCTTGAGCATGGCGCGGTAGAACCGCCCCCAGCCCTTGCCCCAGCCCGGATCGCCGCCCCAACTGGGCCCGCGGCACACAAAAAAGGGCAGGTCAACGTCGCGCCTGACCATCTCGTCGAGATTCGCCCACGCCCACTGCGAGCGGCCTTTATCATCTGCGATGTCGCCGGACTTCACTCCCCACGCGGCGGCGAATCTGTCGGCGGCCTTAGGTTCCAGCACGCCCTGGCGGTCGAAACCGGTCACGAAAACCGCCGCGAAGTGCTCCGGATAGTTCAGCGCCAGCGCCGCCGCCCCGTCTGCGCCCACCGCCAGAATGCGGTCCGGGTCAATGGGCAACGCCCTGATCGCCCAGTCGAGAAACGCCACGATGCGCTGTTGCGTGTGATTGCGCACCACGCCGTTTCGCCACGACCGCAGAGTGCCCCACGAGTCGTTGTAGCCGTACCAGCCGCTCGCGGGACAGTCGTGAGGCGCGATCTGGATGCTGTCGCGCAGCAGTTTCTTGCCCGGCTGAGCGTATGAATAGCCCTCGGGATGGAAATACAGCTCAGCCGGCGCCCTGCCGCGCACATCGGGCGGAGTCAGCACCGACCAGTTGAACGCCATCCCCGGACGGGGCGACAGCGGCGGCGAACACCACTGCACGTAAACACGTCGCACGCCCGGATAGTCGAAGTACGGCCCGCGCAGACCGTCGCCCTGGCACACCGGCTCGCCTGTGCCGACGGTTTCATCGACCGCCGCGCAAACCACATCGCGCGTGTTCTCCACGCCCTCGCGCACCGCGACCACGGCATAATGGAACCGCCCCGCCGCGGGCGGGTTGTACACATACAGCCCCGTGCCCGGCGGCAGCGGCCCGGCTTTCTCGTCTATCACGAAACGCGGCACCGGAAAGCGGTCCATGCGCGGACTGTCAACGGTCCACGTGTGCATGTAGCCGTTGTAGTCGCGCGCCAGTTCGCCCATCTCATCGCTCTGAAGCATCGCCTGGCCGATAAGGTATTCCTTGTTGCGCGCGTTGATGTTCCAGACCGACAGCGGCGGCACCTCGGCGATGAGCTCGGCCTCGCGCAGGCTCGCCGCGTCGATGGGCTTCGCACAGCGGTAGATGCGATAGCGGCAGGCGGCTCCGGCGCGGGCCAGCGCGGTTCTGATCTCGCCCCACGTGGCCCTGTCGGAGACGACCAACGGGTCTGCTTCCCGCCAGGTGATGAACGTCTGGCCAGCGCGATGGACGGCCCTGACATCGGTTGCGGGAGGGGGCAGGTTTTTCGCTTCGCCCTCGTAAGCCACCTCCAGGCAGGTTGCCTGCGCATTCCACAACGGACAGCTCTTCACGAAGAACGCCACGCGCACGGGCGTCTGCGCGCCGGCCGGGCCCGCCGCCGCCTGCCGGCAGGCTGCGCGCACGGCCTCCGTGGCGTCGAACCTGTCGAAAAGCGGCGCGCGCAGCGCCAGCGGCCTGCCGGCAGGCTTCGGCGTCTCTCCCGCGGCCGGCTCGTCGGCCAGCGCGTAGATTTCGATTTCCACCATGGCTTCGGCGCTGGCGCCGGTAACCGCCGCCGTGCGGTATATGAACAGGTCGGCCCGGTATATGGTCGCGCCCGGCGGCAGACCGGCCAGAGTGATGCGGACTATTCCCTCGCCGCCGGCCGCCGGCAGCACTTCGACGGCGCTGTCCGACACGGCCGGCTGCGATTCCGGCGCCGGCGCGTCGCGCGGTGGTTCGGAGAGCATCAGCCGTCCGAACCTCGCGGGCACGTGGCTGTCGCCGCTGAAGGTGGGGGACCAGGCGCTTTCCTCCCATCGGCCGGCAGCGTGGCGGTTGCGCGTGAAATTGGCGATGAGCGCCCGGCCTTCGCCCGCATCCACCGCATCCAGGGGGATGATCAGTTCGGCCGTCCATTCGCCGCTGCCGACGGCCGCAGCCGCCCGGAAACCCGAGTCCCAGCCGCGGTCTTTCAACCGGGCGTCGTAAGTGGCGCCGCCGGCGCTGACGCCGAAGTGGCAGTACGTCTCGTCCCGTCCCAGAAATATCTCCACCGAATCGTCCTGCCACACATCCGCATCCTGTCCGCGCATCTGGCGACGGATCCTGTCGGCCAGCGGCTCCGTGCAACGGACGCCGACATACAGCATCTTCGCATCGCGCAGCAGGCGCACCTCGGTGGGCTGGGCGGCCGGGCCCGTGCCGTCGAGCGTGCGCGACAGACGCACCGTCGTCGCCGCGCTCCATGCGGTGTCGTCCAGACGCCCGTCGAGCGCCGGAGGCGATTTGCAGCGGGGAATGTAAGCGATGGGCGGTCTGGCCGGCGGCTGCTGCTGGGCTTTGCCGGCGGCCGCGCGCGGCGGGGCGCCCCACCGCCGCGTTACCACCTCCGCTTGCGCTGCGGCAACAAGAGCCGCCACGATGAGCACCGCGCGCACGGCGTGACGCATGGGCGCACCCTCCCGCGGGCGGCATATCCGCCGCCCGTCAGGCAATAATGTACATCAAACGCCTGGTCCGGCGATAGCCCCCGGTTGCGGCGGGCGAGGCGCCGCCATGGCGCGCGGAGCAACGGCGCGTCGGGCGCGTCATCCGCCGTCGCCAAGGTCGGCTTCGAGCCGCTTCTTTATGAGCGGTATCCACAGCTCGTAGCCCTTGCGGTTCATGTGCAGCCTGTCGGGCAGGAAGATGTCGCTGCGCGGCTGGCCGTCGGCGTCGAGCATGGCGGCGGTGATGTCGATGTAAGTTACGCCGGCCTGCGCGGCCCATTCCTTTATCAGCCGGTTGCCCTCGCTGATTCTGTCCCAGAGTTTCCATCGCGAGTGACTCGGTTTCATGGAGATGTAGTAGATGCGCACATCGGGAAGGGCCTGGCGCGCCCGGGCGACGAAGGTTTTCATGTTGTCCAGAACCTTCTGCGGAGTTGCGCCGCCGGCAATGTCGTTTTCACCGCAGTACACGACGATGGCGCGCGGTCTGTACGGAAGGACTATGCGGTCCATGTACTGAAGCAGGTCGCTGGTGGTCGAGCCGCCGAAGCCGCGGTTGATGGCCACAAGCGGCTTCATATCTTCGGCCAGCGCGTTGCCCCACATGCGTATGCTGGAACTGCCCGTGAACACTATCGCGCCCTGCGGAGGCGGCGCGGCCTGGTCGCGTTTTTCGAAAGCGGCTATTTCGGCGGCGAACCGCTGCGTGGCGGGAACGGGACGGGTGGCCGGCGCCGCCGCGTGCGCGACGCGCGCGGCCAGCAGAAGCAGACCAGCTGCGGACACGGCGGTGATGCTGGCGATGTTCATGCGAGCGCTCCGTTTCGTCAGCCCTTCATGCCGGTTGTGGCGATGCCCTGGATGAAGGTTTTCTGTGTGAGGAAGAACAGCACGATGACCGGCAGTATCACCAGCACCGATGCCGCCATCAACAGATGGTATTCCGTGCCCCCATGCATCGACTGAAACGTCTGGAGGCCCAGCGAGAGGGTGTACTGGTCCTGATCCTGTATATACACCAGCGGTCCGAGGAAATCGTTCCACGCCCACATGAACGTGAACAGCGCCACCACCGCCAGCGCCGGGCGCGACAGCGGAAGGATGATGCGCCAGTAGATGCCGAATTCGGAACAGCCGTCAATGCGGGCCGCCTCGGAGAGCTCCTCGGGTATGGTCATGAAGAACTGGCGCAGCAGAAAGATGTTGAACGCCGATCCGAACCACGCCGGCACCCACAGCGGCTTGTACGTGCCCAGCCATTGCCCCAGTCCGTTGTCGCCAAGCCAGCGGAATATGCGGAACAGCGAAACCATGGTGACCGGGAACGGGATCATCATGGTGGCGAGCATGATCGCGAACAGCACGCCGCGTCCGCGGAACTTTATGCGCGCAAAGCCGTACGCCACCAGCGAACTGGACAGCGTCGTGCCGAGCACCGACAGAACGGCGATGATGAGCGTGTTGCGCGCAAAGAGCAGGAAGTGCATCTTCGGATGCGTCAGGACGGTAACGTAGTTCTCGGGGACGAAGGGCCGGGGCACTATCTCCGGCGGAAACTTCATCGCCTGCTCGATCGTCTTGACGCTGGTCAGCAGCATCCACACGAACGGCATGAGAAACCCCACGGAGATGCACAACAGCGCCAGATGCACCATCCAGTGTTCGGCCGACCATATGCGCCTGAGCAGCGACGGACGCCGCAAGGGCGCCTCACGTGGTGCGTCGCCGACTGCCTGTTTTGATTGCGCGCCGTTCATGCTTTTCCCGTGCTCGCGTGTGCTGCGCTATTTCCCCTGATAATGCACCCAGTGGCGGCTGCTCCAGAAGGCCACGGCCGTCAAGGCCAGTATTATGAGCAGTTGTATCCACGCCATGGCGCTGGCATAGCCCATCTTCAGATAGGAAAAGGCGTTGTCGTAGAGGTACATGGTGTAGAACTGGGTTGCCCGGGCCGGTCCGCCGCCGGTCATGATCATGGGCACGGCGAAGACCTGCAACGTGCCGATGATGGCCATGATCAGATTGAAGAAGATGACCGGCGAAATCATCGGCAGCGTAACGTGCCACAGACGGCGCCAGCGCCCCGCGCCGTCTATCTCGGCGGCCTCGTAAAGCTCGGTGGGAACGTCCTGAAGCCCGGCAAGATAGATCACCACCGTATGCCCCACTCCCCACAGGCTCATGAACGCCAGCGCGGGCATGGCCCAGCGCGGGTCGCTCAGCCAGCCCGGCGGGTCCTTAACGCCCAGCGACATCAGGGCGGCGTTGATCAGTCCGAGTTTGGAGTTGAACAGCCACATCCACAACATGGCCGACGCCACAGCCGGCACCAGCGAGGGCAGAAAGATGATCGTGCGATACACGGCCTGGCCGAACAGCCGCACGTTCAGCAGCAGCGCCAGTCCCAGCGAAACCAGCATGCCGGCGGGCAGCGCCATCGCGGCGTAATAGAAGGTGTTCTTCAGCGAGTTCCAGAAATGGGGATCGCCGAAACGCCCGCGCGGATGCGGTTCCCACATCAGCTCGCGGTAGTTATCCAGCCCCACCGGCAGCGGTCCTTTGAGCAGGGCGAAATCGGTGAAGCTGTAATACAGCGACATGGCCACCGGCAGAAGCGTGAAAACGATGAAGCCGATCAGCCACGGCGAGATGAACGCCATGCCCTTGCCCAGTTGACGCAGTTCAGCGGCGCGCATCAGCCAGAGCCCTCCTGCGCTGTGCCTGGCGCTCTTTGAACTTCTCCAGTTTCTGCTGAAGCCGTTCCTGCGCCTCGCGCAGCGCTTCCTCCGTGGTCGCGTTGAGCAGATAGATGTTCTGTATGGTGCTGTTCATTTCGTCAACGACCTCCGGCCATATGGGACAGGGGGGGATGGCGCGGGCGTTGGGACTGGAGACCAGATTCTCGAACACCTCGATGTACGGATTGGGATGGTGGTTCCTGAACTCGTCGCTCACCTTCGTCAGGCAGGAGTTCTTGCAGTGAAGCGAGCAGATCTTCTCCATGACCTCCTGCCGGTTGACATACGCGATGAACTCGAAAGCCTCCTTCTTGTGCTTCGAGCCGGCCGGAATCACCAGCACGTCGAAACCGGCGAACGTGGCGCCGGCGTATGCGGGGTCGGACGGCGGAAACGGCGCCGCGCCCCATTCGTAGTTGGCGCGCCGCTCCTCCACGGAGAGTTTGCGCTCGGCGGCGAGCTTCTCGTTGCGCTTGAGGTCCTTGAACATCTTCCAGCGGTTCATGCTCGGGCGCTGTTCCTCGATGTAATTGGCCATCCACGGCCCCTGCTGCTCCATCACCAGCGTGCCTGCCAGAAAGGGATTGAGCGTGCCGCTGAACCCGCCGGCGCCGGCGCGGAAGTCGGTCATGGATTTCGGGCCGAGACGCTCGGAATATGAGCGAAGCCACTGAAAAGCCTGTATGACGCGCTGGTCGGTGAGGGTGAACCGCTGAGAATGCTCGTCGTATATGGATGCCCCGAACCAGAACGGCGTGTGAACCATGAACCATCCCGGTTCCAGCGGCAGATAGCCGGCAACCTTGAGCCTGCCCATCTCGTCGCGCTCGTCCAGCGCCTCGGCGTAGCGGTCGAGCTCTTCGATGGTGCGCGGCGGACGGGAAGGATCGCCGCCGGCTTTCCTTATCGCTTCGGCCTTCTCCTGGAATATGCGCTTGTTGTAATGAAGCGCCACGGCCCACGGAGTGCTTATCAGCCCCCACAACCGCCCTTCGTAGGTGCATGCTTTCCAGTAAACCGGTTTGTAATAGTCGCTGGTTATGCCGCAGGCCTTTGCCATTTCGTCCAGCGGTTCCAGCGCATCCATGGCCGCGAACTGAGCAATCTGGGCATCCCACAGACCGGCCACATCCGGAGGCACGCCCGCGGCGGTGGCTACCAGCGTCTTGCGATCGACGTTGCTGACCGAGAGGTATTGCACATAAATGCCCTTTTCCCGACCGACCGTGTTGTTGAACTCGTCAACTATCTCCTGCATCTGTGCGCCTTCGGTGCCGGTCCATTTCTCCCAATAGGTGACGACGACGCGACCGGCCGGCGGACGGGTGCTTCTGCGCGGCCCGAACACCAGCAGCACCGCAGCCGCCAGCACAAACAGCCCCAGCAGAGTGTTTCTCAGTTGACGAAGCAGCAGGCCCATGACTGTCGCGGCGGTTTATAGCCTCGACCACAGGGACAGGTCAACGGCGCGCGCCTGGCCGCACTGACAAGACAACAGGCTTGGTAACGGGCAACACCGGCAGAGATGTCAGCCGGCTTCCTCGCCGTCGCGGGAAATGGCCTCTATCGGAGTCGAACCGATACGCCCTTTCGGGCAACGGATTTTGAATCCGTCGCGTCTGCCAATTCCGCCAAGAGGCCCTTCTGCCGGTCGCGGCCGCCCCGCGGCGCATCATTCCGGGCGCGGCGCCAGACCCATTCCGCAGCCAGCGCATTTTATGCGACCGGCCCGCGCAGACAAGACTGCCGCCCGGCACCTGCACGATGCCGACAACACGATCTGTCGTCGGGCGCCCCGTCGGTGCGTCGCCAGGACGGACCACGGCGGGCCGTTTTACGAGCCCAACGCACTTCTCGCGCGGTGTCGGGGGATTTAACCGCCGCTTACCGTGCGTGCGGCGATCTGACGGGCAAGCTCAAGCGCATGCGGCAGTTTCGAGGGATCTTTGCCGCCCGCCTGGGCCATGTTGGGCCGGCCCCCGCCCCCGCCGCCGGCTACGCGCGCCACCTCGCGTATCCAGTCGCCGGCTTTCAAACCCCTGGCAACGATGTCGTCGCTTACCGCTGCCACGAAAGTCACTTTCTCGTCGTCGGCGGAGGCGAGCATGATGGCGTAGCTGCCGGCCTTCTTTTTCAGCGAATCCATCGCCGCACGGAGTTGCTCGTCGCTGGCGGAGCGGATTTCGCCGACGATGAGTCTGCCCGGACCCAGCGCCGGGGCGTCGGCCAGAAGCCTGGCAGCCTCGGCAGCCGGATCAACGCCCGTCCGTACGCCCGAGGCGAGCTTCTTGCGCAGCTGTCTGATCTCCTCCTGAAGCGCCGCCACGCGCGCGGGCAGTTCGTCGGCGCTTGCGCTGAGCGCCTGCATCATCTGCTTCACCGTCGCGTCCATACGCTGAATGTACTCCACGGCAGCCCGGCCCGTCAGCGCCGTGATGCGCCTGACGCCCTTGGCCACGGCCTCTTCGCCGATGATTTTGAACAGGCCCGCCTGGCCGGTGTGCGACAGGTGCGTTCCGCCGCAGAACTCCGCGCTGCAATCGGCGCCCACCGCGCCGGGATCGTCGGCGCCTATGATGATCACGCGCACCGGATCGGGGTATTTTTCGCCGAAAACCGCGCGCACGCCGGGGATCTGTCTGGCCTGTTCCAGCGGCATGACCACCGGCCGCACGGGCAGATCGGCATATATCTTCTCATTCACCAGGCGCTCGACCTCGGCCGTCTGCTCCGGCGTCAGCGCCTGCGCATGGGCAAAGTCGAAGCGCAGCCTGTCGGCATCGACCATCGAACCCTTCTGCTCGACATGCTCGCCCAGCACGCGCCGCAGCGCCCAGTTGAGCAGGTGCGTGGCGGTGTGGTTGCGCATGGTATCGAGCCGGCGCCGATCGACGCTGGCCGCGGCACTCTGCCCGGCTTCGATATGGCCTTCGGCAACCGTGCCCCAGTGAACCACGTATTCGCCCTTCTTCTCGGTAGCCGACACCTCGAAACTGCCGGTGGCGGTGCGGATCACGCCCACATCGCCAACCTGTCCGCCCTGCTCGGCGTAGAAACAGGTGCGGTCGAGAAGAACGCCGGCCTGCGCGTCTTCGGGCAGACTGCCTGCCCTGACGGCTTCCCGTTCGGTAATCCAGCCCAGCACGGTGGCCTGGCATTCCAGGCCGGCATATTTGGGCGAATCGTCGGTGGGCGCGAACGCCCCGAGATCAACGGCTATCTGAAGACGCGTGCGCCGTCCCTCTCCCGATTTGCGCCGGAACTCCTCGTCCAGTTGCCTGTAGCCCTCGCGATCGGGCTTCAGACCGCGCTCGAGCGCGAGTTGCATCGTCATGTCGGCGGGGAAGCCCAGCGTCGAATGCAGATAGAAGATATCCCGGCCCGAAAACTCTCCGTTGCCGGCGGCGGCGCGGGCCGCGGCTTCCTCGAAGGCGGCCAGACCGCGCTCGATGGTGCTGAGGAATTCCGACTCTTCGCCCCTGATTATCTGCCGCACCTGCTCCGGGTTGCGCCTCAGCTCAGGAAAGGCATCGCCCATTTCGTCGGCGATCACATCCACCAGTTTGTACATGAACGGTTCGCGCAGCGCGAGCACCTGATACCCGAAACGCACCGCGCGGCGGATGACGCTCCGCAGAACCGCGCCGCGCTTCTTGTTGCTGGGCACGGCGCCGTCGGTTACGGCAAAGGTGGCCATGCGGGCGTGGTCGGCTATCACGCGAAAGGCGATGTCTTTTGGATCGTCCAGCGCTCCGCCGTAGCGGGTGCCGGCCAGATCGCTTATCGCCCTCATGAGTCCGGTAAAGATGTCGGTGTCGTAGTTGCTGGTCTTGCCCTGAAGCACGGCCGTTATGCGCTCGAAGCCCATGCCCGTATCGACGTGCCGCGCCGGAAGCGGCCCGAGCCGCCCGTCGGCCCCGCGGTTGAACTGGATGAAGACCAGATTCCAGATCTCGATTACCCGCCAGTCGCCGGCGTTTACCAGCCGGGCCCCAGATTTATCGGGCGTAAGGTCTATGTGGATTTCGCTGCACGGCCCGCACGGGCCGGTGTCGCCCATCTCCCAGAAATTGTCCTTCTTGCCGCCGAGATGGATATGGGTGGGGTCGATGTCGGTAACCGTGCGCCACAACTCGGCGGCCTCGTGGTCGGCTTCCAGCCCTTCTGCCGGGTCGCCCATGAAGACGGTGGCGTGCAGCCTGCTCTTATCCAGTTTCCACACGCCGGTGAGCAGTTCCCATGCCCAGGCAATGGCTTCCTTCTTGAAGTAATCGCCGAAGCTCCAGTTGCCCAGCATTTCGAAGAAGGTGTGATGGTAGGTGTCGCGGCCCACGTCGTCGAGGTCGTTGTGTTTGCCGCCGGCGCGGATGCATTTCTGGCTGTTCACGGCGCGCACGTAGGGACGCTTCTCTTCGCCCAGAAAAACCGGCTTGAACTGATTCATGCCGGCGTTGGTGAACAGCAGGGTCGGATCGTCGTGAGGCACCACCGGCGAACTGGGAACAAACGTGTGCCCGTGTCGCTTGATGAAATAGTCCAGAAACTGCTGACGTATCTCGCGCGAAGTCATATTTCGCACCGTTACCGGAAACAAGCCATTATTCCGCACTATCGCATATGCTTCAAGCCGCCGGCAGAACACCCCGCCCGTCCGCCCGTCCCTTGCCTCCTGGCGGGCGGCAGCCCGTCTGGTCCGCTTCCCGCCGCCGCCAGCAGGGGCGCCTTCCCGCGGCAGGGCGCAGCCCATCCGGCGTTGCGACGCACCGTTCCCAGCCGGCTTGCACGCAAGAAAGAAGGCGTCTCCGGCCGATAAGGTGAGGTGATGGCGCCCATCATGGACGACCTTGCGGGCGGCCTGATTGCTCAGGCCGGTCCGTTCGTTGCGCTTGCGGCCACTGCCGTCGCGGCCCTGGGGGCGCTGCTGTGGCTGGCCGGAGGGCGCTTCGGAGAATCGATCACCTGTCTGGCGGGCGTCGCTGCCGGCACGCTTATCGGACTTCACCTTCCCCAGTGGCTGAGCATTCCGGCAAGCAACTGGGCCACCGCCATCGTCGGCGCACTGGCCGGCGGGCTTGCGGGCTATCTTGGCGAACGCGCCGTGGTCGGGGCGGCGCTGGCGGGCCTGCTGGCTCTGTGGACGGCGGTCGCCGTCGGCCTGGCGTGGGGTTTGGGCGCTGGTATGCCCGTGCCGCGCCGCGAGGCGCAGGCAGCCATATGGTCTTATCTGTCGCAGTTGTGGCAGGCTCTTCCGGCAGAAATGAAGCGCGTCCTGCCACTGGCGTGCGGAATGGCGGCAGCCGCAGGATTGGCGCTGACGATTCTCTGGGAACGCCTCGCCGGTTACCTGTTCTTCAGCCTGCTGGGTGTAACGTTGCTGCTGCTGGCGGCCTGGGCCGGCAGGCCGCAACTGCTCGCGGTCGTTCCGCCACGTATGCCCTGGCAGATTGCGGCGCTGCTGGGCGCGGTGGCGTTCGGGATGCTCGCCCAGTGGCGCGGGTGTTCGGTCCGTCGGGGCAGCGCTACAGCCGGCAGGGCCCGCGCGCCCCAGGCGCCCTTACAGTAAGCGGAGACGCCTATGATTGCCTTTCTTGCGAAACAAGACGCCCCGTTCAGGTTCGAGCCGCTCGACCGTTTTCCTGCGCAGACGGACCTGCTGGCATGGTGTCAGGACATGGGCGTGGGCACGGCCATGCTTCTGTGCCTCGTGGGCACCATCTATCTGCTGTGGGGCTGGAACATGTTCAAGCCCCTGATAATACTCAACGCCGCAGCCGTCGGCGGCTATCTGGGCATGGTCGTCGTCCAGCAGATGAACAAAAGCGAGCATCTGCTGCTGGGACTGTTTCTGGGAGCGGTCAGCTCCGGCGCACTGGCCTGGCCGATGATGAAATGGGCGGTTGCCATCGTGGGCGGTTTGTGCGGAGCCGCCGTGGGTGCCATGGCATGGCTCACGGCCGGTCACGCCCCGGAGCTCGCCTGGGCGGGTGCGCTGACCGGTCTGGTGGGCTTCGGACTGCTTTCGTTCATCCTGTTCCGCGGCTCGGTAATCATGTACACCAGCCTTCAGGGGGCCATGATGTGCGTCATGGGGCTTCTGGGACTGGGGCTGAAATACGATGACTGGGCCCCGACCATCGCCCGCAACGTGGCCACGCGCAATCTCACGCTGCCGGTGGCGGTGCTCATACTGGCGCTGCTCGGACTGATCTACCAGCAGACCACCTCATCGGGCGGCGCGGCCGCAGGCGGAGGCGGCGGAGACGCCAAGAAGAAATGAGTCCTCCCGCAAGGCGCATCACGCTGTGCATCCCGCGCCAGCGGCTTTGCGGACCGCTGTCTGTCACACACAGCTCAGGAGAAGCGGGTAGTCCAGAAGCGGCATGCGCCGCACCGTCACCGTGTCACCGGCAATCTCCGCGCCCTCGACGCGATGAATAGTACCCGCGAGCGGATCGATCACCGCCAGGGCCACGGACGCCTTCTGCGGCATGGCAAAACTCACGTCCACCCGGCGCGGTTCCCACGGCTCCAGCAGATTCGCCGGATACCACCATGCCACCAGCGGCAACCCGTTGCGCACGAAATCGGCCACATGGGCACCTTCGGCGCCGTGAACGTGCGCCTTCAGATCGGCGCGCTTCGTGTCGGCGTCGAACAGCGCGCACAGCGTCTGATAGGCTTTGTAGGCGGGCTTGGGCGTGTAGGTGGTGCCGCGGAGAAGCCCCTTGTGATTGGTGCTGCCGCGATAGCCGACGAGATCGACGATCAGGAAATAGCTGGTCAGTTCGATCTCCAGACGCAGATCGGTAAGTATGCGGCGCAGCAGCCACTTTGCCTGGCGGGTTTCATTCCAGGGCAGGTTCGCCAGCGCCCCGGCGCCCCCCTGCTGCGACGGGCAGCCGTTTTCGCCCTGCCACAGTGTTACAGGCCGACGACAGCGGGCCAGCAGCCGCCTCATCTCGGCGACTTCTTTGTCGTAGCCGGCTTCGGGGACAGGCCGGTAGGGGTGATATGAAAGCTTGTCGATGTGGTCTCCCATGCCCGCATCGAGACACCGGCGAAGGTAATCCATCGGTATGCCGGCCAGGGCCCCGCCAATTATCACCGCGTCGGGGATGCGCTGGCGTATCTCAGCAGCGGTCAACCGGACAAGTTTGACGTATTCGGCGGGATCAGGCTTGCGCGGTTTCCAGAAATTGGTTATGTTTGGCTCGTTCCATATCTCCCAATGGCGCACGCGGTTGCGGTAATGGTCGGCTATCCGGCCGACGTATCTCAACCACGCATTCACCTGGTCATCGCTGAACAGCGGCACGTAGCCGACGGCGGCCTTATCGGCGCCGGGCGTATAGAGGCTGTTGCCGTAGCCGAGATTGAACCACGGCTGTATGCCCATCTTGCGGAGCGGGTCAACCACCTCGTCCAGCCACGCGAAGTCGAACTCGCCGCGCGTGCGCTCGGTGCGCGCCCAGCCCGTCTGGCAGCGGGCCCATTTCACACCGAGTTCGGCCATATAGGGCCAAGTTTTCTCAGGTTCGAAATGCCCCCGGTCGAGCGTTTCAAAACCCACCGACAGCGGCGACGCAGCGATATCGACGCCGCGGCGGGGCTTGACCTCGCCCATTACCGGCAGGTCGATGACCGCCGGACGTGTCGTCTGCTCGCCGCCGGACGCCCGCGCCGCGTACAAAGCCGCCGCAGCACAACCCGCCACGAACTGCCGCCGCGACATCCGTGATTCCGCGCCAGACTCTTTCGCAATACTCATGGCTGCCCATGGTAATCGCACATCAGCCCGTGCCAAGCGCCGGATGCGAACTCATCTATCCGTGCCAGTTCTCGGCGCGGGCTTCTTCGCCATGCGTCTGGCGCGGAGGGATGAACTCTATGCGGTAATTGGCCTCCGGATGGCGCGTGGAAGGACCGGTTACCAGCATCGCCCAGCGGTTTTCCAGCCCTTCGCCGGCGAGCCATTCCGACGCCGCGGCGCTCCAGTCGGCCGGCTCCTCCTGTACCAGCACCGGATGCACACCCCATGAGAAAACCAGCGACTGGCACACGGCATCGTTGGAGCTCATCGCGATGATCCACACCGGCGGGTTGAAGCGCGAGATCATGCGCGCGGTCGTGCCGGTACGTGTCGGCACGAATACGGCCGCGCACGGTACGGCGTGCAAGGCCTGTTCGACGACCGAGGCGATGGCCTGCGCCGCGCTCGGCGGCGCATCCGTCACGGGCGGTTCCGCGCGGGCGTCGCGCGCGTGCACCGGCGCGCGATGCTGTTCGGTGAAGGCCGCTATCTTCGCCAGCATCGCCACCGCTTCCTCGGGATAGGAGCCCATGGCCGATTCGGCCGAGAGCATCACGCAGTCGGCTCCGTCGAGTATGGCGTTGGCCACGTCGGTCGCCTCGGCGCGGGTGGGAAGGCGGCTGGAAACCATGGATTCGAGCATCTGAGTGGCGATGATCACGGGTTTGCCGGCAAGGCTGGCGCGGGCGACGATGCGCTTCTGTATGAGCGCGATCTGCTCCAGAGGCACTTCCACGCCCAGATCTCCGCGCGCCACCATCACGCCGTCGGCGGCGTCGAGTATCTCGTCAAGCCTTTCCAGCGCAGCTCCGCGCTCTATCTTGGCGATTATGAAGGGGTCGGCTCCGAACGACCTGGCGGCAGCGCGCACGGCATGAACGTCGGCGGCACGCTGCACGAACGACTGGCTCACCGCATCCACGCCGTGCTCCACGGCGAACTTCAGACACTCGCGGTCGCGGTCGGTAAACGCGCTGATGTCCAGCTCGATGCCGGGAAGATTCAACCCCTTGCGCGAGCGCAGTTCGCCTCCGGCCAGAACCCTACAGTGCACATCGGGCCCGTCCACGCGCTCCACCTCCAGCTGCACCAGCCCATCGTTAAGGAACAGCACGTTTCCCGGCTTCACCGCGCCGGGCAATCGGGTGAAACTGACCGACACGCGCGAAATGTCGCCGACGATCGGCCGCGTGGTGAGGGTGAAACTCGCGCCCCGCTCGAGCTGCACGGCGCCGCCGGCAATCTCGCCGATGCGCATCTTCGGACCGGGCAGGTCGGCCATTATGGCCACACGGCGCCCTGCCGCCCGTGCCGCGGCGCGTATGCGCTCGATGTATGCCGCGTGGCCGGCAAAATCGCCGTGAGAGAAGTTCAGCCGCGCGATGTTCATCCCCGCGAGGATCAGACGCCCGAGCATCTCCTGCGACTGGCAGGCCGGACCGACCGTCGCCACGATCTTCGTTTTGTGACCGGGAAGAGCCATGATGCCATTCTAGTCTAGCGCGCCGGCTTCGTCCCGAAAGGCTGCCCTGAAAGGCGGCGCCAGCGTGTCGCCGCCTCTGGCGGCAGGCAGGCGCACAGTCGGATGCCTCGACCGCTCCCGGGGGTCTGCAATCACGGCGAACACGCCTGGCGGGCGGTTGCTCAGACAGCAAGTCCTCATCCGACGGGAACTGAACGGAAGATCGCCCGCGGTTCGGACTTGTTTTCGGACCCTGTTTCGTCCGATAATACATGATGTGAAGAGCCGGCCTCGGACAGGGATTTTCCGGGGCATGCGCAATCCACGGATGGAGCCGGCCATGCGCAGGGGCATATTGCTTCTTTCGATAGCGGCACTTACAGCCGGGGGCTGCAATTTCGGCGCGTGGTGGGGCAGGCGCGACTACTTCGCCGACAACGCCGAGCCGCCGCAACCTGCACCAGCCACGCAGCCTGCCGACACGCCGCAGGTTCCGGATGCCGCGGCAGCGCTGGCCGCCAAGACCGCCGCCTACGCGCGCGGTCTGGAAGAGCTGCTTCAGGCCCGCCAGTCGCGCGCCGGCGCAGCGCCTCCGCCGGCAATCCCGGCAACCCGTCCCTTCGAGCCTGCTTTTCCCGATGTGAAATGGCTGGAGCCGCCGGTGCAACTGGTCCTGGGCCCGCCGCAGAGGTCCGAGCCGCCCGCGCCGGTTGTACAGGAGGAACCCGCCGCAGCGCAAACGCCCGCGAGCCACGGCGCCAACCGAGCGGCCGCGGTGCACGTCGAAGAAGCCCGCACGCCCGCGGAGCAGTCCGCGCCCGCCGTCGTTGCCAACACCTCGCGGCAGGTGCCGGCCGCGACCGCCGAACCCGCAACCGATCAGCTCGAGGCTTCGCTGGCACGGCAGATAAGCGACTATCCGCGCGATCTGGCGGCGCACCTGGATTATCAGCTGCTCAGGCTCGTGCGGGGACTGCCGGTGCCGCAGCCCGAGCGCATGGCGTCTCTTTCGGTCGAGGATCGCGAACTGCTGGAAAGTCTGCTGGATGCGCTGGCCAACTTCCGTGCCGCCGTGCGCGACGGCGAGAACCGCATGCTGATGGAGAAGGCCCGGCCGCTGGTGGAGCTCTCCGAGCGCTTGCGCCCCCATGCGGCGCTGCGCATCGGCAGCATGGCGTTGTGCAGCCGCGTGGACGGCTTCGGCGTGTATCAGCCCGTGGACGCCCAGCGGCTGTCGAGCGGCAGAGAACTGGCGGTGATTCTGTACTGCGAAGTGGAGAACTTCAGTTCGCGACTCAACGATCAGCGCATGTGGGAGACGACGCTGACGCAGGGAGCGGTGCTGTACAACGATCGCGGACAGCGCGTCTGGGAGGAGAAACCCAGACTCGTCAACGACCTGTCGCGCAACCGGCGGCGCGATTTCTTCATCGCCCGACTGGTAAGGCTGCCGGCCGGACTGCCCCCGGGACACTACCGTCTGCTGGTGTCCGTGTCCGACCGCCAGGCGGGGCGCGTGGCGGAGAACAGCCTGTCGCTCACGCTGGTTGCCCGTCAGGAGGAGGCGGGGCTGGTGCGGCGGCCCGACGGATTCTGAAATCCGTGCTGCCGCGGGGAGCGCCGGTAATCTCGAAGTCGATTTCGCTGTTTATCTCCGCCCCTGCCAGCAGCACCAGCGCATACAGATAGAAGAGCAGCAGCAGTACGGCCACGCCGCCCACGGTGCCGTACGTCTCGTTGAACTTGCCGAACCGCTCCACGTAAAAGCGGAAGCCCATTCCCATCGCCACCCACATGCCCACGCAGAACACCGCGCCGGGGGTGATGAAAGTCCATCTCTGCCTTATGGCCGGACCATATTGATAGAGAACGTGGACGACGATGAACATCAGCAGCAGAGCCACGGGAAACCTGGCCTGCCGCCACAATACCACCAGCGGCGCTCCCATCGCCTCGGGGGCGTGCTGCCGCACCCACGCGATGGCGACAGTGCCCAGGGGCAGCAGCGCGAGTATGAACAGCGTCAGCACGGCGACGACCAGCGTCAGCAGCACAGCCTTGGGACGCTGGATATAGATGGGGCTGGTGGAGCGCAGCTCGTAGCATTTCTCGATGGCCGCCATGCTCATGCTGATGCCGCCGCTGGCGGCCCACAGGGTGAACAACGCGCCGATGCCCATGAGGCCGGTGTGGCGTCGGTTGATGAGAAAACTGATGTTATCCCACACGACCTGCGCCGCCTCCTGGGGAATGGAGTTGAAAACGGCGGTCCTGAGTTCGGTGTTGATACGGTCCTTGACGGCAACGGGCATATAGGGCAGCAGGCTCAGAAGGAAGATGAGGAAGGGGAATATGGCGAACAGCCACGAATAGGCCATTGCGGCCGCCCACGTCAGCAGGTCGTCGTCGTTGATCTCCCTCCACACGCGCGCCGCCAGCCGCAGCGGTCCGACGCTGCGCATGACGCGGGGTATGTCGGTCAGACAAGCCATCTGAAGGCATCCGGCCATGTGCTCCGGCGCGCAGCGCTGCGCCGGGCACGCCCTGAAACCGCTACGGAAGTTGCCAGTGTCTGCGCAGCATCCACTCGGCAACCAGTATTATGAACACCAGCATGGCCTGCATGGGCAGATCGTATCTGGTATGCCAGGGCGGATTGCTTCCGAGCCACGCGGCCGCCATGCGCACGAAGTTCGCCAGCGATATCGTTTCCTGACGGATCTGCATGGAGCGTTTCTCGCGGCGGATCAGTTCATCGAGCAGATTGGGGAGCTGGGCCAGTTCGTAATGGAACCCGCCGGTGCGCGCGGCTATGTCCTTGAGGAGTTGAGGATTGGCGGCCAGTTTGAGCATTTCCTCGGCGGGCGGGATGACGGTGAACTTCAGTTCCTGGCTGCCCAGGGGCTTGCCGTCCTTGGAAGCGGAAAGAGTGACGATCCAGTCGCCTTTGTCGGGGTTGGGGATGGTCACATCGTACAAACCGGTGCGGGTATCCACGGGATTCAGGGGCAGCTGCCGCTCTTCCGCGGAGCCGGCCTTGCGGAGCTTCAGGTTCACCTGCGCATAGCGCGTGGCGTCGCCGCGTTCGTCGCGCACCATGGCGCGGACGCGGACGCTCTCGCCCAGCTGGTACATGGTCTTGTTGAGCAGGCCGTCAACGCCCGGCCCGCGCGAGCGATGGCGTGTGTCTTCACCGGCCAGCCAGCGGACCAGCTGTCCCCAGAAGCGGTTGTAAGGGCTGTCCTGCCCCATGCCGCGCAGCGGCAGATACCACAGGTAGGTGGTGTCGGCGGTGAAGGCCGCCGACCGGCCTTCGCCGTAGCGCTGCACGGCGAGAACGATCTGCGGCGAGCCGTCGGGACCGGGCCGCTCGGCGTGCACCAGCAGCACCGACGCCCCGGCCTTGGGCCGGTTCACGACCACGTTGCCCCGGAGCGGCGGGAGTTTGCGTTTCTCATCCCTGTTTCCGGGATCGAACCATTCCGCAAGGCCCTCCATGGCCGGATGCGTCAGGCCCTCGGGCGTCAGCTTCGGCACGAAGGGACTGCGTTCCTGCGGGCTGTTGAGATCGCCGACGAACACCGGCAGGGCTTTCTCGATAACCGTGTCCTTGTAGCCGCCGGGGCCGAAATTGTTCTGCCCGCCGATCATCAGCAGACCGCCCCCGTGGAACACGCGCTGCTCGATGGCCGTCTGCTGCACCTTGGAGAGCATGCTGCTGTCGAGGTCGCCGAGGATGATGACATCGAACTTCTTCCACGCCTCGGCGGTGGCGGGCATTTCGCTGAACGGTTCGCCGTTGACGGTGCCGGCGGCCTGGAAGACGGCCTGATGCGTGCGGAGAAGCGTAGCCAGTTCGATGTTGGGGTCGCGCTGAAGCGCGCGGTTGAGTTGCGTGTATTCCGGGCGCAGGCGCCCCTCCATGTAAAGGACCCTGATGCGCGGATCGAGAGCCAGGTCCTGAAACTCCTGGCGATTGTCCACGGTGCTGCGCTCGCCGGCGATGGGGTCTATCCACACCGCCAGGCGCTGCACGCCGACGGTTTTCGGCGTATAGGGCAGCTCGACCACCTGTCCTTCGGGCAGGGGCTGAAGCACGAGCGTCCTGCTGACCAGTTTGCCGGCGGGCTTGCCGTCGGCATCCACCGGCGTCATCTTCACTTCGACGACGCGGTTGGCCAGCGCCGACGACTTGACGGTAACCCGCACCTTGCTCTCGTGATCGACGACGAACTCGCCGGCCGTTTCGACGTTATCCACAGCAACGTTGGCCAGAGCAGCCGGCTCCGCCTGTTCCGAGCCCACGCGCACGGTGTGTATGCGCCGGCCGGTGGATTGCGCCTTCGCGGCGACATCGGGCGAGACATTGTCTATGCCGTCGCTGATGAGGACGATGATGCTTTCCTCGGAGCGCAGGCCGTAACTGAGACGTATGACTTTGGGAATGGCTCCCCCAATATCGGTGGACTTGCCATCAGCGGGCCGTCTGGCCAGCTCGTCGGCCTTTTTCAGTTCCTCCACGTCGTTGGAAAACACGAAATAGCGCGGGACGAAATGCTCCTCTATCCGCGGTATCTGCGGCCGCAGGGTCTGCCATATCGACTGAAGCCGTGTCGGTCCGTTCTGCACGTCCGGCACGGACATGCTGCCGGATACATCTATCAGGAAAAGCAGCGGCACGTCGGGGCGCGGGCGGGTGACAATGCGGAGCACCGGCTCGAAGAACATCGGCACGAGCAGGGCCAGCGCCAGCAGGCGCATGGCCAGCAGAACCGCAAGCTTGCGCGGGCTGAGATGGCGGGTCAGATTAAGGTAGAACGTCGCCGAAAGCAGGCACAGCACAACGAACGTCCAGAACAGCCCTACCCACGGGGTCTGGAGACTCGGGGTAACAATGATCAGCACGGTACCCCCGGCACCGATGCCGATCATGAGCAGGACGGCCAGCCCCGAAAGCGTGCGCCACAGCCGCCCGATAAGCGCATAACTGACGAGCACCGCCGAGGCTATGGCGCAGATCAGCAGCCACAGGTCCCAGCCGCTCTGCCGGAGGATGTCAATCGACCACGTGGTGGCAGCCAGCACTGACACTTTCACCTGCCTGCCGCGATGCGGGCGCGGCGCATCCGCGGAATTGTACTCGCGGCAGCGCCGGACGGTAGAAGACCGCCGCGCCGCGCGGAAACGCCGCGAAAGCGAACGCCGCCGCGGCCCCTGCGCTGACGACTCGACCGCCCGGGCCGGCAGCATGGTCGATAAAGCCGCTGGCGGCCAGCCCCCCGCTCGAAGCATTCACGAGCCGCAGCGCGTGTTGCCGATATACAGAAGGGTTATCGGACGATGACCGTACGCATAATATTCGCGGCTATGTTCCTGGCGTGGGGCGCCTGCGCAGGCGCGGGCGCGGACGACCCCTCGGCCGCCCGCGTATTGCGCACCATAGACTTCGAGGAACGCCGGCTGGGCAATCCCGAAGAGCTGCCCATGCACTGGACAAGGGTGGAGGGACCGCAACTGCCGCATTACGTTTACGGACGGCTTACCACCGACCGGGCGCGCAGCGGGAAATACAGTTTCCGGTTCGATCTGAACGGCGGCTCGGTCATCTACCGCTATGAACCGGGCAGGATAAAGGTGCAATCGCAGTCGCGCTATCGGGTGGAGGTATATGTACAGACAACCGTGCTTGCTCATGCGCGTGCCCGGCTGTCGGCGTACTTTGCCGACATAGACCGCCGACCGATACCTTCATCCATCCGCCGTTCGGAACTTTACGCCGCCAGGGAACCCGATGAGCCGTGGAAGCATCTGTGGGTGGAGTTGTCGGCGGACAGTTCGGCCGATTCGCTGGTGATAGAGCTGGAACTGCTTCAGCCGGAGATGTATGCGGCCTCGACGCTGGGCGCGCAGACGCTCTTCGCTCAGGACATCCGCGGAAGCGCCTGGTTCGACGACGTGGCGATATCGCAGGTGCCGCGGGTGCGGATGAGCACCGATCGCCCGGGGAACATATTCCGCCTGGGCGATCCGGTGGCGCTGACGGCGGTGGTTTCCGACCGTCGCATAGACGATCTGGCGGCACAGCTGCTGGTGAGCGACGCCGCCGGCAAAGCCGTATATCAGCGGAGCGGGGCCATGGAGGCGTCGGCGGCGGAAGACCTCGGTCCGGGAGTGCGTCGTCTGCGGCTGCTGCTGCCCCCGCTGCGTCCGGGCTGGTATGAGGCGGAACTGATCATGACCAGTGGCGGGCAGTTCGTCGGGCGACACAAGCTGCATTTCGTTCAGCTCGCCGACAAGGGCGACCTTGTGCAGCCGGACCATCGTTTCGGCGTCATCGCCACCGATCTGGCGCCCGACGGATGGGGCCAGTTGCCGGAAATACTGCCGTTTCTGGGAGCCGCGCGCGTGAAACTGGCCGTATGGAGCCGCTTCGGCGACGTGCTGGAGATGGACTCCGCGGGATTCGATCAGTTTCTCGTGCGGTGCCAGGAACTGGGCGTCGTGCCCACGGCGTGCCTGGTGGATGTGCCGCCGAGTATTGCCACGAAGATACGGGGCGACACGTGGTCGCAACTGCTCAAGGCGCGCAGCGAGGACTGGCAGCCGCGGCTGGCCTATATGATCTCGCGCCACGCCAACCATCTGGACCGCTGGCAGCTCGGCGCCGACGGCACGGAGGAGTTTGTCACGAAGCCGGAAATGCGGCGCGTGTACAAGCTGATCTACGACGAGTTCAGGCGGCTGGCACAGAAACCCGATCTGGCCATGCCCTGGCCGGCGTGGTATGAGATTGACGGCCAGTTGCCGGCAACGGTGGCGATGTCGGTGCCGCCGGCCGTGCTGCCCAGCCAGCTTCCGCTGTATATACAGGATCTCCGCCGCCACGAGGGACACAATTTCTCGCTGACGTTTCAACTGCTGGACCGCAGAAAATACGGACGCGAGCTTCAGATACGCGATCTGACGCAGCGCATAATCTACGCGCTGGCCGCCGACGCGCGGCGCATCGACGTGCCTCTTCCATTTACGGTTGTCCGCGAGGACGAGGACATGATCAAACAGCCGCAGGAGCTGTTTCTGGTGCTCCGCACGCTTCTGCTGACGCTGAGCAACTCCCGCTTCAGGGGCAAGGTGCCCATCGCCGAGGGAATCGAGTCGTTTCTGTTCGAGCGCGGCAACGAGGGAATACTGGTCCTGTGGGACCGCGGCAACCGCGGCGGCACACAATCGATCGCCCTGGCCCTGGGAAGCAACCCGCGGGCAATGGACCTGTGGGGCAACGTTACGCCGCTTCTGCGGACCAGACAGGAGGGCGCCGCCCAGCAGGTGCAGATCCCGATAAGCTCCATGCCGCTTTTCATCATCGGCGTTGACGCGAACCTGGCGCGCCTGCGGGCCAGCGTGGCGTTCGACAGACCGCTCATAGAATCGAGTTTCCAGTCGCACACACGGAAGATCAGTTTCGTCAACCCTTACCCCACTTCCATAAGCGGCGTGCTGAAGCTCAAAGGTCCAGCGGGATGGAGCATAAACCCGCCGGCGCTGGCGTTCTCTATCGACCCGGGCGAGAAGTTCGAACGCGACGTGAGCATCGACTTCCCGTACAACAGCTTTGCCGGCCCGAAAACCGTGGAGGCGCATTTCCATCTTCAGGACAGCCAGATGCCGACAACGGTGGTGCCCCTGACCCTGAATCTGGGTCTGTCGGATGTGGGCATGCAGACGCTGGCCGTACGCGACGGAGCGTCGGTGGTGGTGCAGCAGGTCATAACCAACTACGGCAACAGGCCCATCGACTACACGGCGTTTGCGATGTTCCCCGGGCAGGCGCGACAGGAGCGCATGGTGGCGGGACTGGGACCGGGACGCAGCACCATAAAGATTTACCGCTTTGCCGATCCTTCCGCCGCACACAACCGCGTGCGCACGGGGCTGAAAGAAATGGCGGGCACCAGGATACTCAACGACGAGGTGGAGGTGCAGTGAGGGCGCGCCGGTTTGGCGCCCGCGACTTTCAGGGCGCGGGTTTGGGAACCAGCCCCGGCGGACGGCTGTTTCGAGTTATCTCCTCGTCGAATCTGCGGCACATGTCGGTCAACCGCGCCACGATGTCCGGATGCTGTGCTGCGAGATTGACGCTTTCGCCGATATCGCTGGCCAAGTCGAAAAGCAGCGGCCCGGCTGCGGGACGGGTGGCGGCGCCGGCCGCGCGTGTGGCGGGGCGCGTCTGCGCACCGGGCGGCTCCAGATGCAGTTTCCACCTGCCCGCGCGCACGCCGGCGAGCCGCCCCTGGGCCGTATGGTAGTAAAAAGCCTCATACGGGGTTTTCGCTTCGGGCTGACCCGACAGAAGAGGTGTGATGTCCTTGCCGTCGATAACGCGGTCGGTCGGGGCTTTTGTGCCGGCCAGGCGGGCGAACGTGGGCATGAAATCCATCACCGTGGCAAGTTCCGTGCAGACCTTGCCCGCGGGAATGCGGCCCGGCCAGCGCATGATGCACGGCACACGCATGCCGCCTTCCCATGTTGTGCCCTTGGTACCGCGCAGCGGCGGCGCAGGATGCCTGTCGGGACCGTTGTCGCTGGTGAAGATGACCAGCGTGTTGCGCTCGATATCCAGTTCGCGCAGGACGCGCAGGATTTCGCCGCAGCCCCAGTCTATGCACTCGACCACATCGCCGAACAGCCCGCCGGCCGACCGGCCCTTGAAACGCTCCGAAACGTAGAGCGGCACATGCGGGAAATTGTGCGGGAGGTACAGGAAGAACGGGCGGCGGCTGTTGGCGCGGATGAATCTGATCGATTCCTCGGTGTATCGTTCGGTGAGGGTGGTCTGGTCTGTGGGGTGTTCAATGACCTCCTCGTTCCGCAACAGCACGCAGCCTTTGCGCCCGTCGGGAGTCGGCGTAAGCATGTCGTTGCTGTAGGGGATGCCGTAGTAGTAGTCGAAGCCCTGGCGCGTGGGCAGGAACGGCCGGTGGTGCCCGAGATGCCATTTGCCGATGGCGGCCGTGGCGTAGCCCTGCGACTTGAGCACCTCGGCAACGGTTATTTCATCGGGATTCAGGCCCTTCAGCGAGCTCGGAAAGAGCACGTGCTGATGCAGGCCTATGCGCCTGGGATAGCAACCGGTCATTATGGACGACCGCGTGGGGGTGCATACCGGCGAGGTGGTGTAGAAGTCGGTGAACTTCAGCCCTTCGCCGCACATGCGGTCCAGATTGGGCGTCTTGATCGTTCTGGAGCCGTAGCAACTCAGGTCGGCATAGCCCAGATCGTCGGCGAGGATGAGAATGATATTCGGTTTGCCCGCCGCGTCGTCCGCGGCGGCGGCCAGAGGCAGCGAAAGCCGGCCAAGCCCGGCAGAAACACCGGCGAGCAGGCTGTGCTTGAGAATACCGCGACGAGTCAGACCGTGGTCGTCAGGCATAGGCGTTCTCCCGAGTCAGTGCGCTGCATGTACCGTGATAAACATTTCTATTCCCGCGCGCTGAACACGTTGCCACCGGCCGCCGCCCCGTTAGAAAAAAACCGGGCCTCGACGCGCGAGGCCCGGAGAAATGCGATTTTCAGCCTTATGAAAAGTTGAAGCAGGTTCAGGCGTCACGGCGCCGCCGGCAGGCAACCAGCGCCAGCAGCGGCATGCCCGCGAGCAACGCCGCCGGCTCGGGAACGACCACCGTAATACGCCCGGCGTCCACGGTGTAGTCCACGCCGTCAAGATATTCGGTGCCCTCTGCGTCGGTAAACGACGTCTTGGCGCCCTTGTCGATGTCGCACACGACATCCCACGTGCCGGCCGCCATCGGCGAAACTCGGAATAACACCCTCATCAGCCCCTTGCCATTGGCTATCAGCTCCGAGCCCGCAGGCAGGTCGGCATGAGCGCGAATGGTCGTGGCATCAGACTTATCGTACGGATTCGTGTTCGTGAGCGGCGGATTCGATGGGAAGATGGGATTGACCGGATTGGCCACGAAAGGCGAGATGAACTCCACCGAGCCGCTGTTGCCGCCGCTGCCCACAAGCCTCAGGGTGATCATGTACGCGGCGAGGTCGGGATCGCCGGTGACGGATTCGAAAAACACATCGAAAAAGCTGTCGATGGCGCTGCTGCCCGACATGATCGTCTTGTCGGGTATCTGTACCGTGAACTCGGCATTAGACACCGACGGAACCAGCAAGGCGACCAAGCCGGCCACAAAGATAACAAGTGCGGTTCTCACTGCTGCCTCCTGTTCGACATGCCTTCAAAAGCCCGCAGAGACGAACCTGCCATCGAGCAGATCCCTCCGCCATGTGCGCGGGCACATCACTTACGGCATATCCCGCTGCGTGATACTACAACATACCACAAGAAATCGCAGAAGCAAGTAATACACATACGGTACGATTATTTTTGTCATAGAACGCGACGGGCGGACATCGCCAGTCCGCCCGCCGCAGTTCATTGCAATTAGCCGTCCTTCGCCGGTGCGTCTTCATGAGCTACCTCAGGCCAGCAGGTCGGCTATGGTCTTTTCGGTGGCGAAGAGCGTGTCGGTCGTCTTCTTCGCATCTGTAACACTCTGAATGACGGTCGCTTCCGGCGCGATAGCTTTCGTGCTGAAGATCGCACCGCTGCCCTGCTTGGGAGTCGGTTCGCCAGCGGGCAGCGCCGTGAACTGGAGATTGCGCACCAGCGTCACGTCGGTGGAGTTGATGGCGCCGCTGGCGTTGACGTCGTGGTAGATGCTGTAGCCCGGCGAACCGGTGTTGGTGAATTGCAGATTGCGAACCTGGGTAACATCGGTGCTGTTGACCGCGCCGCTGCGGTTGGCATCGCCCGGCAGCACATTGAAGCGGAACGCGAAGTTGCCGCCCGGCACGTCGTTGCCGGACGGATAATTGCTGACACCCGTTATCCACTCGCCGTCCAGCGCGTTGCCGGCGATGTCAGTCACCAGATCGCTGATGGTCAGCAGCAGTTTGTCGGCCGCGATCGGAGCGGTCAGACGCCACGTGGCCGTGCGCGAGCCGGCGTCGTAGGCGAAGCTCTGGATGCCGTACGCGGGCGTATTGACGCCGATAAGGCTCATCAGGTCGCCGCTGATCTGCACGTCTTCTGTGAACACAACCGTTATCAGGTTGATGTTGGTCCACGGCAGGACCTTCAGCTGATCTGCGCCGCCCGGAACCGCGTAGCCGCCATCGCCCAGAGAGTTGGCGCGCAGGTAGTCCAGGAACGAAGCCGACCAGCCGGTGCCGCCCACCATGACGTTGCTGACTTTGGGCGGCGTGCTGTCGATGGTGACGCTGCCGTTGAGCCGCGTCATGATGAGCTGGCCTTCGTTCAGGCGGCTGCCCGGTCTGGGCTGGCTCACCATGTCCACCGGCGAGGTGCCGGAGGTGACGCTCAAGGGGATGTGGGCCTTGAGCCGCAGCAGCGTGATATCGTTTTCGGACAGCGGGTAGGGGCTGTAGATGACGATCCTGGCGATGCCGGTGGAGTCGGTGACGTTCTGGACCACCTGCCAGCCGGCCGGCAGATTGCCCAGCAGCACATCGCTGTTGCCCATGTCGAGCAGCGACGTGTCGTAGGAGATGGTGAAGTCGGCCCCGATGAGACCCGCGCCTTCGGAGATGGTTACCGGCAGCGTGACCGTGCCACCCGGTGCGCCCACGAGATGCGGTATCGTCACGATCGGGTCGATGTTGGCCGCCGGATCTACCGGCACGTTGCCCAGCGGCAGATCGGGTATTTCGGGCTGCGACAGACCGGCTGCCTTGCGGGCGATGTAAGCCGCGTCGAGACCCGACAGCGTGCCGTCGCCGGTGACGTCGGCCACGATCAGCGGGTCGGTAAGCTGGTACCAGTCGAAGCCGTTGTCGAGACCGACCACATTGCGCGCTACCAGCGACGCATCATTGGCGCTGTAATCGCGGTTGCCGGTGGTATCGCCGAGGAACACGGCCTTGTGCATGGCGTTGTCGGCAATCACCGGTATCGCGCCGCCGTTGACCGTAACCTGCGACAGCCGCAGCACTTCGCCGGCGCCGTAGGCAGCGCTGTCGGGCACGCCGGCCGTGAGCGTGAAGACCGTCTGCGCTCCGGCCGACAGCGGCGAGCCGCTGGCCGTGATCACCAGATGGCCGGACGATGAACCTGCGGTATCGACCGTCCAGCCGGCCGGGCCGGCGATGCTGGTGATATTCAGCAGGCCGGGGTTGTAATCCAGGGCGAGGCTGATGCTGCTGACGCCGTCGCCGTTGCTTATGCGGATCGGCAGGCCGGTGCCGTATGCCGGAATGTTGACCGGCTGATCCGGACCGCGCGAGAAATCGGGCACGCTGAGGACAACCGCGCCGGCCGGCGGAGCGCTAACGACGAACGTGTTGATGTAATCATCGCCGTCGGTGCCGTCGGCGTTGCCGTCGAGCAGATAGTGATATGTGCCGGTGCGCTCGTCCTTCCAGGCGCTGGTGCCGCTGAAGAGGGTGACCGTGTATGTGTCGGGCTCGAGAGGCCCGCCGGTCTTGATGAACCGGGCCGTACGGGCGTCGGCATCCCATACCAGCGAGCCGGTAACCTGGCCGACCGTCGCGCCGACCAGCGTGACGTCGGCCGGACCCATGGTGGAGTATTGACCCTGATAGAGGTTGAGCACGTCCTTGTTGGCCCGGCGGATGAAGCGCACGTCAAAGCCGCTGGCGTTGGGCATGAACTCGACCACGCGGAAGGTGACGGGCGTTACGGTTATGACCTCGGTCTTGGTGCCCACGCCGCCGTCGTCGTCGGTTACGGTAAGCGTGACGGTGTAGGTGCCGGGCAGTTCCGGCGTGAAGGAGAAGGTGGGATCATTGCCATCGGGCACGATCTCGCCGTTGTCTGTGCTCACGTGCCACAGATAGCTGTGCGTATCGAGCGTGCCGGGATCGACCACCTGGCTGCCAAGGCTGATGGTGGTCTGCTCCGGACTGGTATTGCCGGCGGGCACGTTGGTGATGGCGACGGTGGGGGCAACGTTGGTAACCGTAACAGTGATCGTCGCATCATCCCACATCGCCGGCGAGCCGTTGTCAGTCACGCGCACGCGGAATACCCAGACGCCGTCGTCGGTGGCCGTCCATGAGAACGCGCCCGTGGCCGGGTTGATGGACGCGCCCGGCGGAATCTGCTCGCCAGGCTGGTCTGCAACGAGACTGAAGCTCAGCGTATTGGCCGGCAGATCGGTATCGCTCGCCGTAGCGGTAAAGGTTACCGCAGAGCCTTCGGGCGATGTCACACTCGCAGGCACATTCTCGAGCACCGGCGCAACGTTCACCTCGTTCACCGTGACAGATATCTCCTTCTGGTCCCACAGACCGCCGTTGTCCGTCACACGAACCGTGAACGTGTACACTCCGGGACCCTGCGTCTCGCCAGGCGTCCACGTGAATACGCCCGTCGCTCCGTCTATCGTCGCCCCGGCAGGCGCTCCGATCAGACTGTACGTCAGCGTGTTGGCCGGCACGTCCTCATCCGTCGCCGTCGCCGTGAACGTCAGCGTCTGGCCCTCGTTAATCTCCTTGTCGCCTATCGCTCCCAGC
>Ga0315298_1000742_pt1 | contig 62881 bp, 53 predicted proteins | sample WHS_1_MG_FD_203077 | JGI IMG/M metagenome (GOLD analysis project Ga0315298, IMG submission 203077) | Extremophilic microbial mat communities from Washburn Hot Springs, YNP, Wyoming, USA - WHS_1_MG | ecosystem: Environmental > Aquatic > Thermal springs > Hot (42-90C) | place: USA: Wyoming...
CTAACTCCTGTGTGCCTGATATCTTTCATAAACATTGGCCATATTGATTGTTGATTATTTATTCCTTTTGTTATGCCTAAGAAAGAAGTTGTTAATAAAAATAAAATTGTTACTAAAGAAAAAAATTTATTTTTCATCTTTCCTCCTTAATATTTTGGATATGTTATTGTAATAATTTGCAACTCAGGATCCCAATCAACCTGAGCCCCAAGTGCCTCAGATACAAATCTTAATGGAACGACAGTTCTTCCTCCACCAATTTCAGGTATTTCAATAACTTTAGGAGGTACTTCCAAATAATATCTCTCATTATTAACAAGTGCTTCTTTTTTGTCAATCCATAAAATAATATTTTTATTTTCAAGTGTAATTGTAATTTTCTGTTCTTTTGCTTCCCAACCAACATTTGCTCCAAAAGTTTCAGCAATAAATCTTAAAGGTACAAGAGTTCTGCCATTTTCTATAAAAGGCGCAAGTTCTAATATTACAGTTTTATCATTTATTACTGCCATTAAATTTCCTATCTGAAGTCTTATGATCGTTCTTCTTTTATAAAGAATTGTTATTTTTTTACTTGTTTCATTACCTGCCTTATCAATGGCAGTTATCAAAATATCATTTGTACCTTCATCGAGTGTAAAAGAAATTTTAAATTCTCCTGTTTGTTGATCAGATGAAACAATTGTATCTTTGATCTTTACATTGATTCCTGGTTCAGTTTTTCCTTTAATCTCAATTATTTTTTCTAAAACTTCTGTCCCAGATGTTGGTGATATTATTTCAAGATTTGGTGGTGTTATATCAATCTTAAAAGTATAAATTATTGTTTGAGACTCGTTCCCAGCCTCATCTTTTGCTTTTATTGAAAAAGTGTGATCTCCCTCTTTTAAATTTGGAGTTAAAAATTTAGTCCCCTTTTTCCAATCGCTCCAGGATCCATCATCAATTTTATATGAATAAACTAAATTTTCTGGAAGTGTTTTATCATCACTACCTTCCCATTGAAATTCAAGACTTAAAGTTTGATTTGTTTCTGCTGAAGGTGTTTTGGTTAATTTTATTGTTGGTGGTGTTGTATCTTGAGGAATGACTGTTATTTTACAATTGGCATTTACTGAATCAACTGGAATTTGTTTCATTTTTGAATCAAAAAGGTAGATATTTTGTAAAGATATATCATAAACTCCAGTATTTCCTCCTACAAATTGAACATTTAAGATAAGACCAGAACCTGATATACCACTTACCTGGCCAATTCTTGAAATGCCTATAACAATTTTATTTTCATTTTCTTTTATACTTTTTAAAAGAATTATATCTTTATTATCTTTACTCAAAATATTTTTTTCGCTCTCTTTTGAATGATTAATGTAAGAATCTAAAACTTTTATTTGTGATAAAGGAATTGAAATATCAAAGGAAACACCGTATAAATCTGTTACATTGGTTATAAAAATATCAAAAGATTTTAGTTCGCCAGATACAACAGTCATATTTTGAGGATCAATATATATTTTAGTTGTCTGATTTTTAAATCCATAATTAAATGTTATCAATAGTAAAATTAAAAGTATCAATGCTATACTTTTTTTCATTAAAGCCTCCTTTAAATTTTAGAAAAAATTTATTGTTTAATGTTCCATATAAGTTTATCATATACTCATTAATTTTATTCTAAAAAAATTTTCTTACCTATTCTAATCATATTAGAACCTTCATCAATAGCAATTTTATAACTATCAGACATTCCCATTGATAAAAATTTAAAATCAAAATTTGAGAATTTTAAATTTTTTAATTGTTCATATAAATATCTTGTTTTTTTAAAATATCTCCTTATCAAATTTTCATCCTGAGTATTTGGGCCCATTGTCATTAATCCCATAATTAAAATTTTATCAAATTTTGATAATTCTGAAACAAAATCAAATAGTTTCTCAGGTAAAATACCAAATTTATTTTTTTCATTAGCAATGTTGACTTCTATTAAAATAGGAATTTTTTTATTTTCATCTTTTAATCTTTCTTGAATTTCATTTATTGTTTCTAATGAATCTATTGTTTGAATCATATCAAAAATGTCTAAGGCTTTTTTTATTTTATTTTTTTGCAAATGACCAATCATATGTAAATTTACTCTATTTTTTATGAATGGATAAATTTTTTCACCTTGTTGAACATAATTTATTCCTAATATTTTTACTCCGCCCTTTATACAGAGTTCAATTTCATTTAAATTTCTTCCTTTAATTGCTGCTACTAAATGAACATAATCAGGTATTTCTTTAAAGATATTTTCAATGTTTTTTAATATATAATGCTTTTCCACAATATATATATTAACATAATAAATATTTTAATTCTTAATTAGTCATATAAAATATAAATAAAAAAAGGCCCTGGCAATGACCTACTCTCCCAAGGGGTTTCCCTCCTCAGTACCATCGGCGCTGAAGGGCTTAACTTCCGGGTTCGGAATGGAGCCGGGTGTTTCCCCTTCGCTATAATCACCAGAGCCAATTATTTGTAAAATTGGTAGTTTAATTCTGACCTCTCAACTTAACCTAAGTCAAGTCCTCGGTCTATTAGTACTCATCAGCTAAATGTGTCACCACACTTACACCTTGAGCCTATCAACCTGGTAGTCTACCAGGGACCTTACTCCTCTTTGCAGAGGATGGGAGATCTTATCTTGGAGTGGGCTTCGCACTTAGATGCTTTCAGCGCTTATCCCATAGGAACATAACTACCCGGCGCATGCTCCTGGCGGAACAGCCGGTAAACCAGAGGTTCCCACACCCTGGTCCTCTCGTACTAAGGGTGTACCTCCTCAAATCTCCAACGCTTGCAGCGGATTAGGTCCGAACTGTCTCACGACGTTCTGAACCCAGCTCGCGTACCGCTTTAATGGGCGAACAGCCCAACCCTTGGGACCTTCTCCAGCCCCAGGATGCGATGAGCCGACATCGAGGTGCCAATCCTACCCGTCGATATGGACTCTCAGGATAGATCAGCCTGTTATCCCCGGGGTAACTTTTATTCGTTGAGCGATGGCGCTTCCACGCGCAACCACCGGATCACTAAGCCCCACTTTCGTGACTGTTCGACCTGTCGGTCTATGCAGTAAAGCACCCTTATGCCTTTGCACTCTTCACGCGATTTCCAACCGCGTTGAGGGTACCTTTGGGCGCCTCCGTTACCTTTTGGGAGGCGACCGCCCCAGTCAAACTACCCGCCTGACACTGTCCACTTGCCCGATTAGGGTCAAGTGTTAGAATTCAAACACATTAAGGGTGGTATTCCAAGGTTGACTCCACAGGAACTGGCGCTCCTGTTTCATAGTCTCCCACCTATCCTATACATAATGTGCCAGAATCCAATGCCAAGTTATAGTAAAGCTCCACGGGGTCTTTCCGTCCTGCTGCAAGTAGCCCGCATCTGCACGGGCATTGCTATTTCACCGGATCTCTCGTCGAGACAGCGCTCAGGTCGTTACACCTTTCATGCGCGTCGGAACTTACCCGACAAGGTATTTCGCTACCATAGGACCGTTCGTTTATGTTACCCTTTTTTGATTCATCAAAGGGTGATTGGTCAAATCTTGACCAATCCTCCGTATCGCTACGGAGACCGGACTATATCATCATCCTTTTTCAAGGATGCCTGGCATATAGTCTCTGAGGATTCTTTCAGGGATGATATAATTTCCTCCTTATTATATCTTCTCTTTGAGTTATCTAAATTTATCTCTTCTCTAAGTTTTGCTACTACTTCAATTCCTTCTTTAGTTAGGTGTTTTTTATCTTTAATAATTTCAAGTACTTTTTTAAACTTAGAAAAGGCTTTTTTCTTTCTTTGAGAAAGAAATTTATACTTATTAAAGAAAGGAACTATGTTTTCTGAAATAGCTTCAATGTTTGTTACCTCAAATAACCAGATTCCATCTTCTCTTTGTCTAATGGTTCCACATCCTAAATATCTTTTAAAAAGAGTTAGAATAACTTTATCTTTTTGAGATACACTAAAAGACAGAGAGATCTTCCATCCATTTTTGAAATCTTCTCGAGGTCTAAATGAAACATTGAAACTACCTTCTCCATCTGCAAAACCAGAAAGATACCATCCAATATTAGGTGGAATTTTTATTTTCTTTTTGTTCACAGATAATTCCTTCCTTTCTTATCTCCCTGAAAGTCTTTCCTGCTGATTGCCCGCACCTTATGGATTGTCACTTATTATAATTAATAAGTACCAAAGGATACGCCGGGTTTTCCAGCATATAGCCAGGTTTTATAACTACAAGGTCTAACTTATAGTTACGGCCGCCGTTCACCGGGGCTTAAGTTCGGAGCTTCGCTTTCACAAGGAAAGCTAACCCCTCCCCATAACCTTCCGGCACTGGGCAGGCCACAGCCCCTATACTTAGCCTTACGGCTTAGCAGAGACCTGTGTTTTTGTTAAACAGTCGCCCGAGCCAATTATCTGCGACTCTTCTTAGCTTCGGTAGAAATTACTTAGACCAAGAAGAGCACCCCTTATACCGTAGGTACGGGGTTAGATTGCCGAGTTCCTTGACGAGAGTTCTTCCGCGCGCCTTAGGACATTTATCCCAGTCTACCTGTGTTGGTTTGCGGTACGGTTACCTAAATTTCAATGCTACGGGGTTTTTCCAGCGAGTATGAAATCAGTCACTTCGCTATTGGTTACCCAACAGCTCCCCATCGCCTCTTGGTGTTAATGCATCTTCGGATTTGCCTAAAGATGCCACCTACAGGTTTGGACAGGGTATTCCATCACCCTGCAGACCTATCCTCCTCGACCTCCCCTTCGCTTTTAACGAAACTTAGGTAGTGCTGGAATATTAACCAGCTATCCATCGTCTACGCTTTTCAGCCTCAACTTAGGACCGACTAACCCTGGGTGGACGAACCTTCCCCAGGAAACCTTAGACTTACGGCGGAAGGAATTCTCATCCTTCTTTTCGTTACTTAAGCCAGCATTCTCACTTCCTATCGCTCCAGTACTCCTTACGGTATACCTTCACCGCAATAGGAACGCTCCCCTACCACCAGAATAAAAATCATAGATTTCTATTCTGATCCACCGCTTCGGTTGAAAACTTAGTCCCGTACATATTCGGCGCAGGGTCACTCGACTAGTGAGCTGTTACGCACTCTTTAAAGGATGGCTGCTTCTAAGCCAACCTCCTAGCTGTCTGAGTAACCCCACTTCCTTATCAACAACACTTAGTTTTCATTAGGGACCTTAGCGGGTGATCTGGGCTGTTACCCTCTTGAAAACGGAGCTTTTCCCCCGTTTTCTCACTCTCAGGATAAGAAAGAATGGTATTCGGAGTTTGGTTGGGTTTGGTAGCCCAATGGACCCCTAGCCCATCCAGTGCTCTACCACCATTCCTCATTTAACCTGAGGCTGCACCTAAATGCATTTCGGGGAGGACCAGCTATCCCCGGGTTCGGTTGGAATTTCTCCGCTACCCACAGTTCATCCAACAGGATTTCACCCCTGACTGGTTCGGTCCTCCATGAGAGATTAGTCTCACTTCAACCTGACCATGGGTAGGTCACCCGGCTTCGGGTCTACTGATTATGACTTAACGCCCTATTCAGACTCGCTTTCGCTTTGGCTTCGGGATTATCCCTTAACCTTGCCATAACCAGTAACTCGCTGGCTCATTCTTCAATAGGCACGTGGTCAGACTGTTAAGAAAATCTTAACATAGTCCTCCCACGGTTTGTAGGCATATGGTTTCAGGTTCTATTTCACTCCCCTTCCGGGGTTCTTTTCACCTTTCCTTCACAGTACTATGTTCACTATCGGTCACGGAGGTATTTAGCCTTAGGAGGTGGTCCTCCTTGCTTCCCACAGGATTTCACGAGTCCCATGGTACTCAGGAGTAATTAAGGAAGAGAATTTCTTTTGTCTACAGGGCTGTCACCTTCTATGGCTACTCTTCCCATAGTATTCAACTAAGAAATTCTTTTGTAACTTCCCCTGGAATCTTGGAATTCCAGAATAATTACTCCTACGACCCCAATCAAGCAACGCTCCAAGGCTTTAACACTTGATTGGTTTAGGCTCTTCCCTTTTCGCTCGCCGCTACTGGGGGAATCGAGTTTTCTTTCTTTTCCTCAGGTTACTGAGATGTTTCACTTCACCTGCTTACCCTCTCTACTTTTATGAATTCAAGTAGAGATGATATTCCTTTAACAGGAATATCGGGTTACCCCATTCGGAAATCTTCGGATTAACGCTTGCTTGCAGCTACCCGAAGCCTATCGCAGGCTTGCTGCGTCCTTCATCGGCCTCCTGTGCCAAGGCATCCACCATACGCCCTTAGTTCCTTGACTTAGGTAAGTTGAGAGATCAGAATTAAAATACCAATTTTCAAAGTTCAGATAAAAAAAAGGGCTTAAACCCTCAAAACTAAGCAGTACATGTATATACCTCAAAGAAATAGCTCCCTAGAAAGGAGGTGATCCAGGCGCACGTTCTCGTACACCTACCTTGTTACGACTTAACCCTCCTCATTGGCCACACCTTCGGCGCCCCCATCCTTTGCAGGTTAGGGTAAGCGACTTCGAGTGCAACCAACTCGGGTGGTTTGACGGGCGGTGTGTACAAACCCCGGGAACGTATTCACTGTGGTATAGCTGACCCACAGTTACTAGCAACTCCAGCTTCATGAGGGCGAGTTGCAGCCCTCAATCGGTACTGGGGTGAGTTTTGGGGATTTGCTCCAGGTTACCCTTTTGCATCCCATTGTCCTCACCATTGTCGCATGTGTGTGGCCCTGGACATAAAGGCCATGAGGATTTGACGTCATCCCCACCTTCCTCCGTCTTGTCGACGGCAGTCCCCTTAGTGTCCTCAGCATAACCTGTTAGCAACTAAGGGCAGGGGTTGCGCTCGTTCAAGGACTTAACCTTACATCTCACGACACGAGCTGACGACAACCATGCAGCACCTGTGTATGTGTCTAAGGTATAAACCTTAGAGGAAGGATATTTCTATCCTTTTTCACATACATGTCAAGCCCAGGTAAGGTTCTTCGTGTAGCATCGAATTAAACCACATGCGCCGCTGCTTGTGCGGGGTCCCGTCAATTCCTTTGAGTTTCAGCCTTGCGACCGTACTACCCAGGTGGGGTACTTAACGTGTTAACTACGGCACTGAAAGGAATTACCCTTCCAACACCAAGTACCCATCGTTTAGGGCCAGGACTACCCGGGTATCTAATCCGGTTTGCTCCCCTGGCTTTCGTGTATGAGCGTCAGGAGCGAACTAGGAAGCTGCCTTCGCAATTGGTGTTCCTCCCGATATCTACGCATTTCACCGCTACACCGGGAATTCCACTTCCCTCTTTCGTCCTCTAGTTTGACAGTATTAAATGCCTTTCCACTGTTAAGCAGTGGTATTTGACATTTAACTCATCAAACCGCCTGCACACCCTTTACACCCAGTAATTCCGGATAACGCTTGCTCCCTACGTATTACCGCAGCTGCTGGCACGTAGTTGGCTGGAGCTTATTCCTAAGGTACTGTCAAGATTATATTCTTATTCAGAATATAATCCTTCATTCCTTAGAAAAGGGCTTTACGACCCGAAGGCCTTCATCACCCACGCGGCGTCGCTGGGTCAAGCTTTCGCTCATTGCCCAATATTCCCTGCTGCTGCCTCCCGTAGGAGTTTGGGCCGTGTCTCAGTCCCAATGTGGCTGATCACCCTCTCAGGCCAGCTACCCGTCTTTGCCTTGGTGGGCTATTATCTCACCAACTAGCTGATAGGCCATGAGCCCATCCTAAAGCGATAGTAAGTTGCCTTACCATCTTTACTTCAGAAAGCTTCCTTTCTGAAGATTATAGGGTATTGAACCACCTTTCGGTGGGGTATCCCCTTCTTTAGGGCAGGTTACCCATGTATTACTCACCCGTTTGCCGCTCGCCAGCATCCTTATCAGAGATAAGGATCTGTTGCCGCTCGACTTGCATGCATTAGGCACGCCGCCAGCGTTCATCCTGAGCCAAGATCAAACTCTTCAAAGTTAACTTATTAAAATTAATTTCGAAAAAGTTTGAATCCTGACAAGTACGGTATAAACATGTACTGCTTAGTTTTCAAAGTTCAAGATAATTCTCCATCTTTAAATTTTAACATCAAATTACAATTTGTCAAGTAATTTGATGCAAACTTTTTCAAAGTTCTTTAACTAAAAAATACTTAAAGACACTATTTGATTAGTTTAACAGAAAAGTTGATTTTGTCAAGAGGTATGAAATTTTTTTAAATTTTACTTTTTAATGAAGAGTTTATAAAATATAATAGATGATTTTTGTTGGTTTATCAGGTGGAGTTGATTCAACATATTCACTTTATCTTTTAAGAAAAAAATTTTCTGATATTACTGCTATTTTTTTAATATTATTTGATACAAAAGATGGTTGTTCATTAAAATGCTGTAACCTGGAAAATGTAATAAATATAACTAAAAAATTAAATGTAAAATTGGAAATAATAGATGTAAGAGAAGATTTTAAAAAAGAAATTATTAATAATTTTGTTGATGAATATAAAAATGGTAGAACACCTAACCCATGTGTGCTTTGTAATGAAAAAATAAAATTTAAATTGATTTTCGAAAATTTAATTAAAAAAGGTGATTATATTGCAACAGGTCATTATGCGAGAGTATCAGATAAAAATGGAAAATTTTATTTATTAAAAGGAGTTGACGAATCAAAAGATCAATCTTATATGCTCTATAGAATTAAGAGAGAATATTTAAATAGAATTATTTTTCCTCTTGGCTCATATAAAAAAGAATTTGTAATAAATGAAATTAAAAAATTAGAATTATATGAAAAAATTCCAGAAGAAAGTCAGGATTTGTGTTTTCTTGTTAATAAAAAGGATAATTTTTTAAATGATATCCTTCCAGAGATTAAAGGAGATATTGTACATATAAAAGGTAAAATTTTGGGAAAACATAAAGGATATTATTTTTACACCATTGGACAAAGAGAGGGTTTAAATATTTCATGGAAAGAACCTTTATATGTTGTAAAGATAGATCCAAAAAACAATATACTTTATGTTGGTGAAAAAATTTATACAATGAAAAATGAATTTATAGTTAAAAATTTAAATTGGCTTTATGATATAAATAGAAATTCTTTTCGAGCAAAAGTTAAAACAAGATATAAAAGTAAAGAAATAGATTGTATAGTTGAGTATAAGAATGATTTAGTGAAGGTAAAATTGAAATCAAATGAATTTGCAATTACTCCAGGTCAATCTGCTGTTTTCTATAAAAATGAAAAAGTTCTTGGTGGTGGAATAATTGAAGAAGTCTTATGAATATTATTTTTTTATTTTTTTCTTTTTGATATGAATTCTTTAAAAACGAAGAAACTTCCAATGATAATATTTATATAGTAATAGAAGAATCTCCATAATAAGATAAATACTATTAATGGTTGTCTTGGTAAAAATGCTGAAAAAAGAAAAGCAATGCCAAGTTCTGCAGCACCAGATGTACCAGGAGTTGGTACATATACAATTGATAGAAGGAATATAATTGTTACAAATATAATAGAAAATATAGGTGAATTAGAACCAAGCCCTCTTAAAAGGACAACAGGTAAAAATAATGAATTTAACCATTGAATTAAACTTAAGAAAAATATAAACAAAAGTATTTTTATTTTGCTTTTATCTAATGCTTTCTTTCCCTCTTCAAAAAGGTGAATATTTTTTTCTATTTCATCATTTACTTTTGTTGAAATTCTTGCAGGAAATATTTTTTTAATTATCATTTGAATAAAATTAGCCAATTTTCTCGTATTAATAAGTGCTATTACAATTAAAATTGAAATCAAAAAATAAAAAATCAAACCAATATTAATAGCAAGATTTACTCCATATGGTAATGAATATTCAAATTTAAAAAAAGTAATAAAAATTGGCAGAGCAATAAATAAACTAATTCTTACGATAAAGGCTATAATTTCTTTAACTATAAGAAAAAAAGCACTTTTTCCATATTCAACATTGGAATTTTTATTTAATAAATACATTTGAAATGGTTGTCCTCCAGTTGCAAATGGAGTAACAGCAGAAAAGAAGTTACCAATAAGTGCAAGATTTATTGCTTCTCTTCTTGATAAATTAATTGACAAAAGTCTTGCACAATAGATAATTTGAGCCGCCTCAAGTAGCCAGGAAAAACCTACCATTGCAAATGCTATTATCAAAAAAATAGGTTTAATTTCTAAAAAAGCTTCAAAAAAATTACCACCTTTAGAAACTATAACTAATATGAAAACTATTAAAATAGTTAAAGAAAATGATAGCAATATGTTTTTCCCAATTGACTTAAAGTTGACTTTCTTTTCTTCCATTGAAAATATTATACAATTTTAGTTATAATAAATGCAAACATATTTAAGGAGATATTAATGAATGAAGATTTAATAAAAGAGTTTACTAAAGAGATATCAGAAATTAAAAATATTGATAATCTTGAAATGATTAGAAACAAATATCTTGGTAAAAAGGGTATTATTAAAAACTTAATGGAAAATATTAAAAATATAACTGATATTGAAAAGAAAAAAGAATATGGTGCAAGTATAAATAAAATTAAAAAAGAGATTGAAGATAAATTATATGAAATAGAAATAAAAATAAAAGAAGATACTGAAATTAAAAAATTATTAGAAGAGAAAATTGATGAGACATTACCTGGATATCCGGTAATTTTAGGAAAAAAACATATCATTACAAAGGTAGAAGATGAAATAATAGATGTTTTTCTAAAAATGGGATTTTCAATTTTTGAAGGTCCTGAAATTGAAACAGATTATTATAACTTTGAAGCGCTTAATATTCCAAAATACCATCCTGCGAGAGATATGTGGGATACTCTTTTTTTACCAAATGGATTATTATTAAGAACTCATACTTCGCCTGTACAGATAAGAGCAATGGAAAAATTGAAACCTCCTTTTAGATTAATTGCTCCTGGCAGATGTTATAGAAGAGATCCTTTTGATGCAACTCACTCACCAATTTTTTATCAAATAGAAGGTTTAATGATCGATAGGGATACATCACTTTCTGATTTAATGGGAATATTAGATCTTTTTGCAAAAAGAGTTTTTGGAGAAGAAACTAAAACAAAATTTGTTTTATCATACTTTCCATTTGTTGAACCAGGTATTGAAATGTCTGCTACATGCTCTGTTTGTAAAGGAAAAGGATGTAATGTTTGTAAATATACTGGATTTGTAGAAATTTTAGGCGCTGGAATGGTTCACCCTAATGTTTTATCAAATGTCGGAATTGATCCAGAAATCTGGCAGGGTTTTGCTTTTGGCCTTGGAGTTGAAAGGGTAGCTATGATTAAATATGGAATTTCAGATATAAGATTGTTTTATGAAAATGATATAAGATTTTTAAACCAATTTTAAAGGAGTTTTTATGAAAATTTCACTTAAATGGTTCAATGAATTTTTTGAATTTAATAAAAATCTATCTGAAATTGAAGAAATTTGCTTATTAAGAGGAATTGAGATAGAGAATATAACATCAAAGAAGAGTATACTTGAAAAATGTTTTTCTGGAAAAGTTTTAGACATTAAAAAAATTTCAGATAATTTGAATCTATGTAAAATAGATATTAAAGGGGAAATATTTAATAGTGTTACATCGGCACAAAATATTAAAAAAGAAGATATAGTTCCAGTTGTAATAAATGGAGGAAAAATATATAAAACTATTTTAAAAGCAAATGGAAAGGAAATAGTTCCTACTATTGTAAAACCAGTTGAATTTAATGGCATCTTATCAGAGGCGATGTTATTATCTTATGATGAAATTGGAATACCTGAAGAAAATTTATCTGAAAAACAAAAAAGTGGTATCTTTATTTTACCTTTTGATACACCAGTGGGTGAAAATCTTATAGATTTGTTATGGTTAAACGATACAATTCTTGATATTAAAACCTATAATAGAGGTGATGTTTTATGTTTAAAGGGCTTAGCGGATGAATTTGAAAGATATGATATTGGAATAAATAAAAAAATAGAATTGGATTTAAATGAAGAATTGAATTTAAAAAAAATTGATTTTAAAATAGAAATTAAAAATAGTGAACTTTGTCCAAGATATGTAGGAATAATAATAAAAAATGTCAATGTTAAACCATCCTCAATTAACAATTTAAGGAAGTTATTATCAATTGGTTTAAGACCCGTTAATAATATCGTGGATTGGACAAATATTATTATGTATGAATATGGTCAGCCTTTACATGCTTTTGATTTAGATAAAATAGATAATAAAATTATTGTAAGAGAATCCAAAGCAAAAGAAAAAATCATAACTCTTGATGGAAAAGAAAGAGAATTGAATGAGGGTATGTTATTAATATGTGATATAAATAATCCACTTGCAATAGCAGGTGTTATTGGTGGAAAAGATAGCGAGGTTAATGAAAATACAAGAAATGTTTTTTTAGAGTCAGCATGTTTTTCTTCTCAATCAATATCAAAGACAAAGAGAAAATTAAAAATTGAAACTGAAGCAGGCAATAGATTTGAAAAAGGAATTGATATTGAAAATGTGAAATCAATTGGTTTAATGTGTGCTTTAAAATTTGAAGGTAAAGAGGTTTTTGAACCTATAGATGTATATCCAAAACCATATGTAAAAGAAAATATTAAAATCAGGTATGATAGAACAAGAAAAATATTAGGTTTGAATTTAAGTGATGAAGATATAATAAATTCTTTAATAAAGGGAGGTTTTGAATTAATAAAAAGAAATAAAGATCATTCTATATTTAAAAGTAAATATTTCAGACCTGATGTAAAAACTGAAATAGAATTGATAGAAGAAGTGATTAGGTATTATGGTATAGAAAAAATAAAATATTCTATTCCTTTATCAAAAGTTGATTCTTATGAAGAAGATAAGGTAAAAAAATTGAATAGAAAAATAAAAGATATTCTAACTTCATTAAACTTTTATGAAGTTATTACTTTATCATTAATTGACAATAATTTTATTTCTGACTTTAACATTAATAAAAAACCAATAGAAATATTAAATCCTCTTAGAAATGATCAAAATGTTTTAAGAAATTCTTTACTTCCACCATTATTAAAAGTGGTAGAAAGAAATATCAAAAATGGAAATAAAAATCTTTCTATTTTTGAAATCGGTAAAATATATTATATTGATAAAAATGATTTTATAGAAAAAGAAAATATCTGTGCAATGATTACAGGTAAAAGAATTGAAAAATATTGGGGAGAAAAAGACAAAGATTATGATTATTTTTATCTCAAAGGTGTATTGGAAAATCTTTTTAAAGAATTAGAAATTGATTCATTCAATATAGTTAATATAAATCCTAAAAAATATTTTCATCCTTATAGATATGGAAAAATTATTGTTTTCAATGAAGAAATAGGTGAAATAGGTGAAATAAACCCAAAAATTTTATCACCTTTATCAATCGAACAAAAGGTTTATACATTTATACTCGATTTTGAAAAACTATTGAATTATTCTAATATTAAAACTTATTATAAAGAAATACCTAAATATCCATCTTTAACTTTTGATATTTCTTTGATTCTAAACAAGAATATAAAAACTTCAGAAATATTAAAAATAATAAAAGAAGAAGGTGGTGAAATTTTATATAAAGTATCACTATTTGATATTTATGAAGATGAAAAAATAATAGGAAAAAATAATAAAAGTTTAGCATTCACTTTAATTTTTAATTCAAACATCAAAACACTAAAAGATGATGATATTTTGCCAATTATAGAAAGAATAGAAAAAAGAGTTGAAAAAGAGTTAAATGGGATATTAAGGAAAAAGATTGAACAGTAATTTTTTAATATCAAATGAATTATACAAATTAAGTCAAATACTTGAATTCAAGGGTAATAATAAGCGTATTATAACTGATATCAAAATAGTTGCATATACTATTCAATCATTAACTTTTGAATTAAATAAATCAAATCTTGATAGAATAGAAAAATATTTAACAGATAGACCAGAAATTAAAAATATTATTAAAGAACTTGTTATAAATGGAAAGAGTGAATATATTGAAATTTTATCAAAAGATATTCCTCCATCGCTATTAAAATTATTAAAAATTCCTGGAATAGGAATGAAAACATTATATAAACTATATAAAGAATTTAATATTATGGATATATATTCTTTAAAATCAGCAATTAAAGAGAAAAAATTAAGACATATTGATTCAATCGGTGAAAAGGGTGAAGAATTGATAAGTAAAAATTTAAATTATTATTATAAATTACAAAGAGAATATAGTATTTCTTATGCAGATTCAATTTTCAATTATATAAAAGAAATTTTATTAGATTTAAATTCAAAATTTGTTGAAAAAGCAGGAAGTGTTAGAAGAAGAAAAGAGGTAGTATCAAATTTAAATATAGTATGCGCTAATAATGATTCACAAAAAATGAAAAATAAATTAAGAGAAATACAATTAATTACAAATTTTGAGGAAAAAGGTGATTTTATCAACTTTAAAATTAATAATTCTGAAATAGATATTAGTATTTTAATATGTCCTGAAGAATATTTCTATTCTGCTTTATTCTACTTCACAGGACCTAAAAGTTTAAATAATTATATTTTTAAAAAAAGTGAAGATTTGGGAATAGAAATATTGCCAACTAAATATTTAAAATTAAATTATAATGAAAAACAAATTTTTAATTTATTTAATTTACCATATATACCACCAGAATTTAGAGAATATTGGGAAAAGTATATCAATATAGATAAGAATTTCTTAACATATAATATTAAGGGAGATCTGCATATACATACTAATTATTCTGATGGTATATCATCAATCTACGAAATTGTTAGAGAAAGTAAAGATCTTGGTTATAAATATATAGGAATTACCGATCATGCAGAAGATTTAAAATTTGCTAAAGGTTTAAGTGAGAAAAGAATATATAAAGAAAGGCTTGAATTAAGGAAAATAGAAAAATTATTTAATAATATAAAAATATTTTTTGGAATTGAAGCAAATATAAGAAACGATGGATCTATTGATATTAATGAATATATCATTAAAGATTTAGATTATATTATTGCATCAATTCATAATAACTTTAATGAAGATTTAAAATCCAATATGAAAAGATTAATAAATGCCATAAGAAATCCTTATGTCACGATAATTGGTCATCCCTCAGGGAGAAAAATCTCGGAAAGAAATGAAATGAAGATAGATTGGATAGATTTTTATAATGAAATTGTAAATTCAGGTACAATTATAGAGATAAATTCTTCTCCTGATAGACTTGATTTATATTCAAGTTTAATATTTGAAAATAGTAAATTTGATGTATTGTATTCAATAAATTCAGATTCCCATTTTGCACCACAATTAAGTTTTGTTAATCAATATGGAATTAACATAGCCAAAAGGGCTCTTTTAGAGGATAGAAAAATTATAAATACTTATGAAGTAAACGATTTAATTAAAATAATTAACAAAAAAAGAAATTTAAAAAAAGATAATTAAAAATTCACTCTAATAATACAACTGTTAAAGCAGCACCACCTTTTTTGTGACCTATAAATCCAACTTTCTCCATAGTTTTACCTTTTATATTTATTTTCTCTTTTTCTATGCCAATTATATTTGATAAACTCTCTTTAATTTTATCTTTATAATCTCTTATTTTTACTGTTTCAATTATTACTATTGAATCTATATTTATAATTCTGTAGTTTTTTTCTCTTAACAAATTTATTGTATCAATTAATAATTCACTACTTCTTTTTCCTTTCCAATTTTCATTGTATGTTTCACCAATATCTTTTTCACCAATTGCACCTAAAATAGCATCAATAATAGAATGAATTAAAACATCTCCGTCTGTATTGCTAAAAAGACCATATTTTTCAGATAATTTTATTCCTCCAAGTATCAATGGTAAATTTTTTTTAATTATATGAAAATCAAATCCTATACCTATTCTCATTTTCCTTAATATAATTTATCACTTCAACTATATCATTACTATAAGTAACTTTAATATTAGATGGATCACCCTCTGATAATTCAACTTTTTCTCCTTCTAATTCAAAAACCATTGAATCATCATATAATTTTTTATTCTCATATTTTTTAAGTAGATGGTATATTTTTGGGAAAGGAAAACCCTGTGGTGTTTGTGCAATGTATAAAAAATCTCTATTTAAAGTTTTAATTTTTTCTCTTTTTTTATATTTTATAGTTTCATTAGCATTAATTACTGGAACAATACATTTTTCATCACTTATCTTACATACAATGTCATCAATAAATTCGGATTTAACAATTGGTCTTGCACCATCATGAATAAGTACTTTATTAATATTTGAGTTTAAAAAGCATTCTAAACCATTAATAACAGAATTTTTTCTTTCCTTACCTCCAATTACAATATCTTTAATTTTTTTTAAATTTTCTATATATTTTTTAATTTTTACATAATTATCTTTTGATAAAACAATTACAATTTCATCTATTAATTTTGATTTTATAAAAGGTATTATTGTATAATAAATTAGCGGTTTATCATTTATTAGAAAAGATATTTTATCTTCTTTGAATCTTTTACTTTTACCTCCTCCAACTATTATTGTCCCCACCATTTTTTATGTAATCTCCGAAAATCATACTTCCAGTAGGTCCTTGTAAAATAGAGGTAACTTCAACTAAAACTTTTTTTCCAATATGAAATCTTCCTTCTTCAACTACAACCATTGTTCCATCATCTAAATAACCAACTCCTTGATTTCTTTCTTTGCCCTCTTTAATAATCTTTATTTCTATTGTCTCACCTGGAAAAATAATTTTTCTTAAAGCATGAGATAGTTCGTTAATATTTAAAACTGGTACACCTCTTGTTTTTGCAACTTGCGATAGATTGTAATCAGTTGTAATTATTTTGGCTTTCATTTTTTTTGATAATTCTATTAATTTAGTATCTATTGGCAAAAGTTCGCCTCTTTCTTCGATTATCTTAACTTTCTCAGGATATTCATCTTTTAATCTATCAAGCACTTCAAGTCCTCTCCTACCTCTAATTCTTTTAGAGGAATCCTCTGAATCCGCAACAAGTTGAAGTTCTTCAAGAATAAATGTAGGTATATAAATTCTTCCGTCAATATAATTTAAATCAATTAATTCCAGAATTCTTCCATCTATTATTGCTGATGTATCTAAAAGATATTTATTAAACAATTTTTTTTCTTTATCTTTTGATACTCTATCTTCTCCTCCCTTTCCAATATTTCTTATAGATTCAAGAATTTCATTTTTTCTACTTAATATTGCCCAAACAACAACACCAAACACAAATAATCCTATAAATATTCCTAAATAAACTCCAATTACAGGAATTTTTGATATTAATGAATATAAAAGAAAAGATATGATAAGAGAAATTAAAATAGAAAAGAGTCCTAAAAAAAGTTCAGGTAAAGATAACCCTGAAAGGAATTTATTTATCTCTATTCCGATAAATTTTAGAATTTTAAAGAATGATGGATAAACTAAATAAAATAGAAAGAAAAAAAGAAGAAAGAAGAAAATATAAATAACAATATAATTTAATTTTGTTAAATTAATTAAAAACTTTAAAAATTTAAACCCTATAAATAATCCTATAAAGCCACCTAAAAAGGAGAAAAAAATCCTAAAAAAAATCCAAAATTTTTTCATATTAAACTCCTTTTTTTAAAAATACATCTTTTAATTCTAAAATGTTACTTAAATAAACTAACTCAACCTCCTTATTTAATTTTAACTCATTTTTTAACAAATTTGGTACTATGAATTTTTTAAAACCAAGTTTTATAGATTCATTTATTCTTTTTTTCATAAGCGATACTGCTCTTATCTCTCCATCAAGACCAACTTCTCCAAATGAAACATAACCTGAAATAGGGATATTATATATTGATGAGTATATTGATAAAATTAAAGGTAAGTCAGAAGATCTTTCCTCTATTTTTATACCACCTGTGACATTTACAAAAATATCATATTTAAACAATTGAACATTTAAATGTTTTTCAAGTATGGCTATCATAATTGAAACCCGTGTAAAATCTATACCAACACTTACTCTTTTTGGTTGTGGATAATATGTTGGTATAACCAAGGTTTGAACTTCAACAAGTAATGGCTTTTGACCTGTTTCTATTACTGGTACAATAATATTTCCTGGTATTTCTTTATCTCTTTTTGATAGAAAAAGAGTTGACGGATTTTTTACCTCTTTTAAACCCTCTTCTTCCATTGTAAAAATTGCAAGATCCTGTGTAGAACCGAATCTATTTTTTTTACATCTTAATATCCTGTAGAATTGGTATCTTTCTCCTTCAAGATATAAAACAGTATCTACAATATGCTCAAGCAATTTTGGACCTGCAATATCTCCCTCTTTTGTTATGTGACCTACAATTAAGCCAGTTATATTATTCTCTTTAATTAGATTGACAATTAAATCTATGATATATCTAACCTGAGATGGACTTCCAGATGATGAATCTAAATCTTCAGTTTTAATTGCTTGAATTGAATCAATTACAAAAACATCGGGTTTGATATTATTAATTATTTCTATAATATTTTGAATATCATTTTCATAAACAAAAAATAGATTTTCGGGTATTTCATTAACTAATCTTTTTATTCTTGCAGAAATTTGCAAATTAGATTCTTCTCCTGAAATATATACAACTTTTTTTTCTTTAGAAATATTTAATGCTATTTGAAATAATAAGGTAGTTTTACCTATTCCGGGTTCTCCTGATATTAATGTTAATGAACCTTTCATTAATCCACCACCAAGAATTTCATCTAATTCAGAAAAACCAGAATTAATTCTTACATAATCCTCAGTTTTTATATCTATTAATTTAAAATTAATATCATTAAGTTGTTTTTTTGCTTGATCAATCTCTTCAAAAGAATCCCATGAACCACAATTTGGACACTTTCCCATCTTAACAAGAGATTCATATCCACAAACTCTACATCTATATTTAATCTCTTTTTTGCTCATATCAAACCACCTAAAACATTTTTAAGATAATCACTTCTCAATTTGTCTATCTCTTCATCATTTGTTGTATTAAACTCAATTTTCATTAGATTGGGTCTAATTTTTAAAATAAGTTGGTTTATTAAACTCAATGGTATATTTAATGATTTAATTATGACTCCAATTCTCAACCAGGATAAAATTTCATTAGCCTCATCAAAATCAATCTTTTTAGAATATTTAACAACACCGATGGCTCTTCCAATTTTATCTAAAATTTCTGACTTATATTTATCGATAATTACCTCTTTTTCTTTTCTTTCAATCCTGATAATTTCATTCCCAAATTTTGAAATCATATTTAATATATTCTCTTCACTTTTGCCAAGTGTTGTCGAATTTGAAATCTGATATAAAGATGAGACTGGATTTGTGCCTTCTCCGAATGAACCTCTAAAGGTTATTGAAAATTTAGAACTATTATCAATTATGTCTCTTATTTTTCCACTATAACTTAAAAAAGGTAAATGACAAAGTATGGATATTCTCAATCCAGTACCAAGATTTGTTGGGCAAGTTGTTAGATAACCAAAATCGCTCTGATATGAAAAATCAAGATTATTTTCTAATTCATCTACAATTTTATAGATAAAAATCATTGCTTCATTTAGAGAGAAACCTTCTTTTAAATATTGAATTCTAAAATGGTCTTCTTCATTTATCATTATTGATATATCGCCATCTTCATTTATAAAAAAATATTTATAATATGGATCAATTATAAATTGGTAAGATAATAAATGCATTTCAACAAGTGCATTTCTTTCTATATCGCTTAAATCTAATAAATTATAACCCATCAGGTTAAATCTTGAAATAAAATCTGAGTTTTTAAAAACATTTAAAATTTTATCAATTATTAACTTTTTTTCATCTATTGATGCTTTAAAAGGGAATTTAAAATCATTAAGGTTTCTTGCAATCCTAATTCTACTACTTATAACTATATCCCCCTCTGCTCCATAATTGTTTATCCATTTAGGCAAATTTTTAATTATTGTTTTTATCATTTTTTATCAATTCATTGATTTTATCTCTAATTTTTGCAGCATCTTCATATCTTTCTTCTTCTATGGCATATTCAAGTTCTCTTTTTAATCTTTTCAACTCACTTTCAAAAAATGTTTCTAATGTGAACTTTTCACCTTTTTTCTTACCTATATGTTTAACATTGCCATGTAAATTTAAAAGAATAGGCCTTAACTCTTCTTTGAAAGTTTTATAACAATTTGGACATCCTAAAAATCCACTCTTTTCAAAATCTTTGAATTTTAATCCGCATATAGAACAACTTTTTTCTTTCTTCTCCTCTTCAATCATACCAGGCATTAATTCTAAAAATTTTTTTAAAATATTCTCATCAAAAGGTATATTCAATTCTTTTAATATTCCCTTTATACCAAGTTTTGAAGCGCATATATCACATATATAAAGAGTTTTTTTCTCTGAATTGATTATCTGTGTTATAAATATATTAGCCTCTCTTTTCTTACAAATATCACAAAGCATTATCACCTCTAATTTAATTTTACCATAATATATTTCTTAATCTTTTTTCTGTTTTTTCTTTTCCCAATAACTCTATTAAAATAAAAATTCCAGGAGATACATATCTACCTGTAAGTAAATATCTTAAGGGTTGAGCAATATTTTTTAAGGATATCCCTTTTTCTTTTATAATAGAATTTATATAACTTTCTATTAAAGAACTTTCGAAAGGTTCAATATTATTAATGATTTTTAAAAAACTATCTACAAAATCTATAAATTTATTATTATTTCTAATGACTTTTAATTCTTGTTCATCATATTCAGGCTCTTTATAAAAATATATAGTTAAATTATTTATTTCACTTAAAGTTTTTAAATTTGATTTAATTTCTTTTAAAATTTTTATTAAATTTTTCTTATTTTCCTTTTTTAAATCATCTGGTATAAAATTATATACTTTATTATAAAAATCTTCATCTGATAAATTTCTTATATAATAACTATTTAACCATTTTAATTTATCATGATCAAAAACTGGAGAACTTTTTGATATTCTTGAAAAAGAAAACTCTTTTATCATTTCATCCATAGTAAAAATTTCTCTATTATCTTTCATTGAAAATCCAATCAAAAATAGATAATTTAAAATTGCTTCTGGTAAATATCCTTCTTTCATAAATTCTTCAATTGATACGGAACCATGCCTTTTAGATAATTTCTCTTTATCCTTACCTAACATTAAAGGAAGGTGACCAAAATTAGGTATCTCTTTATTCAATGCCTTATATATTAAAATTTGTTTATGAGTATTAGATAAATGATCTTCACCTCTAATTACATGAGTTATTTTCATATCAATATCATCTACTACACATGAAAAGTTATATACAGGAGTTTTATCCCTTCTGAATATGATAAAATCATCAAGAATTTCGTTATCAAAAACAACTTCTCCTTTTATTAAATCATAAAATTTTATTATCCCTGGTTCAACATTAAATCTATAAACAAAATCTTCACCATTTGAAATTTTTTTCTCTCTTTCTTTTTCTGTAAGATATTTGCATTTTTTTGAATATTTATAAGGTTTTCCACTCTGTAAGGCTAATTCCTTTTCTCTATCAAGTTCTTCTTTTTTACAAAAACATGGATATGCATATCCATTTTGAATTAAATAGTTAAGATTTTTTATATATAATTCTGATCTTTCACTTTGAAAATAAGGACCTTCATCCCAGTTAATATTTAGCCACTTTAATCCAAGAATTATTGCATTTGTAGATTCTTCAGTAGATCTAACTTTATCAGTATCTTCAATTCTTAAAATAAAAGTTCCATTTTCTTTTTTTGCAAAGAGATAATTTATTAATGCTGTTCTAACACCACCAATATGTAAAAGACCTGTTGGTGATGGAGCAAATCTAACTCTTATCTTTTCCATTCATTACACTCCTTCATAAAATCGCAATATTTACAAAATTCATTCTCTTTTTTATAAAAATTTTTATTTATTATATTATTACTAACATATAATATAACTTTAATAGTTTCTTTAAAAATATCATTATTGAGATTTAAATTAAATTTTTCATCTCTATCAAGAGAGAGATAATAAATTGATACCTTTTTTGGGTGTTTTTTGAATTGAGATTTAAAAGCAAGATAGTATATAGACATCTGTAAGAGATTGTTTTCATCAACCAAACCAATTGAATTATATTCGATACTATTTTTACCTGTCTTATATTCAATTATTTCATATTCATTTTCAAACTTATCAATTCTATCAATAAAACCTGTTATTAAAATATTTTTTATATTGTAATTTACTTCCTTTTCAACGAGATAAGCCTTATTATAATTAAAAATATTTTTAGTATAATATTTTTTTAAAAGTAACAAACCCTTTTTAAATTCTTTTTCCTCTTCTGTTTTATCTAAAAAACCTTCATTTATCCATTTTTCTTCATATATTTTCTTTAATTCATCAAAAGATGGATATTGTGGTAATTTATGAAACTCAGCAAGAGTTGAATGGATTGTTTTGCCAAAAGATAAATAACTTTTTGGTTTTGGTTTTAAATTCAAAATATAAATAAAATAATATTTTAGTGGACACTCTAAATAAGTTTTAATTTTTGAGTAGCTTAGTTTCATATGATTTTAATCTTTCAATTTCCTCATCAATCTGTAATTTTGTTTTTTCCCATTCATAAGAGTTATTTATAATTACATCAGCATATTTTAATTTTTCATTTATATCCATTTGAGCGAAAATTCTATTTTTGGCTTCATCAATTGTATAATTCTCTCTTTTCATTAACCTATCTAACTGAATTTCAGGATTTGTATAAACTACCCAAACTTCATCAACTATCCTGTTCCATTTTGCTTCAATCAATATTGCGGCATCAAGAACAACTATTTTTATTTTTTTTCTTTTATATTCATTAATCTTTTTTCTAATTTTTTTAGATAAAATTGGTAAAGTGACTCTATTTAATTTTTCTAAATTTTTCTTTGAAGAAAATACTATTGAACCTAACTTTTTTCTATTTATAGATCCATCCTCACTCAAAATTTCTGTTCCAAAATATCTTACTAACTTATTTTTAATAGTATCTTCTTCAAGAATTGTTTTGCCAATTAAATCAGCATCAATAATTTTATATCCTTTTGTTTTTAAATATTCACTTATCTTAGATTTGCCTGATGCTATATTTCCAGTTAAACCTATAATTCTCATTTCTTACACTCAAGCCATGTTTTGCCAGTTCCAACTTCAACTTTTACTGGTACATCAAGTTTAATGCTATTTTCCATCTCTCTTTTAACAATATCTAAAACTTCATTTTTTTCATCATTATGAACTTCTACAAGGAGTTCATCATGAATTTGTAAAACAATTCTTGATTTTTTTTCTCTTAACTTTCTATATACATTTATCATACTTGCTTTTATAATATCTGCTCCAGATCCCTGAATTGGAGAATTTATAGCAATTCTTTCTCCGAACTTTTGAATATTTTTATTTTTAGATTCAAGTTCAGGAATATACCTTCTTCTTCCAAGAATCGTTTCAACATAACCTTGTTTTTTTGCACATTCAATAATAGTATCAATAAATTTTTTCACATTTCTAAATTTATTAAAATATATATCTATATATGTAGTTGCTTCTTCTTCTGAAATTTTAAGTTCTGAAGATAAACCATGAGAACTCATGCCATATAAAATTGCATAATTAATTGTCTTTGCCTTTCTTCTCTGTTCTTCTGTTACATTTTCAATTGGTACAGAAAATAGTTTTGCTGCAGTTTCTTTATGAATATCTATCCCCTTTTCAAATGAATCAATTAAATATGGATCTTTTGAAAAATGAGCAAGAACTCTCAATTCTATTTGTGAATAATCGAAAGAGGCTAAAATATATCCATCTTCAGCAATAAAAGATTCTCTAACTTTTTTGCCTAAATCTGTTCGAATAGGTATATTCTGTAGATTTGGTTCTTTAGAAATAATTCTTCCAGTTGAAGCACCCGTTTGTATAAATTTTGTGTGAAGTCTATCACTATTATCAACAAGTTCTGGAAGTACATTAAAATATGTTGTTAATAATTTATTTAACTCTCGGAATTCCATAATTTTAGATACAACAGGATGCAAATCTAAAAGTTCTATTAATGTGTCTTGATCAGTTGAATAACCAGTTTTAATTTTTTTAAGTTTATTTAAACCAAGTTTATCATAAAGTAAAAAACTAACCTGCTTTGGAGATTGAGGATTAATAGGAAAACCTGCATATTCTGATATTTCTTTTGTTAAATTTTCTATCTTTTCTTTTAAATCGTCTCTTATTGAAATTAATTTTTTCTTATCAACCTTCACACCATATATTTCCATTTCACTTAAAACATAAGAAAGTGGTAGTTCAATTTCATAAAGAAGATGTGTAAGTTTTTGATCTAAAATTTCATTTTTTAAAACTTTCCCAAGATCAATAAGATTTTTTACAATCAAATACTCATTATCTAAATCTATACTTTTCCCAAGATATAGTGGAAAAAGGGTTGATAATTCATAATTTTTCCTATTTGAATTTAATAAATATGCTGCCAGTTCAGTATCAAAAATGTTTTTAATTTCAGGTATTGGATAAATGGAACTTAGTAAATTTTTAAAAGAGTGAGTGTATAGATTTTTATCTTTTAAACTTAAGAGTAAATTTTTATCGCCAATAAAGAAACCATTCCCATTAAAAAAAATTATTTTATCGTTTTTCCCAATAAATGAGATTTCATTACTTTTAAAAAGGTCATTTTTTTCAATTAAATTTATATCTATTTCTTGTTCTTTAATTTTAAACTTATCAATTAGAGATCTAAAATCAAGTTCAGAAAAAACATTAATAATTTTTTGGACATCGGCTTCTTTCTTTTTTAAATCTTCTATTTCAATATTTAAAATCATATCATCTTTTATTTTCGCAACTTCTTTTGAAATTAATATCTGCTCTTTATAATCTTTTATTATTTCACCAATTTTTCCAGAAGGAAGATTATTAAAAAGATCTTCTAATGAATTATAATCCTGTAATAATTTTATACCAGTTTTTTCTCCTATACCTGGTACATTTGGTATATTATCAGAAGGATCTCCAATAAGTGCTTTTATCTCAGGCAATCTTGAAGGCTCAATCTTATATTCTTGAATGAATTTTTCTTTTGTATATTTAACAAGTTCTGTTATACCCTTTTTGGTCAAAACTACTTCACACTTATCAGAAAGTAATTGAAGTAAATCTTTGTCTGCTGTTACAATAACAGTATAAAAACTCTTTTTAGATGCAATTTTTGTTAAAGTACCTATAATATCGTCTCCTTCAAATCCTGGGTATTCAAGAACTTTAATACCAAGATAATTTAAAATTTCTTTTACTCTTTCCTTCTGAATTGACAACTCATCAGGGGCTTTTGGTCTATTTTCTTTATATGAAGGTAATTTATCAATTCTATATTGAGCAACACCTTTATCGAAGGTAACTCCAATATATTCTATATTATTATTTTCAAGCAAATTTAAAATAATTCTTATAAATCCATATGTAGCACCTGTAGGTTCGCCCTTTGAATTAGAAAGAGGAGGTAAGGCAAAATAAGTTCTATATATAAGAGAACTTCCATCAATCAAAAATAACTTTTCCATTTTTGTTTATTATATTAATTTTTTATTTGTGAGTCAAATTAATTATCAGTAAATATATATATTTTTTCATTATCGCTTGTTAGTTTAAAAGTTTCCTTGATCCATCTTTCCAATCCTTCATCTGAACTATAAAATTCAATATCTTTTTCTATTTTTTCAATTTTACTATTCAAAGTTAAAATATCATTCTTTAATTTCTTTAAATCTAAATAAAGTTTTATTAATTTAATTGAAGGAACTAAAAGGGTGTATAAAAAAAGTAAAAATATTAAAATCAGTATTAAATTTTCTATTTCTTTTCTTTTTTTTAATATTCTGTTTTCCATTTTATATTCTATCTACCTTTATAATATTTGTTCCTCCAGGTAATCCTGGTATTACTCCAGAAAGAGATATAAATAAATCTCCTTTCTTCATAAAAACTAATTTTCTAACTTCTCTATTTATTGAATTAATTATATCATCTTGTGTATAAAATCTGTTTGTTTTTATTGGTATTATTCCCCAATATGGTTTTAAAATTTTAATTACTTTATCATTTGGAGTAAGAGCAAGAATAGGATTTTTAGGTCTGAATCTTGATACATTTATTGCAGTTCTACCTGTTTCAGTTGTTACAACAATTGCTTTTGATTTTACTTTAATCGATAATAAAACAGCAGCATAACAAATTGATAAAAGAGGATCATCTTTAATATTTTTTTCCATAGACAAAATCATATCTTCATATGGAATTTCCTTTTCAACTCTTTCAGAGATTTTTCTCATTGTTTTGATGACCATTTCTGGATAACTACCTATTGCAGTTTCTGAAGATAACATTAAAGCATCTGCACCATCAAAAATTGCATTTGTTATATCTGATACTTCTGCCCTTGTGGGTGAAGTTCTTTCAACCATTGAGTCAAGAATTTGAGTTGCTAAAATTGAAAATTTACCTTTAAGTAAACATGCTTTTATAATTTTCTTCTGCAATAAACTTACCTCTTCTAAAGGCATCTCAACCCCAAGATCACCTCTTGCTACCATAACACCATCTGATACTTCTATTATTTTGTCTAAATTTTTTATTGCTTCTCTTTTTTCTATTTTTGCTATAATGGGTATTTGATAGTCTCTTTTTTTTAATATATCTCTTAATTCAAGGATATCCTCTTGACTTTTTACGAATGAGAGAGCAATAAAATCTACTTTTTCTTCAACGCCAAACTCTACATCTTCTTTATCCTTATCTGTTAATGAAGGAATTAATAAATTCTTACCTATTATGTTAAAACCTTTTTTATTGCTAAGTTCACCACCAATTATAACTTTTGTAATTATTGATTTATCATCTATATCAATTACTTTAAGTTTAATTTTCCCATCATCTAAAAGTATTAAATCATTCCTGTTTACTCTTTTATGTAAATCATTGTAGGAAACAGATACATAATTTTCATTACCCATAATTTTCTTTGTAGTTAAAATAAATTTTTGATCTTTTTTTAAAATGATCTTATCTTTTTCAAAATTTCCTATTCTTATTTTTGGACCACTTAAATCTATTAATATTGGAATTTTATTATCAATTTTTCTTATTAAATTGATTAAGTTTCTATGATAAGAAGTTTTTCCATGAGATAGATTTAATCTAAATATGTCAACACCTTCAATAATCAATTTTTTTATTTTTTTTTCGTTATCTGTAGAAGGTCCTAAAGTAGCAACAATTTTAGTCTTTTTCATCATTCAAAATATTGATAATAGTTTTTCTTTCTTCTTCCACCAAATAAAATAATAAGAATTATTCCTCCTAAAAATCCACCTATATGTGCCCAAAAAGCAACACCGGTTCCTGATTTACCAAAATATACAAATCCAGGTATAAGTTGTAGAATAAACCAAATTCCTAAAAAAATATATGCAGGTACGGGTATTATTGTAAAAAAATAAAAAATTGGTACAAATGCAAGAACTTTTGCTCTTGGAAATAGATAAAAATAAGCTCCTAAAACTCCCGCTATAGCACCTGAAGCACCAATAGTTGGAACATTCGAACTTGAATAAATTAAAGCATGAGTTAAACCTGCTATTAAGCCTGTTAAAATATAAAAAATAAAAAATAAAAAAGAACCAAGATAATTTTCAACATTATCTCCAAAAACCCATAAATAAAGCATATTTCCGATTATATGTAGAAGGCTTCCATGTAAAAATGTTGAAGTAATCAATTTTAAATACTCAAATCCGCCTAATGTAAACAAATTTTTAGGGATTAATGCATATTTATATATGAATGCATTTGGATTTTTAAGTAAACTTTGATAAATGAAAATGATTGTATTAACTATAATTAATCCCACTGTAACATATGGAAACTTTCTTCTTGGATTAATATCAGATATTGGTATCAAATCTTCCTCCTTTTTACTAATTATACATATATGAAATTAAAATTTCATCTGAAAGAGTGAAAGAAAAATTTTTTAATAAAATATGATTTAAGATCTTGAATATATTCAATATCTCGTCTTTATTTAAAGAAAAGTTTTTCTGTTTGTCTTCAATAAAATTTTCCAAATTTAAAATTTTTTCTTTATTTGTTACTATAGATGAATCATTTTTATCTTTATCACATAAAAATGCGCCATATTTAGGGTCAAAATAAATATTGTTTGAGAGATTTTCTCCACATATCTCACATTTGTCTAAAGAAAATAGAATACCTTCAAATTTTAATAAATTTAAAATGAAACTTAAAAGAATAAAATCTAAATTATTGTTTTCTTTCATTAGATTAAGTGTTTCTGTAATTAAATTGAAAATATTAATATTTGGATTATTATCAATTTGTGTTTTATCAATCAGATCAATAATGTGAAATGCAAGAATTGATTTATCAAGATCTCTTTTGATTGGAAAAAATGAGTCTATTATTTTTGATTCTGTTAGATAAAAATAATCCCTTCTTTTATAAATATTTGTATCAATTAAATTTAAAGTTTCAATTATCCTTGCCCATCTATTATTAATTTTTGTTGCACTTTTTGCTTTAACAACTAACTTTCCAAGAGTATCTGTATAAAGAAAAATTAATAAGTCATCTTCTTTAATTGGTAATTTCTTTAAAATATAACCTTTTAATTTAATTATTTCCATTTATTCGCCAATAATTTTAACTGATGAAGATGAACCTATTCTTGTTGCTCCAGCATTTATAAGTTCTATTGCCTGTTCATAACTTTTAATGCCACCTGAGGCTTTTATGCCAAAATTATCTCCAACAACTTTTCTTATTAATAAGATATCTTCCTTTGTTGCACCTCCTTGAGAAAAACCTGTAGAAGTTTTAACAAAATCTGCGCCAGATTTCTTTACTATTTCTGATGCTTTTATCTTCTCTTCGTCATTTAAAATTGCTGTCTCTATAATTACTTTTAAAATTTTATCTTTAATTATCTTTTTAATTGAGGAAATCTCTTCATAAATATAATCATATTTTTTTGATTTAAACATCCCGATATTCATAACCATATCTATTTCATCAGCACCAATTTTTACCGCTTCTAATGCTTCAATAATCTTTATAGTTGTAGTTGAAGCACCTAAAGGAAAAGAAATAACTGTACAAATTTTTATATCACTATTTTTAAGAAAATTTTTTGCTAATTCAATATAACAAGGATTAATACAAACAGAATAAAATTTATATTTTATTGCTTCCTCGCATAATTTTTTTATATCATCTTCTTTAGCATCAGGTTTTAATAATGTATGATCTATTAATTTTGCCAATTCTTGTTTATTCATATTAAAATCCTTTCACTTCATTAAATATTTCAATAATTTTTGAGAAAGAATCTGCTCTAAGAGATGCTCCACCTACAAGAAAACCATCAATATCTTCCTCTAAAGATAACTCTTCAACATTTTCAACTCTTACACTGCCTCCATAAATTATTCTAATATTATCTACTAAATTTTTGTTTGCGTATTTTTCAATAAGAGTTCTAATAAATTTATGCATCTCTTCAGCTTCTTTTGGTGTTGCATTTAAACCTGTTCCAATTGCCCAAACAGGTTCATATGCTATAACTATGTTTTCAAGAAAATGCATTGGAATTCTTTTTAAATCCTGCTTAAATTGATTTTCTATAATATCTTTCTCAATGCCTTTTTTTCTTTCTTCTATGGTCTCACCTAAACATAATATAGGTTTTAAACCATATTTTAATGCTGAAATAAGTTTTTTATTTACCATCTCATCAGTTTCACCAAATAAATGTCTTCTCTCAGAATGGCCAATTATAACATATTCAACTCCTAAATCTTTTAACATTGAAGGAGAAATCTCTCCTGTAAATGCACCACTTTCTTCCCAGTGCATGTTTTGTGCGCCAATAAAAATATTTGGCACATCTATAATGTCTTTTAAAAAATAAATTAATGTAAAAGGTGGAAAAATTACAATGTCAATACCTCTTGATAAGGCAAGACTTTTGTTTAAATTTTCAACTGTTTCTTTGGCATCTTTGAGAAGTTTGTTCATCTTCCAATTTCCGCCAATAAATCCTCTACGCATAAAAACCTCCTAAGTTATAAATCCTTATTTGTGAAAGGAAAAGGTAAAATTTCTTTTAATGTATAAATTTTTCTTTCTCTTTCATTTGATAAAATTATAATCAAATCATTCGAAAATTCACTCATCACCTGTCTACAAATACCACATGGAAATGATAATTTATCACTATTTGTATATATTGCTATACTTTCAAAATCTTTTTCACCTTCTGAAACTGCCTTAAAAATTGCGACTCTTTCAGCACATACAGTAGCACCATAACTTGCATTCTCTATATTTGAACCTGTAAAGATTTTACCATTTTTTGTAAGCAGTGCTGCTCCTACATAAAATTTTGAATATGGAGCATAAGCATTCATGCTTGCTTTTTTGGCTAAAACAATCAATTCTTCAATTTTACTTTTTTTCATCTTTATCAGTCACTTCTACTTTAATTTTAATAATTCTATTTCCTTTAACTTCAATTGCTGTAAGACATATATTATTATAGAACACTTTTTCACCTTTATTTGGTATATGACCTAAAAGATCGAGAAAAAAGCCTCCAAATGTATCATAATCATCATTTGGAAGATCTAAGTTTAAAATTTCTTCAACATCATCAATTGATACTTTAGCATCAATTATATACTCTTTTTCATTTATTTTCCTATATGGAACTTCTTCAAGATCATACTCATCTTGAATTTCACCAACTATTTCCTCAAGGAGATCTTCCATTGTAACTATTCCTTCAAATCCACCAAATTCATCCAGAACAATTGCCATATGGGTTTTCTTTTTCCTCATTTCTTTGAAAAGTTCTCCTATTCTTTTTGTATCTGGTACAAAAAGAGGTTCATGTAAATAATCTTTAATATTAAAATCTTTTAAGCAACTTAATTTAATTAGATCTTTAACATGAAGAATTCCTAAAATGTTATCTATACTCCCTTCATAAATAGGTATTCTTGAGTGTCCTGTTGAAACAATGGTTTCAATGATTTTTTCATAGGGAGTATCTATTGATAATAAAACTACATCAACTCTTGGAACCATAACCTCATAAACTTGTTTATCTTGAAATTCAATAATACTTTCAATAAGTTCTTTTTCCTCTTCTTCAATTGTTCCACTCTCGCTACTCATTGAAAGAAAAGTTTTAAATTCAGCATCTTCAATTTTTGTATCCTTTTCCAAACTTTTTCCAAATATTTTAACTATTCCCAAAATTAAAAAATTAAAAAAATCTGAAAATGGTTTTAAAATTACTGAAAAGAAATTATAAACTGGAAAAAGTTTAAGAGAATAATTCTCAGGATCATATGAAGAAAGTGTTTTAGGTAATAATTCAGCAAAAATAACAATAATAAGAGTCATAATTAATGAAGAGTAAATATAAGCACCCTTTTTAAAAATCTCTATAGATATATATGTAGCAATTGAAGCAGCCATTATATTTACAAAGTTATTAGCAATAATTATTGTACTTATGAAATTCTCAGGTTTTTCTTTAATTTTTAACAATTTTTCTGCTCTTTTATTTTTATTCTCAGACATATTTTTCAATTTTATATCTGAAGAACCAATAAAAGAGGTTTCTGCTGCTGAAAAAATAAAAGATAAAATTATGAGGATTATTATCCATAAGATATTTAATAATATATTAATATCTTCCAATTACTCTTCACCTCTTTTATTAATTATATCATTATTAGATTTGATTAGGCTGGGTAATATTATAATAATTAAGGAAATAATAATTGATTTATAAGTTAAATATTTAATATATTTAAAAAATATTATAAATCCCACTATAATTGAAACAATAGAAGCAAGTAAAACCATACCAGCAAGTATATCTTTTGAATTTTTAATCAGAATATCATATTTAGATTCAATTTTATCTGATAGAAGTTCAATAGAGGTATTGATTAGTTCAAAAGATAGAACTAATAATATTGTAAAAATTAAAATTATCATATTTAAAATTCCAACATTGAATATTATTCCAAAATATATAACAAGAATAGCAAATGAAACCTGTATTCTAAAATTCCTTTGAGATAGATAGGCTATAATTAAACCTCTAATGGCTGCTTTAAAACTTAAATATAAATTTCTATTTTTCATTTTTAATAAAATTATAATAAAATCTTTCTTTTTCTAACATTACAATTCCGTCTTTCTTATATTTATGATCATATCCAATAAGATGTAATAAACCATGTATCAACAATTTTAAGAAATCTTCTTTTTTATTTATAACATGGAAATCTGAAATAATTATTTCCCCGAATATTCCCTCTTTTTTCTCATATAAAAAGGATAAAACATTAGTAGTTCTATTTATTTTTCTATATTTTTTATTTATTTCTCTTAAATCCTCTTTTGTTAAATATGCAATTGATATTTCATATTTTATTATATTTTCTTTTTCTAATATAGATTTTACTAATTTTTTAATTAGAAATTTTTTATAAGGTATTTTATTTTTTTTCTCGAATATCTCTATTTTTTTCAATATAACTTATCCTTTCATGATAAATGGAAAATAAAACCTTATTGAAAGATTCCTTTATTTTGTTTATATCTTTAAACGAAAGTTCAGAATTGTTAAGTTGACCATCAGCAATTTTCGAATCAATAATATCTTCTATAAATTTCATCAATTCATCTTTTTGATCAACCCTTTCCCCTCTAACAGATGCTTCAACTGAATCAGCAAGCATTATTATTCCTGATATTTTTGAAGATGGTATAGGACCTGGATATCTAAATGTCTCTTCTTTTACTTCAGAATCAACTGCTTTTGCTTTAGTATAAAAATAAGATACTAAACTTGTACCATGATGTTCTTTAATTGAATCTATGACAATGTTAGGTAAATTATATTTTTTTGCAAGTTCAACCCCCTCTTTTACATGGGATATTATAATCAATGCAGATAAAGAAGGTGATATTGATTCATGTGGGTTAACACCAAGACTATCATTCTCTATAAAGAATTCAGGTCTTATTAATTTACCAATATCATGGTAATAACCACAAACCTTCGCAACAAGTGGATCCTCTCCAATACTATCAGCAGCAACCTGTGAGAGTGTGCTTACTATTATTGAATGTTGATAACTTCCTGGGGCTTTTATTATAAAATCTTTTAATAATGGATTATTAATATTTAAAAGTTCAACTAAACCTATTGAGGTGGTCTTCGATAATACTTTTTCTATAAAAGGAACTATTCCAACAAGAATAAGAATAGAAATTATAGGATTTAAAAATGAATAGATAAAATTTAGAATTGATATATTTGAAAGGGAAAAAGAGTCTGTTAAAAAAGAAAAGAAAAAAAGATTTAATAAATTAAATAAACCAGCAATTGGTCCAATTTTTAAAAAATCATTAATACTGGTTATATATTTTACTTTAATTGAAAAAACAATAGATATAAAAAAGGAAATTAAAATGAATAAAAATGAATTAATAAAAAAGATTGAGTAAAAAATAAAAATTAAAGTTAAAAATAAAATAGATATTGAAAAATCAAAAAATAAAATTAATAAATTTGTAATTAAAAAAATTGGAACAAGATATGGATTTTTAATTAATTTACCAATTAAAAGTGAGACAAAAATTATAATAACTAAATATAGAATCTCCTTTTTAGAAATCTTTTTTTTATTATTTAAAACAGTGAATAATAAATAGGTTAATGTAATGGAGGCAAATATTATTAATATTATCTTGATAATATCATTTTGGGTAAAAATAAGATTATAATCTTTTAATAATTTTAACTCTTCATCACCTATTATTGTTCCCTTTTTAAAAATAATTTCATTTTTTTCTATTTTCACTGTTATAGGTTTTATGGATTTAATTATTTCCTGTTTCTTCTTTTCAGTTAAATCTTTATTAATAATTAAATTTGGTTTTATTATATTTTTAATTATGTCTATAGAAATATTTCTCTCTTCTATAGATAAATTTTTAAGCAAATTAGCATCTATTTTTTCAACCAATCTATTATAATCTTCAGATTTAAAACCATTGAATAACAAATAGGTCAAAATTGAGCGTGTGTTTTCAATTAAAAAATTAAATCTTGATAAACTTAAATCCCTAATATATATCAAAAAATCTGTATCAAAACTAATTCCAAATCTATCGTATATTTTTTGTTGAGCCTCTTTATCGCCCTCTCTCCAATTTTTAAGATAATTTGATAACTCCTCAAAGTTATTTAAAACCTCTTTATCAATATCAGGATTATATTCATAAAATATAGGTGCTTTTAATAAAGCATTTTCAATTTCTTTTTGAGTTGCTTCTTCATCAATAATTTCAATTGTTTTTGGAGAAACTAAATCTTTATTTAATTTTGTACCTTTCCTTATAAATATAAAAGTTGGTATGAAAGATATATATAGAAAAATTAAGATCACTATAAAAAGAGGTAATTTTATAGTAATAATTTCTTTATTAATCTTTATTTTTCTTTTTAATATTTTCAAATTTTTCATATGAATCGACTATTTTCTGTACTAATGGATGTCTAACTATATCTATTTTAGTCAATTTTATTATTCCTATATCTTCAATCTTTTCAAGTATCTCCAATGATTTAACCAATCCTGATTCCTGTGGTTTTTCAAGATCAATCTGAGTTATATCTCCAGTAACGACAATTTTTGAATTAAACCCCATTCTTGTTAAAAACATTTTCATCTGAGCATATGTAGTGTTTTGTGCTTCATCTAAAATAATAAATGAATCATTTAAAGTTCTACCTCTCATATAAGCAAGAGGTGCTATTTCAATAATATTATTTTCAATATACCTATTTATTTTATCAACTTCAACAAGATCGTACAAAGCATCATATAAAGGTCTAAAATGAGGATCCACTTTTTCTAAAAAAGTTCCAGGTAAAAAACCAAGTTTCTCCCCAGCCTCAACCACTGGTTTTGTTAAAATTATTCTCTCAACTCTTTTCTCTATTAGATAATTTAACGCTGAAGCAATAGCAAGATATGTTTTTCCTGAACCTGCTGGACCAATACAAAAAACAAGATCCTTTTTCCTGATAAGTTCTACATAAAGTTTCTGCCCTTCACTTTTTGGTTTTATTTTTTTTCCTTTATTTGAAACAAAAACTACATCAGTAAAGAGATCCCTAATCGAATTATAATCATCGCTTTTAATTGATGAGATGCTTTTCTTTATCTCTTCTTTTGTAAGTAATATATTTCTGTTTCTTTTAATATCAATTATATCCTGCAAAAATTGATCAAGAGAATCTGGATAGTTATTTGATGAATATAAATGTAATCCATCTTTTGTTATTTTAATTTTTACATTAAAATTTCTCTCGAGTTCAGAAAAAAGATCAAAATAATATCCAGAAATAGATATTGCTTCTTCGTCATTCAAGAAAGGATAAAACTTTTTTTCTTTAAGTTCCGAAGGTTCTATAACTTAATCACCTCCTATTATCTCTTTTTTCCCTTCTTTCTTCTTTTTTCAACAGATGGTGGTACAAAAAATTCTCTTTTCTTAATCTCAGAAAGAATTCCTTCTCTTTCGCACTCTTTTTTAAATCTTTTAATCAAACTATCTAAATCTTCGCCTTCTCTTCTATGAACTGCTGGCATTCCTTAATCTCACCTCCTTCTATAGTGGAATAATAAAATTCATTTAAAACTATTCCATATTCTACATTATTTTTAGTTGTTTGTAAATATATTTTATAAAAGTTATTTCTATCAAACTTATCATCAATATAAACTCTTATATAATTTTCAGTAAATCCATATAATTTTCCATCTTTTTTATTCTCTGTAAGTAAGATAAATTCTTTATTATTAAATGATTCAATGACCTCTTTTCTGATTTTATTTGCAATATCATTGATAATTTTTAATCTATCAATAACTATATTTTTGTCGATTTTACAATCATATGTTGCTGCTAATGTACCTTCTCTTCTCGAATAAGGGAAAATATGACATTTTAAAAATTTGACTTCTTTTAAAATCTCAACTGTTTTTTCAAAATCTTCATATTCTTCATAAGGAAATCCAACAATTATATCTGTTGTTATTGTTCCATTTTTTACATTCTTTTTAAAAAAATTAACTCTTTCAAGATAATATGATACATTGTATCTTCTTCTCATTTTTTCTAAAATTCTATCACTGCCACTTTGTAATGGTAAATGTATATGAGGACATATTTTATCATTATCTCTCATTAAATATATAATATCATCGGATAAAAATTCAGGGTCGATAGAAGATAATCTTATTCTAAAATTTTTATTTATGGAAATTAATTTTTTAAGTAAAGTTACAATACTTTCTCCTCGCTCTAAGCCAAAATAACCAAGTTCGGTTCCTGTTAAAACAATTTCTTTATAACCATTTTCAATTAACATTTTAACCTCATCTACTACCTCTTTAATATCTCTTGATTTTGCTCTTCCTCTTAAATATGGAACAATACAATAAGAACAAAATTTATCACAACCTTCCTCAACCTTAACGAATGCTCTTGTTCTATTGGAAAATTTTTCTATTTTATTTTTATAAATCTTTCCCTCAACTTTCATATCAAAAATTCCGTAAATAAATTCCCTTATCTTTAGTCTATTTTTAAGATTTAAAAAATAAACATTATCCATATTTAAAGTCTTATTAAAACATCCAGTTATTATAACCTTTCCAAGTTTTGAAAGTTTTTTTACCTCTTTTATAACTTCATTTTCTGCTTTTTCAGTAACAAAACAACTGTTAATAATAAATAAATCAGCATCAAAATAGTTATTTACTAATTTAAAATTTGGATCTATATTAAGGTTTTCTTTAATTAATTCTGAATCATATTGATTAACTTTACAACCAAAAGTTTTTATATATATTTTTAAATTCATATGTTGAATCCGCCACCTTTATAAAGAACAAGAGAGATAATAACCAAAGGAGCCAATTCCGATCTTAATATTCTCTTTCCAAGTGAAATAGAAATAAAACCAGTCTTTTTAGCTTTATAAACCTCATCAAGACTAAATCCACCTTCATTTCCAACAAGGATTATGACATTTTCTTCTTTTTTAATATTTATATAATCAACAAAATTTTCACTCTCTAATTCCCAGAAAATATATTTTTTTTCAAATTTTTGAGATAAATTTATTAAATCATTAAAATCTATAGGATCAAATATCTCAGGAATATTATCTCTTTTTGAAACTTGAGCCTCTTCTTTTGCAATTCTTTTTAATCTTTCAATTTTTTCTTTATTTAATCTTACAATAGTTCTTTCAGTAATTACAGGGAAAAAACCTTTTACTCCTAATTCTGTTCCATATTTTATGATATCTTCAATTTTCTTTCCTTTTGGAATTGATTGGGCTAAATATAAATTAAAAATTGGTTCATGATTTTCATCTATTTTTTCTATTAAATCTAAAATTAATCTATTTTTCTCAATTGAACTAACTTTTCCTATGAATCTATCTCCTTTATCGACAACAATAAATATCTTTTCATTAACTTTAACTCTTAAAACATTAACAAGATGATGAAAATCTTGACCATCTATTACAACGAAATTCTTCTTTAAATTATGATATGGAATAAAAACTTGGTGCACTAAATTTTCTCCAACATTTCTTTCATTTCAAGGGCATGTTGTTTTAAAATTTTAAATAGGTACTCAAAATTAACTCTATTTGGTGTGAAAAATCCAAGCCCACCCTCAACATTATCTTCTCTTATATATGGTAAATCTATTAAAATTGTTCTTTCAAGGGACATTTTTGGAAACTCATTTCCAATCAATATCAACAAATCTTTAAATTCAGATAGAAAATTAACAAGAGACATTGCTTTGTCTTTATCTTCGATTAAAGATATTAACATTTCAAGATCTTTAGATTTCTTTATATCATCATAAGATAAAATATTTTTAATTCCTTTTATATAAATCTCACCCAGTTCTCTTCTTTTTTTTCTTTCTTTCAAAATCCTTTTGATCTCACCAATAAATAGCGGATAGATTTTTGAATATCTTTCTATATACTCATCTTCATTGTATTCAAGATATTTTAAAAGATCTATTTTTATCTTCTGAAGTTCCTCATCAGAAATATCTTCTTGAGTTTTTATTATGAACTCTTCAATTTTATCATCAGAAGCAATGATAAATAAAATTTTATCTAAAGAGCAATTCATTAAATGAATATTATTGATTTTATCACTTACAGGAATGGAATAAAAGAAAAATGAAATTGAACTTGTCAGGTTTGATAATTTATTTAAAAAATCATCAATGAATTCTTCTCCTAAGGTTGTAAAACTTTTCTGAATATCTTTTTCAATCTTTAAATTTGACATTATATTCATTTTTTCAATAACCTTTTCTATATAAAATTTGATCCCTTTTTCAGTTGGAATTCTACCTGAAGAAGTATGAATATGAACAAGATAACCTTCTTCTTCATATTCACTCATATAATTTCTGACTGTTGCAGATGAAAGATTCAACATATATTTTTCAACAAGTGTTTTAGAACCAACTGGTAAACCAGTATCAAGATACTCTTTTATCAATAGAAATAAAACTATCTCCTTTTTATCTTGTATATTCTTCATCAATATAATTATAACAAATCTGAGAATATCCTGTTGCTAACCAAAATTCCATCTATACTTAGATGTATTTTGTTATTGATTTTAATTATTAAACCCTCTTTTATTAAATTATTCAATTTTTCATAAAATTTATCATCTAAATCTTTGTATTTATTTAAATCCACACCTGATAGTAATCTTAAATTAAGAATAAACAATATTTTATTAATTTTTTGATTGGATAATATTTCTCTTTTTAAAAAAGGTAAATCATTTTTATCAAGAGAATTGATATAGAAATGTAAATTCCCGTTTTGATACCATGTATTTTTAAAAAAAGTATAAGAACTTGGTCCAAATCCTATATACTCACCTCCAAGCCAGTAATTTAGATTATGTATAGATTGAAAGCCATCTTTTGAAAAATTTGAAATTTCATAATGAATAAATCCATTATTAATTAATTTATTTCTTATAAATAAATATCCTCTTTTTTCTTTAATTTCACTCCATTTATAAATCTTTTTGATATTTAAATCATCGAATAATTTTGTTCCTTTATGAAATTCAAGATTATATATTGAAATATGTTTAGGCTCTAAATATAATGCCTTAGTTAAATCATCTTCCAAAATTTTTAAATTTTCTCCTGATATTCCAAAAATAAGATCTATATTTATATTTTCATATATTGATTTTAATATTTCCATTGCTTCAAAAATTTTTTTAGAATTATGTACTCTTCCAAGTTCATATAGAAAATTATCATTGAATGTTTGAACTCCTAAACTAACTCTATTAATTCCAAGTTTTTTAAGTTCTTTGAATTTTAACTTTTCAACAGTTTCAGGATTTGCTTCAATGGTTATCTCTTTTACATCTGAAACATCAAAAAATTTATTAAACTCATTAAATATTTTTTCATAAAACTTTTCATGAATTATTGATGGAGTACCTCCGCCAAAATAAATAGATTTGATTCTTAAATTATTTAATTTACTAAACCATATTTTTATTTCTTTTATCAAACTATCAATAAAAATATCAAAATAATTTTTTTCATTTAATATTTCTATGGAATAAAAATTGCAATATTTACATTTCTTTAAACAAAAAGGTATGTGTATATAAATTGATATTTCTCTCAATCCAGTTCTATTATTGATAAAAAAGCATCCTGTGGTACTTCAACATTCCCAATCATTTTCATTCTTTTCTTACCCTCTTTTTGCTTTTCTAAAAGTTTTCTTTTTCTTGTAACATCACCACCATAACATTTCTGTAATACATCTTTTCTTAAAGGTGCAATGCTTTCTCTTGCAATTATCTTACCATAAATTTTAGACTGTAAAATAACTTCATACAATTGTTTAGGTATTTTTTTTCTCAACTTTATTAATATTTCTCTTGATTTTCTATATGCTTCATCACTATAAGTAATAAATGAAAGTGCATCAACTTGTTTTCCATTTATAAGAATATCAACCTTAACTAAATCACCTTTTTCCCATTTTGTTATAGAGTAATCATAAGTACCAAAACCATGAGTTACAGATTTCAAATCATCAAAAAATCTATATATGATTTTTGAAAAAGGTATCTCATATTCTAAAACAACCCTTTTTGGATCGAGATATTCCATATTAATAAATCTTGCTCTTCTCATTTCTAAAAGTTTCATAACATTACCAATGAATTCAGAAGGAGTTATAATTTTTATATTTGCAATTGGTTCTTTAATTTCTAATATCCGGGATGGGTCAGGGAATTTTGAGGGATTTGTTATTTCAATTTCTTCATTATTAGTCAATATAACTTTATATTTAGTTGATGGATATGTTACTACTATATCTTCATTATATTCTCTTTCTAATCTTTCCTGAACAATATCAAGGTGCAAAGAACCAAGAAAGCCACATCTAAATCCTGGACCCAATGAAATAGAGTCTTCAGGTTCATAATAAAAAGCGGGATCATTTAAATAAAGTTTATCTAATGATTTTCTTAATGATTCAAAACCTTCAGGAACATTTGGAAAAATCGAAGCAAAAACAACCTGTTTTAAAATTTTAAATCCTGCCAGTGGTTCAGTATCAGGTCTTTTCGAATCTATTATTGTATCACCAACATTTATATCTTTTGGATCTCTTATTAACGCAGCAATATATCCAACTTCACCAGATTTTAAATCCTCTTTTTCTTTAAGGTCCAGTTCAAAAATTCCAACTTCAATAACTTCAAAAACTTTTTTGTTTGAATATAACATAATTTTCATTCCCTTCTCAACTTTTCCATCAAATACTCTAATATGAGCAATTACTCCTTTATAAGGATCATAATGAGAATCAAAAATTAATGCTTTTAAAGATTTTTCAATATTGTTTTCTGGAGGAGGAACTTCTTTAATAATTCTCTCAAGTAAATCATTCACTCCATATCCATTTTTTGAACTAATTAAAGAGATATTTTCTATGCCAGTTAATTTTATTATTTCTTCTTTAACAATATCAATCCTTGCATTAGGCATATCGATTTTATTTATTGCAGGGATAATTTTCAAATTATTTTCTTTTGCAAGATAATAGTGAGATAAAGTTTGTGCTTCAACACCTTGAGTTGCATCTACAAGAAGAACAACTCCTTCACATGCAGATAAACTTCTTGATACTTCATAACTAAAATCAACATGACCAGGTGTATCAATTAGATTTAGAATATATTGATCATAAGGTTTCTTATAAACCAATCTTACTGGATGAGATTTTATTGTGATACCTCTTTCCCTTTCAAGAGACATCTGATCAAGAGCCTGACCTTTTTTTAATAGAGGTGTTGTTAATCCACATATTTCTAAAAATCTATCACACAGGGTTGATTTACCATGATCAATATGAGCAATTATAGAAAAATTTCTGATATTCATAGGTTAAAATTATATCACACCTTTATTAATTTAGATTAATAATTTATAATATCTATTATGATTTTATCTACACATTATAGTTTTTCACTTTTAATACTATCTATTCTAAGTAAAGATCCTATAATATTTTTATATTCAACATTCTCTCTTTTGCCTGATATAGATGTTAAATTAAATGAACATAGAAAAATTACTCATACTTTTTTAGCAACTTTAATAATATTTTTAATTTTTAGAAACAATTTAATTTTTTTGGCATACTTTTCACATATATTTCTCGATTATTTAACTTATACTCCAATTCCACTTCTATGGCCATATAAAGCAAAGTATTCATTAAGAATAATAAAAACAAATGGAATGATTGACAAAATGTTAACTCTTCTTTTTTTGCTTTTATTTTTAATTAATTATTTTCTATTAAAATAAAACCTGAGAAGTTGGAATCTTTTTCAACAAAAGGAGATAAAAGTTTTATATAAAATGGTTTATCTATTAATATATAATATTTATTTTTTTCTTTAAATCTAAAATCAACAAATTTCATTAAATCAAAATCTTTTTTAGCATCAAAAATATTAAATATATTTTCATTTTTAATTACATAAGAGCGATTATCGCTTATATATATAAAATTCTCAATTATAGGAGAATTATAATTAATATTATTATCATCATTGTAACTTAACCAAATTTTAATACCTCTTAATAAAAATTGATTTTCAAAATTCAAAATTTGCTCTTTTGATAAAGAATCTAAAAAATAAATTCTCTTTGATGAATATAAAATTGATTTTCTTAAAAAATCCGAATTAGAATTTAAACCAACAATAATTTTTCTTGCTTCTTCATTTATATAGCCTTCTATAGTTACTTCTTTTTTCTGTTCATTCCAACTTATAATAAGATTTAATGCCTCGCCTATATATCTAATAGGTAAAAATGTTCTTCCATTTTTTAGCAAAGGAGAAGAATCAATTTTAATAATATTTCCATTTACTACAATTTCGTTTTTACCAATATAAAGTTTAATTTCATTTATATCATTTTTTAGAATTACCTCTCCATCTTTCCATAAAACTTCAAAACCAAAATTTTCTGCAATGAATCTTACAGGAACCATTGTTCTTCCATTGTATATAAAAATTGAAGTATCAATTTCCTTTTTTTCACCTTCGAAATAAATGATATTTTCATTTATTTTCATTCTGCAAGTAGAAAATGTTTTAAGAATAGGAGTTGATAAGATAACAGGATCTTCTCCATTTATATAAATGTTTAAATTACTTTTTTCAGAATTAAAACTAATAGTTGAGGTCAGATTAGTTTTTTTTAAAAAATTAATTTTATCAATTTTTAAATCAAATTCATCTTCTTTTATCTTATATTCATAAAATTTTAATAATGGATATGTCTTTAAAGAATAACTGCTTATTCCTATTGATTCAAAAACAATGTTTAGAGGTATAAAAGTACCAAGTCTGAATAAATTAAAATAAACACCTTCTTCTTGACATATCTTTATACCTTTTTCAATATTTTCATTAATATCATTTACACCAATCCCACATAGAATTTTTGAATTTACTCTTTTTTTGGTATTTCTGATAATTTCTCTTATCCAATCAATATTTTTATTGTAATTTTTATGATATGCAAGTGGGCAAACAAAATCACATAATTCACCAAGTTCGCTATAGTTTTGACCAAAATGCAAAAAACCATAAGGAAAAGAGTCTATTCCTCCCTCTTTATATGATAAAAATGAAGATCCACTCTGTATAAGAGTAACAGAGAAAAAAATATTTGAAGAAATTGATGAAATATAACTTTTTATTTCACCAGCAAATTTTGTAACAAACTCACTCCTGACCTTACCAAGCAATAAAACATCCTTATCATTTTGATCATAAAGTTCGAAAATATTTTGTCCTTTTCTAAATATATTCAATATTTTATTCCAATCTCCACCAAGTTCAATAAATCTATTTTTAATTATATCTTCATAACCATAATTAACATTTGGATATCTAATATAATCAAGTTGAATACCATCAGCACTAAAGTCATATATTAACTCTTTTATAATATTTTTTATGTAATTTAAATACTTCTGACTTCCTAAAGAAACAATTTTGAGTTCTGGATCCTTATAAGGATTTAAATTATTTTTATCAGGTGAAAGAAAGGTCGCTTCATCAGGATTACTTTTCAAATAAAGGGGGTCATAGGAAATTGGTATATAAAAATGAACATTTATTCCATAATTCTTAAAAATTTTTACAACTTTGGTTAATGTATCTTTATATTTTTTATAGAGCAATACACCATTAACATCTTTTGCAAGAAAGAAAATATTTTTAATATCTCTTTCGATTAAAAATTTTATTAAATCAATTATTTCAATTTCAGATAGATCTCGAAAAGTTGAAATATGAGCCCAGATTCCATTTCCAATATCAATATTAGATTCTGCTTTTAGATAGTTTTTATAACTTGATATAGAAAAAATATTTAAAATTAAAATTAATAATAAAAATATTTTAAATATTTTTTTGAAATTCATCTTTTAAAAGTGAAATAGTATTTTTTGCTGCTTCTTTTTCAGCCTCTTTCTTACTTTTCCCAATGCCTATTCCATAGAGTTTATTATTTATAAAAACTCCCATCTTAAAAATTTTATTATGTTCTTCACCAGATTCTTCAATTAATTCATAAGTTGGTAAGGTTTTGAATTTCTCTTGAGTTATTTCCTGTAATAGAGTTTTTGAATCAAAAGAGTTTTCATTGTGATATTTATCAACTAATTTATTCATTATTTTCCTTACATTTCTTATTCCTGAATCTAAAAAGATAGCAGCAATTAATGCTTCAAATGCATCGCATAATATATTGCTTTTTTCTCTTCCTCCATCAATTTCTTCACCCTTACCAAGCATTATAAATTCATCAATTTTTAATTCTTTTGCAAATAAAGACAAAAACTCTTTACTTATTAATAGAGATTTATTTTTAGATAAAAATCCTTCCATTTTATCTTTAAAATCTTTAAAAAGTTTATAAGAAACAATAAAATTTATTATAGAATCACCAAGAAATTCCAGTCTTTCAAAATTATATGGAGATGAAAAAACTTCTTTTGATGTATGAGTAAGGGCTTTTTCAATTAAATCAATATTATTAATTTTTACATTGTAATTTTTTTCTAAAAAATCTATAAAATCACTGATATTTTTCAAGTTTTAAGTTATTTATAAGATCAAGTTCAACTAATTTAGCAGTCATTTTAATACCATTTTTAACAGATTTTCTTTTAGATCTTCCATGACCTACTACTACAATTCCATTTACTCCAAGAATAGGACTACCTCCATATTCTTCATAATCAAACCTTTTTAAATTATTAATTAATTCTTTTTTTACAAATAAATATGATAGTTTTGTAAAAAAATTTTTTTTAAAAATATCTTTTATTAGATTTAAAAAAAGGGAGGCTTCTCCTTCAAGTGTTTTAAGTGCAATATTTCCAGTGAATCCATCAGTTATACATAAATCATAATTACCATATAAAAAATCTTTGCCTTCCATATTTCCAGCAAATTCATCTTTAAATTTTTCTTTTAATAATTTATATGATTCTTTTGTTAATTCAGTACCTTTTTCTTCTTCTTCGCCAATGTTCAATAATCCAATATTTATTTTATCTTTTCTGGTGAATAATTTTAAAAAAATCTTTGCCATTTGTGCCCATTCAATAATATTATTTGTATTGGCATCAATATTTGCCCCAGCATCTACCAAAACCATTAAACCTTTAAGTGTAGGTATAATTGCAGATTGTGTTGGTCTATTTATTCCTGGAATCTTTTCTAAGATAAAATATGATGCTGCTAAAATTACTCCTGTATTTCCACAGGAAAAGAATGCATCTCCTTTTCCTTCTTTTAGTAAATTCAAAGAAACATTAATTGAAGAATTTTTCTTTTTTCTGAAAGATAGAATAGGCTTATCATCCATTGTTATAACTTCTTCAGCATTAACAATTTCAAAATCATTTACTTTATCTTTCAAATAATCTTTAATTAAATTCTCTTTTCCAACAAAAATTATATCTACTTTCAGTTCATTTTTTGCTAAAATTGCACCTTCAATGATTTCCTGAGGGGCATGATCTCCCCCCATAGCATCAACAATTATTTTCACTCTTCGACTTCTTTTACAACTACTTCTCTTCCTTTATAATATCCACAATAAGGACAAACTCTATGAGGAAGAATCAATTCATGACAATGGGGACATTCAACTAAATTAATTTTATCTGGTTTATAGAATCTACTTCTTCTCATTCTAACTCTTGATTTACTTTTTTTCTTCTTTGGAACTGCCATATAAATTTACCTCCTTTTATAAAATCAAAATATAAGAATATCATTTTAAAAATATTTTTCAAGTAGAACTAAAAGTAATAATAACAGATTTAGTATCGTCCTTCCATTCCACTTTTCCATTTAAAAATTCAGATATGAATCTTACTGGAACTACTGTTCTATCTTTATAAGTATATGGTGGAACTTCTATTGTATAGAAAATACCATTTAATCTGACATAATTTTTGTTCTGATCAACCCAGAGTTCTATAAAAATCTCATTATATATAATTAAAACTTTACTCTCCTGGGCATACCACAACACTTGAGCGCCTCTCTGCTCAGCAATAAATCTCAACGGAACCATAGTTCTCCCATCCTTAATAAAAGGAGGGAAAGGTAGAAGGTATGGTTCATCATTTACATAAGCAACTTGATTACCAATCTGTAATACAATTTTTTTGTAGGTTGATTTTTCAAATTTAACTTTAACTTCATAGTTTCCACCGTTACTCTCTATTGTAATTGAACCTTCATAATCAACAAATTTTTTTACAGCAACATATATTGTTGTATCACCTTCAAAGGAATCTTTATTTACAGCAATCCAGTCATCTTTAGTAAAAATATTTCCCTTTAAAGTACCTTTACCAACATTCTTTATCTTAATTTCAAGAACCTGATCAAGAGTTTGGAAAATTAAAACACTTGGTTCAACTGAAATTTTTGGAATATTTGTAGTTTGAGGAATAACTATCAAATTTTTAGAAATATATTTTATATCCATTAAATTACTATCCATTAAAGAAATTTCTTTAAAATTTAAAAAAGTTTTGTTGGCTATTTTCAACTTGAATTTAATAAATAGTAAATTACCACTCCCACTAATACCATTAATTTTCCCTTTTCTCGATGCTCCAATTATTATTTCTCTTCTTTCATTATCAATTTTTGAAAGAAAAAAGGTGTCTACTTTATCTTTATTCAGAAAGTCACCTTCTTCAATAGATTCAATTGAAACAAATTCTGGCTCAAATTCAATATGAAAAGAAAATCCATAAAGATCCTTAACATTATTTACAACAACAGGAACAGTTCTTGTCTCATTCAAAATAATTTCAATAGAGTCATTTCCGAAACTTAAGTTAGTTTCTTGATAATTAAATGAAATAGAAAAGGTTATTAAAATAAACAAAACTAACAAAAATTTTTTCATTACTTTACCACAATATTTAATAATTTATTCTTAATATGCACTATCTTTTTTATTTGTTTGTTTTCCAAAAATTTCTTTATTCTTTCATCTTTTAGAACTATATCTTCAATTTTTTTATCATCAAGGTCTCTTTCAACAATAAATCTACCTCTAACCTTTCCATTAATTTCAACAACAAGTTCAACTTTTTCTCTTTTTATTAATTCTTCATTATATATAGGCCAATTTGCAAATTGAACACTCTCTTTATTACCCATCATTTGCCAAAGTTCTTCAGATAAAAATGGAGCAAATGGAGATAATATAAGAATAAAGTTACTAAAAACTTCTCTTAACAAAAAAGTATTCGGTTTTTCATTTTTATTTAAGTAATCCTGTATTGAATTTGTAAGTTCCATTAATGATGCTATTGCAGTATTAAACCTGAAATTATTTTCAATATTTTCAGTTACTTTCTTTATGGTTTCATGAAGTTTTATTTTTAGATTAAGATCTTCATTATTTAACTCTTGATTATTTAAACTACTATTCTTTGAAATCTCAAGATATTGATTAAATAATCTATATACCCTATTTACATATCTACTCATTCCTTCAATTCCTCTATCTGTCCATTCTGCATCAGTTTCAGGTGGCCCTATAAAAAGTATAAATAATCTCTCTGCATCAACTCCATATTTTTCAACAATTTCATCTGGAGAAACAACATTACCCTTAGATTTAGACATTGCACTACCATTATAAAGTATCATTCCCTGAGCAAATAAATTTTTGAATGGTTCCTTAAAATTAATATAGCCTTTTTTATATAAAAATTTAGTAAAAAATCTTGAGTATAATAAATGAAGAATCGCATGTTCAACTCCACCTATATATTGATCAACAGGCATCCAGTAATCAACATTATTTTTATTAAAAGGGAAATCATCGGGTTTTTTCAAACTCGATGGTGATGTGTATCTTAAAAAATACCATGAAGAACAAACAAAAGTATCCATAGTCTCAGTTTCTCTTTTTGCTGGACCACCACATATTGGACATTTTGTATTTACCCATGATTCAGCAGTTTCAAGTGGATTTTTCCCCTCTATACCAAAGTTAACATCCTTTGAATCTGGGAGTTTTACTGGTAAATCATCATAAGGAACAGGAACAATACCACATTTTTCACAATTTATAACAGGGATTGGTGCTCCCCAATATCTCTGTCTTGATATAAGCCAATCTCTTAATCTATATCTTACTACTCTTTTACCTAATCCTTTTTCTTCCAAAAATTGAGATATTTTTATTTTTGCATCTTTTGATGGTATATTTGAAAATTGACCTGAATTTATTTCTAAACCTTCCTCTTCAAAGGCTTTTTCCATATTTTCTGGATTTAGTTCAGAATCAAATGGTTTAATCACAATCTTTATTGGAATATCCATCTTTTTTGCAAATTCAAAATCTCTCTGATCATGTGCAGGAACTCCCATAATTGCACCTTTGCCATATTGATAAACAATATAATTTGCAACATAAATTGGAAGTTTTTCATTAGTCACAGGATTTACAGCATAGGAATTCAGAAAAAGACCCTTTTTTGGTATTTCAATTGAAACTCTTTCAATTTCGGTTAACTTTAGGGAATCATCAATAAAATTTTTAACTTTTTCATATAAACCATTTTTTTTAGCAAGTTCTAAAGTTAAAGGATGTTCTGGTGCAAGCGCCATAAAAGTAACACCAAAAATTGTATCAGGCCTCGTTGTAAAAACTTCAATTTTATGTTCACTATATAAAACCGGGAATACAATGTCAACCCCTTCGCTTCTTCCAATCCAATTTTTTTGCATAATTTTAACTTTTTCAGGCCAATTTTCGAGAATAGATAAATCTTCTAATAGTTCTTCTGCAAATTCTGTGATTTTAAAAAACCATTGAGATAATTCTTTCTTTTCAACAATTGTTCCACATCTCCAGCATTTTCCACTAATCACTTGCTCATTTGCGAGAACAGTTTTACATTTTGGGCAATAATTAACAAGTGCTTTATCTTTATAAGCAAGTCCTGAATGGAATAACTCAAGGAAAAACCACTGGGTAAATTTATAATATTCTGGTTCACATGTTGCAATCTCTCTATCCCAATCATAAGAATATCCTTGCTTTAAAAATTGATTTTTCATCGTGTTGATATTATTATAAGTCCACTCTTTTGGAGATAGATTGTGTTGTATAGCAGCATTTTCAGCAGGTAAACCAAAAGCATCCCATCCCATTGGATGAAGAACATTGTATCCTTTCATTCTTTTATATCTTGCAACAACATCACCCAAAGTATAAGTTCTCATATGTCCCATATGTAATGGACCCGATGGATATGGAAACATTTCAAGAACATAATATTTTGGTTTATTATAGTCATAATTTCCATATATATTTAATTCTTTCCATATTTTTTTCCATTTTTCTTCAACTTTTTTGAAATCAAAAAAAATATCCATTAAAAAACCTCCAAGAAACTGGTGGAGCAGACGGGACTCGAACCCGCGACCTTCTCCATGCCATAGAGACGCTCTCCCAACTGAGCTACTGCCCCAATTTATCCTTTTTATTATATTTTTTATTTGAAACTCTGTCAAGTTTAATTTATAATTATTAGAGTATATTAATATCAATATATTAAAAAGGAGGTGTTGTATAAATATTAAAAAAGATTTTAATTTAAGAAAGGAGGATTTTATGAGGTTTCAAAAAAAATTCCTTAAAATTTTGCTGATTTTAATTCTATTTTTTAGTTTCACATTATTCAAATTCTTAAAAGCACAGGAAAGAAATATTGCACAAATTGGTGTTATTGGAGTTATGCCAGATAGTTACATTGGAAGTTTTACACTTGAATGGGCAAATACTGTTGAAAGTGATTTTAAATCTGAACTTTCATTTCCTATGCAGGGGATGAAATTTAAAAATGGATATCTATATGTTTTAGACACTTCATATGGAAGGGTTCATGTGTTTGATAAAAATCTAAATCATATAAAAGTTTTTGGTGAATTAGGTTATGTTGATGGAAAATTACAATATCCAGCAGATATTGATATTGATGATAGTGGAAATGTTTATGTAGCAGATTTCTTCAATAACTATGTTGTAAAATTTTCGAGTGCAGGTGATATATTATTACAATTTGGAGAAGAGGGTAGTGAAGATGGAAAATTTAATGGTCCATCTGGAATAACAGTTTCAAAAGATGGATCTATATATGTTTCAGATCAATTAAATTCAAGAATAGAAGTTTTTGATAAAGATGGAAAATTTATAAAATCAATTAAAAATAATGATATTCCAAATCCAGAAGGTTTGACTTTTGATAGTGATGGAAACTTATGGGTAGTTGAAGCAAGAAATTGTAAAATTTTCAAACTTGATAAAGATGGAAATATAGTTATGTCATTTGGTGGAAAAGGTGGAGGTGATAATCAATTTGTTTATCCATTTGATGTTGAGGTTAAAGGAGATTATGTTTATGTAGTTGATAGAGGATTAGGGACACCATTAAATCCTTCAATTAAGAAGTTTGATAAAAGTGGAAATTTTGTGTCAAAAATGGGTTCAAGAGGAACACAGGTTCCTTTAAAACCTGGTGAATTTTTAACTCCTGCTGGGATTGCAGTTGATGATGAAGAAAATGTTTATACATTTGATGCTGGTTATTTCCACCAGCCAGGAAATCCATTTGGTTGGCCAAGAACAACAAGATTAACAGTTTTTGATAAAAATGGGAACTTTAAAAATAAAATTGATTATGATCCTCATACAGAAGGTAGGTTAATCAATCCAATTTCAGTATCTGTTGATCCTTCTGGAAATATTTGGGTTGCTCATTGGGCAAACTTTTCTGATTATGGTGAAATTGTAATATTTAATAGTGAAGGAAAATTTCTTAAAAGAATAACTGGTATTGCAGAAGATAAACCATTTGGTGCGATTGGTGGAGTTCTTTGTGGAAAAAATGAAGTTTATGTTTCTTCAGGAATTGAAGGAGCGCCAATTACAGTTTTTGATCTTCAGGGAAACTTTTTAAGAGTACTTGAAAATTGTAAAGACACTATTCTTCAACCATATCAAATGACTTTTGATAAACAGGGTAGAATATGGATTGTTTCAAGAAATTTTATGGTCTATGCAATATCATCACTTGATGGAACAATATACAAAGAATTTCAAATAAAGGGAGAAGCAAACGCAATTGCTGTTGATTCAAATATTAATATATATGTTGTAACATTTGACCACTATGTTGATGTTTATGATGAAAATGGAAAATTACTAAGAAAAATTGGAAAAGGTGGAGGAAGATCTTTAGAAAAATTCTGGTTCCCAACTGGCGTTGCTGTTGATAAAGATGGTGTTGTTTATGTTAGTGATACAGAAAACGGAAGAATACAGATGTTTAAGAGCGATGGAACTTTCTTAAGTTCAACACCAAGAGGTTATTATGAACTCGCACATATGTTTATAGGAGCAGATGGATATATTTATGCAGCAGACCTATTCCATAATGTTGTTAGAATAATATCTCCATTTGGTGAAAAATTAGCAGATTATGCATTCTCGGTAACATCAGATGCAATTGAAAAAATATCAAAACCGGGTCAGGAAGTTTCTTTCAATTTATCATTAACCAACAAAGGCGCAAAAGATGATATCTATAATATTACAATAGCATCTGATGTTTATGATTGGAAAGTAACATCTCCTGAAAAAGTTTCAGTTTCATCAAAAAATAAGGCAAGTTTTGAAGTAAAAATATTACCTCCTTCAACTGCAAAAATTGGTGATGAAATGAAGATAGATTTATTGATATCTTCAACTGGAGATCCAACTATTCAAAAAACAATTTCTCTTAAAGTTATTCTTGCAACAAGAACAAAAATATTTATTGATAGTTTATCTGTTGATCAAAATTCTGAATTTGAGGCGAATGTAAAAGTAAGTGAAGTAGAAAATCTATATGGATTTGGATTTACAGTAAATTATGATAAAGAATATCTTGATTTTGTTGATGTTGTTGAAGGTGATTTTCTTAAAAAGGATGGTGTTTCAACTCTATTTTTAAAGAAAATTGATAAAGATAAAGGATCAATAATTCTTGGAGTATCAAGAACTGGTAAAGTTTCTGGAGTTAGTGGAGATGGTAATCTTATAATCTTAAAATTCAAAGCATTAAAAATTGGAAAAACAAAATTAGATTTAAGTGATGTTGTCCTTAAAGATCCAGATTTAAATCAAATAAAATATAATTTAGAGATTAATGATATCGAGATATTGACTCCTGATAAAAATCCTCCTTCACTTTCTGTATCAATACCAGGGGAAGTAAGAACTTCATCATTAATAATCAGTGGAAAGGTAACAGATGATAGTGGAGTAAAATATCTTAAAGTAAATGGAAGAGATGTCCAAATAAAATCTGATGGATCATTCACTTATACAATTAATCTTTCTGAAGGTTCAAATAAAATAGTTATTGAGTGCGAAGATACAAGAGGTAATAAAACTTCTAAAGAGTATTTTGTTAATTATGTTAAAAAGATAGTTCTTAAACTACAAATTGGAAATATAATGATGTATGTAAATGATAATCCTCAAGAAATAGATGTACCACCACAGATAATTGAAGGAAGAACACTTTTACCTATAAGATGGGTGGCAGAACCCCTTGGTGCAAGTATAGGATGGGATGCAAATGAAAAGAAAGTAACTGTTTCACTGAAGGATACAATTATAGAACTATGGATAGGTAAAAATATTGCAAGGGTTAATGGAGTAGATACACCAATAGATCCAAATAATCCAAAAGTTGTACCAATGATTATTCAGGGTAGAACAATGCTTCCAGTTAGATTTGTTGCTGAAAATTTAGGTTGTAAAGTTGATTGGGATGCTAATACAAAAACTGTAACTATAACATATCCAAAGGATTAAAGAATTTAATTTAGCCCCTCCGACAATGGAGGGGCTTTTTTTATGGATAAAAAAGTTTTAGGTAAAAAGGGTGAAGAAATAGCAGGTAAATATTTAATAAAATCTGGATATAAAATAATTGAAAAAAATTATAGAACAAAATATGGAGAGATTGATTTAATCTGTGAAAAAGATGATGCTATTATCTTTATTGAAGTTAGAACAAAAACAAATTCAGATTATATTTTACCAGAAGAAAGTATAACTTCCAAAAAAATTGATCATTTAAAAAAATCTTCTTTAGAATTTTTATCAAATAGTAAAGGGAAATATAAAAATATAAAATTTGAGTTTATTGGAATTTTATTTCTAACTGATGAAAATTATAAATTGAATCACTTAAGAGATATTATATTTTAAATTTTGTAATTTCATATAGAGCAATACCAAGAGAAACTGATGCATTTAATGAATGTGTTCTGCCAAAAGTTTTTATTTTTAAAATAAAATCACTTTCTTCTAATACTTTAAGATTTATTCCTCTATCTTCACCTCCAACTATTAAAAGTAGAGGAAAGATAGGTTTAAAATTTGATAAATAATCTTTGGCATTCATATCAAGTGAAACAATCCATAAACCTTTATTCTTTAAATCCTTTATTGCTGAATTTACACCAGTAAATTCATACATATCAATATTGAATATTGCTCCAGTTGATGATTTTATTACAGTAGGAGTTATTGTTACACCTCTCCTTTTAGGAAAAAGAACACCTTTAACTCCAAATATTTCACAACTTCTTATTATTGCTCCGAAATTATGAGGGTCCTCTATATTCAGAACCATAACATAGATATCATCCTTATTTATTTTTAACTCATTTAAATCTTTAATTTTTACTGGAGATATAAAGGCAATAATATTATTAGAATCAGGGTAATTTTTAAAATAACTTGAATCTTTATATGTGAAAGGGATATTGTTTTCTTTTAATAGATTTTCTAAAACTCTATTTTTATAACCATATTTAAAAATGACTTTTAATAAAGTATTATTTCTTAGTGCCTCTATAATTTCGTTTTTATTGTATATGATATTATTCTCTTCTGAAGAATATTGTCTCTTTTTTTCCATCTCTTATTTCATAACCCAATTTATTTAATCTTTCTCTAATTTCATCTGCAATTTTATAATTTTTATCTTCTCTAAATTTTCTTCTACTATCTATAATTTTTCTAACCAATTCCAGTTCAGAAATATTTTCATCCATAGTTTCATAAAAAGAGTAATCTTTAATAATTTTAATGAGTTCTTCTTTCAAATTTTCTAACTTTCTAAAAGTTATTTTTACTCCAAGTATATTCAAAATTTCATCCACTTTTTCAAGAAGTAGTTGAAAATTTCCTCTTATTTCACCTGTATTGAATTTATTTATCAATTTAAACAATGCTCCTATTGCTCCTTGAGTATTAAAATCATCATCCATAAAATTTATAAATTCATTAAATATTAAATTAATTAAATTTTCTGAACTATTATCTATGGATACTTCTGTTTTTGATAAAGTTTGTAATATAGAATAAAATTCTCTTATCTTATAATATTGATTTTTAATATCTTCCATTTTTTCTTCAGAGTAATCTATAGGTGAGTGATAATCAGAAGATAAAAGAAATAACCTTAGAACTTCTGGCTCATATAATCTCAACATCTCCTCAATTGTTAAAACATTTCCAATAGATTTTGACATTTTCTCTTTATTTATTGTAATTAATCCATTATGTAACCAATATCTCACAACAGGCTTATCTCCTTTCCAGGCCTCACCCTGTGCAATCTCATTTTCATGATGAGGAAATATCAAATCATTTCCTCCACCGTGAATGTCAAATCCAAATCCAAGATATTTGATTGAAATAACTGTGCATTCAATATGCCATCCAGGTCTTCCCTTTCCCCAGGGAGAATTCCAGAAAGGCTCACCCTCTTTTGCTTTTTTCCATAAAGCAAAATCTATGGGACTTTTTTTTGTTTCATCAACTTCTATTCTTACACCTGATAACATATCTTCAATTTTTCTATTTGATAATTTTCCATAATCTTCAAACTTATTTACTTCAAAATAGACACCTGTTTCTGTCTCATAAGCAAAATTTTTATCTTGAAGTTCCTTAACCATTTTTATGATATCCTCAATATGATCTGTAACTCTTGGATATATATTTCCATCTTTATCAACATTCAAAACATTAATATAATTTTCATACATTTTAATAAATGTTTCTGCTATTTCCTTTGGTGTAAGCCCCCATTCTATACTTCTTTTGATGATTTTATCATCAATATCAGTATAATTTTGAACAAAATTTACTTTATATCCTTTATATTTCAAATATCTTTTAATAGTATCATAAACAACAAGAGGTCTTGCATGACCAATATGTGGATAGTTATCAGGAGTTAAACCGCAAACATACATATAAACTTTATCTTTCTCTCTTGTAATTAAATCCTCTTTTTTTCTTGTTAAAGTATTGTAAACTCTTATCATTTTGAGTTTAAAACCTCCAAAACTCTTTTCTTAGTTTCTTCTTTTCCAATCAAATAGATATATGCATAAATTTCAAATCCTTCTTCTTTATGACTTATAGCAACTCTTAATGGATAATAGAGATTTTTTCCTTTAATGTTTAATTTTTTTCCTATATCTCTAATCAAATTCAATATATCATTTTCATTCCATTGATTTAAATTTTCTATTCCTAAAATGAATTCATTTAATAACTCTTTTTGTTCCTTAAGATAAGATAATTTTTGATTATCTAAAGGCATTGGATTAAAAATATCATCTAAAATATTATTTATATCACTTAAAACAAAGATGTGTTCTTTAAGCAATCTAATAAGATCTTTCAACCATTCATCACTTACTTTATATTCTTCTTTTACATAATTTTTGATTAAATATGTAAGTTTATTTAAATCAGTCATTTCAATATATTTATGGTTCATCCATTTTAATTTCGATGCACTGAAAATAGCATTACTCTTAGACAAATTTTTAAGATCAAATTCATCTATCAACTCTTCAAGACTAAAAAATTCTTTTTCTTTTGTTGCAGGTGAAAAACCAAGTAGTGCCATATAATTTACAAGTGTTTCTGGTAAATAACCTTCAATTCTATAATCTCTTAATGAAACTGAACCATGTCTTTTGGAAAGTTTTGTATGATCTTCACCAAGAATCATTGGAAGATGAATAAAATTTGGTAGAGGAAAATTTAAAGCATTATATATTAAAATTTGTCTTGGTGTATTTCCATGAAGATGATCCTCTCCTCTAATAACATCTGTTATCTTCATAAGAGCATCATCAATAACAACAGCAAAATTATATGTTGGAATTCCATCTGATCTCAATATTACAAAATCATCAAGATTTTCTAATGGAAATATAAGGTCTCCTCTTAATCCATCCTTAACTATTATCTCTCCTTCTAAAGGAGTTTTGAATCTGACGACTGGTTTTATTCCTTTATCAAACTTTTCTTTTATTTGATCTTTTGTTAAATTTCTACACCTTCTTGAATATTTTGGCATTAAACCTTTTTTTAACGCTTCTTCTCTGTCTTTCTCAATTTCTTCTTCAGAACAAAAACAATAATATGCCTTATCTTCATTTAATAATTTATCAATGTAATGGTTATATATATCAATTCTTTCAGATTGTTTGTAAGGACCAAAAGGGCCTCCTATATCTGGTCCTTCATCCCAATCTAAACCAAGCCATTTTAAACCAGTTAAAATATCATCTTCATATTCTTTTTTTGATCTTTCCTTATCTGTATCTTCAATTCTTAAAACAAATTTTCCTTTATTTTTTCTTGCATATAAATAGTTAAATAGAGCAGTCCTAACATTTCCAATATGCATATATCCAGTTGGTGAAGGCGGAAATCTAACCCTAATCATATAGCCTCCTTTAAAAATCTTTTAATTATTATACAATAAAATTGAGGTTAAAAATGGTTGCTGATTTTTTTACTTTTTTAAGAATTTTAAGTGGACTTTATATAATCTATCTTGGAATATTTAATAGTGGCAACTTTCATATATATTTTTATGCAATTTTAATTGGCTGGACTACAGATATTCTTGATGGATATTTTGCAAGAATTTTTAAAAAAGAGGGTAAATTAGGAAAATATGACTTTCAAATAGATCTTTTCTTTGAATGGGCTTTTTTCTTCTACTTATATAGATTTGATTATGTAAATTCAACAATTTTTATTTTTTACAATATAACTTTCCTATTTTTAATTATCTTTATACCATCAAAAACCTTTTTAATGACCCTTCAGGCACCTGTAACTTTCACACCATTTATAATTGCTTTTTTAAATTATACAGATTTAAGAATTGTAATTTTATTCTGGTTGACAATAAATCTATTTCTATTCCATAAGAGATTTCTTAATGTTATTAAAGAATATATACAGGGTATACCATCTACTGAATTAAAAGAAGACAAGAAAAAAATCAAAAAATAAATTCTCTTATTTAAAAATCTATTTACTTAGTTAATTTTTCTAATATAATTTATTCTTAGGAGAGATGGCTGAGTGGCCGAAGGCACCCGCCTGGAAAGCGGGTAGGTGGGCTAAACCCCGCCTCGCGGGTTCGAATCCCGCTCTCTCCGCCACTTAAAGAATAATTTATCTTAAACTTTATTTTAATATAAGATTTTAAATCCACTCGCTCTAATGTTTTAAAAAGCATATCTATTTTAAAAATATTAAATCTATTTAAAAAAATTTATAGAATATTTATTTATATTATATAATTTATAAGTAAATGGGGCAGTGGCTCAGTGGGAGAGCGCATCCTTCGCAAGGATGAGGTCGCGGGTTCAAATCCCGTCTGCTCCACCAATTTTCTTCAATTCCTCAATTATTTTTCTCAAATATTTAATTTTCTTTAAATAATATATAACTCTATTCTTTTGTTCCTTATTATTTATGATATATTGATAATTATCTGGATATTGATTTTTTATATCCTCTTCACTTACTTCTATATCTTTAGATAAAACATCAAGAATAATATCATATTTAATCTCTTTTATAGAATTAATATCAAGATTTTTTTCAAGATCTTCTAAATTTTCTCCTCTTTCTTTCAGAAAATCCTCAAGAGTATATCCACTTTTAAGTAATTCTTCTTTTAAATTTTCAATTTTATGGTATGTTTCATCTCTTACATAACTTCTTGGAATATAAAAATCATTAATTTCAATTAATTTTTCCTGTATAATTTTTTCTAAATAATCATCCTGAAATCTCTCTTTTAATATTGTATCCTTAATCTTTAATCTGAATTCATCAATTGAATTTACTCCAAAATCTTTTATAAATTTATCATCAATTTCAGGATATTTTGGACTTTTTATTTCAGATATTTCTATTTCAACATTATTGTTATTTACATTAATTTCTTTTCTTTCACCTCTTGACATACCAACTATATATTCTTCAAGCAAATTTCTGTTCTCTCCAACTATAACAGCAACTTCTTTAAAATCATCCTGCTTGTTGAATCTGTATTTTAAAATAACATAATCTCCTTTTTCAATTGTACCCTCTTCTTTTGGTACGAACTCTTTCATCTCTTCTTTTATTTGATTTATCTTTTTTTCAATATCATCATCTTTAATAATTTTTATCTCATTTATAATTTCATTTAAATCAACAGTTTTAACCTCAGGAATTTTATATGTTGTTATAAAAAATTTTAAATTTTCTTTTGAAAAATCTGAAAAATTTGATTCAATTGATGGAAAAAGTTCTTTGTTTTCTTTAAATATTTTTTCAATGCTTAAATCTCTAATCTCTTTTTTTAATTCATCTAAAATTACATCTTCACCAATTGCATTTTTTACAATATTATCAGGTGCTTTCCCTGGCCTAAAACCTGGAATTTTAACTCTATTTCTAAATTTATCCAGAACTTTATTGTAAGTTTTATTATATTCCTCTAAATCATATAAAACTTCAAACTCTAACTTATTTTTATCAACATTCTTAATAGAAATATTCAAATTATCCTCCTTTTCCTAATAAGACTTTATTATACCATTCAATAAATTTTTCAACTCTATTCCCATAAATTATAATATCCTGATTATCTTCCATTAACTTCTCTTTAAGTTGAGCTAACTTTTTATTTACTTCAACATCTACATATCTTTCTTCAACCTTTTCCCTAACCTTTTCAAAATTCTCAATTCTATCAATAATTTTAAAAATATAAAATCCATCAAGGGTATCTATTGGTTGAGAAATTTCTCCTATTTTTAAATTAAATATCTTATCATTTATCACTGCATTATATTTAAAAATATTAAAATAATCAGTTAAACCATCATTATCCTTAACATCTGAATACTCTTTAACGATAGAAGAAAAAGAATATCCTTTTTGTAATTTGTTATAAGCCTCTTTAATTTTTGATTCTTTTAAATCTCTTTCACTATCGCCTGTCTCAGATTTAATATAAACTACTTGCGCTTTTATCAAAATGAATTCGCTCTTATTTTCATTAAAATATTTTATTAACTCTTTTTCAGATAGATTATTTCTAATTTCTTTTTCAATATCTTTTTTTATCAAGTTAACAAAATAAACTCTATATTTATCATTTCCTATATAAGTGTCATTATCTAATTCATTTTCATTTAAAGTATAGCCTTTGTCTTTTGCATATCTCATAACAAGAGAATCCTGGATTATTTCATCAGTAATCTGTTTTTTTAGTGTCATATATTTTTCTTGATATACAGGATTATATATACCTTCAATTCCAATTGATAGTAACATTCTATTGTTTATTTCCTCGTAAGTAATAATATCGTCTCCAACTTTAACTGCAATTTGAGATTCTGTATACCACCATTTTAAAAATTTTCTATATCCAAAATAACCTATAGTTAAAATAATTAAAATAATAATTATTGTCATTAAAATTTTGTATCTTCTACTTTTTTTCTTTTTCAAAACTTTTTTCATCCTTTCTAAGTGGTGCGAAGGGCGGGACTCGAACCCGCATGGACTTTATGTCCACTGGATCCTAAGTCCAGTGCGTCTACCAATTCCGCCACCCTCGCTAAATTCAAACTGGTGGGTCGTACAGGACTCGAACCTGTAACACCCTGATTAAGAGTCAGGTGCTCTACCACTTGAGCTAACGACCCTTTTTTATAATAATTATCATCTATGGTGCGCCTAGCAGGAATCGAACCTGCAACCTGCGGATTAGGACTCCACTGCTCTATCCAATTGAGCTATAGGCGCTAAGTGGGGTGGACGACGAGACTTGAACTCGCAACCATCGGATCCACAGTCCGACGCTCTATCCAATTGAGCTACGTCCACCATGGTGCGCCCAGCAGGATTCGAACCTGCGGCCTACGGATTAGAAGTCCGTTGCTCTATCCAGCTGAGCTATGGGCGCGAAATGGTCGGGGCGAGAGGATTCGAACCTCCAACCTCATGTACCCAAAACATGCGCGCTAGCCAAATTGCGCCACGCCCCGAATTAATCACTCATAAAAGTATATTAAAAATTTAGAAAATTTCAAGATGCTTAACCATTTACAAAACCAAATAGTATGCTTTTATAGATTATTTAATAAACATAGAAAGAATAAAAGCAATTATTAATGCAGGTAAAAAATTCGCAAGTTTTATTTTTTTTATACCAAGTAAATTTAAGCCAATACCTATTATTAAAACTCCTCCAACACCTGTAATCATATTTATGGTGTGTGTTGTAAAAAAATTTTTAATTAATGAAGATAATAAAGTTATGCCACCTTGATAGAAAAGAATAGGGAGTGTGGAAAACATAACACCTATTCCAAGAGTTGAAGATAATGCTATAGAAGTTATACCATCAAGTATTGATTTTGTATATAAAATCGTTGCATCACCTGTTAAACCTTCATTTATTGAACCTATTATTGCCATTGAACCAACACAAAATATTAATGTTGCAGTTATAAATCCTTCAGTAAAAGAAGATTGTGTTTTAATTTTACTTTTGATTTTGTCTCCTATATTCTCAAGGAACTCTTCTATTTTAAGGAATTCTCCTATAATTCCACCAAATAAAATTGAAAAAACCATAATAATTATATTATCTGTTTTTAATGCAAGCATTATGCCAAGGGTTAAAGAAGATAAACCAACACCATCAAAAGCAATTTTCTTAATTTTTTCAGGAAATTTTGAACCAATTAAAATTCCAATAAAACTACCAATTACTACTGTGATTATATTGACAATTGTGCCTTTCATAATTTTTAATAAACTGGAGGGGTTTTAAACACCCTCCAGTTCTTCTGTTTCCTTACTTTTTTCAACAATTTTAATCTTCTCGTAGTCACTGAAACCAGTACCAACAGGTATCATACTTCCTACAATTATTGCCTCTTTTAATCCTTCAAGTGTATCTGTTTTTCCTGCAATTGCTGCTTCAGCAAGTACTTTTGTTGTTTCCTGGAAAGATGATGCAGATAAGAAAGAGTCAGATGATAAAGCAGCCTTTGTCAATCTCAAAAGAAGAACCTTATAACTTGCTTTTTGTTTTCCTTCTGATTCAACAACTCTATTCTCTTCTTCAATTTCACTTCTATCAACTTCCTGACCTGGATAAAAATTGGTATCACCAGGATTAATTATTATTGCTTTTCTTGTAAGTTCTCTTAATATAACCTCAATATGTTTATCATTTATCGTTACACCTTGACTCTTATAAACTTTTTGTATCTCTTGAAGAAGATATTGTTCAGTTTCTCTTAAACCTTTAATCTGGAAAATTTTATGGGGATCAAGTGGACCTTCTGTTAATCTATCACCTGGCATAACAAAATCACCCTGTTCAATTCTTAAGGTCTTTCCATATGGAACTGAATAGATCGTCTCTTTACCCATCAATTTCTTGATTAATTCATCTTTTTCATAATTAGTTAAATCTCTTATCTTATCAATTTTTATTTCTTTTAGAACCTCTTTAACTTCATCATCAAAATCAATTTCATTAACAGAGGAATTTAGATCAATAGAATTAACTTCATTTAATAGTGAATATATCTTTTCATACAACTCTATTGCTTTTTCTCTATTTCTTGGAGTTATGATAATTTTTCTTGACTCTTCTTCATCTTTGATAAAAACATAACCCGAAACTTCAGAAATAACTGCTCCACCTTTTGGTTTCCTAACTTCAAAAAGTTCTTCAACTCTTGGTAAACCTGTTGTGATATCTTTTGCTGCAATACCACCAGT